>Ga0310691_10000258_pt1 | contig 108894 bp, 74 predicted proteins | sample 176DNAGHGlowgp2_FD_203887 | JGI IMG/M metagenome (GOLD analysis project Ga0310691, IMG submission 203887) | Sheep rumen microbial communities from Palmerston North, Manawatu-Wanganui, New Zealand - 1766 DNA GHGlow gp2 (v2) (version 2) | ecosystem: Host-associated > Mammals > Digestive system >...
ACACAGAAAGTGGCTTTCCGTCAGGAAGAACTGGAAAAGTGCTGGCTGGCGAAGAAGGAAGGCAACAGAGATATTGGTATGGCCTTACTATTAGAGCCAGGACCGGAATTCATGGATTATGAAGACGAAAAACGATCTGCTAGACGTGATCTATTCTTCTTTTTACGTTATCTGACCCCATATAAGAAGCAGTTCCTGCAACTGATTGTATCAATGCTTTTGGGTATGGGCCTGCAGATGATCTTTCCTTTCCTGACACAGGCATTGGTGGATGTGGGTATCCGCTCCGCTAATTTGGGCTTTATCACCCTTATCCTTATTGCACAATTGGTGCTCTTCCTTTCTCAACTTTCTGTTGGTTTCATCCGTTCATGGATAATGCTGCATGTGAACTCGCGGATAGACATTTCTCTTATCTCGGACTTCCTAATGAAGTTGATGAGATTACCGCTACGGTATTTTGATACAAAGAATACGGGTGACATCATGCAGCGTATAGGAGATCACGGACGTATAAAGGGTTTCCTAATGGGCAGCTCCATCAACATCGTCTTTTCTATATTCAACTTTATTGTCTTTGGTGCTATCCTTGCATACTACAACGTACTTATACTTGTAATTTTCCTGGTCGGTAATACAGGGTATGTTATCTGGATCCTTTCATTTATGAAGTACAGACGTGAGTTGGATATCAGGCGTTTCAGCCAGTCGGCAGGTGAGCAGAGCAAGATAATCCAGCTGATACAAGGAATGCAGGAGATTAAACTGAACAACTGCGAGAAGCAGAAACGCTGGGAATGGGAGCGCATACAGGTGAAACTCTATAAGATTGGCATCCGCGGATTGGCCATAGGACAGATACAGCAGGTGGGAACGGTGTTCTTTACACAGTCCACCAGTATCATCATTTCCTTTATTGCCGCCAAAAGCGTTGTGGAAGGCAATATGACACTGGGTATGATGATGTCCTTAACGTACATCATTGGACAGGTGTCTGCTCCCATAGGCGAGTTCATAGGATTCGCACAGGCCTGGCAGGATGCCAAGATAAGTCTGGAACGATTGAATGAAGTACACCGGCGTCATGATGAGGAGCAAGGGATACATGCTAAATTAACCTATCTTCCAGAGAATAGAGATATCAGATTGGAGAATGTAACGTTCAGCTATAGCGGGGCAAATCGTGACTATGCACTGGAAGATGTATCATTGACTATTCCTGAACATAAGGTGACAGCTATTGTGGGTGCCAGTGGCAGCGGGAAAACTACCGTTGTCAAACTATTACAAGGATTCTATACCCCCAATAAAGGTTGTATAAAGATTGGTGAGACTCCCCTTGGAATGATTAATCCGCATCTGTGGCGCAGTAAGACGGGTTCCGTTATGCAGGAAAGCTATATCTTCTCTGACACCATTGCACATAATATTGCCGTAAGTACGGATCGGGTGGATATAGAAAGACTGAGACATGCAGTAAAGGTGGCTAATATTGGTGATTTTATCCATTCTTTGCCAATGGGGTATGACACAAAGATTGGAATGGAAGGAAGTGGTATCTCACAGGGACAGCGACAACGCATCCTTATTGCAAGAGCCGTTTATAAGAATCCAGAGTTTATCTTCCTGGATGAGGCCACCAATTCGCTGGATACTAACAATGAGAGTATAATTATGGGTAACCTGCAGGAGTTCTACAAAGGAAGGACGGTGCTGATAGTGGCACACAGGCTTTCTACTGTACGTCATGCTGACAATATCATAGTCTTAGACAAGGGGCATATTGCAGAGGAAGGCACGCATGAGGAACTGACAGAGAAACGTGGTATATATTACACGCTTGTCAAGAACCAACTGGAGTTAGGATAATAAGTTGAGAGACAACAAATACCATACAGATGAGTAAAGAAGATATAGAAAAAGTAGAGGAAGAGGAAATAAGCCTACGCTCGGAAGAGGTGCAGGAAATAATGGGGCGTGTGCCGCCATGGATAGAACGTTGGGGCATAACGGTAATTGCTCTGCTATTGGTTGTCATACTGGCTGGAGCTGCCATATTCCCGTACCCTGATACATTGACTGGTAGGTTCTATTTTGTTCCTGATAATGGGATGAACAAGAAACGGCCTATGGGCATCGCCATGCTTCCTGCATTAGGAATAGGGCAGGTACGGAAGGGACAGGATGTGAAGGTGAGATTAGAGAACTATCCTGACAGGAAGTTCGGCTACTTGGCCGGTAAAGTAAACTGCATAGCAAACATTCCTGACGAGAATGGGTTATATCAGGTGGATATCCTTTTCCCGGACGGCTTGGAAACAAGTGAAGATGTTCTCCTGCCTACAAACAGCCAGATGACCGGGACAGCAGAAATAGTGGTGGCCGACAAGCGGCTAATAGATCAGCTGGGAATTGTGAGGCCTATTGTAAGAGGAAACAATTAGCTATTTCTTAATAGCATAGAGGTGGAATCCGAAGCGTATTTCACCTCCAATCTCTTTGATTTATTCCCCAGTCATCAGACATCATACATCATACATCAGCCATCAGACATATCTAACCCCTAACCGCTAAATAGCCCTTAGACATTAGCAAAAGCCAGCTATCTCGCAAGAAGTGGGGAAGCAGGCGATTATTTGAGAAATTATCATCTTTTTGACAAAAAAAAGTTTCTCTTTCGATATTTATCCCTATCTTTGCATAAAATAACATAAAATTAATTTGATATGGAACCTAAAATTGGCGACAGAATGAAGGTAAGTCCTCAGCTAACAGCTCAGGCAGACTGGATTGACGGAGAGGTAATCGACGTTGAACACAATCCTTTTATGGGCCTCGTTATCTCAATTAAAGATAAACTTGGAAGGATCTTCTTTGGTCAAAGCCGTTTTTTTGTAGCCCTCTAATCAAATGTTTGCAATCGCTTTTGATATGGATATCAAGGAACTCCGTAATTCTTATGGAGAGCCTTATAATAATGCATACTACGAAATAAAAATAATTCTACGTAAGTATAGCTTCTTTAATACACAGGGAAGTGTGTATTTGACGGATATGGACGATATGGCCAATCTTTTTGCAGCAATCTATGCACTCAAGAAGATTGCTTGGTTTAAATCGTCAGTTCGGGATATTCGTGCCTTTAAGGTTGAGAACTGGTCCGATTTTACGCAAATTGTTAAGGAAGATGATTAATGATGAGTGCCGTGATATCTATTATTACGGTAAGCCACTTCTGATAAACCGCTTAGAAGATGTATTACCGGGTAAATCCGAGTTTGAGAGATAAGAGGGAAGAAGGAAGAGGGAAGAGGGCACTTACGGTTAAGGGTTCATGGTTAAGGGTTCATGGTCTTTGCTGAATTGAGAATTGAAAATTGAAAGTTGAGGCTGCGCCTCGAGCCTGCTCACGCTCGGCAATAATCAAGCGAGCTTGTTATTGCTCTCGCTTACTCGCAGCCTTGAAAATTGGTTTACGGTTTACCGTTTACTGTTTAGCGATTTTAGTCTTTCGTACTTCGTTATTGACCTTCGGTCGAGCCTGCTCACACTCGGCAATGCTTAAGCAAGCTTATCATTGCTCTCGCTCAATCGCAGCCTTCGTCTTTCGTTATTCATAATCTCTCTTGCCCGTTAGGGCATAGGAGAACAGAAGCCAAAATCAACCTAACATATACCCTAAATGGCTACAAGACCCGATGGTTATCGGGATTAGAAGACGGGAGATTGAATGGTTCCAACCTCCCGTCCTCCCGTAGCGATAACCATCGGCCCTCACACCCCATTTTTGTAATATGGGAGGTTAAAACGCAAAAAGTTAATAAATTCCAGAGGAGCAGAAATACTTTTCTTTTTTTTCTATATTCAAACTTGACTTGTTTGTAAGGATTTCTTACTATGCAGCCCTCTTCTATAGCAACTTAAATGGTGCCCTAGAGACCTTTGTGAATAATCGCGAGTTTGAGATTCTAGGAGTATTGAACCAAACTCTTTCTAGCTTGTTTTGAAAACAAAAACTCTAAACTTTACCCATGTATTTGTATACTCTACTCTGCTTCTACCCTGCTTCTACCCTGCTTCTACCCTGCTTCTACCCTGCTTCTAGGCTGCTTCTACCCTGCTTCTAGGCTTACTCAATGAGTATGGTTAGAGTATGGCTGGAGCGAGGCTGCACTATGAGTACTCAGGACTTTATGTATGATGGAAGATGGAAGATGTATGATGGAAGATGTAAGATGTAAGATGTAAGATGTAAGATGTAAGATGGCACTTATGGTTAAGGGTTCTTGGTTAAGGGTTAGATATGTATGATGGCTGATGTATGATGTATGATGTATGATGTATGATGTATGATGTATGATGTCTGATGACTGGAGAGTAAATCAAAGAGATAGGGTGAATGACATGTTCAGATAGGGTTAACGAGTTGTTCGGATAATCCCTATGGGGGGTAAGGGATTATTCGAATGAGTCGTGGAGATAAGGGGAACAACTCGTTCAGCCTATCTCGATGAATCAAAGGTGACATACCTTGTTTGGTTAAGGGTCTTTATCAAATTGAGAATTGAGAATTGAGAGTTGAAAATTATCGGTTATCGGTTAGTGGTTAGCGGTCTTTGTTGAATTGAGAATTGAAAATTGAAAGTTGAGGCTGCGCCTCGAGCCTGCTCACGCTCGGCAATAATCAAGCGAGCTTGTTATTGCTCTCGCTTACTCGCAGCCTTGAAAATTGGTTTACGGTTTACCGTTTACTGTTTAGCGTTTAGGGTTCAGGGTTTTGTGGCTCCACTCTGTCAGTTCTACGGGACCAAGGAGGCCGGAGGGTCGGAGTTCAGAATTGGCTGAGGGGCCGTTGATGACCCAGGTCTTGCGTTGCTCCTTGGGTTGACGGGCATCATAGACCAGACGGTTGAACCATGTGCTGGTGACTTGGATGCTCAGTTGGTTCTTGCCTTTACGGACGTAACGGGTAATGTCGGTCTCGTAGGGCTCTGCCCAAAGGGTATCGGTGACTTGGCCGTTTACGCTGACCACGGCTATCTCCTCCACCTTTCCAAGATTCAGGGAAAGCCTTCCTTTTTTCTTAGGCTTGTGGTCAAGAACGAAAGTGGTTTCGTAGGTGGCAGTGCCAGAGAATGCCTTGCCCTCATCGCTCAGGGGAAGATCTTTCCAAGGCAGAAGTTCTGTGAGGGTGATGGGCGCATCGATGCCCCATCCCTGCGGGAAGTTGAGAGTCCAAAGTGAAGAGTGAAAAGTGAAAAGTGAAGAATCAGTTTTACCAATTTCCTCAGTTTTGTATCTTTTATTCTTCACTCTTAGTTCTTCACTCTTAGTTTTACCATCATGTGGGAACACCACAAATACCATTTCTCCTCTCTGTAAATCCAGATGCACACGGGTGTAGTCACCGTCGGTTTGTGCATTGAGGGGCTGGATGCTGCCGTTCATGGGATTCCACAGCTCTGCATGTCCTTTCTGTCTGAAAGAGACCTTGCCGCTGAACGACTGTTCTGCCTTCGGACAAACCATGTACCAGTCGGCTCCGCCTGTATGGCGATGGAGCCAGCGCAGTTCTGTTGGTTTAACATCATACTGTAGCCCTAGTCTTTCAAGGGCGTGACCTAATTCCGAGAGGGGAACATCCTCAATAACATGTCCTCCCTGCGCTGTCATTGCTTGCAACTTGGTACTAGTCTCGGGTAATAGGCGTTTTGTGTCTGGTATCCAAAGCACATCGTATGCAATACCTTTAGGGGTTGTCCATCGTCCGTCCTTCACGCTGATGCGGTGGAGTAGGGCATCTGTATTGCAGTAGTCGAACGCATAGCCTTCGGGGAAGGGCGCATACTGGTCGGGCTTCTGCTCTATCTCGTCACCGATATACCAGAGTACGCTGCTAACGGGCTGTCCCTTCTCCAGCATGAAGGCACAGCGGGCCAGATAGGTGTTAAAGTGCTTCATATAAGGCCACCAGGTCTGCTTGCGGAGGAAGGGAGTACCGATGCCGCTGCCGAACGAAGTGCCCGGGTAGTAACGGTCCGCATCAGGATTGTGGGTGTAGGTATGGAATACGGTATGTGTGACGCCTTCCACCATGTTCTGGTTGGCTACCTCGCGCAGCATGCTCAGGTGCTCGTCCCACGTAAGCTCGAAGGATGTGAAGCTTTCTGCCGAAATGCGCGGTTTGCCGTACATACGGGCAGCCGAAGCCGTGACACGTATAGGCTTGTAGTTGTGATTGGCCAGCCAGTTCGTGATTGGCTGCCAGTATTCGGTCATAGGCACATCGGCATACTTATAGTATTCCATAGGATCGCCAGGGAATATATCCCCTGCCGCCGTCTCGTAGCTTACCGTCATCCCCTTCTCGTGGGCCAAACGGGTCATCTGGCCATAGAAATTGTCCGTGAAGAGTTCGTTGATGGTCCAACGCCAGTCGGAAAGGAACTTACTGGTCTGCTGACGGTTTTCAACCACCCATCCGAAAATGGCAGGCATCCATGTCAGCAGGTCGTAGTGCCTTCGGCTGAGAAATTCTTGCTGCATGAATCTTGTCCACGTCTGCGACGAACACTCCCAGCTGTCCATCAGCATATTGTTCACCAGTCCTTTCAGCGGTCCGTCTGTCAGTCGGCCTATATAACTGCGGAACTGATAGGTGACATAGGCCGAGTCGAGTTTGTTCACTTCCCATCCCGTGGCCTCTTTGGGGGCTGGGCCGTTCTTCCGGCCTGTATTGACGTGCCCTATGCGTAGGATGGTCCACTGCCCCTCGGGAGCCGTCCAGCGAAGCCTTCCGTCTGGGTGCATTCGGTCTGTCAGGTTGACGATATCAGCTCTTTTAACGAAGCCGCTCCCGTCCTCGTTCATATTCTCCGGAAGCCGCAGCAGCCAGCGTGACGTCCATCCTGCCTCCATCTCCCAGTTATGTCCGCGTGTAGCGGTGGAGAAACGCAGGCTGGTAAGGTGCATGGGGTGCAGGTTCGTAATCTCGACCTGATAATCCATTGAACATTGTTCATTGTTATTTGTTAATTGTTCATTGCACGAAAGTGCAAACGTCATGCTCTTCTCATTATCCTGCCAGTTGGCGTGTGGAAAGTCTGTGTCGAGTGCGACGAACTGATTTGGGGTCAGAACGCGCAGGTGAATGTCGGGTTGAACGGCGAATTCGTGATTAAATCGGTCTATGGGATTGAACTCTATGGAGCGAACCGTCTCTTTGTTCTTGAGTTTAACGCTAAATCGGTAAGGCTTGCCTGACTGAGTAGGAGGCAGCACGAAGTCCTTCCCCTCCTTCAGCAAACGTTCCCACTCCTGTTGGTGGTCTTCGGCTTGTACCTCCTCTACCTCGCAATATTTACCCGTATCACCCTGAGGGGTAGGGAAGGCCAGCACACAGATATCCTGCCAGTTGCGCCATTTCTCCTTGGCATCTACGGGCAGGTTCACATCTACCGTCTTGCCCCCTTCCACGTCCGTACGTGTATATATAAGGTGACGCATGGCCTGTTCGGGTTTTATCCAGGGCCCGCCGCTCATAGCCCATCCGGGACAAGTCTGCAGGCTGAACCGCATACCCAACCGGTGTGCTTCGGTAGCTGTGTGCCGCACCAGGTCCTCCCATTTGGGTGTCAGGCACTCTATGGGCTCCTCGGTCCCGGGCCAAACATCATCGTTCATGCGTCCGTGAAAGAGCTGAATGCCCTGTATGCCAGACTCAGCGATAGCCTCCAAGTCGCGTGTGATACCTTCCCGACTTACGTTTCCGTTGACAAAATGGAACCATGTCTCGGGGTAGAAGATACGGTCGGGATGCAGGAATGCCTTCTGGTCGGCTTTGCCGAAGGGACGGTGCAGCAATGTGCTGTCCGGAACGGCAGGATATGGGTTAGTCTTCCCTTCGGAGAGGAGCTGCAAATGGGTCATTCCGACCAAAAGCAGCAGGAACAGGATTCTTCTCATTTGTTTACTTATAAAAAAGTGTCTTTTTCTCTTTTTCCAGAGGCGAAGGTAAGCTTTTTCCCCCTATCTGGCAAGTGTTTTGACAAGAATCTGCCTAATATTTGCACCTAATATCAAATTATTATATCAGAGAATCAAATCATTTGCGGTAATAGTAATAAATCCCTGTACTTTTGCATCAAGTTAATTGTTATAGTTGGTTTGACAGGCAGACGCACATGCCGTTAAGGTTAAGATGTAAAGTTAATTATTTGAAGATGTGAGTCTTCATTGAATGTTGGTTTTTTTATTAGGTTTTAGGGGGCGGGTTTTGTGCGATATAGAATCCCGCCCCTAAATTTTGAAAGAAAATATACTATTATTAAGATATGTTCAAAACAACGTGTATTATTAGACATTTGACAAGAACCAAGGTTTTCCTTTCCTTGGTTGTGGCGTGTATAATGATGGGATGTCAGGAAACCGTCGATGTTTCCAACAGGTATGTTTTCAAGGACAATACTATACTGGATTACCTTAAGAAACATCCTGAGACATACAGTGAGTATGTGGATTTGCTATATCAGGTGCCGATGAGCAAAGTAAGTCAGACCAACGTTGCACAGATACTGTCTGCCCGTGGGAACTATACAGTTTTTGCTCCGACGAACGAGGCCATACAGGCATATCTGGATACCCTGGTCGTAAAGAACGTCATTGACGAAGGCAGTTGGAAAGGCTTTCGGGACAGCACATCGCTTGACTCCATCCGTAAGGTCATCGTCTATAACAGCATCATAGATGGAGGCGATGACCAGAAAGCCTACGAGACCAATATGTTTCCGACGACCAACAAGGCCGAGTTCCCGTTGCCTAACATGTATGACCGCAAACTTATCGTGGAATATCCCTCAGCAGGTATCATACAGGTAAACGGAGCTGCTATCCACGAACAGAACCGCGATATACTGGCTATTAACGGCGTGATACATTGTGCAACTGCAGTGGTGGCTCCCAGCAACAATACTTTGGGCTATCTGCTCAATGCCATCGTGTCCGGCAAGAAGCGCGGATACTATGTTGCCGCAATGCTCACAAAGGCCGTCGGGCTGCTTGACACCCTTAGCAAATACCGAGATGATGTGTATGAGGACCTGTATGAACGCGGTCAAATAAAGGACTTCTCGCATACGTCGGGCATCGGCTATACATACGGTGCCGTACCCGAGCATCGTAACTATGGCTATACCTTCTTTGCCGAGACCGATGATTTCTGGCAGACCGAAATAGGCAAGGAGCCTACAGATATTACAGTAGAGGATGTACTGGAATATCTCCGGAGAAAGAATATCTATCCCGAAGCCACTGACGATGATAACTTCGCCGACGAGAACAATCTGCTGAACCGTTTTGTTACTTATCATTTCCTGCCCATGCGGCTGGCAGCCAACCGACTTGTTCTCCATTGGAACGAAAAGGGGTACTCAAGCAGGACCCATACTCCCACGGTTGTTCAGTACGAATATTATACCACAATGGGAAAGCGACGACTGATAAAATTTTTGGAAAGTGCCGAGAGCGATGGCGTAAAGATCAATCGTTTCCCAACTATCGACAACGCACGTAGGGGTACCTACCACGAGATAAAATGCGACCCTGACAAGGTGGGAATTCCTGTCAACGATCCAGAATCGTCGGACGAGTTTAACGTTCGTAACGGCATCATCTATCCGCTCGACCAACTGTTGGCCTACACCCAGGATGTTCGTGACAACCTGCACAAGGAGCGCATCCGCTGGGACATCACGGCACAGTTCCCCGAATTTATGAACAACGACCTGCGTCTGCAATACTACCATCGCCCCACTCGAACAGGCATCCCAACCTCCATCGTTTATCCATATCTGGATGATTGTTGGATTGCAGACGACAACTACTTCTTTTATTATAACGGCTACAACGAAGGAATGAAGAACTATCAGGGTGACGAGCTGAATATCCGCGGCAATGTGGATGTAACCTTCCGCCTTCCGCCTGTGCCTGCAAGGGGAGTCTATGAACTGCGCTTCAACATACAAAGCGATGGGTACAATAGAGGTATGGTACAGTTCTACTGGGGGCACGACCGCGACCGCCTGGCAGCTATGGGCATCCCCATGGATGTGCGAATGAGCGGATTGGAACGTCGTACCACAGCCGGCACTTTCCCCAGCGGTGTAGGCTGGGAACCCGATAGCGAAGACGATGATGCAAATGCCGAGGTGGACAAAAAGATGCGGAATAAAGGGTTCATGAAAGGGGCCGAACTATATTGCGACGGTGCACAGGGAGTCTCTGTAATGGCACGTGCCGACCCGCTTATTATACGGCGTGTTATCCTGCGTGAGCAGATGGACCCCGAGAAGACGTACTACCTGCGCTTTAAAACGGTGTTAGACGATCCTACACGCGAATTCTATGTGGATTATCTGGAGTACTGTGCCAAGGAGGTCTATGACAACCCCGAGACACCGGAAGATATATGGTAGCCTGACCTATTTCCTTATAAGCTGTTCCCTGAATTTCTGGGGGGTGATGCTGTGCCGCTGACGGAACATCTTGTTAAAATATGCAGCAGAATCAAAGCCCAGCCGGAAGGCTATCTCCTTGGACGAAAGATGAGTGTTGGAAAGGTAGTCCTTCGCCTTCTCAAGTTTCAGGTTAAGGAAATACTGGGCTGGGGGGAATCCTGTATAATTGCGAAATACCCTTCTGAACTTAGAGTAACCCATACCGACTTTTTGGGCTACATCCTCCATACAAAGGGCACGTGAAAGGTTCTCGCGCATATATTTTCGGGCCAGATTGATGTAGTCTATCTCGGGATTGTCGTTGAAGGGCTGCTGTAAATTCTTGGCATATATGGAACATGCAATCAGGGCTGCAAATCCTGCCAGTTGCTGCTGGTGAGCGGGTTTTTCTTCACAAGCTACCTCGAGAGCTTTGTTGAAAGCATTACAGATGGTGTCGCTGATACCCACTCGCAAGACAGGTTTTTTTTTGTCGAAAAATTTCTGCTTGATAATTCTATCAACAAAATCTCCCCGGAAACCAATCCATGCCTCTGTCCATCCCGTCTCCTCGTCCGGAGCATAGCTGTGCCATTCGCCCGGGAAGATAATGAGGGCATCGCCAGCCCGTAGCTCAGTCTTGGGACAATGGGCTGTGGTAACCCATCCTTTTCCTTTCATGATGTACAGAATCTGAAGCTCGTGAAGAATACGCCCCTTTTCCACTTTAAAGAGGTATCCCTTAGGGTGCTCGCCATAAGGATAAGGCTCTCCTATAGGTGTTTCCTGAATCCCAATGGTACTGATTACGGCTCCCCATCGGTAATCAGATTCTTTGGCTATCAAGTATTTTGCACTTCCCATACCATTGTTGTTAATTTTAGCTATGCAAATGTAAGAAAAAAAGGTAATAAGTGAGATACAAATGTCAAAAAGTAAAACTACTTTATCAATTATTAAAGTATATTTTGCCTCTTCTGGTTGTGTTGCCCAAGTTTACGGAGAATAAATATATAATAATGTGTAGAAACTGGTGTGTGTGTCAAATTGTTCAATCAATAAATCATTTTATTTGATTTTTTTTTGTTTTTTATGTCGAATTTTGCATCGGGTGAAATCCGTTTTGAACGAAAAAGCCTAATGATTCGGAAAAAATATTATTAACTAACAACAAACAATAAAAGATTAGATCCATGAAAGTAAAAGGTTTTCTTTTATCGATGGTAATGCTGATGACAACCCTTGTAGCCAAGGCTGACTTGCAACCGGTGAACGGGTGGTACGAAATCGGTAATTACGATGATTTGCAGGAGTTTATCATGCTCCTAAGAAACGGTCAGACAGGAATCTGTGGTAAGTTGACTGCCGATATCGACATGGCCGGAGTGAAGAATTTTATGCCGTTGGCATACTATCAGGAAGGAGTGGACTGTGCGTTCAGCGGTCAGTTCGATGGCCAGTGCCACGTAATCCGTAACATGAACTTTGAGTTGGCCGAGGATCAGACGTTCCATCTGGGCTTCTTCGGTCATATCAATGGCGGTACGGTAATGAACTTAGGCTTCGAGAATGCCCGTCTTGTCAGTACCTATGGTGCTCCTGTGGGTGTGCTTGCAGCATGGGCCGAGAATGCCAATATCGTGAATTGCTACACCATGGGCGACATTGAGGTGGAGACGTCTAACGAGTACTGTGGTGGCTTTGTGGGTTATACAAACTCTGGCACCACATTTACCAACTGCTTCACTACGGCACCTTTGTGGGGCGTTTCTATTGGTGATGGTGAGCCCAAGTTTGTGAATTTCTTTGCTGGCGAAGAGCTGGAAGCTGTTGCCGCTTCTGGTGAGTTGTGCTTTGCTCTGAACGGAGACCAAAGCGTAATACGCTTCCGTCAGACCCTTGGCACCGATGCCTATCCTATGTTCGGCGAATCACATAAGCAGGTTTATGCTGCTGGTGAATTGAACTGCGACGGTACACCCAAGGGGGCTGTAACCTACAGCAATACACCCAGCGAACTGGTGTTGCCACCTCATAATTACGACGAGGACGGCTATTGCATAAACTGCGGAATTTCAAATGGTGTTATCGCTCCTGACGAAAACGGATGGTACAACATTACCCTGCCCGAGGAACTGCGTTATGTAAGCCGCGAGGTGGTGAACAAGGGTAACAACAAGATAAAGATTCGCCTGATGAATGACCTGGATATGAGCATGATTCCTAACTTCCCGCCAATGGGTACCTATAATGATAATGGAATTCAGATAGGTTTCCAGGGTCAGTTTGACGGACAGAAGCACATCATCAGTAACTTGTCTGTAACCGTGTACGATGGCGTTGAGACTGGTCTGTTCAGTCGTGTCAACGGCGGTGGTTACATCAAGGACTTCGGTGTTGTGAATGCCAGCATCAGCAATTTGGGCGGTGTTCGTGCCGGTGTGATTGCCGGTGAGATTCATGCCTGTACGGTAGATAATGTGTTCAGCGCAGGTGAACTCGTCATTAGTACCGAGCATTCTCAGCAGGGTGGTATCTCGGGTGAGGCAGCCGAGGCTACACTTAATAACTGCTATACAGTCTATGATGTATTGTCGACAGGTACAGCACCACGGGCGCAGAACAATTGCTGGTTTGGTGAGGAGACTCGCCAAATGGCTTCAAATGGTGAGCTCTGCTATAAGATGAACCACGAGGACTTCCAGAATCCTTTGTGGTACCAGACGCTGGGTGAGGATGAATTCCCCGTTTTGGACAATACACATGGAGTAGTTTATTCTTCAGGCGAGGGTGAGTATGCCAGTGCTGTTACAGCAGACGAATTCCGCACGATGGTGAACAGCATTATCGACGGCGAGATTGCTAAATATCAGGAGCGTGCAGCTACAAAGACACTCGTTAACAATTACATAAAGAAGCTGAATGCACTGAAAGGCTCCTTGCTTGATGAATTCCTCGAGGCATTCAATGGTATGTCAGGTTTACGCATAGCTATCACTGAATCCGAAAATGCCTATGCTGCTTACGTAGCAAAGGCACAGGCAGTGAGGGACTTCCTGGATCAGAATCAGGGCCTGCAGGGTGACGATGTCGATCTGTTGGTAGAATACCTGGAAGAGGAAGTAGAGCCTAATGAACAGTTCCCCAACGGAAGTTATATCTATATCATGAATAACTTGACCCTGCTGGCCGACGAGCTTTCTGACGAGACAGCCAATCTGCAGGCAATGCACGAGCTTGCCATTGCCAGAGGCTATGGTGAAGGAGATGATATTTCTACCCTCCTTGTTAATGCCGACTTTTCTAACCAGACTAACGGTTGGACTTATAAAATGGGTAGCCAGACCGGTTGGTGGAACAATCAGAAGGGAACAGTACCGAATATCGCCAACTCAGCTACGATGGACCTGAGTCAGACTGTAACAGGCCTGAAGAACGGTCTCTATGAGGTACGTATCAACTGTTATACAGAGTTCTCCGGAGGTACTGCCAGCAGCGAAGCAACCTACAACTATATGGGCTTTATCTATGCCAATGACTACAGGAACTACGTGAAGACGCAGCTTTCAAATCTGCAGTCCGATGAGATGAAGGAATTGTATCCCAATGACTTTGGTGAGAGACTTGACATCTATGGCGAGCTTATGGGTTACGCCCCCAGTTCTATTCAGGGTGTAGCATACGCATTCCAAGAAGGGTATTATGATAATCGTATCCTGGCCAACGTGACAGACGGAACCCTAACAGTGGGTATTTCCAACTTGGGCGTAGAGGGAAAAGGATGTGCTTCATACTATGCTAATGCCAAACTCATCTACCTTGGTTCTATGGAAAATGCCGAAAGCGGTGTGGACGAAGTGCTCAGTGCCGTGCTGGAAAATGCCAAGCATGTGACAGAAGACTACCAGCCCTCTTTCGATACTTATGCCGAGGCTCCCAACTACCAGGCCAAATTGAACGAACAGCTCAAGGGACTGGTAGCACAGGCAGAAGCTGCTACCACCGTACAGGAAAAGTGCGACCTGATTAAAGCCATTGGTGATGTGTTCAAGGCTATCTATGACAGTAAGAGCAAATATCTGGAGTTGACCGAGGTCTTTAACGATATTTCCGATGCCTATTACGACCAGAACTGTACCCGTGAGGAGGAAGAGTATATGCAGGACATGGTAAACCAGATGTTAGACATTTACGAGAGCGGTAGTGCTTCGGACGAGGAGGTTCAGCAGTGGATAGACAAGGTAAAACATGATCCTTTCTACCTGCTTGCCTATGGCGAGGAGCCTGAACAAATAGACGGAGTGTTCCAGCTCTCTAAAGCATCGAACTTGGTATGGTTCTCTTATTATATAAATAATGTAGCAAGGAAGGCTCAAGTGAAGGCTGTTCTTACAAACGATATTGATATGTCATCCGTCTTTAACTTCGTACCTATTGGAACCTATATCAAGGATGCCAACGAGAATGAATTTGTTGGCGAATTCGATGGTCAGGGTCACGTTATCCGTAACCTAAATGTGGATGTTTTCGATGGACGTGAGGCTGGTTTCTTCGGTCGTGCCCTGGATGCAACAATCAAGAACGTAGGTATTGTAAATGCTAAGATAGTAAACACCGGTGGTTTCCGTGCCGGCGTATTAGGCGGTGAGATTCACAGAGCAAACGTGATTAACTGTTATGTAACCGGTGATCTGGTAATAGAAACTGAACACCAGCAGCATGCAGGTATTGCCGGAGAGTGTGCCTCAACTGCTGTACGCAACTGTTGGACTTCTTATCCCGAACTGACCAATGCTGCCAGTGTAGAAGAGAACTGCTTCTATGGCGAAGAGGCCGAGGCCATCATGGCAACCGGTGAACTGGCATTCCGCCTGAACGGTGACCAGAGTCAGCTCTCGTGGTACCAGACTATCGGAGAGGATGCTTATCCCGTATTGGATCAGACACATGGTGTAGTCTATCTGAAGGGAGAAGTAGATTGCGGCGGCAACAGCGTAGGTGACGTGGCTTATACAAATGAAAAGCAGGATGTAGTTCTGCCCGAGCATCAGTACGACGAGGACGGTATCTGTACAGTCTGCGGTGCTGATGGCGGTAAGTGTGCTCCTGCCGAGGACGGTTACTTCCACTTGACGAATGCATATCAGTTGCGTTATTTCGCTAATTATGTCACTTCTACCGATGAGAATGCCAAGGCACGCCTCGACAACGATATAGACATGAGTGTAATAGAGAACTTCCCCATGATAGGACGTTATTCTGACTACCTGCCCAATTCACGCGTATTCCGTGGCGAGTTCGACGGACAGGGTCACGTTATCCGCAACCTGAAGGTAACGGTGGATGATCGCTGGGAGGCTGGATTCTGCAGCCGTAGCTCTGGCGGTACATTCCGTAACTTAGGTATCGAGAATGCCACCATCACAAATACCCATTCCGATGGCGTACGTGCCGGTATCTTGGGCGGTGAGTTGCATCAGACCAATGTCTATAACTGCTGGACATGCGGTGACTTGGAGATTAATACCACCCATAGTCAGAAGGGCGGTTTCGGTGGCGAGGCTGCAGAAGGTCATTTCTACGGATGTTGGACTACATACAAGAACATCGGTGCGATGGCTACACCTCACAACTCCTATGCTGGTGAGGAGGTTGCCGCAACCATCGGTACTGGAGAGCTCTGCTACAACCTGAATGCCGGAAAGGTAGTATCTCCCGCATGGCGTCAGACATTAGGAGTGGACAATTATCCTGTTCTGGATTCTTCACATAAGGTTGTATTCCTTGACGAGGACGGTACCTATACAAACGGTAACAGCAAGCTTCCCGAACAAAAGGGTACTCAGGACGATCCGTTCATCATCATGAGTGTCAACGACCTGCTTTCTCTAAATGACTATCTCTCTGCCGACCAGATTAACTTTGTACAACTGGGAGCAGACTTGGATATGTCTAAGGTAACAGGGTGGGAGCCTATCTGTAATAATACGGCCTTCACTATCGACTTTGATGGTCAGGGACACACCATCAGTAATCTTACTTGCAATGCAGCTTCTTCTTATAACAGCTTCTTTGGTGTGCTGAACGGTAACCTTCGCAATATCGGCTTCGAGAATATGACCGTTGCCGACGGTGACCGTACGGGTATGATTGCTGCCAGAGTAGGCTTCGAAGACAACCGCATGGAATCTGTAATAGAACATGTATATGTAAACGGAACGCTTACCTGTGCCGGTGCATACGGCGGTGGTATGTTTGGTAAGGTTGCCGGTTACACAATCATCAAGAACTGCTATGCTAATGTAACAATCAACTCTACCTCCACTTATACCGGTGGTATCGTAGGTCAGGTTGCAGCGCTACTCTCCATAGAGAATGTTTATGCAGCCGGTTCTACCACTCGTGGCGGCGGTATTGTAGGCGGTGGTCAGACCAAGGAAACGCCTGCTTCCACCTACAAGAATGTGGCTGTATGGAACAACGATTACGAAATCTTTGGCCGTACTGTCAGAGGTGATATCAAGCAAGACGTTATTTTCTATGACAGCACCAACTTCTCAGATTTGCAGAAGGCCGTTGTGGCATGGGACGCATCCGTATGGTCTTGTGACATGGAAGAAGGCAGCTATCCTGTGCTTGTCGGCTCTGCCAATATGCCAGATGCTATAGAAGACGTCAACGCTAACGTCAACGCCAACAAGGGAGTTGTTTATGATCTTACTGGCCGCAAGGTTAATTCTCAATTAAAGAAGGGAATCTATATTGTAGGCGGAAAGAAAGTTCTTTTCAAATAACAAAGGTTGAGCCCTGTTTTCAGGGATATCCCGAGCGGCGTATGCTGCTCGGGATATTTTAAAAACGCAGGAATTATGCCCTCAACTATGTACCCGATAAAGGTCCTCACTTATCTCCGACGCTGCACAACAGCACTTGTGCTGCTGTGTCCGCTTATGTATGCTGTAACGGGAAATGCTCAGACGACCGACCGACTGCATATCAACGAGATTATGGTGGCTAACATAGACCGTTTTCTGGATACCAGTTGGAATTACGGCTCGTGGGTGGAGATATACAACAGTTCCCCTACCGACATAAACCTGAACAGGTATCATATAAATACCAGTAACAATAATCAGGAGAAAATAAGGATAGGGTATGACTTGCTGATTCCTGCTCACGGGTATGTAGTGCTGTGGTTCGGGCACCGTTATTGGAAAGCTCCGACTCAGATAGATGCAGAGCTGGAAAACGACGGGGGATACATAACCCTGTTCTCTCCCGGCGGAAATGTCTTGGACAGGGTGGAGTACCCTGCCTCTGTGTCACGTTGTAGTTGGGCCCGTTGTCGTGACGGGGCAGGGGAGTGGACCTATACTTCGTGTCCCACACCTGCAGAAACTAACGGCAATTTGCCTGCAACTGTATGGCGAATGCCAGCCCCCGTGGTGAATACGGACAGCAGGTTCTTCTCTGCCATCCTAAGTGTACAGGTAGAGATTCCGGAAGGCGCTACGCTACGTTACACTACCGATGGCTCTACTCCTTCACGCACCAACGGTGAGACCAGCGAAACGGGTTCGTTCCGAATGACTTCGAGCAGGGTCTATAGGTTCGTGCTTATCAAGGACGGGTACCTGGACAGTCCCGTTGTCACCCGCTCGTATATCCGTAAACAGCAAACCATAAACATGCCCATTGTGAGCATCGTTACCGATCCGGCACACCTTTATGACAGTAAGATAGGTTTCTTTGTTAAAGGTACAAACGGACGTGCCGGGAAGGGTACAGCGGAGTTGTGTAACTGGAACATGGACTGGGACAGACCTGTTAACATAGAACTTATCACACAGGACAATGTCTGTCAGTTGAATCAGGAGGTGTGGATGAGTCGTTGCGGAGGACATAGCAAGGGCTTCACACCTATGAGCTTCAAGGTTCGTGCCTCGAAGGATTTCGACGGTCAGAACACTTTGGATTATGCTTTCTTCTCGGATAAGCCTTACCTGCGACATAAGGCATTGCAGTTCAGGAATGGGGGCAACGACTTTGAGTGCCGTATCTTTGATGCAGCACTGCAGTCATTGGTGCGTACCAGCGGAATCGATATGGACCTGCAGGACTACCAGCCGGTGGCACACTACATCAACGGCAAGTTCATGGGAACCATAAATATGCGCGAACCTAACAATAAGCATAATGTATATGCCAACCATGGGTACGATTCCGAAGAGATAGACATGTTCGAGATAGACTGTGACAGTTGCTATGTGCAGATGTGCGGTACAAGGGATGCCTGGGACGAATTGCTGGAGCTGAGTGCTACCGCATATAATATCGATACGTACCAAAGAATCCTGAATAAAATAGATGTGGATGAGTTCTGCAACTATATGGCTGTACAGTTTTATCTGGGAAATATGGACTGGCCGCAGAACAACTGCAAAGGATGGCGCCCGAGAGAAGAAGACGGGAGGTTCCGTTTTGTGCTGTATGACCTGGACTTGACTTTCGGGGGTGGCAGTCCGTTCTCTCATTTCGACAATGTGTCGTACTACACCTTTTGTCCGTTATATGATGTACCTGGGGTATCGCAGTTTACAAGGGAGGTGGAGCTGGTAAGGCTGTTCCGCAATCTATGTAAGAACTCACTCTTTGTACAGCGTTTTGCCGACGCTTTCACACTGGTGGGAGGCGCTGTGTTCAGGCCCGACCGGTGCTCACAGCTCATCAACAGGTATGCATCGGCTGTCGAGAATGTGCAGATGATGGAGTCAGGCTACCCGGGACGTAACGTATCACCCAGGTCTTCGGCACAGAGGTTGATTTCGAGCTTGAACGACAGGCAGAAGGAGGTTTTCCCTGCCTTGCAAACCTATATACCCTCTGTGCTCTTAAGGAAGGTGGTGAAGGAGATTTCCTTCTCGGCCAATATCGCGCAGGCATGCATATTGATGAACGGTCAGCAGGTTCCACTTGGGAGGTTCCGCGGGAATGCATTTCTGCCTGTCACCCTTGAGGCAATGGCCCCTGAGGGTTATCGTTTTGTAGGATGGAAGGATGTCGAGACAGGAAATATCCTTTCGGAAAACAGGGTGCTGGAACTGACCCGTAGTTTGGTGCGTGGAGAGTTGGAAGCCAGCTTCGACAAGGAATATACTGGAAAGCCCCTTGTGATAAACGAGATAAGTGCCGGTAACAACATTTATGTGAACGAATATTTCAAGCAAAAAGACTGGGTGGAGATTTATAACCCCTCACCTAAAGCAGTTGATATCAGCGGTTATTTCCTGAGCGACGATTTGGACAATCCATGCAAATACAAGATAGAAGGTCCGCATACCACTATACCGGCAGGGGGATATAAGATAATCTGGTGCGACGAGATGCCGACGGAAAAATACCTTCATGCCAACTTCAAACTTTCCAATACGGACGGGGAACTGGTTCTGCTGTCTGCTCCCGACATGGCATGGCAGGACACGCTCTTTTATTGTGCACATTCCGGACGCGAGACAATAGGCCGCTTCCCGGACGGAGGCCGTCGGCAATTCAAATTCTCGCGCCCCACCATAGAGAACGGAAATGCCATGAACAGCTATTCTGTACCCGTCGAAGAGGCCATTATTGCAGATGACCTAAGACTCACTCCGGCCTTTGTCAAAGACAGAGGAGATGTTTACGACTTAAGCGGCCGCAAAGTTAACTCTCAACTCTCAACTCTCAACTCTCAACTCAAGAAAGGTGTTTACATCGTAGGTGGAAAACGTGTCTTGGTAAGGTAAAAGCCATGGAGTTCGGACAAGATAACAAGATAATCTGAAATGCCAAAAACTTATATAATAAAGTCAATTCCTACCCATTGAACATGATAAATCATAAAGAAATTGATAACTAAATTCAGTAACTTAATTGTATACCTTATGAAAAAACTTTGTACTTTTCTGGTTGCTGCCTCCTTTTGTTTAGGCAGTGCAGCTATTGATCAGGACGGAGAGTGGTATCTGATTCGTACCTCTCAGGACCTGGTGGATTATTCAAACATTGTGAACAATGAAAACAATCACGCTAAGGGTCGTCTTATGAACGACATCGACATGTCCGGTGTCGAGAACTTTACGCCCATTGGTCTCTTTGCCGATAATGACGGTGTCCAGACAACTTTCCAGGGCGAGTTCAACGGCAATGGCTTCGTTGTGAAGAACATGACCGTAAAAATTGCAAATTACGAGGTCGGAATGTTCTCACGTATTCAGGGTGGCAATGTGTATAACCTTGGTGTTGTGAACTCTTATTTCGAGAGTACCGACGGTAAGCGTGCCGGTGCCCTTGGCGGCGAGATTCTGTTTATTACAGTTTCCGGTTGCTTTGGCGTGAACAACGAGATTGTAACAACGAGTGAGCAGAAGGGTGGTTTGGCAGGTGAGGCTGCCGGCGATACACGCTTCAGCCGTTGCTATACCGACTATGCTGTTCTGTCCGGTAACTTGGGTCAGTTGGTTGACAACTCGAAACAGAATGTTCCCGTTGAAGACATCATGAGCGGTAAGCTATGCTTCGAGATGAATAACTTCCATACCTATACTCCTCTTTGGCGTCAGGACTTGAAGAACAATGGCTATCCCGTAGTCAACTCAAATGTTCCTCAGGTTACAAAGTTATTGGAAAGCGACACCTATACCAACGAGCATAACTTTGTAGATGGCGTTTGCCGCGAGTGTGTGGATTTCTTCTATCAGGAAGACTATATGACTCCAGGTGCTGACGGCTTCTTCCTTATTTCAACTCCCGAGCAGCTGATGTGGTTCAGTGTCTATGCCTGTCACTTCCACCAGGGCGCTAAGGCCAAGCTGGCAGCCGATATAGATATGAGTGGCATTAAGGACTTTTATGGTATCGGACTGTACGAAGACGGCGGTGAGAATTATGTCTATAACGGCACATTTGACGGTCAGGGACACGTTATCAACAACCTTACCGTTTACCGGGACAACAAGATAGAGACGGGTTTCTTTGGCAGGGCCTCAGGAGCAAATATCAAGAATGTCGGTTTTATGGGCGATATCACCATCACCAATACGCAGGGCATCCGTGCCGGTGTTCTTGGCGGTGAATTGGAAAGATGTACCATCAACAATGTCTTTGTTCGTGCCAATTCCATTAGCTATAACACAACTAATGCCCAGAAGGGTCCTTTCGGAGGCGAGGCTTCAAACAGCTCCTTTACGGGTTGCTATACCACAGAGTCCACCTTTGTCGGAGGACTGGGTGCTTTCAATAAGTGCTTCAATAATGCCGAAGGCTATGTAGATGCAAATGCAGCTTCTGGTAAGCTCTGTGCCGAACTGGGAACTGGTTGGTATCAGAATATCGACAATGGTCAGCCCGCTGATGAATGGCCTACCCTCGATGCTACTCACGCTCCCGTATTCCCTTCCTGCGATGGTTTGAGTTTCTCAAATACCAGCGGTCATAACTACCTGAATGGTATCTGTCAGAACGAAGGTTGCCTGAATATCTACGAAGAGCCCGGACGTGATGATGAACTCGATGCCTTTACCATTGGCAACCTCGGTCAGCTGATTCGCTTCTCTCAGATTGTCAATACACAGAATCAGAATGCTAACGGTTCTCTGGTCAGCGACATCGATATGGAATTCAGCGACAAGTTCTCTCCCATCGGTCTGAATAATGATGCAGATAAATCAACTCCTTTCAGGGGCAGATTCTATGGTAACAACCATGTGATTCGCAATATTTTCGTGAAGACCGATTGCGAGGGAGGACTCTTCTCACGTCTGTTATCGGGTTACATCGAGAATCTTGGTGTAGAGAACGGACACATAGAGAGTACCACCAACCTGCGTTGCGGAGCCATTGTGGGTGAACATCACGCCAATGCCTGGATGAAAAATTGTTTCGCCCGCGGTAACTTCGAATTTGTAACTGATCATGAGCAGAAGGGTGGACTCTGCGGTGAGGCTGCAACAGGCTTCTTCGAGAATTGCTACACCACCTTGCCTGTTATTTCTTGTGCTTATCCTAATAGCGGCAGAGCAGATAATTGCTACGAGGGTGTGACAGCAGAGCTGGCAGCCAGCGGAGAACTCTGCTATAAGTTGGGTGAAGCTTTCCGTCAGAATATCGGCGAGGATGCTTACCCCGAACTTGATCAGACTCATGGTATCGTAAAGGAGATTTCCGAAGCCGGCTATGCTACGATGTTCATTTCTGAGGCTGTTGATGCCCCTGAAGGCGTTGAGGTTTATACAGGTAGCATCTATAACGACAAACTGGCGCTGAATGCTCTTGAGGGTACAGTTCCCGCCTGGGAACCTGTCATACTGAAGGGTGCTGCCGGTTTCTATAGCTTCAAGCCTGCCTCAGCTGCAGAAAAGATTGTGACTGTGGACTTCTCCGCTATGGGCTTCGAGAATGCACAGGAACTTTCAAGTACCATTACTGTGGATGATTTAGATATCAGCTTCGATCTCGGTGAAGGAGTTACGACTCCTAAGTACTACAATTCGGGTACGGCAGCACGCATCTATGGCGGCAATATTCTTTCTGTTTATGCATTAGGTCAGCCTATTACCAAGATTGAATTTAACTTTGGCAAGAACAATGCTCCAACCAGCAGCGAAGCTGTATTCAATGGCGGTGATTTCGACTTCGAAACTTTTACGTGGACAGGCAATGCAGAGACAGTGACACTGACCCGCAATGCAACCAGTGGCCACTATCGTTTAGTAGGCATGACTGTTACCTATGCAAGTCTGCCTGCCAATATCGAAGGCAACGACCTAATGGGTGCTGCTGAGGATATGGAAGCTGCAGGCAAGTATGTTCTTGTTCAGCCCGAGGACAAACCTGTTGGTTTCTATTTGGCAGACAAGGGTACCATTAAGGCAGGTAAGGCTTACCTAATGGGTGCTGAAGGTGTAAAGGCCTTCTATCCCTTCGAAGAAGAAGGTGAGACCGGCATTGAAAGCCTCACCCCAACCCTCTCCGAAGGCGAGGGAGTTGTTTACGACCTCGCTGGCCGCAAGGTTAATTCTCAATTTTCAATTTTCAATTCTCAATTAAAGAACGGTATCTATATTATTAATGGTAAGAAGGTGCTGAAATAGGAGTCCCTCTCCAACCCCTAACCCCTAATCCCTCCGTCGCGAGTGGGGACTCGCTCCCCTTTGTGGGGCCGGAACCACATTCGGTGGTTCCTCTAAAGGCCCCAGTCGCCCCAAATGGGAGGCAGGGATAGTTGGAGAATAATTGTACAATAATACTAACATAAACTGTCAAACCCCTGTTAACAGTTCCCTCCCATTTGGGGGAGGGTTAGGGAGAGGGGCTGGATATATTATGAAATACATAAAACCGATATTGAAAGTAGAAGAGGCTGAGGTTGTCAACATGTTGGCAGAGAGCCTGGTAATTGACAGCGAAACCACGGTAGATGGTGGTGAAGCATTGACCAAGGAAGACAGTTGGGAAATCTGGTCAGACGACGAAGACTGATAGAATTCCATAATTTCTATGGTAAACAAAGGCTTACGCATAAGGCGTTGGCCTTTGTTTTTCTTTTAATATGACCAAAAAAGAAGGTCTCGCGGGGTAATATCAATTTGTGCAGTTAAAATATCATTTATTTAAGTACAGAAACAGAAGAAAACCGTATATTTGCATTGTCCTTTTTAAAAAACAACATTATGGTTAATAGGTTTATTCTTAACGAAGTGTCTTACTTCGGTCCCGGTGCTCGCAAGGAGTTGCCAGGAGTTGTGGCCCGCCTCGGCTTCAAGAAGGCATTGGTAGTAACAGACAAAGGCCTGATGCAGTTTGGCGTTGCCAAAATGGTGCTGGATGTTATGGATCAGGCTGGTATCCGGTATGAAATCTTTGACGAAGTGAAGCCTAACCCCACTGTAACAAATGTCAAGGATGGCATAGAGGCATGCAAGAAGGCCGGAGCCGATTTCATTGTAGCTATCGGAGGCGGTTCGAGCATGGACACTGCCAAGGGCATCGGTATTGTGATTAACAACCCTGAGTTCTCGGATATTATTTCCTTGGAGGGTGTGGCAGACACCAAGAAGAAGTCGCTGCCCATCATCGCCCTGCCTACTACAGCAGGTACGGCTGCAGAGACAACCATCAACTACGTTATCATAGACGAGACACGCCAGGCCAAGATGGTGTGCGTGGATCCCAACGATATTCCCTGTGTGGCTATTGTGGATGCCGAACTGATGTATTCGCTACCTAAGTCACTTACAGCCTCAACAGGTATGGATGCTATGACGCATGCCATAGAAGGTCTTATCACTAAAGGTGCCTGGGAGCTGTCTGATATGTTCGAAATAAAGGCCATAGAGATGATATACCGCAATCTGCCCATTGCTGTAGAAGACCCCAAGAACCCTGTTGGTCGTGACGGAATGGCAGTTGCTCAGTATGTGGCAGGAATGGCCTTCTCTAATGTCGGCTTGGGTGTGGATCATGGCATGGCTCATCCGCTTTCGGCCCTGTTCGATGTGCCCCACGGTGTTGCTTGCGCTATGCTATTGCCTACGGTGATGCGTTTCAATATGCCTGCTGCCAAGGAGAAGTATGTAGAGATTGCCAAGGCTTGTGGTGTATATAAAATAGGTATGAGCACAGACGAGGCTGCCGAAGCTGCTTGCAAGGCCATTGAGGAACTGAGTGCAAAAGTTGGGACAAACAAGCGTCTTACCGACTTGGGTATAAAGGAATCCGACATTTCTGCGCTGGCTGAACAGGCTATCAATGATGTCTGCACACCGGGTAATCCCCGTCCTGTGACCAAACAGGATATCATAGACCTGTATCACCAGATTCTGTAGATTGGTTAGTAGCTTAGTAGCTTAATAGCTTAATAGAGTTTCAGGTTTCAATGTTCAATGCTCTAAATTCTTTTGGATTAATGAGAAGGCTTTTCTTGGCTCTTATCCTCCCATGTATAGGGATGATGGGCGGTAATATGCCTGTTGTCTGCGCAAAAAAGACGCAGCCGTCAGCTTTGTACACGCAGTTTCAGACTGCCAAGTGCGACCAGCGTGTAGCTGTTTACTGGTATTGGATTTCGGACAACATCTCTGTAGAAGGTGTGGAGCGAGATCTGGAAGCGATGAAGAAGGCTGGCATAGACCGTGCTTTCATAGGCCATATCTGGCAGGACGGTGTCAAGCCCGGCAATATCAAAGTCCTCTCGCCCGAATGGTGGGAGGTGCTGCATGCTGCCTTGAAGAAAGCCACTGAGTTGGACATTCAGATAGGTCTCTTTAACTGCCCGGGATGGAGTCAGAGTGGTGGTCCGTGGATAAAGCCGCAGCAGAGTATGCGCTATCTGGCGCAGCAACATGTCAGGGTGAAGGGGAACGGTACGATACAAAGCCTGACACTGCCCGTTGTGGGTAAGGATGCTCAAGACGTCCGTGTAGTGGCTGTGCCCGTCGTTCCCCATAAGTCATTTGTATGCGAGCTGGGCAAAGAGCCGGGAGTAAGGGAATCGAAGGAGATTCATCTGGACGAACCTATGACACTGCGCAGTGTTCTTTTTGAAACACCTGCCTACTTGCTCGTGGATGCTACGCTGGAGGCTAAGGTTGATGGTGAGTATAAGACGCTCAGAACGGAGCACTTGGACCGTACCAACCATAATCCTAACGTAGGTTTTCATCCCTTGGCGCCAATCAGCCTGAGTATTCCCGATGTGAAGGCCCAGGATTTTCGCCTGACGCTGAACGGTGGCGGTCAGCCTACCAAACTGACGGTAACGCTGAGCGAACAGCCGTTGGTGGAACGCTACGAAGAGAAGACGTTGGGCAAGATGTTCCAAAGTCCGCTGCCTATGTGGGACTGGTATATGTGGCCTACACAACCCGAACCGCTGCAGACAGGACTGATAGCACAACCCGATAAGGTTATCGACCTGACGGAAAAGATGCAGGAAAACGGGAAACTGGAATGGGAGGTGCCTGCAGGCGAATGGATCATATACCGAACGGCTATGCTCACTACAGGTGTCACCAACGGACCTGCCTCGCCCGAGGCTACCGGTCTGGAGGTGGACAAGATGAGTCAGAAGCATGTGGCAGACCACTTTGATGCCTTTATGGGTGAGATACTCCGACGCATACCCGCCAAAGACCGAAAGAGCCTGGTTGCTACCGTTGAAGACAGTTACGAGATGGGCGGGCAGAACTGGACGGATGATATGATTACCGTTTTCCGCAAACGATACGGCTATGACCCCGTCCTCTGGTTGCCTGTTATGTATGGGCAGGTAATCGGGTCCCAAGACCAGAGCGAACGGTTCCTGTGGGATTTGCGCCGACTGGTGGCCGACCGTGTGGCATATGACTATGTGGCAGGGTTGCGTAAGGTCAGCAACAAGAACGGACTGACCACTTGGCTCGAGTGCTACGGACATTGGGGATTTCCGGGCGAGTTTTTGATGTATGGCGGACAGAGCGACGAGGTGGCTGGCGAGTTCTGGAGCGAAGGCTCTTTGGGTGATATCGAGAACCGTGCAGCCAGCAGCTGTGCCCACATCTACGGCAAGCAGAAAGTATGGGCGGAGAGCTGTACGGCTGGCGGGCCTCCTTTTAACCGTTATCCATACGTCATGAAGCAGCGCACCGACCGTTTCTTCTGCGAGGGTATCAATGCAACGCTGCTTCACCTCTATATCCAACAGCCTGACAACACCACCTTCCCTGGTATCAGTGCAGACTTCGGCAACGAGTTCAACCGTAAGAATATATGGTTCCAGCAGATGGATATCTTCTCGGACTACTTGCGTCGTTGTAATCTGATGTTGCAGCAAGGGCGCTATATAGCCGATGTGGCTTACTACATAGGCGAGGATGTGCCGAAGATGACGGGAGAGACCCGTCCGGCACTGCCTCGCGGCTATAGCTTCGACTATCTCAATGCTGAGGTGTTGAAGCAATGTTCTGTGAAGGACGGATGTCTTTCTCTGCCCAGCGGCATGCAGTACCGTGTACTCGTCCTTCCACAACAAAAGACGATGAGGCCAGAAGTGCTGAAAGTAATAGAAAGTCTTGTAAAACAGGGCCTCAACATCCTGGGTCCGCAACCTGTTGCTTCGCCCAGTATGCAGAACTATCCCCAATGCGATGAGCAGGTTCGCCGGTTGGCCGGTAAGATGTGGCAGGCGGGAGCGTATGGGAAAGGACGTGTATGGACTGATGGTACAGAGCTTCAGAAGGTACTTGATGCACTAGGTGTTAAGCCCGACTGCTATGCCCAGCAGGCCGTTCCATACTCCTTTATCCATCGTCAGCAGAAAGGATCGGACATCTATTTTGTAAGCAACCAGAGCGAGCAGCCTCAGACTTTCGATGCCATTTTCCGCATCCAGGGGAAAGCCCCTGAGACATGGGACCCTGTTACGGGTGAGAAGCGTCAGTTGCCCGAGTACCGACAGCAGGACGGACAGACCACTGTGCCGATTCATCTGGAACCTAACCAAAGTCTGTTTGTGGTATTTGACACGCCTGCCTCCGAGCGTCCTGCCTCTCTGGCATTAAATTATCCCGATCCCACAGTACTTGCCCAGATAGACACGCCTTGGACCGTAACCTTCCAGCCTGAAATGCGAGGTCCCTCTGCACCTCAGACATTCAATGCGCTCACAGACTGGAGCCAAAACGAGGATGAAGCCATCAAGTATTACGCTGGTATGGCTACCTATACCAATACCTTCACCCTCAGCCAATTGCCTAATGAACCCGTCTATCTCGACCTAGGCCGTGTCATGGTGATGGCCCGTGTTTTTGTAAACGACCAGTATGCAGGAGGTGCGTGGACTTTTCCTTACCGTGTGCCTGTGACCCAACTGCTGAAGCAAGGGCAGAACCGTATTCGTATTGAGGTTGTCAACAACTGGCGCAACCGTCTTATCGGTGATGCCCGTATGCCAGAATCCGAACGCAAGACATACGCCACCGTAAATCCTTACGATGCCAACTCCAGCCTTCAGGAATCCGGACTCCTGGGGCCAGTACGCCTAATGAAATATTAACAGTAGATGGTTCAAGTTACAAGAATCTGTTAACGGAGTAGCTTCTTCTGTCCGTTTACCACATGTATGCCATAATGGCCGGCAGTCTTATTGTATCGCCTGCCTGAGAGGTCGTACATCTGCGCTGCACAAGAGGGTAAGCTAACGGGCACTTTGTCGATGGCTGTTTGCATTTGCTCGTCAATATTCTCCATTGATATGGTAAGGATGTCCCCTTTCATCATATCAACGGAGAATGTTCCGTTCTGGCCTTGTGTGGGAGTTATCCGCTTGTTGTTCAGATAGAAGAAAGCATTGCCTAAGTCTGTGGCAGTTGTGTTGTGAAGCATAAGAGGAGCGCCCCCCAGACTGTTGATTTTGGCAAAGTTCAGTTTCCCTTCTGCCCATTCCATGAGCACCTCAAAGTTGCCCTCGGCTTTTAATCCGGATACATGGCCATTACTCCATGCTGTGGGCAGGGCGGGCAGTAACGCTATGCCATCATAGCTGTGCAGCAGCATCTCGGCAATACCTGCCGTGCAGCCGTAATTGCCGTCAATCTGGAAGGGGGAATGAGAATCGAACAGGTTGTAATAGCAACCGCCATAGTTACTCATCTGAATTACATAAGAACGTGAATGCTTCAACGCCTGAGACAGATAGCTGCGAGCCTTGTCACCGTTCAGCAGGCGGGCATAGACGTTTGTTTGCCATCCCATAGACCAACCCGTTACATCGCCGTTACGTGCCAGTATGCCATTCTGTGCAGCGTTGAACAAGTCCTTCTGCTGCTGCGTGGTTCCGTATGCCGTAATCTGACTGAACGGATACACGCACAATAGGTGACTCAGGTGACGGTGCTCCGGTTCAGAGAGTGGATAATGCTTCCATTCCGAAATACAGGGAACATTGCTGTATGTCTTGCCATCGCGGGTAAAGGTGTAGTTCTCTATCTTCAGGCCTTTGTCAAACTTGTTATAAAAAGCCTTCAAATCTGAAATCTGGTCAGCAGAAAGTGGGGATTCTTCACCTAATTCCTTGTGTGCCATCAGAATCTCATGCAGCAACTCGGAAGATGTCTGTTGTGCAAAGGCGGTTACGGTATTCCCAGGCCCGTGTTCGGGAGACCACTCATCGGGTACCACCCAAGTTCCTTTGTCATTGGGGTCTTCAATAGCAATGAACATGATGAAACGTGCGGCATCATACATTACGGGTAGAGCCCTTTTGAGGAAATCTTTGTCGAGGGTGAAGCGGTAATAGCGCCACAGATGGGTACAATACCAGGCTCCCATAGTCTTAATGGAACTGTTGCTCCAGTTACTGGTGCCGCCATAGATGTTATTCTCGACGGCAACGGTCCAACCGGGTGCACCCGACTTCAGGGTCTTGGCAAAAGAGCGCCAGGGATAGCCCTCCTGCGCCAGATCAATGATATGGTTCAGGAAAGGCAGGTGCATTTCACTGAGGTTGGTGGGGTCGGCAGGCCAGTAGTTCATCTCTACGTTTATATCGGCATGAATATCACAATGCCAGAAGCTGGAGTTGCTCCGGTCGTTCCAGATACCCTGTAAGTTGCTGGGAGCATGAATACTCTGGTCGGCATTGGCGCCAATGGTCAGATACCGGCCGTACTGAAAGTAGAGTTGTTCCAAGAATAATCCGTCTTTAGTCTGCTTGTTCTCTGCCGATGTATTATAGAAGTCAACCAGACTGTCGGTAGTCTTATCAGAAGTGCCGCCCACATTAAATTCTACACGATTCATCAGGGCGCGGTGGGCAGCTGTATGAGAGGCGCGTAAGGCGTCAAATCCCTTCTCCTGTGCCGATGTGATGCGTTTGTCCACATCCTGGGAAAGCGTGGAAGGCGTATCGCTGCTGATGATAGACTTAGAGCGGCTGTCGTAGTTAGTCTTAGCCGCCAGGAACAGTGTTATATAGGTTGCGTCACTTACTCGTATGCCAGAAGTTGAAGCTTTCATGGTTCCGTCAGTAAAGATACGGAAACGCGTATTGTACTTTATCTTCGTCAGGCTGCCGTTGAAAGTTCCGTAATTATCCCTGTATGCCGGATTACTGGCATTTATCTGTCCATCCTTCTGAAAAGCGAAATTCAGGTATAACTGTTCCTTTCCCTCTGCAGTAAAATGTGCCACCAGCACATTGTCGGTTAGACTTGCAAAGAATTGGCGCTCAAACTTTGTGTCGGCACTCTCGTACCGTACACCGGCTATGCCGTTTATAATATCCAGATAACGTGTATAATTGTCAACCGGCTTAGAGTCGTCCTTCTTACTGAACGTATCAGAAAGGTCTCTCACTATGATGCTGCCAAAGTTCTGGAAATAGCCTTGATTCGAGCTGTTTGTAGAGTTCCCTTCCCATAGTGTTTTCTCGTTGAACTGTATATCTTCAGTCTGTATGCCGCCAAGAATAGTAGCACCAATCTGACCATTGCCGATAGGCAGGGCATACTCCATCCATATATCGCTTACACCCGACTTGGTGGCCGGAGTGTTGTACCACAAAGTGTAGGGACTAACATCTGCCGGGCGCATACCCATGTTTACGGTGTGGTACTCATTGTATGTTGCTGCACTGGCCGCACAACAGTAGATAAAAGCAGCAAGTAGGTGCTTAATTCCGTTTGTTTTCATAATGGAAGGATTTATTTTACTACTCGAGTGCCTAGGGGCGAGCATGCCTCCATGTTACCTGTTCCCTCTATGGCATCGGTCTTGGCACTGAGGTTGTCAAGCATATTTACGATAACAGCTTCCTGTGTACAAGGCAATACGGGACTTCCGAATTCGCGTGTCCCGTGGTGAGCCAGAATCACGTGGATGATACGTTTAATCTCTTCACCGTCAACTCCCTGTTGCTCCAAAACATTCTGCAGTTTATGGGCACCGATGAAGATGTGTCCCAACAGATACATGTCGGGCTGTGTCTCGCCTTCTGTGTTGTACTCGTAAACCTTTCCGTAATCATGGAAAAGGATGGCCAGTATGCAACGTTCCACCTTTATCTCGTAGGGTAGGCAAGGGTACAGACCCTCTAGCATGTGCAGCATCTGGTAGGTGTGGTTAGTCAGTCCGCCGGGAAAGGCATGGTGCACACTGGTGGCAGCAGGATACTTGCTATAAGGAGCATATAGTTTGTCTGCAAAATCACGGATGATGGGGATGAGGCTCTGGTCGGAACAGAAACCGATGAGTTTCTCTATTGTCTTGTCCCAAACATCTCGTCTGATGGGGCGGGGGAGCAGATTATACAAGGGATGGTCGAGCAAAGGCATGGCTCCTACCCTCATGTCTGTAACGGAGCAGGATTTCTTTCCCGCATTGTCTTTTATGGCATAGAAACTTACCAATTGCCCGACTTTGGGTTCTGCTGTAGGTTGCAAGTCCCAGACGGATATATTTATGGTCTCTATGAGGTCGGCTACCTTCAGGACCGCATAGGGTGAACCTGTACGTGTGGTGCCGTTGCTGCGGCTCAAAACAAGATATTCTTTAATCATTCCTTTTTTGTAAAGTTTATGGTTTACTGTTTACCGTTTACTGTTTACCGTTTACCGTTTATGGTTTACCGTTTACAGTTTACTGTTTACCGTTTACGGTTTATTGTCTAATGTCTAATGTCAGTTTGTAAAGTTTAAACTGAAATATCACTTCTCTATTCTCAATACCGGTGCAATTTGGTTTACGGGTTGGGGGAGTTCTACCAGGAGGCCTTCTGTTGTCTGGCGAGCCTTCAGCTTGCCGTAGCCCAAAAGATGCACTTGGCTGATGCGCTTCTTGAAGTATGGATTGTCCTTAGCCAGTGATTTGATGACAAGGTGTTTATCCGTAGGCCAGCCCATAGCTGTAACGTACAGATATTTCTTTGTCTGGTTAAAGCGAATGTCTCTGTAATCCATGCCGGCATATTGACCGTCATTGAAGCCTTGGTCATTGATCTTTATGTCCTTTTCGGCAATGGGACCTTCCCCGAACTTTTCCCACGGACGGGTACCGAAGATGCTCTCGCCGTTTTGTGTCATCCAGGCCTCCAGGTCGTCCAGAATCTTTGATTCTTTTTCGTCGTAAGTACCGTCGGCACGCAAGGGAATGCTCAAGAGCAGATTTCCATTCTTCGATACGATATCTACCAGCTGCTTAACTACGGTTGTTGCGGATTTATATTGGTCATTCTCATAGATGCCGGTATTGTAGTGCCAACCGCCTATGCAGTTGCAGGTTTGCCAGGGAATGGGGATAATCTCGTTGGGTGCTCCGCGCTCTACATCCCATGTTAATGCCTTACGCTGGTCGTTGTTGAGAATCTTGCTGAACACAACGCTTCGCGGGTTTTTATTATAAAGATGTGTTACGATACGCAGTCCGCAGTCGCTCAGGGGATAGAAGGGCAATACGGTGACGTCGAAATAGATGAGATCTGGCTGATAACGGTTAATGGCGTCTAGTGTCCGGTCGTAAAAGTTGGTCACAAATTCCTGGGATGGTGGACAGGCACCGTTCTCCCAACCCCATTGCGAATGGATACGTCCATTATCCCATGAGCCCTGACTCATGGGGTGTCTCTGCTGATACAGCATCTGAGGATCCAGTCCTTCCCACCATTTTCCCTTGCCGTCTTCTTTGGTCAGGTTTCCATCGTAGTAGATTCCGGCCTTCGGGCCTTTCAGGTCATAACGCTGAGCAGGTTCGTACCAAGTCCAGGCATGGTCGGCATGGAATGAGATGCCTAATGGTAATCCGACTTTCTTCGCGGCCTTGGCCCATTCGCCCAGCACGTCTTTATGGGGCCCGATATTCTTGGAGTTCCACGGCTGATATTTCGAGTCCCAAAGATCAAAGTTGTCATGATGGTTGCCCAAAACGAAGAAGTACTTCGCCCCGCACCTTTTATAACGTTCCAAGAGTTTCTCGGGTTCCCACTTCTCAGCTTTGAACTGGGGAAGGATGTCCTTGAAGCCTACTTCGGAGGGATGTCCGTAATGCTCTATATGCCACTTGTACTCCCGGCTACCTTCCATATACATCGAGCGAGCCATCCAGTCGCCGGAACCTTCTACGCACTGGGGGCCCCAATGTGCCCAAATGCCGAACTTAGCATCTCGGAACCATTCCGGGGTCTGATGTGTCTGGAGCGATTCCCACGTTGGTTCGAATTCTCCCGTCTGCATCTTTTCGTGCTGTTCCGATACAGGTATTCTATATTGTTGGGCATTGGAGGGTAACCATGCAGTCAGCCAAAAGAGAGCAAAATAAAGTTTCTTTGTCATAATTACTTTCATTTTTTTGCAAAAATACGATTAAGTGAGCGGAATAGAAAATAAATTCATTTATTTTTATTCCCGAACGCAAGTATTTTCGAGGCAAAGCACTTTTTTTTTGGTCTTTTAATCACTAATTAGTATCTTTGCAATCGATATGAGTAAGAAAATAAAACAAAAGCGTGTGCCAGTTCAGGCTCCCAAGGTCGAGCGTGTGGAAACGAAGAGGAAAAATATCAATTTTCCTCTCTGGCTTTTACCTATAATATATAGTGTGGTCTTTGTGATATTTGCATGGATCTTCCTGGTGGGTAAGAATGCAGATACCTTATATTATATGCAAGACCGTGGGCGATGGAACGATACGATGGTGTATTTCCATGAGTGTGTGCGTATGCCGGGAGGATTCCTCTCCTGGGCCGGTTCGTATCTCACTCAGTATTTTTATTATCCAGCCTATGGAGCGGCCATACTTATCCTGCTTTGGATGCTAAGTTTCTGTGTAGCATGGCGATCGTTCCATATTCGATGGGAACTGACCTACCTGCTCTTTGTACCATTGGTGGCTTTGCTTTGTACCCAGGTGCAATTAGGCTACTGGGTGTACTTCATGAAGGACATTGATTACAGTTTCTACCACAGCCTGGGCTTCTTCTTCGCCCTGCTGCTATCTGTCGATTATCTTAGGAAAGTGAAGTACGGAGGCTATATTCAGATGGTACTTGTGGCTGCGCTTTTCTATTATCCCTTAGGGATATATGCGCTACTGGCTTCTGTTCTTGTGGCTCTCCGAATGTTTAAGGATAATTGGCGCACCGATTGGCCAGCTTTCTTGCTGCTCTTTGCTGTTTGCTATACCGTTCCCCTTTTGGAAACAAGCGGTACTACCTTGATGCGACCTGATGAGCCCTGGCTCTTTGGTCTTAAACGTTTTGAGATAGGGCCGGTTCGTGATTACAGGTTAATTGCTCCTTTGGGCTGGGTTTTGCTTTCTTCTTTGTTTATCCCCTTATTAGGGAAGCAGAATAGAGACAAGATTAGCACGAAGGGCTTGGTAATCAGTCAGTTGCTGATGTTGGTTGTTGCCTTTGGCGCCTATCGCATCGTCAATGAGCGGAATTTCTCTGATTCCAACTATCATGCAGAACTTAAAATGCTACGTGCAGTAGATGAACAGCGGTGGGACGACGTACTCTACGAGTTCAACTCTGCCAAAGGGAATCCTACCAGAATGATGGTGCTGTATCGCGACATTGCTCTTCTGAATAGGGGAGAGTTGCTGAACCGCTACCGGTATAACAACCGTCCTGCCAATCCTACCGTCATGAGCGATTCCATTGTAGTTCGTATTTGTGATACTACAGGCGATTTTATTTATTACAATTTCGGAGAAACCTGTTTTGGTATCCGTAGGGCCATAGAACACTGTATGCATTACGGTTTTTCTTACTACACCCTACGTGTGCTGGCACGATGTGCACTGATTAATGGAGAGTACGATAATGTGCGGAAATACTTGCGTCTGCTGGAGCATTCCACCTTCCAAAAAGAATGGGCAAGTGAGTTGCGCCCCTATCTGGAAGATACAACACTTATTGCTTCAAGCCCAAGATTTGCTTTGGTGAAAAGACTGTATAATGGAGGTTCTTCGATGGTGGGCAGCGATGACTATTATGTAGAGCCTACACTGATTCATAAACTCTCCCATACAGCTACTGACAATCCTGAGATTCTGGATCTGGCTCTTGCATATTGCTTACAAGACAAGGATATGAATTGCTTCTGGGCACAGGTTATCCGACAGCATACCCTGTTCCCCGAAAAACCTTTCCACCCCCATATTCAGGAGGCTATGCTTCTCTTCCATAACGAGCTGAAGACAGGACCGGAGGATTTGTCCTTCCTCAACATAGACCCCCAGATTGTGGCGCGATATAATCTGTTCATAGGACGGGTCAGGGAATATGGTCGGTCTGGAATGAATATCAACCAGATAGGAACCTCGCTCCAACCAGAGTTCGGTGATACGTATTGGTGGGATTATTTTGTGCTGAGGGAGATTCAGTCATATTAAGTGAAGAGTGAAGAGTTAAGAGTTAAGAGTGAAGAATAATATAATGTTCAATGCTCAATGAATAATTTTCAATTTCCGATTTATAAATTTCAATTAATTTTGATTCTTGTGATGCTGCTGAGTGGCTGCGGCAAGCATCCTTCGTTGCCACAGGATTATACGAAGAAGAGCGAAAAGCCGGATATCTATCCTGATTATACCGATGTGACTGTACCGGTTAATATTGCACCGCTGAACTTTATGGTTGAGCAAGCTGATGAGGTGGTGGCTCGCATTCAGGCTGGAGACGTTGCGTACAATTATGGTAAAGGAAACAAAGTGATAATTCCCCAAAAAGAATGGAAGAAGCTTCTGGCTGCTGCCAAAGGAAACAAGATGACAGTAGATGTTTATAGCAAGCAGCAGGACAAGTGGAGCAGGTATGAGCCCTTCTCTATCGATGTGGCTGCTGACAGCATAGATCCCTATATCTCTTTCCGTCTGCTGGCTCCCACCTATGTGGGCTTTGAGCATCTGGCCATCAGACAACGTTGTTTGGAAAATTTCCAGGAGAACGATATCTTCAATACCCGTCAGATAAGTACGGAAAAGGAGGGTGTGTGCATCAACTGTCATAGCTATCAGAACTATAAGACGGATAATATGATCTTCCATATTCGTATCTGCCACGATGCTACTATGATCGTTCATGACGGCAAACTGAAGAATATTCGTCTTAAAACGCCAGAGATGATATCTGTTGCCGTTTATCCCAACTGGCATCCTACACTTCCGCTGATCGCCTTCAGCACGGACCGTACCATGCAGTCGTTCCATACACGCGATATTACTAAAGTGGAGGTAATGGAATCGGCCAGCGATATTGTCCTTTATGATGTTGAGAAAAATACCATGCAGACCGTTTTGGCCGACAGCATAGAGTTGGAGCTTTTCCCTTCTTGGAGTCCTGACGGCAAATGGCTTTATTTCTGTTCGACCCGTCATGAGTTCGAAAACCTGAATAACGGCATGAACGAGACACTGAATCATTACAAGCAGTTGCAGTACAACCTGTACCGTGCTCCGTTTGACTTGGAAACGCGTACATTGGGAGAGCCCGAACTGATCTATGATGCCAGGAGTAAAGGCAGAAGTGCTGTGGAGCAGCGTGTAAGCAGCGATAACCGCTATGTACTCTTTGCTGAAGGGCCCAACGGCTTGTTCCATATCTGGCATCCTTCGGCTCAAATCGAGATTCTGGATCAGCAAACGGGCCAACTCGTAGATACGAGGGCGATGAACAGTAACAGGGCAGAGAGCTACCCGTCCTTCTCCAGTAACGACAGATGGATACTCTTCGAGAGTCGGCGTGATGACGGTAACTATACCCGTAACTATCTGGCTTACTTCGATAAGGAAGGACGTGTACATAAACCCTTCTTGGTTCCGCAGAAAGACCCTGAGTATTTCCGCTTCTTGCTCTTCAGTTGGAGCAGACCTGAGTTTATGATAGAGCCTGTAAAGGTTACGCCCAAGATGTTCCAGGAACAGGCTTTGAAGGAACCTGGAAAAGTTCAGTACCAGCCAGGCGCTACTTCACGTCCCGTTCCTGAAGATAATGATATGGACAAGTGGAGAATTAATTAAGTTGAGAGTTGAAGGACCCTCCCTGGCCCTCCCTTGTAGGGCGGGAATATAATGATTGAGAATTGAAAATTGAGAATTGAAAATTGAGAGTTTAGAGTTTAGAATGAATCATGAAGGTTGCCTGATGAAAATATACAAATCCATATTTCTAAAAGTATCTGTTCTTTTGTGCCTTGCTTCCTGCACAGAAAGTATAGACACTACATCGCGGTATGTCTTCAAGGAGCATACTGTTGTCAGTTACCTGGAGTCGCATTCCGACTATAGCCAGTATGTTTCTGTACTAAAACATGTGCAGGTGAGTCGTAGGAGTAATACTACCATGTATCAGTTGCTTACAGCTCGTGGTAATTATACCGTATTCGCACCTACAAATGTGGCAATCGAGAACTATTTACAGAAACTTGTTGCAGAGAATCTGATTTCTTACCCTTCATGGGATGCTTTTAAAGACAGTGTTAAGTTGGACTCTATCCGCAAGGTTATTGCCCACAATAGCGTGATAGATGGTGAAGACTTGTCAGAGCAGATTTACTATACAGCCAAATTCCCTGATGTCAACAACGGAGAAATATCTCTGCCCAATATGCTTGACCATAAGGTGAGTGTTTCCAATGTAAAAGGTAATGATACCATCTTTGTCTGCGGAGACTGTCCTCTTGATCCCCGTAATATAGATATTCCTGTAATAAATGGAGTTATTCATCAGACACATAAGGTAATCGCTCCCGATGATGTTTCTGCTGCCCGTTACTTCAGAAATCTTCTCGAAAAAGATGAGGAAGGCTATTTGGTTATGGCTAAGTGCCTACGTGCTTGTGGCTTGTTCGATACCCTTTCTGCCATCAGAGATGAGGTGTACGAGACTATGTACCAAGAAGGTAAAATACCCGATCTGAAAGCATATATGAGCCATGGCTTTACAGATGCTTCAGGCAACAGCAGTTCTAATGCGCTGTCCCCCGAGCATCGTAAATACGGCTTTACCATCTTTTCCGAGCCCGATTCTTATTGGCAGACGCAGGGAATAGATCCTCATGCTTCCAATGTGCCGGAATTGATGCAACAGTGGATTTTGGACAACAATATGTATCTTTCAGACGAGGTCTATTCCGCCGATGCCGATTATACCAATCCAGACAATGTGCTGAACCAATGGACCACCTATCATATTCTGCCCATGCGTATAGAAGCCAATAAATTGGTTTACCATTGGAACGAGACGGGTTATGTTCGTTCCACTAAGGTTCCTACCATCCCCGTTATGGAATGGTATGCCACAATGGGTAAGCGCCGCTTACTGAAGATATTCGAGAGTAAGGAGAGTCAGGGCGTTTTCCTGAACCGTTTCCCCAACCTTAATAAAGAACGCACCGGAGATGGACATGAGAATTCTTGCGACCGCAATAAACGCGGCTGTCTGGTGTTAAAAGAAAGCAAGGATGCTGTGACCAGTGACATGGTAAATGCCATCCTCTATCCTATAGATGCCCCTTTGGCTTACAATGTTGCTACGCGTAATAACCTGGGTAAAGAGCGCTTGCGTTTTGATTGCTTTGCCCTCTTCCCGGAAAGTATGACCAACGGTATCCGCCGTGCAGATTCGGCACAGGACAAGTTTAACCATGTGTATATCCCTACCGATAAGTACTACCGTTATTTCGATAACATGAGTATCATGAGCGATGATACGCACTTCATACACTTTAACGGGTACAATGTAAGTTGGGAAAATTACGATGGCGACGAAGATAAATGGTTGGGTCGTTACGATGTAATGTTCACTCTTCCGCCTGTCCCCAAGCGTGGTACGTACGAGTTGCGTTACAAGGTCTTGGCTACCTCGGCTCGTGGCGTGGTGCAGATGTATGTAGGGTCAGACCCTAACAATCTTCCTGTGGCTGGAATACCTGTCGATCTGACCAAGAGTGTACAGGACCTGTGGGGGCAGTCGGCAACAATTGAGGATACCGAAGATCAGGACTATAATGCCGAGATTGACAAGAAGATGCGTAACAACGGATTTATGAAAGCCAGTCAGTCTGTAGCCAGTGGAGCACACAAGTGGGAGCGTGGTAATGTCGTTTGCTCCCGTCGTATTATCTGGCGCGGTACGATGGATCCCAACCAAACTTATTATGTCCGCTTCAAGAGTGTATTAGACTCCGATAAGAAGGAACTCTATATGGATTATATGGAACTCTGTCCTAAAGAAGTCTATGACAACCCCGAGGAACCGGAAGACCTCTGGTAATGTGCGTATTATTCTATGAGAGATCTTAGGTTTCTTCTTTCTGCTCTTTTCGTTCTTCTGGCAGCGACAGCTTCTGCCCGCTCAGAAGTTAACCCTACCTGTTGGCTGCTGCCAAAGCCCAAGATACTGCAGGAGAACGGGGACCGCTTCAGGATGCGTCGTCCGGTACAGCTGACCGATCCCACAGGCTGCACATTGCTGGCATCGCTTTTCAGAACATCAGGAAAAGCCTCTGCTACGGTCGCGGTTCGTCTGGTAAATGATGCAGCTCTCGGCACTTTCGACTATGCTTTGGCCGGTTTCCCCAACGAGGGCTATAGGATAAGTGTCACCACCGATGCCATCACTGTTACCGCTGCCTCCAAGACAGGCGTTATCCGAGCAGCGCAAACGCTTATGCAACTGGTCGCTGCTACTGACGGAGCCTACATTCCTGGGGTTGATATTACCGATTATCCGGCCTTTAAACTTCGCGGCTTCATGCACGACGTAGGTCGTTCGTTCATCAGTTTTGATGAATTAAAGAATGAAATCGACCTGCTTGCACGTTTTAAGGTTAATGTCTTTCACTGGCATCTGACGGATAACCAAGGTTTCCGCTTTGAGTCGAAGTACTATCCTCAGCTGAACAGTCCTGCATCTATGACCCGCTTTGCTGGTCGGTATTACACCCAGATACAGTGTACCGAACTGGAGGCTTACGCTGCCGAGCGAGGCCTGATAGTCATCCCTGAGATTGATATGCCTGGTCACTCTGCTGCCTTCACTACAGCGATGGGCTACACGATGCAAAGCGAGCAGGGACGCATTGCGTTGAAGCAACTGCTCACAGAGCTGGCAGCAGCCTTTCCCCTGGCTCCATACATCCATATGGGTGCCGACGAAGCGGGCACCACCGCTGCTTTTGTCAACGAGATGTCGCAGTATATCAAGGAAACACTCTCTCGCCGTTGCATTGTCTGGAATCCTATCAGCGGTGTCAGTATCAGTTCCTCTGCCTTACCATATATCGACATGACGGAGATGTGGAGCACGGCAGGCAGGAAAATCAGTGGCGTTCCTAATATCGACTGTCGCTATAACTACGTGAACCACTTCGATGTCTTTGCCGACCTGGTGGGTATCTACAAGAGCAATATCTACTATGCACAGCAGGGCAGCAACGAACTCGCAGGTGCCATCACCGCTCTGTGGAACGACCGCAAGACACCCACGGAGCAGGATATCATTTGCCAGAACAACCTATACGCCAATGTCCTGGCAACAGCCGAACGCGGATGGATAGGTGGCGGAAGCCAGTATATAGAGGCCGGAGGTACAACCCTGCCTGACAGCGGAACGGAATATGAGGAGTTTGCCGACTGGGAGCGACGCTTCCTTTATTATAAGGATAGGTGGCTCAGCGCCGAGTCCATTCCATATGTTAAGCAAACTGACGTGCACTGGCTTATTACCGATGCCTTTCCCAACAACGGCAATCCCGCTGCAGTTTTTCCGCCTGAAACTGTCAGGGATGACATCCTTCCTGCCAGTTTTAGTTTCGACGGACAGACTTATGGCTCCCGTTACGTTACTGGTGCCGGCATCTACTTGCGTCATACATGGGGCGCTACCGTGCCTGCCTTCTTCAGTACCCCCCAGTTGAATACCACTGCCTACGCCTGGACTTATGTGCATTCACCCAAGGCACAGACCTGTGGTGCACTTATCGAGTTCCAGAACTACGGACGCAGTGAGAATGATTGTGCACCCGACTCGGGAAAATGGGACCGTAAAGGCTCACGTGTATGGCTGAACGATGAAGAGATATTACCACCCGTATGGACTAATGCCGACAAGAGCATCAATGCAGAAACGGAACTCCGAAACGAGAACTTTGCTGCTCGCCGGCCCGTCAGTGTACGGCTCCGTAAGGGGTGGAACAAGGTTTTCCTGAAACTGCCTTATGTTGCAGCTCCCGGGATCCGTCTGAACAAATGGATGTTCACCTTCGTATTGACGACCCCCGACGGGCACAAAGCCCTCGATGGCATAGTCTATTCTCCGGACAAGTTAAACTGATTTCAAGGCGGTGACTGGTTCATACAAAAAGAAGGGCCCACATTTGATGTGAGCCCTTGCGTTATTGCTAAAGTCTAGCGTCTAATGTCTAACGCCTAAACTCTAAATTACAACTTTGGACCTGCAGCAACTAATGCCTTTGGCCTCATTCCCAAGGGCGAAGTTGCTTTCGGTCAAAACTTAAAGTTTTGGACCTGCAAACTTTACCCTGCGTAGGGCGAAGTTGCTTCGGTCCGAATTACAATTTCGGACCTGCAGCGACTAATGCCTTACCAGCCTCGTTGCCCTCGTACTTCTTGAAGTTCTTGATGAAGCGGGCTGCCAGATCCTTAGCCTTCTCCTCCCACTCAGCAGCAGTAGCATAAGTGTCGCGAGGATCAAGGATAGCAGGATTTACGTTAGGCAACTCTGTTGGAACCTCGAAGTCGAAGTAAGGAACCTTCTTGGTGGGAGCCTTCAGGATGCTGCCATCCAGAATAGCGTCGATGATACCACGTGTATCGGGAATTGAGATACGCTTGCCGGTACCGTTCCAACCAGTGTTTACGAGGTAAGCCTTAGCACCGCTCTTCTCCATTTTCTTTACCAACTCCTCAGCATACTTTGTGGGGTGCAACTCCAGGAATGCCTGGCCGAAGCAAGCAGAGAAAGTAGGAGTAGGCTCTGTAATACCACGCTCTGTACCAGCCAACTTAGCTGTGAAACCAGAGAGGAAGTAGTACTTGGTCTGCTCGGGAGTAAGGATAGAAACGGGAGGCAGTACACCGAATGCATCAGCACTCAGGAAAATAACATTCTTAGCATCTGGACCAGCGCTCTTGCCATTTACCTTCTGAGCAATCTTCTCGATGTGGTCGATAGGATAGCTTACACGAGTATTCTCAGTTACGCTCTTGTCTGCGAAGTCAATCTTACCATCTGCAGCAACTGTTACGTTCTCCAGAAGAGCATTGCGCTTGATAGCGCCATAGATATCAGGCTCGTTCTCCTTGCTCAGGTTGATAACCTTAGCATAGCAACCACCTTCGAGGTTGAATACACCCTCGTCATCCCATCCGTGCTCGTCGTCACCAATCAGCAGACGCTTGGGGTCTGTAGAAAGAGTGGTCTTACCAGTACCGGACAGACCGAAGAAGATAGCAGTGTTCTTACCCTCCATGTCGGTGTTTGCAGAGCAGTGCATAGAAGCAATACCCTGAAGAGGCAGGTAGTAGTTCTGCATAGAGAACATACCTTTCTTCATTTCACCACCGTACCATGTGTTGATGATGCACTGCTCACGGCTTGTTGTGTTGAAGGCAACGCAAGTCTCTGAGTTCAGACCCAGTTCCTTGTAGTTCTCAACCTTAGCCTTAGAAGCGTTATAGATAACGAAGTTAGGCTCGAACTTCTCCAACTCCTCAGCTGTGGGCTGGATGAACATGTTCTTTACGAAGTGTGCCTGCCAAGCAACCTCAACGATGAAACGAACAGCCAGACGAGTAGCTTCGTTAGCACCGCAGAAAGCGTCAACTACGTACAGCTCCTTGTTGCAGAGCTCCTTGATGGCGATTTCCTTTACCTTGGCCCAAACCTCCTCAGACATGGGGTGGTTGTCGTTCTTGTACTCTTCAGATGTCCACCATACCTTATCCTGGCTCTGTGCATCCTTTACGATGTACTTGTCCTTGGGAGAACGACCGGTGTAGATACCAGTCATTACATTAACAGCGTTTAACTCGGTGTTCTGACCCTTGTCGAAACCTGTCAGACCAGCCTTTGTCTCCTCCTTGAAGAGGAACTCGTAAGAAGGGTTGTGAGCAATCACGGTAGAACCTGTGATGCCATACTTAGTCAAATCTAAATTTGCCATTGTTATTGATTAATTAATGTATATGTTGTTGTTATCTTTATTGCTTTTTACCTGCGAAAAAGGGGCATACCCTTATTTTTCACGCGCAAAGTTACTGCTTTCCTGTGAAATGGTAAAATCTAATTTGCGTTTTTTTACTTTCTTAACGCAGTTAATTTGCTTTAGTTGCGCTTTTGCGAACCAGACGTGGCATTTTAGAGAACAGACTCGTCACCTCTTCTTATTCTTCTCCATCTTGCGCTGCAGGTTACGTTGTTTGATTGTCTTTTGCTTATCTGCCTTCTGTTTTGTTATTCCCTGTGGTTTTTGCTTGCTTCTTTCAATGCTACGGATGGCCCACTCCTGTTCCAAATCCCAGTTGGCCTTCAACGACAGCTGTTGAGGGAAGTAGAATACTTCTTCGGGCCTGCGCCCCTCATTGTAATTTCCGGTATCCCATTTACCGTTATTATTAGAATCTATGAAACAGCGTAAGTAGTAGTCTCCGGGTTTCAGGTAGAAGAAATCTGCCCGACCGTCTTTATCTGCTTTTTGAGTGGCAACAGGTTTATCTGAACGATTTAGTAGCTGAACGATGATGTTGCTGTCTGGGGCCAGTACATGTATGAAGATAGAACCGTACTCTTCGTCTTCCTTCACACTGAACTCGAATCTCATAGGCTTAGTCGAGTTCCCCATAATACTGGTGAATGCGGTAGAGTCTGCCGTAAACCTGTATTTCTCTTTTGAGTTCCACTCTGCATACAGCGTATAAACTTTCTTGTCTATTTTACTTGGCAGGAAAAGGAAGGGGGCTGGAAGCCAGTCGGTATCCTTCTGAATATAGAAATGTATCTTTGTCGTGTCAACTTTAGCTAATGGTTCTTTGGCCGTAAACTGCGGATTCTGGTTCGGGTCTAATCCTCCTGTCGGTTTACAGGAAACCTCCAAGTATGTCTTGGTATAAGGATTCTCCTCGGGAGGAAGCGGTTTCTTGGCTTTCCTTATTTTCTTCTCGCGTTCCTTGTTCCATTCCTCGATTTTCTTGCTCTGCTCTTTCCATTTCTTTTCCCATGTGTTCTTGGGAGTAATGTTCATCGTTTCTGTATAAGGGCTCAACACACCTGTTGAATCTGTCGCAAGGTATGTGATGTCAAAGCTGAGTGTATCTTGCTGCCTGTAGTAAGTAGTATCTGTTATCCAGTAGGTCAGCGTGTCTTTTTTCTCGGATGCTTCACAGACTAGACAATTCTCGTCAAAGTTCAATCCTTTTATGATAGGTAAGGTATCTGCTGGAGCCGTGAAGTACAGACGGAAGAATTCGGGCTCTGTGCGTTCCTTCTTTAAGAGATGCTGGTCTTGCCCTTCTTCGAGGAAGGAGAGCAAGACGATGTCGTCAGGCAGGAAATGTGTGTAAGGTACCACTCGGATAGAGTCGTATTCGATGGTATCGCGCCAGATGGTATCCATTCTCACATCTCGTTTGCTCGAGGTGACAAATTCCACAGAGTCGAAAGCAATTTTCTCGCTTTTCTGGCTGAATAGGAAATTGCCGTCCTTGTCGTCCAAGGCATATGCTCTGTATCTTCCCTGTTTTACACCTTTGATGGTGAAACGTCCCGATCCGTTCGTACGCGAGACACGATTGAATGGTATGGTACGAAGGATGCTGTCCGTCAGATTGGAGTCGATGGGATATAAACCCACCAATATGCCTTTTACCGGTTCCAGGTCTTCAGCATTCAGAACGGTTCCGGATACTTCCATGGTGTCTATGTCGTCTCCTGTACTGAATGAGTAGGTGTAATGTCCCATGGGATTCCCTTCATTGTTATCCTCGATGGCATCGCTGAAGTCAATGGTGTAAGTAGTATTGGGCTTCAGCGAATCGTTGAGTTCAATCTTGATATGTTTGCCTTCGGCTCTGATATTGGCAGGCTCTATCTGAGGGGGAGAGACAATTACTTTTTCACTGGCATTTTGCAGTTTGATGTATTCGTCGAAATTGATACGTGCCTTCGTACTCTGCACTCTTGTAGCCCGTTCTGCGGGGAACGCAGACAAAACCTTGGGGGGAATCTCGTCGAATTCTCCGCCATCCGGACTTCCAAGACTGGCGCATGCAACTACCAGAATTGACAGGAAGCTGTACAAAAGAGGTCTCCACTCTTTCATTCGTTCAATGCTAGTATCTGTTCTATGTAATCGCGTTTGTTGCTGAGGCGAGGAATTTTGTGTTGTCCGCCCAGTTTTCCCTTTTGTCTTAGCCAGTCGTTGAAGACTCCGCTCCTTGCCTTAATGATTTCCAGAGGCTGAAGTGTAATATCTTTGTAGCGTTTGGCTTCATAGTCGGAATTGATTTTCTGTAGTGCCTGATCTAAGATACGGGCGAAGGTGTTGATATCTTCGGGCTCCTTGCTGAATTCTATGAGCCACTGATGACGGCATTTCCCATGTTCGTCCATAAAGACAGGCGCTGCCGTATATTCGAGCACTTGGGCACCGGTCTGGGCACATGCTTCAGCAAGTCCTTTTTCGGCATTGTCAACAATGAGCTCTTCGCCAAAGGCATTGATGAAGAACTTGGTGCGCCCTGTAATAATGAATTTGTAGGGATTCTTTTGGGTAAACTTAATGGTATCGCCAATCAGGTATCTCCATAAACCACAGGAGGTACTGATAACCATAGCATAGTTCTTGCCAACCTCTATGTCCCAAAGTGGCAATGTACTGGGATGCTCGTTATCAAATTCATCCATAGGAATGAACTCATAGAATACCCCGTAGTCCACCATCAGACTCATGGCAGGGTCTGTGGGGTCGTCCTGCAGACCGAAGAATCCTTCAGAAGCATTGTATGTCTCCATGTAATGCATACCTTCAGAGGGTATGAGGTGCCTATATTGTTCTCTGTAAGGATTGAATGCAACACCTCCATGAAAGAAAACCTCCAGATTGGGCCACACTTCTGAAATATTATTGGCTCCGGATATTTCTAATACCCTGTTCAGTACTGACATCATCCACGAGGGAACACCGCTCAGGTTGGTAACGTTTTTCTTTATAGCTTCTTGGGCAATGCGGGTGCGCTTTATCTCAAAATCACTGAGTAAGGCTGTCTCTTTCTTGGGCGTACGCACCAGATTGACCAGCGGATTGATGTTTTCTATAAGGATAGCGCTAAGGTCTCCAACCAGGCTGTTCTTCTGATTGTAATTGGGAGCATGGCTGCCACCCAGTATCAGCGCCTTGCCGTCAAAGAGCCGACTCTTGGGGTTGTTTCTCAGATACCAGGTAACACAGTCTGTACCACCTGCGTAATGAGTGTTATGAAGTCCGTCCTTACTTACGGGAATGAATTTGCTCTTGTCGTTGGTGGTTCCGCTTGATTTGGCGTACCATTTTACTTTTCCAGGCCATAGTAAGTCGGCTTTTCCCTGACGCATCTCATCAATGAATCCTTTCAGATCCTCGTAAGTGTTTACAGGTGTATGTTGTACAAAACTCTCGTAGCTTGATGTATTGCTGTAGGCATGCTGACGTCCCCATTTTGTATCAGAAGCTTTGCTTAGCAGTCGTTTAAGGACGCTTAACTGCAGCTGTTTTGCCTGTGTGGCATAGCAGTCCAGTTCACGTAATCGTGAAGAAAAAATGGGACGTATGATATTAGTCAGGTTCATTCTGGATTAATGGCTTTGTTCTGGATCAGTGTTTCGTACACTTTATTTCCTTTCTTTAATCTGTGCAGCGCATTTTTGCATGCATTCTGCTGACTTTCCTTCTTGGAATAGCCTCTGCCTTTCCCAAGTTCCATACTAGCTACCAGTACCTTGCTGCGGAACATGGGAGAGCCGTCCTCGCTCCGACTTTCTTCCATTTCAAAATTCATCTCCACCTTATTCTTCTGGCACCATTCCAGGAGTTTGCTCTTGAAGTTACACTCCTTGTAGGCTAATTTGTCGATGTTGATGATGTTTCCTAATATTTTGTCTTGCATGAATTTCATGCAATAGTTATATCCGCGATCTAAATATATGGCACCTATCAGCGCTTCAAAAGCATTCCCTGCCATATAGCTGTTGTGGGTATGTGTGGCGTTATTACTGTGGATGAGCTTGTCTAATCCAATCTGTACGGCCACTTGTCCTAATGTTTCTCTCTGTACGATTTTGCTTCTCGCCGTAGTGAGGAATCCTTCGCGTTTACGTTGGAAATGGTGGAATACTATCTCGCCTACAACAGCGTCCAGGATGGCATCGCCCAGGAACTCCAGCCTTTCATTATTTACAAACTTCCCTGTTTTGTTTGTTGCCAACATGGAACTGTGCATGAGTGCCTCCTGGTAGTATTTTATGTTGCGGGGATAGAACCCCAAGATGGAATAAAAAGAGCGATAAAGCCCCTTTTCCTTACGGAAAGGTAACTTTATCGCATCTATAAGGTTTGCAGTATACACTGTATTATTCAGCGTATTTCTTAAAGATAGCACAGGCATTGTGTCCACCGAAACCGAAGGTGTTGCTCAGGGCAGCACGTACATTGCGGTGTTCGGCTTTGTTGAACGTAAAGTTCAGTTTGTAATCGATTTCGGGATCCTCGTCGCCTTCTTCGTGATTGATGGTGGGAGGTACGATATCGTTCTTAACTGCCAACACACTGGCCAGTGCTTCTATGGCACCTGCTGCACCCAGCAAGTGACCTGTCATAGACTTGGTGCTGCTGATGTTCAACTGGTAAGCGTAGTCTCCGAAGACATCCTTAATGGCTTTTGCCTCTGAGATATCACCTACGTGGGTTGATGTGCCGTGAACATTGATATAATCAATCTCCTCAGGCTTCATCCCAGCATCTTCCAATGCATTCTCCATTACGAGTTTTGCGCCCAGACCTTCAGGATGTGAAGCTGTAATGTGGTGAGCATCAGCACTCATGCCGGCACCCGCCATCTCAGCATAGATTTTAGCTCCACGAGCCTTTGCATGTTCTAATTCTTCAAGAATCAGGCATGCGGCACCTTCACCCATGATGAAACCGTCACGACTGGCGCTGAATGGGCGACTGGCATGTTCGGGATCGTCATTGCGGGTACTTAGTGCATGCATGGCATTGAAGCCGCCTACACCACTGGGTATGATGGCTGCTTCTGCACCACCGCTAACCATCACGTCTGCTTTACCCAAACGAATCAGGTTAAAGGCATCCGCAATAGCATTGGTAGATGATGCACATGCGCTGGAGGTGATGTAGTTGGGACCATGGAATCCGTACTTTATGCTGATGTAACCGGCACAGATGTCGGAAATCATCTTGGGCACAAAGAATGGACTAAACTTGGGACCCAGCGTATCACCGGTCTTGGCATAGTTTCCTGCTTCTTCCTCGAAGGTTTGCATACCTCCGATTCCTACACCTAATACAACGCCTACACGGTTCTTGTTGATGGCCTCCAGATCAAGTCCGCTGTCGTCAACAGCCATAATGGCGGCAGACAAACCGAACTGACAATATGGATCCATCTTACGAGCCTCTTTGCGGTCGATGAATTGTGAAGGGTCGAAGTTCTTAACCTCGCAGGCAAACTGTGTTTTGAATTTTGAAGTATCGAAATGTGTGATAGGAGCAGCGCCGCTTACGCCAGCCACCATATTCTGCCATGTCTCCTCGGCAGTATTACCAAGGGGGCTGACAGCGCCTATACCCGTCACAACAACTCTTTTTAATTCCATGTAATGTTTTATGAGAATTACTTGTTAGCCTCAATGAATGCGATAGCGTCACCTACAGTTGCAATCTTCTCAGCCTTATCATCGGGAATGGTGATTTCGAAAGCCTTCTCGAACTCCATAATCAGTTCTACGGTGTCCAGAGAATCTGCACCCAGATCATTGGTGAAAGATGCTTCGGGAGTTACATCAGCTTCGTCAACACCCAACTTGTCTACAATAATCTCTTTTACTTTAGCTTCAATTTCAGACATAATTTTTGAATTTTAATATAATTAAATAATGTTATCTCTCTTTTCGGGGTGCAAAGTAAATACATTTTACTCATATGTGCAACAAAATCAAATGAAAACTTAACCAAAAATGCACATTTTTGCATATTTTGTGCAGTAAACGCTGCTTTATAACTTCTGGGGTCGAAGAGAATGAACTTCCTATTAGTTATATATTATAATGTATGCGTAAAATAAAAAATAAACCGATTTCTTTTGTTCTGCTCTCGTTTTTCCGTAACTTTGCCATCAAGATGGCGAACTTACTCCGTCTCGGCATAAAAAAGATTAAAATCTTTTGTTCTGCTCTCGTTTTTCCGTAACTTTGCACGCAAATTTCCATAGAATGAAAAAGCTTGTCTTATTTTTGTTGGTGCTCTGCTGTGCTTTGTCTTGTATGGCCCAGTTGCAGACACCCGTGAAGTTTTCTGTTCAACAGAAAAAACTTTCAGATAATACGTTGGAGGTGGAGTTCATTGGTAAGGCAGACGCCGGATGGCATGTATATGGTACAGACATTGCCGATGGCGGTCCTACACGAGCCGAACTAACCCTTGAGAAGACGGTGGGCCTGAAGCCTGAAGGGAATCTTCGTGCAACAGGTGTGCTCCACCGCGCGAAGGATGAAATGTTCGATATGGAGGTGAGTTATATGGAGGGGACTGCTAAGTTCGCCCAGAAATTCACTATTACAGAGCCTAAATACGAGGTAGCAGGGTATCTTACCTATGGTGCCTGCAATGATCAGAACTGTATGCCTCCGACGGATGTCGAGTTTAGTTTCGAGGGTACAGGTGTTCCTGAGAAAGAAGATGTTCCGGCAGAGAAGGAAAAAGTCGAGGAGAAGGTAGAGGAACCAGTTGCAGAACCAGATACGTTGGTACCTGATAATCCGGATACCACGGCAGCCGTAGCAGAATTCTCGGGTGATTTGTGGGCTCCTGTTACAGATGAACTGAAAGCTTTGGAGGATGGGACAGCTACTAAGAGCAATAGTCTTTTGGGCATTTTCCTTTTGGGAATGTTGGGCGGACTGGTTGCCTTGCTGACTCCCTGTGTATGGCCTATCATACCAATGACAGTAAGTTTCTTCTTGAAACGTAATAAGGAACGCAGCAAAGGTATTCGCGAGGCGATTACATACGGAATTTGTATTGTTGTAATATATGTTGCATTGGGATTGCTTGTGACCCTGTGCTTTGGTGCCAGTGCCTTGAATGCCCTTAGTACAAATGCCATCTTTAATATATTCTTCTTCCTGATGTTATTAGTGTTCGGAGCCAGTTTTCTGGGCGGATTCGAGATCACCCTTCCCAGTAGGTTTACGAATGCTGTCGACAAAAAATCAGAGACCACGACAGGGCTTCTGAGCATATTCCTGATGGCCTTTACGCTAAGTCTGGTTAGCTTTTCTTGCACGGGTCCTATCATAGGTTTCCTATTGGTTGAGTTAGGTACGACGGGCAACTTGTTGGCACCCAGTATTGGCATGTTGGGCTTTGCTATCGCTTTGGCCCTTCCCTTTACTCTTTTTGCCATGTTCCCTGCTTGGCTGAAGAGTGCTCCTAAGAGTGGTAACTGGATGAACTGTGTGAAGGTGTGCCTGGGTTTCCTGGAACTGGCCTTTGCCCTGAAGTTCCTTAGTGTAGCAGATTTAGCTTATGGCTGGCATTTACTCGATCGAGAGACTTTCCTGTGTCTCTGGATTGTCCTGTTTGCTTTATTGGGTGCCTATCTGATTGGCTGGATTCGTTTTCCACATGACGAGGACGAATACAATGAAATGGGTGAGGTGATTATAAACTATCGTACCAGCATTCCCCGATTCTTTGGCGGTTTGCTCTCATTTGCCTTCGCCCTTTATATGGTGCCTGGTTTGTGGGGTGCTCCTTGTAAGGCTGTAAGTGCCTTTGCTCCTCCCATGCAGACGCAGGATTTCAATCTGTACGAGAACGAGGTAAAGGCCCGTTTTACCGATTATGACGAGGGCATGGCTTATGCAAAAGTTCATGGCATGCCAGTCATGATTGATTTTACCGGTTATGGATGTGTGAACTGCCGCAAGATGGAGGCTGCTGTATGGACAGATCCCCGGGTAGCAGAAATTATGAATAACAAATATGTGCTCATCACGCTGTATGTCGATGAAAAAACACCGTTGTCAGAGCCACTGGTTGTAATGGAAAACGGGGAAGAGCATAAGCTCCGTACCGTCGGAGATCGTTGGAGTTACCTTCAGCGCAGCAAGTTCGGAGCCAATGCGCAGCCTTTCTATGTGTTGCTCAATAACGAAGGTCATCCCCTGAATAAATCCTACTCGTATGACGAGGATATAAGTGCTTACCTTGATTTCCTGCAAAAGGGACTGGAAAACTACTGACGAGTTGAGTATTTTATATCATTGAACATAGAAGGCTGCGATTGAGCAACCAAGCTCTTTAACATTTCATCATCTCGTCATTTTAATATTTTAACATTTTAACATTTTAACATAAACAACCACTAACCTAATTGCCATTTTCCTATGCTAAGACCATTTGCCCTTATGTCCGCATTTCTGTTCTGTACGATGTGTGTCTTTGCTGTCAAGACGCAACCTTACACAGGTTCCCGTATTTTCTGGGACTCCCGTTCTCCTATAGTGGTATTTAACGGAGGAGGGTACGCTCGTGTGATGGAATTGCAGGACGGACGGTTGATGGCATGCTGTGAATGGGCAGGTATTCGCATCTCCTATAGTACAAATAAAGGACAGACGTGGAAGGAGCCCGTCACCATTGTTACTAATACGAATAATGTTCCCAACTGCGTGCCGGATATGATTCAACTGCGCGACGGTACGATTATTGTAGCTTACAATCCGCGTCCTGCTACTCCTTATACCGATGATCGACGGTTCAGCATTCGCTTAAAGCGCAGTACAAATAACGGTCGGACCTGGAGCAAAGAGATTGTTGTCTATGATGGTGGTTCAACTTTCGATACAGGTTGTTGGGAGCCTTGTCTGCTGGAACTCCCCTCGGGTGAATTGCAATTGTATTTTGCCGATGAGAGTCCTTATGATAAGAATGCAGACCAGCAGATTTCCGTTTGCCGTTCCTTTGATAAAGGCCTGACATGGTCTAAACCTGCGTGCGTGTCCTATCGTGCGGGTTTTCGTGACGGGATGCCTGTTCCCGTCTTGCTCTCCGACAGCACCACCATTGCTGTAGCCATCGAGGACAACGGATGGGGCTACAACGATTTCCTGCCTACAATTGTCCGCAATCCCATATCACGTAATTGGAGCTCATTTGTGTCAGCCTCAAGTAGCTACAGGACAAAGGCCGTAGATTATAAAATCTGTCCAATGGCCACAGGCGGTGCCCCTTATCTGCGTGTGCTTCCCAATGGCGAGACAGTTCTTTCGCATCAGTCGCCTTACAACCACTCCGGCAAGCCGGATATGTACGTCTATGTAGGAAGTAATCAGGCCCGTAACTTCAAGGCGATGAGCAGTCCTTTTCCTGTTCCGCAGGACCAGCAGGCATTATGGAATTCGTTGGCTGTGATTGATACCGGTGTGGTAGTGGCTGTTTCGGGTTATTCAGGTGGCATAAAGATGGTAAAGGGTTATCCTAAACATCAGTTGGAGGTGCCATACGGTCATCCTGTAGTGGATGGAACAAGAACCAATTCGGAAGGTTATTTCTCGTCCAAAGGCGAACAGATTCTAATGGGCAGTGAGACAGAGACCTATACGTATGCAGACCTAGCTTATGATGAGGATTCCCTATATATCGTTTGTCGGGTTTATGATAACAAGCAGGTCTCCTCGGGCGAGTATGCCGATGTTGTCAGCATAAGTATAGATACGGAATCAGCACCCTATACGACTCCCCAGAAGACGTCCTATAAATATGACGTTTCGCCTGATGCCACCTTTGCTCTGTTCAAGGGGACGGGTTCTAAATGGGAAAAGCAGGACGTTTCGGCCTCTCACCTGGCCTTCAAGCCGAGTGCAACACTTTACACATTCGAAATGGCTATCCCCTGGTCGGAACTTGGTCAGGAGAAAGCCCCCTTGGGTAATGCTATGACCTTTAATATTCAGGTTGCCAACGGAGAAGGCACTGCTCAGGTAGTCGAGTGTATAGCCGACACAAAGCCCAACGGCCCCTATACGTGGATGCCATTGCATTTTCATGCCAACGAGCAGGAACTGTCTTTACCGCAAAGGCAAGGATGGGAGTCGTGCTCATTTCAGGTAGTGGGGAGTAGAGGTGACTATCAGCTCTGCGCCAATAAGGAGTTTTGTAGTGTACAAGTCTTTGATTTGCACGGACGATCCTTGCTTTTTATGAATGGCCGTGACACAAAGGTTCGTTTGCCATTCCTTTTTCCCGGCTTATATATAGTCCGTGCCTCCTTTTGGAATGGAGAAACACTTTCTCGTAAGTTGTCCATTAGCGCTTAATTGCGTGTCTCCTTGCAAGATAAAGAAAAAAGTATATTCTTTTTTGCGTAGCTAATCATTTTTTTTATAACTTCGCGGCGGAATAAGTGCCTTTATACAAATATTGGCGCTTGTATTGCTATTGAATAAAATAAAAAACATATAAACTAGAATGGAAAAAATTCAAGAACTTACCGAGAAAATCTATCGCGAGGGCGTAGAGAAAGGTCAGGCTGCGGCTGACCGTATAATTGAGGATGCAAAGCAAACGGCCGAGCAAATTATTGCAGAAGCCAGAGAGCAGGCTAAGGCTATTGAGGTTCAGGCTCAGAAAAAAGCAGCTGAGTTGGATGCCAATACCAAGAGCGAGTTGAAACTCTATACAAGCCAGGCTTTGAATGCCCTGAAGAGTGAGATAGCCAATGTTCTCACAGATAAGGTTGCCAAGGATGCAGCTGCAGGTCTGGCTGCCGACAAGAATTTCTTGGGACAGTTTGCTGTTATGTTGGCAAGCAAGTGGGCTGGTAACGAGGCAATCGTGTTGTCTTCAAGCGAGGCCGACAGTCTGAAGGAGTATTTCTCCAAGCAGGCAAAAGAATTGCTGGACAAGGGTGTTACAATCAACAAGGTGAATGGCAAGGATACCCTGCTCACGATATCTCCGGCAGACGGCAGCTATAAAGTGAACTTTGGAAAAGAAGAGTTTGAAGCTTACTTCAAGAACTTCTTGCGTCCACAACTGGTTGATATGCTTTTTTGAGTAAACAAGTAAACGAGTAAACAAAAACAAAGCAAGCGAGTTTCAAGTAACAACAACCGACTTGTCAACTTGTTAACTCGTCAACCAAAAAGAATATGGCAAATTATTATTGCATGATGGCAGGTCTGCCGGACATTGAATTGTCTGATACGCAGCCCGGCATTAGTTTTCAGGAACTGCGAGAGCAATGCGAGGAACAGCTTACCCCAGGTGATGCTAAACTGGTGGGGAACTATTTCTATTTGCGCCAGGACTGCACGAACTTGGTACGCCTGCTTAAAGATCCCGATGCTCAGATAGATTTCTGGGGCAATTTTTCGTTGGAGCAGTTACGCGACCTCATCACGAGTGCCACAGAGCTGAACTTCAACGTACATCGTTATCCCGCATTCATGAGTATCTTTGCCCGTGAGTATAGCTACAATAAAGATACGAAAGGCTATTTCCCTGAGGACGAGATATTGTATCAGTTTTATAAGTATGCAATCGAGACTTGTTCCAATAAGTTTATTCGCGAGTGGAACAAACTGAACCTGAATATCACCAATATCCTGACTGCCATGCTGGCACGTAAGCAAGGTTGGAGCGTGGCCGACTTTATAAAAGGCGACGGAGAGGTGCAGGAGATGATTCGTGAGAACAAGACCAAGGATTTTGACCTTACTCATGAGTTCGATTATGTGAAGAGCCTGGTAAAGATTGTCGATGAGGAAGATCCTGTGAAGAAAGAGAAGATGATTGATGCCTTTAAGTGGTTGTGGTTGGACGAGAAGACTTTCTTTAATCCCTTCAGTCTGGAGGCTGTATATGCCTATCTCTGTAAGTTGGAGATGCAGTACCGTTGGGCAAAACTCGACCCGGAAACAGGTAAAGAGACCTTCAAACAGATTATCGACAACCTGCGTGGCGAAGCCAGAGTGCCTGAAGAATTCTTGAAATAATTAAAACACAAAATATAACTATGACAAAAGGAAAAGTTAGTGGCGTTGTTGCCAATATGGTCACACTCCGTGTGGACGGACCTGTGCTCCAGGGCGAGATATGCTACATCACAACGGGGGGCGACCGCCTGATGGCCGAGGTCATCAAGGTGATCGGTCAGGATGTATACGTTCAGGTGTTCGAGTCCACTCGTGGCTTGAAGGTTGGAGCAGAGGCCGAGTTCACCGGTCACATGCTGGAGATCCAGCTGGGCCCTGGTATGTTAAGTAAGAACTACGACGGTTTGCAGAACGACCTTGACAAGATGGAGGGCGTATTCCTGAAACGTGGTCAGTACACCGAGCCTTTGGATGCTGAGCGTGAGTGGGACTTCGAACCTATAGTAAAAATTGGTGATAAGGTAGAGAGTAGCGCCTGGCTGGGTAAGGTAGAAGAAAACCATCAGCCCCTGAAGATTATGGCTCCTTTCCAGATGCAGGGAGTTGCTACGGTTAAGAGCATTGTGCCTGCCGGTAAATATAAGATTCATGATGTGGTAGCTGTTCTGACAGACGAGCAGGGCAACGACATCAATGTGGATATGGTGCAGCACTGGCCCGTGAAGTTTGCTATGACGAACTACAAGGAGAAGCCACGTCCATTCAAGTTGCTGGAAACAGGTGTCCGTACCATCGATACCTTCAATCCTATCGTCGAGGGTGGTACGGGTTTCATTCCCGGTCCCTTCGGTACAGGTAAGACGGTGCTCCAGCATGCTATCTCTAAGCAGGCCGAAGCAGATATCGTTATCATAGCAGCCTGTGGTGAGCGTGCAAACGAGGTCGTGGAGATTTTTACCGAGTTCCCCGAACTTGTTGACCCTCATACTGGTCGTAAGCTGATGGAGCGTACCATCATCATTGCCAATACATCTAACATGCCCGTAGCTGCCCGTGAGGCATCAGTTTATACCGCTATGACAATGGCCGAGTATTATCGCTCTATGGGTCTGCGCGTATTGTTGATGGCCGACTCTACCTCACGTTGGGCACAGGCATTGCGCGAAATGTCAAACCGTATGGAGGAGTTGCCTGGTCCCGATGCCTTCCCTATGGACCTGGGTGCCCTTATCAGTAACTTCTACGGTCGTGCCGGATATGTTTACCTGAAAAACGGCGAGGTAGGTTCTGTAACTTTCCTCGGTACCGTATCACCTGCCGGCGGTAACCTCAAGGAGCCTGTTACGGAGAATACCAAGAAGGTAGCCCGTTGCTTCTACGCTTTGGAGCAGGACCGTGCCGATAAGAAGCGTTACCCTGCTGTGAATCCTATCGATTCCTACTCTAAGTACCTGGAGTATCCCGAGTTCGCTGAATATATAAAGGAACATATCAATGAGGAGTGGATTCCTAAGGTGCTGAATCTGAAAACCCGTATGCAGCGTGGTAAGGAAATTGCCGAGCAGATCAATATTCTTGGTGATGACGGTGTACCTGTCGACTATCATGTGACTTTCTGGAAGTCAGAGGTTATAGACTATGTCATCCTGCAGCAGGATGCGTTCGATGAAGTGGATGCCGTTACACCCTTGGAGCGTCAGGAGGAGATCCTGAACCTTGTAACCAAAATCTGCGAGAAGGAGGACTTCCGGTTCGATACGTTCCTGGATGTTACCGACTACTTCAAGAAGATGATTAATCTCTGCAAGCAGATGAACTACTCACAGTACAAGAGCGAACAGTACTACGACTACGTAAAGCAAATAGAAGCAATGTTAAATTAACTTGACAACTCGTCAACTTGTCAACCAAAAGATTATGGCAACAGCATTTCAAAAAGTATATACACAGATCAGTCAGATTACCAAGGCTACTTGTTCGCTGAAGGCAAAGGGCGTTGGTTACGACGAACTGGCTACCATCAACGGTAAACTGGCTCAGGTGGTAAAGATAATGGGTGACAATGTTACCCTGCAGGTGTTCGAGGGAACAGGTGGTATCCCTACTAATGCTGAGGTTACGTTTCTCGGCAAGTCCCCCTCGCTGAAGGTGAGCGACCAGTTGGCCGGACGTTTCTTCAATGCATACGGACTGCCCATCGATGGCGGTCCTGAGATCGAAGGTAAGGAAGTTCCCATCGGCGGTCCCAGCGTGAACCCCGTACGTCGTAAGCAGCCCAGCGAGCTGATTGCTACAGGTATCGCCGGTATCGATATGAACAATACCCTTGTGTCTGGACAGAAAATTCCCTTCTTTGCCGACCCCGACCAGCCTTTCAACGAAGTAATGGCTATGGTGGCCATGCGCGCCAAGTGCGACAAGATCATCCTGGGCGGTATGGGTATGACCAATGACGACTATTACTTCTTCCGCAACACCTTCTCCAATGCAGGTGCCTTGGACCGTATCATATCATTCATCAATACCACCGAGGACCCTGCCGTAGAGCGTCTGCTGATTCCTGATATGGCACTGACGGCTGCAGAGTATTTCGCTGTCGAGAAGCACGAGACAGTGCTGGTACTGCTCACCGACATGACCTCTTACGCCGACTCTCTGAGTATCGTAAGCAACCGTATGGACCAGATTCCTTCAAAGGATTCTATGCCCGGTTCTCTTTACTCAGACTTGGCCAAGATTTACGAGAAGGCTGCTCAGTTCCCCGAGAGCGTAGGTGGCGGTTCCATCACCATCATTGCTGTAACAACACTGAGTGGTGGCGATATCACACATGCCGTACCCGATAATACCGGCTATATCACCGAGGGTCAGCTCTACCTGCGTCGTGACAGCGATGTCGGTAAGGTTATCGTAGATCCCTTCCGCTCACTGTCCCGTCTGAAGCAGTTGGTTGCAGGCAAGAAGACACGTAAGGACCACTCTCAGGTAATGAATGCCGCTATCCGTCTGTATGCCGATGCTGCGAATGCCAAGACCAAGCTGGAGAATGGTTTCGACCTTACGGATTACGACAACCGCTGTCTGTCCTTTGCCAAGGACTACTCCAGCAAGTTGTTGGCTATCGATGTCAATCTGAACACCGAGGAGATGCTTGATGTCACATGGGGACTTTTCCGCAAGTACTTCAAACTGGAAGAGGTGAATATCAAGAAGGAGTTTACGGATATATATTGGAAATAAAATCCCCACCCCTTCCCCTCCCGGGGGGAGGGGTTTTCTTTTAAAGAAACAATTTTTTCACAACCACCCGCCCCTCCTTACCTAAGGAGGGTACCAGCCCCCTTCCAACCTCCCCCGACATCGGGGTAGGCTTAATTGACTGCGGCAGCATACGCCGCCTCCGTCAAGGTTTTGGTATGGCTCACAAGCTTTCGCCCTTCGGGTGAGCCATGATTTTTATCTCCCTCCCTCGGGAGGGATGGGGAGGGGTTGATAAAAACATTCCGCACGAGGGGGTCTTCAGAGATGGACGGATTGTTGAAATCTATCAGAACAAAATGGTGTCTGAGCGTAGCGAGTTCCATTTTATGATTTCAACAATCAGCTCATCGGCCCCCGAGCCAGGACGTTTTTTGCTTTCTCTTTTGTTTCTTTTCTTCTTTGGCAACAAAGAGAAAAGAATGACCATTTTGGTTCCTTTACAAAAAAGAACAAGCCCTCCTTGGGGAGGGTAGGGAGGGGAAAGTGTTACTTCCCGAATAAAAATTTGCCCAAAGGTTTGCTCGTGTGTAGCAGGTGACTGATAAGCAGACACATCGCCACTATAGGCAGTGCTACGCCGACCGATAGCAATAGGTCTATCAGGAAGTTGGGATGGTGCGCATTCAGCCATTTCCCGATAGAGGGCATGGAGGGGATGAGCAGAAAATGCAGTAAGTACACATCCAGTGTACGCTGTCCCGTATATTGCAAGGCTCTTCCCAACGGATGCTCCATGGTGAACCATTTCTTATTATACCGGAAGAACATAACCACCATCAGCAACAGCGAATACATTGCTGTGGTGCGAGGTAGGTTCGTCAAGGCAAATTTCAGCGTGTGCCAACGGAAGATGTCTGCGCAGCAGATCACTGCCAGGGTAGCTACCAGCGGGAAAAACCACACACTGTCAAACAGCTTCTGTATCTTCTCCCAGTATCTGTGAACAATATTACCCAAGAGGAAGAACTGCATGAACCTGATGGTCTGCACCAGACTGGAATAGGCAAAGAACGGAGCCTTGTGATAAGAGAACTGCTTGGGCAGGTATAGCGTTTCGTAGGCAGCGATGCTTAATAGCCATACACTTACCCAAAGGACCCACCCCCAACCCCTTCCTTGTAGGGATGGGAGGATGCGTTTTACGTAGTGTGCTAAGATGCTGATGATGTAGTAAATCAGGAACATCTGTAGGAGGACCCAGGTAAACCAATACCCGTCTTTTGTGGGACTCTTCAATGCGTTCAGCAGGCCATCCCAAAAGCTATGTCTGGATCTGAAAATGATAAAGATACTCAGGAATATCATGGCAGGTATAATTTGCACATGTAGTTTTTTACCTATGAGGGGTAGTGTGTTTTTAATGTTCCAGACGAAGCGTGCTTTATATGCAAGGAAACCGCTAACGAAGAAGAACAGAGGCATTCTAAAGAGCACCAGAAAGGGTAGGGCGGCACTGGTCTTTTCGTTCTCAACGAATCCAAACTGTGCCACATGATACGCCACCACCAGGATCATGGTAAATCCTCGCATGGCATCCAGCCACTCTATACGCCTGTTTAATTCATAATTCATTCTTCACTCTTCATTCTTGACCTTCGGTCGAGCCTGCTTACGATGATTTCATCGACCTCGAACGCGACTCGGCCATTTGAGAACAAGTTCTAATGGCTCTCGCTGCTTACTCGGTTCGGGATAGTTGATGCGAGCATCACTCTCCTCTCGCTTAATCGCAGCCTTCATTCTTCACTCTTCATTCTTCACTTTTCACTCTTCACTCTTCACTTTAATAGTTGGGCCACTTCCTTTGCACATTGTTCTACATTATAGTATTGCTCTGCCAGAAGCCGTCCCTTGCGCCCCATCTCCTTCGCCTCCTCAGGATGGTCGTAAATGTAGCGGATGGCTTGTTCCCAACCTTTCGTGTCGTAAGGCTCTAAGTAGATGCCACAGCCTTCAGCTTCCAGATCCATGGGCATCTGCGGGTTACGGGTGCAGAGGATGGGCAGGCCCAGGGCCAATGCCTCAACCACAGTGGTAAGACCTACGGTGTAGTTGCTTTGCCTGCAGCAGATACATACACACTGACTCTTTGTCACCAGTAGCGCTATCTCGTAGGGCATCAGACGTTCCCCGAAGCACAGGTCTATGTTGTCCTTAATCTCCAGGTCGGTGAACAGGCCTTCCTGTTGTTTCTGTGTAAAAAGGGTAAGGGGTAAGCCCGTATTATTAAAGGCTTCTGTCAGTGTCTTATAGTCCCTCAGTTCCTTTCCGGTAGAAATGAAGCCCTTCCTTTGGAGTGGACGGGGGAGGCTGTCATAGAATGCCAGGTCAGCTCCCCAGTGAACCATGCTCATGCGGGCAGGGTCGGCCTTTTCCGACTTCAGACTGTCTTGTATTAGTTTCTCAGAGAAGAAAATCATGTGGTCCATACCCTTGTAGAAAAGGCGAGCCAAGGTTTCGCGAAGACGACTCTTTGCCCTCACAATGGGCTGGTGGTGCCATACCACAATTCTCTTCCGGTACAGCCCGATGGCATGCAACAGGATAATGGGTTCGATGCCACGGGTATGAGTGGCATACAGAACATCATAATGCTCACGGCAGGTCAGAATCTTCCAGGTAGCCTTCAGCGTATCCTGTACACGTTTATATAGGTGAATCTGGTCGTGCCAGATAACCTCATAGCCATACTGCTCCAGTTGTAATGCTCCATACAGGAAATGGGCAGGGAACTTTCCTTCTTTCCATTCCCTCACAATCCGTACCGTATCTTGGGTGTGATAGAAATAGACACGCTTCTTTTCTTCTCTCCTTGCAGTTGGCTGGGTGAGGGTCTTTCCGCTCAGCCAAAACACCCTTTCGATAAACGGAACCAGCAGCGTACAGATAGCAAAGACCAGAACAGTCATTACAATCATGTCGGGAACGCTCTTCTTGATGTTGTGGCTCAAAAGAATAGACAGGTACACGTAACACATAATCAGTGGGTAGTGCCCGATATAGTAAACCATGCTGTGCTCCCCTATATAGCATATACCCGGTATGCGCCTTACGTGTGTAGTCAGGAGGACACCCGACAGTCCCGTCAGCGCCAGCATCGTATTAATCATCACTCGCCAGAACGGTCCTATAAAGGTATTGGTTTTCATTTCGTATTCACCATGCAGGTAGATGTTCACGCCTACGAAGGCGGCAGCCAGTACGATACTTACCGCCAGTCCTTTCCTGTCTCCCATCTTGTCCAGCACGATGTGCCAGACTTTTCCCAGGAAGAAGAAGAAGGTACCGCAGAATACATTGTCCATCATAAAATATAGGGGATTCCCTTGTTTGTACAGCCAATAGCTCAGTAAGGGAAAGAACAGGATAATAAAGTGCAGATGCCGTACCTTTTCTATAAAATGGGCGATAATATACGAGACAAAGAAACAGGGCAGGAACCAGAGGGGACTGTTGCCCCAGGTGAAGCCTCCGGCCAGGAAGTTGTAGTTTTGGAAGGATTGCTCCGTTCCCGGGAATTTACCGGGGAAGAGCAACATAAAGGACAGGCATACACAGGCACTGATGGCAGCCCACGAGAAATAGGGAATCATCAGTCTGCGGAACTTGTCCCGGCAGTAGGTGCGTGTGTCACCTTGTACCCCCTTGTTGAAATATCCCGCTTTGAAGAAAAAGAAACTCATCAGGTAGAAGCTCCACTCCATAATCGCCTTCCACCAGTCGGTCTGCCGCAGGGCAGTCTGACAGACAACATGCAGAGTTACCATCCTTAGGATGCATAGTCCGCATAGGATGTCAAAAGCGTGGTTCCTTTTCTTCATTTTTCACTTTTCACTAAATACTGAATGCTTTCTCTCATAATCTTGGCACCGCTCAGCCACATGATGCCGGCATACAGGGTGGCAGCCATGATGATTCTGCATGTCATCCTTAGCCACATGACTGTTATCCCGTTCGTAGCCCACCAGGTAAAAGAGTGAACAATCAGGGTGAAGATCAGGAAGGGCAGAATGTCTTTCAGCACTTCTCTCCAACGCAACCCCACCAGTCTCTTTGCCCACCACTGCCAGATTCCTAACCAGGCAATATTCAACCCGATAAAATAGATTACCATAGGCATCATACCCTTGGGGTACAGCAAGAGAAGTCCTGCCCAGACCGCCAGACATTGTCCGATGGTACAAGCCATGTTCACACCGCTTTTACCCCTACTGATGGTCAGGTTACTGTATAATGTCGTTATGGGTACAACAGCACCGTGTATGCAAAGAATCGCCAGCATAGTTCCACTTTCAGCCCATTTTTCCTTTCCCACCAGCAGAATAAAGTCCTGGGCAATAATCGCCAGTCCGAACATGGCGGGGAAGGTAATGAAGCATACGAAGCGCATCATTTTGCGGAATACCTGACGGTAGCGGCCAATGTCCTCTTTCACTTGAGCCAAGGTGGGTTGTGCCACACTTGTTACCATGCCGTTGATGGTGTTCGAGGCCTTATCGTCCCAGTCGCGGGCTGTAGAATAGACACCCGCAGTATGCGCACCGTAGAACTTTACCAGCAGGACAGAGAAAGCATGCAGGTTGCAGATATTCACAACATTCGTCAGCATCAGTTTGCTGCTGAACCCGAACATCTTCCATGCAGGAGCCAGGAGGGAGGAGAGTTGAGAGTTGAGAGTTGAGAGTTGAGAACCAGCATGAGAGTGCTCAGGTCGCTTCGGGCGGTCTGTCCCGAAGGGCAGTGTCGGTCTCCAAGGCGAGAAGTACCATGCCATGACTTGGGTGATGAAAACAAAGGTGACTGCTTGTGTAACAATGGCCCAATAGGCAAAATCGTTGGCGGCCATTATTACGCCCACGATGCATGAGATGATCATTGCTGTCAGAGAGCAGATACTTGTCTGTTTAACCATCAGATGCCCAAATAGGTATGCCCTTTGCACAGTGCCTAAGCTGGAGAGCAGGAATCCCAGGAAAAGCACTCGGGAAAGAGGAATCAGAACAGGGATACCATAGAACTGTGCAATGAGCGGAGCGCAGAACCATAATATAATATACAGTAGGGTACTGACCATTATGTTGAACCAGAATACGGAATTGTATTCTTCGTGCGTTGGTTCTTTCCGGTTGCAGAGGGCAGCAATGAAGCCGCCTTCCTGAAGTGCACTGGCAATGGCAGAGAAAATGTACAATGAAGTCACCTTTCCTTTATCTTCGGGAGTAAGGAAAATAAGCAATACCATCCCGAAGATAGCACCTATTAGCTGCATCATTCCGTTGGAAAGACCTCCCCAGACAAGTCCTCTTGCCGTACGCTCTTTCAGTGATATTTCATCATTCATGGCACAAAAGTACAGACTTTTTATATAAAACCACGCATCTGTTTTACTGAAATCTCTTTTTTGCCGTATGATTGGTTCTTTTTTTTGGAAATTCGGCTAATATTTCCTAATTTTGTGCCCAAATTTGATAATTCTAGAGTGAAACTCAACAAAAGATGGCAATAAAGTTTCAATATAACAAGACTTCTCTTCAGCAGATCGAGAAGAACCTGAAGATGCGCCAGCGCACCTTGCCGATTATCAAGAGCAAGGAGACGGCGTTGCGTCTCGAGGTGAAGAAATGCAAGGAGGAAGCCGATGAACTCGAACAGAAACTGCAAGGTCAGATTGCCGGCTATGAGCGCATGTATGCGTTGTGGGGTGAGTTCGATACCTCCCTGGTAAGCCTGAAGGATGTACAGCTGAATGTAAAGAAGATTGCGGGTGTGCGTGTACCTATCCTCGAGAATATCGAGCTGGAGGTCCGTCCCTTCGGTTTGTTCAGTGCTCCCAAATGGTATTTCGACGGTATCAACCTCTTGCAGGGGCTGGCAAAGACTGCTGTCGAGCGCGAGTTCGTTTTCGCAAAGCTTCACCTGTTGGAGCATGCCCGCAAGAAGACAACCCAGAAGGTGAATCTCTTCGAGAAGGTGCAGATTCCCGGCTTCCAGGAGGCTGTCCGTAAGATCAAGCGTTTCATGGAGGACGAGGAGAACTTGTCTAAGTCGTCTCAGAAGATTCTGAAGTCATTACAGGAAAAACGTCGTGCAGAAGACGAGGAAAAGGAGGTAGCCGTATGATCGAGAAAATGAAGAAGCTCACCTTCCTGGTGACAGAAAAGGAATATGATTCTTTCATCGCTTCGTTGCGCGAGCTGGGCGTGGTTCACGTGCAGCAGTTGCAGAAGGGTGCTACCAGCGAGGAGTTGCAGGACGGTATGGCCCTGGAGCAGCGTTATAAGTCAGCACTTCAGGCTTTGGAGATTTATGCCAAGACCTACAAGGAGATGGCTGTCCCTCAGAACATGCCCGAGAATGCCTCTCCCGAAGCATTGCTGAAGCATATCGAGGATCTGCAGGCCGAAGAGCTGAACCTGTTGCATAATATCGATGCCTTGCAGAAGAATATCCGCATGCTGGAACCTTGGGGCAACTTCGAGCCTGCCAGCGTGAAGCATCTCTCAGATGCCAGTGAGCAGCAGATCCATTTCTATCGTTGCAGCAACAAGTCCTTCAAGCGTGAATGGGTGGATACTTATTTTGCTACGCCTATCAGCGAGCAGGACAAGAGTGTTTATTTCATCACCTTCAGCGAGGAAACGCCCGACATACAGGCCGAGGAGATTTTCCTCCCTGCAGGAACCTTGAACGGTTATATTGCCGAGCGTAAGGCCGAGGAAGAGAAGGTGAATGCCGTTCGTGCCGGGTTGCTGTATATCAATGCCAACTTACGTTCTGAATTAACGACCGGTCTCACAAAGGTGCAGAATGATATCTCCCTCAGTAAGGTTCATCTCAGTGACGAGCGTATCGCCGGTGATATGGTTCGCCTGATGGTGGGCTGGGTACGTGCCGACAAGACAGAAGCCCTGGTGGAATACCTCGAGAAGGACAAGATCTACTACGAGATGGAAGACCCTGCCTACGACGATGATGTACCTGTTCAGATTACCAATAACAGTTACACAAGTCTCTTCGAGCCCATCCTGCGTATGTATTCGCTGCCCAACTACCACGATATCGACCCCTCACTCTTCTTTGCTCCTTTCTTCATGCTGTTCTTCGGTTTATGCCTGGGCGACGGCGGCTATGGCCTGCTTGTTCTCCTGGGTGGAGCTTATCTGGCATGGAAGGGTTCAGATAATATGAAGAGCTATGGTCGCCTGGGTATCTGGCTCGGTTTGGCAACCACCGTCTGTGGTCTCCTCACAGGAACCGTATTCGGTATCGATCTGACGAAACAGGATTGGGCAGTATTGGCTCCCTTCAAACCATACTTTATCAACGATAACGGCATCGGTCCCATCTTCGGTTACTCGCCCATGATGGTCTTCTCTGTTATCATCGGTCTGGTTCAGGTGCTGCTGGGTATGGTGCTGAAGGCTTGCAAGGCGTGGAAGAACTACGGCTTCGGATATTCCATCGGTACCTTCAGTTGGGTCTTTGCCCTGCTGTCGCTCATAGCCCTGTATGGCTTACCTGCCTGTGGTGTTGTCTTGCCGGAACCTGTCCGGTATGTCCTCATGGGCATTATCGGTATCAGTGTCATCGGTATCTTCCTGTACAATAATCCGTCAGCATACAAGAACCCCATTACCGGTCCGTTATTGAATATCGGTGGCGGTGTGTGGGCAACCTACGGAATGGCAACAGGCTTGCTGGGCGACCTGCTCAGTTACATCCGTCTCTTTGCACTCGGACTGACGGGCGGTGTCCTGGGCGGTGTGTTCAACTCACTGGCTCTCGACCTCACCAGCAGTATGCCTTGGTTTATCCGTTGGCTTCCGATGGTTCTCATCCTGCTGGCCGGACATGGTATCACCTTTGCCCTCAGCATGATCAGTGCCTTCGTGCATCCCATGCGACTCACCTTCGTAGAGTTCTTCAAGAATGCCAACTTCGAGGGTGGCGGCAAGGAATACAGTCCGTTTAGGGAAATTCATAATTCATAATTTCGCAAATCGCTAAACAGTAAACAAATATTATATTAATCCTTCATAAGACATAGTTCTAGTTCGTAATGAAACTAGCTAATCCTAAATAGAAAGTCCTGTAGGGATGAGGGTTGCAAAGCCTGGTTCAGTAAAGTCTAAATTATGAATGATGAATTGTGAATTATGAATTAAAACAAAAAACAAATTATGGAGATTTTATTAGCTTATTTGGGCGTAGCCCTTTGTGTTGCCCTCTCGGGTATTGGTAGTGCTTATGGTGTAACCATCTGCGGTAATGCTGCTATTGGTGCATTCAAGAAGAATCCTACTGCCAGCGGTTCTTACATGGGTCTTTCTGCGCTTCCCTCTTCTCAGGGTCTGTACGGATTCGTAGGTTTCTTCATGCTGAACAGCAAGGTCACTCCTGATATCGCTATGGGTCCTGCCTGCGCCATCTTCGGTGTAGGTCTGGCACTGGGTCTCGTTGCCCTGTTCTCAGCCATCCGTCAGGCTAAGGTTTGTGCTAACGGTATCAGCGCTATCGGTGCTGGTCACAGCGCTTTCGGTACTACCATGGTATTGGCAGTGTTCCCCGAGCTCTACGCTATCCTCGGTCTCTTGGTTTTGATCCTGACAGCTAATGCTCTTTAATAGGGGTTAACGGTTATCGGTTAACGGTTATCGTTTTCGTTATCGTTCCCGTTTGTATAATAAAGGCAAGAAGCGCAATGCTCCTTGCCTTTCTTGTTACCTGAAAAATCTTCACACCCCACAAAAATATCGTTTTCTTTTTAACCGTTTAACGGTTATGGGTTATCGTTTACAGTTTACCGTTTACCATTTACAGTTTACCGTTTACCGTTCCGCTAACCGCTAATCGTTAATCGCTAACCGCTAATCGCTAACCGCTAACCCAACTTTAAAATCTCCCTCCTCCTCTTGATGGGCGGTCTCCGCCTCCTCTTTCACTCCTATCTCCTCTATCTCCTCTGTTACCTCTCATCATGCCTCTTCCTCCGAACTTGCCAAAGCGCAGGTTGGCCGAGAACATCACGTAGCTGTGTACCATCTCGCTCTGGGTATCAGTCCTGCTGGTGGCCGAGACAGAGCGGTTGATATCGTCACGCTGTCCCAGGATATCCACAGCCCTTACGGATAGTGTCAGGATTCTGTGTGGAAGCAGACTCTGACTGATGCTGGCATTCCATATCAGTCGGCTGGTGTTCATGTTATCGTCCGAGTAGCCCCTACGGCAGTTCTCGTTGATGGTCGATCGTATGGTCATGTTCCATGGTGTCTTAACAACAATCTCGCTTCCGAAAGAATAGCCGTGATGGTCCAGATTCGAAGCCGAGGCATTCGTGCTGCGGTTCAGGTTGTAGTTGAAGCTTCCGTTCAGGCTGGCTTCCAGGCTCCATTTGCTTTCCCAGTCACGTCTGAAGGTAAGGCGCAGGCGCTGACTCACGTTTCCGCTTCGTGTGGTATTCTCTACCGTAGTGGAATCAGCACTTCTGTACAGGTAGCCTACAGCATTGGTATAGCTAACTGATGTTCCTGAATTAATGAGCCAGTATTTCTTGGCATCCAGTGCAGTATTGAAGTTGAAGTTGGCCGATGCGTTCCAGTTACCGTTCACATTTACCGGCATGGATACACGTCCACCTGTTGTCTCGTTATATTCGGTGCGGGTGGTGGTAGCGTTACGGGTTGTCCTGAACTGCAGGTTCAACGACGAGGTACGCTGGTATTCTACAACGGTTCTCCTATAATCCAGATTGACGTTCTGCGTAAAGGATGGCTTAAGCCTGGCATTACCGATGCGTATGTTCAGGGGGTTCGCATCAGACAACGTATCAGGAATCATGTCCGTCAGATTAGGTTGCCCTGTATTGGCATTGTATCGGATATTCAACTGTTCCTGCCTGCTGAACTTGTAGCGGAAGTACACGTTGGGGGAGAAATTGACCACTGTGCGTGACAGGAGTGTGTCTATCCGTCCTTTCTGATAGTCAATCTTGCTGGTCTGAGGCCTCACATTAGCTCCTACGGTCAACTCAAAGCGGGTCCTGTTGATACGCAGCTGTGCATTGGCGTTCTGGTTGTGATAATGGTTGATGGTGTAGTTGCACTGCTGCTTATCCCTGACAGTGTAGGGAGAATCAAAGAATTCTGTGTAATTCCATTCATCAACACCTAATATTTCATTGTAGGGGTCAAAGATAGAGCGGACCTCCCTGCTGTTGTCCCGGAAGTTATAGCTGTAGCTGTAGTTCAACTGCAGGTATGTCTGGTAGGCGATGGGTTCACTGTAACCGATGCTCGCGTTTATGTTGTAGTTCTTCTGCGGATTATTGTTGTACTGCACCTTGTGATAGACACTGTCGCCTCCGTCATGCGCCAATATCTGGTAGTAGTCCGTAAGGCTGTAGTTGGTACTCTCGCCCTTGCTGTTGCCGTATCCTCCGTTCACATTCATGGTGATGTTCCTGCCCGGTTTCCCCAGTCGTTTGTTCACCTGAAGCGAAGCAGAAGCGCTGATGTTATGCGAGGAGCTGACACTGGAGCCTCTTCTGTGGTTCACACCGATTTCTTTGGCGAACTGCTCATAGTCAGCCAGCGGGTCTTTAGAGTACTGATAGGGATCGTCGCTGAAGGCAGCCGACTCACTGTCGTTGTTGTTATGGTTCTTTCCGTAACTGAATTCCGGACGGAACAGGATGTTCCAGGTCGAGTCGGGCTTCCATTCTACTCTGTACTGAAAACCAAAGTTCTTGTTGTCCCCGCTGCTCCAGTTATGGCTGTTGGTATAGGCCGAGTTCCTTATCTCAAAGTTCTGACTGTTACTGCGGCTCTCGTTGCTTTGCTGACTGAAGTTGCCGTTCACGCTACCGTTCAGCTCTATCTTCTTGTTTTGCCAGTTCATGGTAGCGCCAACGCTCTGGTTGTCGGTCATTCCGTTGCCGTTGGTATTGTTCCCGTTGCCGACAACGCTGAACTTCTGGTCACCTATGAAGCGGTTGAAGTTCAACCGGCCGTTATATCGTTCTTTTGTTCCGTAGGCACCGTCCACGTTACCGAAGAAGCCGCGTTTCCTGTCCTTCTTGATAGCCAGGTCTAATACTGTTCTCTCGTTCCCGTCATCAATGCCGGTGATACGCGCACGGTCGCTTTTCCTGTCATAGGCTTTCACCTTGTCAACAATCTCTGCCGGCAGGTTCTGCAGCACCAGGTTACGGTTGTTCCCGAAGAACTCCTTGCCGTCCACCAGAATCTGACTGATAGTCTTACCGTTGAAGGTATAGCCTCCGTTCCCGTCTTCCACGATGCCCGGCAGTTTCTTTATCAGTTCCTCCACCATAGCACCCTCTTCCAACTTAAAGGCATCGGCATTATACATCACGGTATCGTCAACCACCGTCAGCTCAGCCATTTTTCCTTCTATCACAGTTTCTTTCATCAGGGTAGCTTCTTCTCGCATCATAATGTCGCTGACCTTGAAATTTCCACTGCGTTCGGGTAGGGTAATACCGAATATTTGCTCCTTGTAACCCATGAAGGAAACCTTTATGGTGTATTTGCCAGCCCGTATGTTGGGCAACAGGAACCTGCCGTTCTCAGCCGTCACGGCTCCGGTAATCATAGAGTCCTTGTCGTTATAAAGCTTTATGGTAGCGCCCTGCATGGGTTGTAGGCTCTGGTTCTCAAAGACCGTTCCTCGTACGTTCAGCCTTGCCGCTCCCCCTGTTTTAACGGGTTGGGTGACAGGTGTAGACTGCTGTGCTGCTGCTCTGTTGCAAGGAATACAGAGTAGCAGCAAACTAACAAGAACAAGGAACAATAACCTTTGCATACAATATTATGACCCCAAAGACCTTAAAAGGTTTAATTTAATTCATGATTTCTACTTGACAAGTGCCCCTCTCCCCAACCCTCCCCCCCAAATAGGAGGGAGCCGGTGGGCCCTTTTGAGAATTGAGAATTGAAAGTTGAGGGGGACACTCCCCGCCCCTCCCTTTAGGGATGGAGTTGATAGATGAGAGTTGACAAGTTGGTTGTTTTTGTTTTCGTTATTGTTATCGTCTTTCGTCTTTCGTCGAAAATTCTTTACTCTTCATTGCACTTCGTTCTCTCTTTAGCTCGCGACCCCTTCAGCGTTTTTCACTCTTCACTCTTCACTCTTCATTCTTCATTAGAAAAGTTCCCGTTTGTCAAATAGTTAAGTTAAAATGTCAATATTTTATGGGTTGATAACAAAAAAAAGTATTATTTTTGCATCAGAGTTTGAATCTACCAATACATATTTAATATAATAATGAAAGACCAGAAGAATTTTTTTGCTGTCGATTTGGGAGCTACCAGCGGTAGAACCATCCTGGGTTCCATTCGGGACGGAAAGCTGGAACAGCGCGAACTCACGCGTTTCCCCAATCAGATAATCCAGCTTGGTGGCCATTTTTATTGGGACATCTATGCACTGTACAACGAGATACTCCGTGGTCTCCGTGTTGTGGCAGAAGAAAAGATGGAGATAGCCAGCATCGGCATCGATACATGGGGCGTGGATTTCGTCTGTGTAGGAAAAGACGGTGCCCTCCTGCGTAATCCATACAGTTATCGTGACCCCCATACCGTTGGGGCAATGGAAGAGTACTTCCAGAAGATACCCAAGGAAAAGGTGTATGAGAAGACCGGCATTCAGTTCATGAACTTCAATTCGTTGTTCCAGTTGGCTACCATGCATAAGAACAACGATTCGGCACTGAAGGCTGCCGATAAGATTCTCTTCGTGCCCGATGCCCTCATGTATATGCTTACTGGTCAGGCTGTCTGCGAATATACCATTCTCTCCACCAGTCAGATGCTGAATCCCCGTACCAGGAAGATTGATGCAGAACTGATTGATGTGATAGGACTGAAGGAAAGTCAGTTTGGCCGTTATGTCAATCCCGGTGACAGGGTAGGGTGTCTCACTCCCGAGGTACAACAGCAGACGGGCCTTGGCCCTGTTCCTGTTGTGGCCGTTGCCGGACACGATACCGCTTCTGCTGTGGCCGCTGTTCCTGCTAAAGACGCCAACTATGCTTACCTCAGTTGTGGCACCTGGAGCCTCTTGGGTATAGAGACCAAGGAGGCTATCATCAACCAGAAGAGCTACCAGTATAACTTCACCAACGAAGGAGGCATCGAGGGAACCACCCGTTTCCTGAAGAATATCTGTGGTATGTGGCTCCTGGAGCGTTGCCGTCAGGAATGGTCAGATGCTCCGTCTGATGTAAATAAGATAAATGCCGATGCGATGGAGGCTGAGCCCTTCCGTAGCTTCATCAATCCTGATGATCCCCGTTTTGCTAATCCTCCCAGTATGGTAAAGGCCATTCAGGATTATTGCCGCGAGACCAACCAACCCGTCCCCGAGACATACCGACAGTTGGCCCGTTGCATCTTCGAGAGCCTGGCCCTTCGTTATCGTCAGGTCATCAGTTACCTGCGCGAGTTGGCTCCCTTCCCCATCGAGAAACTGCATGTCATAGGCGGTGGAACCTATAACCGTTACCTGATGCAGATGACGGCAGATTGTCTCGGTATCCCAGTCATCACAGGTCCCGTCGAGGGTACCGCCATCGGTAATATTATGTTACAGGCCAAGGCTGCCGGTCTGGTCACCGACATCTTCCAGATGCGCCGTATCATAGCCGACAGCATAGAACTGCATACCTATCTTCCCCAGGACACAGAATCCTGGAGAGAAAAGTCATTGCCTTGTATATCATAGTTTTATAGCCAATTAAAAACCCAAGTAAAATATGAAAAAAGAGATTTTAAACCAAGCTTACTCCGTAGCCCAGCAGCGTTATGCTGAAGTCGGAGTCGACACAGAGAAAGTATTGAAACAGATGCAGGACTTCCACCTCTCTCTCCATTGTTGGCAGGCCGACGATGTGAAAGGTTTTGAGGTGCAGGCAGGAGCCCTCAGTGGCGGAATTCAGAGTACAGGCGATTTTCCCGGTGCAGCACGTAATATCGACGAGTTGCGTTCAGATATTCTGAAGGCTATGAGCCTCATTCCCGGTAATCACCGTCTGAACCTGCACGAGATCTATGGTGATTTCAAAGGCAAGGTCGTTGACCGTGACGAAGTGACTGTCGAGTACTTCCAAAGTTGGATTGACTGGGCCAAGGCCAACAATACCAAGTTGGATTTCAACAGCACCAGTTTCTCACACCCCAAGAGTGGCAACCTAACACTGGCCAATCCCGATAAGGGCATCCGCGACTTCTGGATCGAGCACACCAAGCGTTGCCGTGACATTGCTAATGCCATGGGGGAGGCACAGGATGACCCCTGTATCATGAACCTTTGGGTACACGACGGTTGCAAGGACCAGAGCGTGAATCACATGATGTATCGTCATTTCCTCAAGGAGTCACTCGACGAGATCTTCCAGAAGAAGCAGCCCATGATGAAGGACTGTCTCGAGGGTAAGGTCTTCGGTATTGGCCTCGAGAGCTTCACAGTCGGTTCACATGACTTCTATACAGCTTATTGTTCCAAGAACAATGTTATCCAGACTATCGATACCGGTCATTATCATCCTACAGAGAGCCCTGCCGACAAGGTCAGTGCCCTTCTCGATTTCGTTCCCGAACTGATGTTGCATGTCAGCCGTCCCATTCGCTGGGATTCCGACCATGTTACCATCATGGATGATCCCACTCAGGATCTCTTCTCCGAGATTGTTCGTGCCGGTGCCCTTAACCGTGTTCATTACGGTCTCGACTTCTTCGATGGCAGCATCAACCGTATCGGAGCTTATGTCATCGGTTCTCGCAGTGCCCAGAAGTGCATGCTCCGTGCCCTCCTCGAGCCCACCCAGACAATCAGCAAATACGAGTTGGCTGGCGAAGGCTACAAGGTGCTTGCCCTCTTAGAGGAAGCAAAGGCCCTGCCATGGCAAGCTGTTTACGACGAGTTCTGCCTCCGCAACAATGTTCCCGTAGGCCAGGACTTTATCAACGAGATAGATAATTACGTTGCTGAAGTAACGAGTAAGAGACGTTAGCGATAACGGGAACTTTTCAACTTTCAATTCTCAATCATGATTACCATCGGATTACTTATCATCGCTATAGGCGCATTCTGCCAGTCCAGTAGCTACGTGCCCATTAACAAGATTAAGTCTTGGAGCTGGGAAAGTTATTGGTTGGTGCAGGGCATCTTTGCCTGGCTCATCCTGCCATTTCTCGGTGCTCTGTTGGCTGTTCCCGAAGGGCATAGTCTCAGTGAACTTTTCACATCAGAGAATAGTTTTAATATTGGTATGACCGTTCTCTTCGGCGCCCTTTGGGGTGTCGGTGGTCTCACTTTTGGTTTGAGCATGCGCTACTTAGGTGTAGCCTTGGGACAGAGCATAGCCCTGGGAACTTGTGCTGCCCTTGGTACCATCATGGGTCCCGTGTTCCTCAGCTGGTTCTTCCCCGAGCAGGATCCGCTCTCAAAGCTCACCCTCTCGGTGCTCATAGGAGTGGCTGTCACGCTGATTGGTATTGCCATCATCGGCATTGCCGGTAGTATGAAGAGTGCTTCCCTCAGTGAGGAGGAGAAGCGTCAGGCCGTCAAAGATTTCAACTTCCCCAAGGGGCTCTGCATAGCGCTTCTGGCAGGTTTCATGAGCGGCTGTTTCAATGTGGGGCTGACTTTCGGAGCTGATATCAACTTCGGTGAGCTCACCGACCCCATGTTCCGCGCTCTTCCTGCTACCTTGTTGGTCACCCTGGGAGGTTTTGTCACCAATGCAGTCTATTGCCTTTACCAGAACCAGAAGAACCAGACATGGTCGGATTACAGCAATAAAGCCGTCTGGGGCAACAACATTCTGTTCTGCCTTCTGGCCGGAGCTTTATGGTATAGTCAGTTCTTTGGCTTGTCTTTGGGACAGGGATTCCTGCGTGAATCCCCCGACCTCATCACCTTCTCCTTCTGTATCCTCATGGCATTGAATGTTACGTTCAGTAATGTATGGGGTATCATCCTCAAGGAGTGGAAGGGTTGCAGTCGCAAGACCATCACCGTCCTGCTCATCGGCATAGCCATCCTCATCCTCAGCTCCTTCATACCACAGATTATATAGAGTTTAGAGTTGAGAGTTTAGAGTTTAGAGTTGAGGGCTGATGGCTGCCAACCGTAACCGGTAAACGATAACGATAACCAATATAAGTTACAGTGCCCGTTGGTTCTGCCAACGGGTAACCCGTAAACAGTAAACAGTAAACAGTAAACCGTAAACCGTAAACAGTAAACAGTAAACCAATCATGAACATCCTACAATCCCGCCCTGCCCTTAAGGCCGTTATTGACCAGATTGCCGAAGTAACCGGCTACCTCTGGCAGAACGGATGGGCTGAGCGCAACGGTGGAAACATCACCGTAAATATCACCGAGTTTGTCGATGACGAGATAGCCGCTATGCCCGCCCTGCTACCTCCCATCCGGATTGGCAAGGAACTTCCGATGCTCAGGGGCAAGTATTTTTATGCCAAAGGAACAGGTAAGCGTATGCGCGACCTGGCTCGCTATCCCATGCAGAATGGCTCCATCATACGTATCTGCCCCGATTGTGCCAGCTACGAGATTATTGCTGACGAGCCAGTTATGCCTACCAGCGAGCTGCCCAGTCATCTGGCCCTGCAGGATTACCTCCTTCGGACAGGCAGTACATACAAGGCAACCCTCCACACCCATCCCATCGAGTTGGTGGCTATGTCCCATATCCGTCGATTCTTGGACAGTGACGAGTTGACCCGTGTACTCTGGTCCATGATACCCGAGACCCTGGCCTTTGCTCCTCTGGGTATCGGTGTCGTACCTTATAAGCTACCTGGTTCCATCGAGTTGGCCGATGCTACCTTGGAACAGATTAAATGGCACGATGTCGTCTTATGGGAGAAGCACGGAACAGTAGCAGTAGGAACAGATATCATGGATGCCTTCGACCAGACCGATGTTCTCTGCAAGGCTGCTAAGATATATCTCTCCGCTTGCAGCATGGGTTCCGAGCCCGAAGGTATGACTCCCCAGGCCATGAAAGAAATCCAGGATGTCTTCAACCTTCCCAAAGCAAGAGCAAAATAAGTGAAAAATGAAATAGAGAAAAGTGAAAAATTAAAAGATAAAAGGCTCCTTTTTGAAAAATAATTTCCTAAATATAATAGGTAATTGATTTTTTTTCGTACCTTTGCACCCGCATTTGCGAAGTAGTGCCATAGAGAGGCGGCTACTCGACAAACAAGTTTAACTAAAAACAATACAGAATTATGTATTTGGATTCAGCAAAGAAAGAAGAAATTTTCGGCAAGTTTGGTAAGGGTACTACCGATACTGGTAGCGCTGAGAGCCAGATTGCTTTGTTTTCATTCCGTATCAGCCATCTGACTGAGCACATGAAGCAAAACCGTAAGGACCACAGCACAGAGCGCGCTCTGACCGGTCTCGTAGGTAAGCGTCGTGCACTTCTCAACTACCTGAAGTCTCGCGACATTAATCGCTACCGTGCTATCGTCAAGGCTCTGGGTCTGCGTAAGTAAAAAGACCTTTCCCAACTCTCTCTTGTAGGGAGGGAGACATCTTTGGAAATGAAATCCAGACAAAGTGAGAAGTGCTCGCACTCCTCACTTCTTTTTTTAACAAAATGTAATAATCTTATATACGATGAGTGATAACAAAAATTCTAATAGTTCTCGCGCCTTCCTTACAAGGGAGGGCTGGGGGTGGGTCCCTGATCTTTTGGCCATCCTTTTCTTTGTGGCTATTAGCTTGATTTATTTTCTTGGTCCCATTCGCGACGGTAAGGTTTTGGCAGGTCAGGACCACGATGCTGCCATCGGCAGTGGTGTAGAGATGGAGCAGTACCGTGCTGCTCACAACGGTGAGCGTACCCGTTGGACTAATACGCTCTTCTCTGGTATGCCTACCTACCAGATGAGTCCCAGCTACTCCAGTACCGATAAGCTGAGCAAACTGGAGAGCATCTACCGACTGGGACTTCCCACGGTAGCTTCGTACGTATTTATGATGTTGCTGGGCTTCTATATCCTGATGCGTGCCTTTGACTTCCGCGTGTGGATGTCAGCCTTGGGTGCCATCTTGTGGGCTTTCAGCAGCTACTACTTTATTATCATACAGGCAGGTCATATCTGGAAGTTACTTACCCTCAGCTTCATTCCGCCTACTATAGCGGGTATGGTGCTCTGCTATAGGGGCAAATATATGCTGGGTATTGTGGTAACGGGTATCTTCACTGCCTTGCAGATTCTAAGCAATCATGTTCAGATGACCTATTACTTTCTCTTTGTCATAGGTTTCATGTCATTGGCTTATCTTATTGATGCTATCCGTCAGAAGACCCTCAAGCAGTGGTTCCGTGCTACAGCCTGCTTTGCTGTAGGCGGTATTTTGGGTGTGTGCATCAACCTGAGCAACCTCTACCATACCTGGGAATATAGCAAGGAGAGTATGCGAGGCAAGAGCGAGCTGACGCAAAAGACCAAGGATCCTGCCGACCAGACCTCGGGAGGTTTGGAGCGCAGCTATATCACTGCATGGAGCTATGGCATAGGCGAGACATGGACCTTGTTGGTTCCTAACACTAAGGGCGGTGCCAGTGTCCCGTTGGCAGCCAACGAAGAGGCCATGAAACATGCCGACAATCAGTTCATGGGCATTTACCGCCAGATGGGTCAATATTGGGGTGAGCAGCCCGGAACCAGCGGTCCTGTTTATGTGGGTGCCTTTGTGCTATTCCTCTTTATATTGGGTCTGTTCATTGTAAAAGGACCCATGAAGTGGTGTCTCCTGGCAGCAACCATACTTAGTATTTTGCTTTCGTGGGGTAAGAACTTTATGCCCTTCACGGATTTCTTCCTGGATTTTATTCCTATGTACGACAAGTTCCGTACCGTAGCCAGCATCCTGGTTATCGCGGAATTCACCATTCCCCTCTTGGCCATGATGGCACTGAAGGAGATTGTAAGGATTAAAAACGGGGACGTTAGCGGAAACGTTAACAACTCTCAACTCTCAACTCTCAACTCTCAACTGATAATAGCTTTTGCCGTTACGGCCGGTATGTGCTTTCTGTTCTGGCTGATGCCCGATTTGTTCTTTGGCAACTACATCTCGACACAAGAAACAATGGCTCTGCAGGGATTGACACAGAACGGTGTTCCCCAGACCGTTGTGGCACAGTTGATGGCCAATCTCTCCGAGATGCGTCAGGCTATGTTCACAGCCGATGCCATGCGCAGCTTCATCATCATTGTGGTGGGTACGCTGATACTGCTCGTTTACCGTTGGGGCAAGATTAAGACTGTTCCCATGGTGGCCTGCATCATCCTGCTTTGTCTGGCCGATATGTGGGGTATCAACAAACGCTATCTGAACGATAGCATGTTTGTGACACCTCGCACCAATGCTCAGGCTTTCCCACCCAGTCAGGCCGACCAGCTTATCCTGCAGGACGCAGACAAATACTACCGTGTGGTGAACCTTACAGTAAGCACCTTCAACGATAATACCACCTCTTATTTCCATAAGAGCATCGGTGGCTATCACGCAGCCAAACTGCGTCGTTATCAAGAGCTCATAGAGGAACATATCACCTCCGAGATGCGTGCTCTGCAGCAGGCAGCTGTTCAGTCAAGCGGTTTGTTGGAGACTGTCAACGGTGACAGCCTTTACCCTGTGCTGAACATGCTCAACACCAAATACGCCATCTTGGGTGGTAAGGACGGTGTGAAGATTCCCGTTCTGAATCCATGGGCCAACGGCAATGCCTGGTTTGTAAATAAGGTACAGTATGTGGATGATGCCGATGCCGAACTGGCTGCTCTGCGCGGTTTGGATACCAAGCACATAGCAGTTGTGGATAAGAAGTTCCAACAGGTATTGGGCGAAGAGGCACTGCAACCTGACAGCACAGCGCAGGTGACGCTGAAAGAATACGAGGCAAACCGCCTGACATACGAGGTTAATTCCCAGAAGGGTGGGATTGTGGTCTTTAGCGAAATATACTACCCTGGTTGGACCTGTTCCGTTGATGGCGCTGCCACCCAGATTGCCCGTGCCGACTATGTGCTACGTGCCATCCGCATCCCAGCCGGTAAGCATACGGTGGTGATGACTTTCGATCCTCAGACAGTACATGTTACAGAGACTATTGCCTATTGCGCCTTGGTAGTTCTGGCAGTGCTTTTAATAGCCTTCCTTTATATCTCGTACCTCCGTCCCAGGAGAGCTAAGGCAGAATAATAGTTTTTCCTTGAAACATCCAAAAAGGCACCCATTTGCATGGATGCCTTTTTTGGTGACAGAGGTTCTGTGTCCCTTGTCACCCCCTTGTCACCCCAATTTAATAATATCCTTCCAACGTGTTGTTGGATTGGGTGATTTAAAGTCGTGCTTGATGGCATTGGCAAAGACGTTGGCCTTCCCCTTGCCGGGACGGTAGTGAATATATGTTTTTGTCCAAAGCTGTTTTTTTATCATTACTTATTTTGTTATTCCATATGAATTACCTACTTTTGTGTGTTTAAATACATATACACATATGCTTTCCGCATGTGCATGCAGACTAAGGAAATGAAAAAGGTACTTACATTTGGGGTTTACGACCTCCTACACATAGGACACATACTATTGTTCAAACATGCAAAGGAAAAAGGAGATATCCTGATTGTTGCTGTTCAGGATGGCGGATACATACAGAAATACAAGCCGAATGCGAAAATTATAAATACTACTGATGAACGTAGGATGATGGTTGCCAGCATTAGGTTTGTTGATGAAGTGGTTACTTATAAAGATGTGGATAAGGATATCGTGAATTTAGATTTCGATGTATTCGCCATTGGGCCTGACCAAAACCACGAGGGGTTTCAGAAGGCTATCGAATGGTGTAAGGCTAATGGGAAAGAGGTGATGGTTATTCCTAGGACAGAAGGTATATCTTCGTCGTTATTACGAGAGTTTATAAACATCAGGTAATATCCAAGAAGATGAAGGCTATCTCCTTCCTGTGTGTTTTCTGAAAAGGAATTAATAGTAATGGAAGCCGACTCCTTTCTTTTCTTCCCATGAGTAGAATATCTTGTTTAAGTCACCTTTGAAGTCGGGATCGTAAACCTTGTAGCCTTTGCCGAATATTTCTATCAGATGCTCCTCTGTATTCTTCGGAACGCACATTTCCATTCCCAGAAATTGTATCTTGGCGATTCCGAAGGGACGGAAGTAATGGGCTGTAACCTGATGGAAGAAAGGTTTGCCAATCTTGCATTTCCATGGGTCATAGAAGGCTCCGTAACACCACGTCATGTCTCCTTCCTGTGTGAAATACATCATATCCAGCGTAACGCCCCGGTATTCATAGGTTTGTTCTAAGCAGTTCTTGCCAATGACGTGAAATTCGCGTACCAGTCGGAACCCGTTTTCTGTAAGAACCTGATGGATTCGTGGAACATCGCACAGGTGGGCACCAATGTCGAGGTCTAGTTCGTTGGGAACAAAAGCTTTATCCCTGTATGCTCCTAAGAGTGTCCCGAATTCCAGCCAATATTCTATGCCGCTTTTCTGCATGCATTGGGCAAAGTGTGTGAGTGTCTCTGCTCCATATTGTACGAATATGGCATGTTTGTGTTCGGCAATGGCTTTTTCCCGCCTGAAGCGGTAGGGCTGATAGATCCCTTTATATATCCAGGATTGTTTGATTAGCGTTTTTAAGTCCATTTTTGGAATATTTTTTTGCTATATTCTTTTATCATTTCTTTTTCTGAGGCTTGCATGGTAAAAAGATAACTGCATAGGATGGTCATAATGACACTTGTGGAACCTATGAGCAGGAATCGAAGCCAGCCCTCTTCCATATTCAAACGTATACAAACGGGAATGATGGCAGAAAGTACTGCCATCTTTATCAGCGGCCAGAGAACTTCCTTGGTATAAGACGCAAGGGTATAGCTGATGACCCTTTTCATGATCAGTAGCGATACATACTGGGATATGGTTGTCCACAATAACACCATGAGAAGGGCATAGTTAGGGGAGTAACCGTATTTGAGCAACAGGTAAGCCGTGGGAATACACATCAGGGAAACAGAACTGGAGACTGTCTGGTACAGCATCATCTGTCCGCTGGCATGTATAACGCCGGAGACGGCTGAGTTGAGGTTGTTGACAAAAGAAATCAGTATGACGATGATAACAAACGTCTCGGTATATTCCGGTATGTTCTTGCCCAGCCATAATTGGAGAATGAAATGGGTGTCCAGTATGATGGGAAGTGTGATGAGATAAATGACACAGGATGTGATGCGACTTACGCCATAGGTGAGCCGGAGTGTTCTGTCGTAATTCTGGTTAGCATAGGATTGCACCACCTGAGGCCTGACAGGTATGATGATATTGGATACAAAAGCCATCAGGCCGGCATTGACCTGAGCTGCCAAAGCCCTTGCTGCATTCACAACAGGACCACAGAAGAAATTGATGATGAGGTTGATTCCCTGCTCCTTCATGATTCCTGAGAAAGAACCGAAAATATTCCAACCGGAAAAACCTATCATGGAACGGAACAGGTGTATGTCTATGAGTTTCCTATATACAATCTCGGGGAAATGCCATTTCGCATAAAAAGCATAGAGAAGCAGGTTCAGCAGGTTGATGGATGCATAGAGTGCGGCATATGTGGCCAGATTGTCATAGCTGATATAAGGTAGCAGGAATACGATTCCTAGCCTCAGGAAAGCATCCAGCACACTTACCATCGCATAGAAGTCCATTTTCTCGTGTGCCATAATAGCAGCCGAATAAGGTGCCTGCAATATGGTAAGCACGAATCCCACAGCAGAGAAGTGAAAGGCCCACATGGCTGCGTCTAACCTCTCTGGCGGACAGACCAGTTTGTTATTGATATACCAGATGCCAACGAATTCTATGACAATAAGCAGCAGAAGGGCTGCAATGAGCTGAATTCTGAGTGCGGTGTTATAAACACGACAGGCTCCTTTGCATCCATTGCGGTCCAGTTCGAAGTTGTAAAATCGTTGTATGCCGTTGGAAACAGAAAGATTCAGGAACGAGAAAAGACTGACAAAACCACAGACAGTATTGTATACACCATAGTCTACTTCGCCCAGGATATTCAGAACGGCACGGGTAGCATAGAATGTCAAACTGAGCACAAAGACCATTCTCAGACTCATAAAGAGGCTGTTCCTTGCAATCCGTTTGTTACCCTGTGCGTTGTCTGTCATCTTTTTCTTGGCTGGAAATGTACTTTATGTTCTTTTTTTATCTGACGTAACCGTAAATCTTGTCCTTCCAGGAATAATGTCGCTTTACCATTTCGTATCCGTTAGTGGCCAGTTGCTGGCGCAAGTCGGGATGATTCATGATACGAAGGCAGGCGTCAGCCAAAGTGGCTGCTTCGTCTTGGATAAGACAATTCTCTTCGTGTTTAAGTTCTGGGATAGCATTGGAGATAAGACTTGTCATGACAACGGGGATGCCGCAACTCATGGCTACAAGTACCTTGTTCTGGATTCCTGCTGCCACACGGACGGGTGCTATGGTCAGACAGGCGTCGCAAATGGTATCCTCGATATCCTCGACGAATCCTGTAACAAAGATATTCTCGGAAGCCAGCTGCTGTATGCTTTGCGGGGGTTGTGCTCCAACGATATAGAATTTGGTGTCTGGCTTTTGCTTGAGAATGCGTGGAAAAATATCCTGAACGAAGCATAGGACAGCATCCTGATTCTGCAGCGTTCGCATATTACCCACAAAGACAATCTTGTTGGGGTCGTATTTGTGTCTTATGTTCTTGCTGCATATGATGCCGTTGGAATGCAGTTCCAGACTCTCGGGATGAAGAGATTTGGTCTTCAGATAGTCTATGTCGGCCTGCGAAACCAGAACATTCTTCGGGAAGTGAAGCAGACTATACTGCTCGGCTCTGAGGATAAGGCGCTGCTCCATACGGTACACATTTCTCAGGAGCCAGTTGCCCTTGCTTTGCGAAGACATAGCGTATGTCTTGGAAAGGGCATCTGTCATCTCTATGATGGAACGGCTATGAAGACCCAATTCGTCGAGGTAGGGCATCATGCGTAGCAGATGCGCAATGAAGAGGTCGGGATTCTCTTTCTGAATGATTTCGCGCAGTTTCCTTCTGTATGTGCCTGACATGTAGAAGCCGCATTGCATAGGCTTTGCCTGTAGGAAGCATATCAGCGCATGAAGGAGAGATGAAAAATGATTCCTGTGAACTGTATATACCTTGTGGTATATGCGCTGTGCCTCAAAGATTTGCGGTTGTCCGTCTTCTTCCAGGCTAAGCAGGATAAGCTTATACCCTTGTTTCCTAAGCTGATGAGCGATATTGTTGATGCGAAGCACATCGCCTCCGTTTTCTGGAACAGGGAAACGGGGCGTAAGAATACAGATCTTCTTTGCTTTTGCAGCATTCTCGTCCAACTCCTGGCGCAGGTTTGTCTCCAAGGCCAGGCGCTCGTCGTTCTTGGCAATAGAATGGTCTATCCGCTTTTGCCATAAAACGAAAAGAATGACATCCACCAAAACAATCCAAGTGATATTGACGCCCATGAAATATAATCCGGCATTCAGGAGGGCAAAAATTATATCGGCTGCCAATATTGTCAGCAATGCCATGCGCATATAATGTCCGGTGCGCATGAGCTTATGGTGAAGATGTGTCTTATCGGCATGGAAAGGATGTTCGCCCCTGAGAATACGGCTGCAGGCAACACGTGTGAGGTCGAAGGTGGGAATCAGCAAAAGGGTGTAAGAGAGTAACAGACTGTACTCCTCTGGTGCTTTCACTTCGTTTTCCGAACAGAACTTCAATGCCAGATAGCTTAGCGCGTAGCCTAGCATCAGACTGCCGGAATCACCCATAAAGATTTTGGTACCTTTGGCGTTGTCTCCAAAGAGATTATACCAGAGGAAAACCGTTAAGCTTCCTGATATGGCTGCTGTGAAAAGGCAGAAGATATGCATGCCCCAGTTCCAGAATGCCCACGTAAAGACCAGGAAGGCTATAAGGGAAAGGCTGCTGGCCAGTCCGTCTATACCGTCAATAAGGTTTATGCTGTTAACTACCAGCATGACCAGGAATACTGTCAGAGGATAGCTGACGACTTCCGGAATCTCGTAGATGCCGCAGAAGCCGTACAGATTGTTGAGGGTAAGACCTATGAGGGGAAAACAGAGGGCAGCGATAAACTGAATGAAGAACTTCAGGTGAGCAGTAAGCCCAAAAAGGTCGTCCAGCAGACCTGTTACGTAGATGGTGAAGATGCCAAATCCTATTAACAGCGTACTGGACTTAAGGGGCTCGCTCTCTCCATTGAAGTTGAAGATGATGGCCAAGGTGACGGCAATGCCCACAATGGTGCTGGGAACAAAGATAACACCACCTAAGCGAGGCGTGTTATTCTTGTGGATTTTGCGGTCGTTGGGCCTGTCGAAGTATCCGTTTCGCCTGCATAGACTTAGAATCCACGGCATTAACAGCATGGATGTTAGTGCCGAGGCAATGAAGGATATGAAAATATAGAGCGCAGTCATGTAATCGTTTATATATTATAAACGTCTATTGGGCTTTTTTTATTGCCCAAAATGCGGGTTTTCTTAGGAAAAGGCAGATAATTGTATTAATACTTGCGGAAACGTAGTGTACCTTCTTCTCCGGAAAGTACCATTTTGTCGGAAGTCAGCTCTAAAATCTGCAGGCGGCCGGTACTGGGAACTCCATACTTCTTTAGGTCCTGTATGGGATGAAATACTGTGTCGCGCTCTGCATTGTTGACAATCTTATCAGGATTGATGACGAGAAAGCCTTCAGCCTGTTGGTAATAGGTCAGAAAGTAACTTTCCGACTCGCCTGGCAGTTCTTGTAACATAAGCAAATTGCTGCGTACCTTGTAATACAATGTCGTGTCGGGCTTATTGTAGGCGATAGAGCCATCTGCGGCTCTCCATTCCACAAGCTGCCACATGCCGCCTAATGTGCCGCTGTCATCTCTTTTGTTCTCACAACTGGTATGTATAGCCAGAAAAAGAACAGATACGATGCAATATAGGAAAAATTGCTTTTGCATTTTCATCTGTTATTTTGTTTTGTTAAACAATCCACTATAGGATACGGATAGCATGCCGCCATTACTCTTGCCGAGAATCTCGCCGTCGTTATGTCCATAGCTGGCTGTGATCCCTAAACCTTTCATCCAATTCGGCCTATAGGTAACCTCTGCCATAAGGTAGTTGGCTTTCTCGGGGTTGGGAGTTGGCGCATTATAGGATCCCAAGCTTTTCTCGTGGGTGTACAACAGTCGCCAGCCCCATTCTTCTGTGGGCTGTCCGCTTAGACCGATATGGTGAGCGTTGACGCGGCTATGGTAAACCACAAGGCGGTTGCTGAAGCCGAAGCGGTCGTTGTACATGGGTGAAGATAGTAGGGGATTACCCATAACGAATCCTGAGTGTTGCCAGGCTCCGTATATATGGTTGTTGTAGTATTGGTCGCAACCGCTAATCTGCTCTGGAATGTTATTTGTCTTATCGTGGTAGATGGCGCCGCTCTGATCCATGGTGCCGATGTGTTCGTAAACGACACTGCTCAGGAAAGGATTCTTAGGAAGATTAACCTCAACGCCATAAAGCATATCCTTCCAGCCGTACTGCCAGAACATCTGACTCTGGTCTTCGAAGAAATGTTCCAGGTAAGCTGCAGCGCTCCAACCTTTCCCGTTGTAGTCTAAACGCAGGTGCCAACTTCCTAACTGATTTCCTTCGCGGTTGGAGTAGATGTCGCCGTCGTTGCTGTCGCTGCCTCCGGGAATCAATGCGTTCCAGAAACTTTTTACTCCATTGAGCAGGCTCTCGTCGTAGTATTCGGGGCCTGGGAAACCAGGTCTTTGACGGATGTTGTGACCTGTGCCGCCAAACTGACAACTCATCTCTAATCCTCCTGTAACGGTAAGGGGGAACTTCTCCTTATTTCCTATACGCAGGAACAAGGCTTTGGAGTGGTAGAGCGACCCTGTGGTGTAAAGGTAACGCATATTACCGTTAAACTCACGCTGCCAAGCATTGTCGGTATACCATCCGTATGCCAAATGTGCCTTGAAAGCCAACCAATTCTTTGTTCCAGGGATAACCAGGAAATCAGGTATTTCCAGTCTTACTTGCGGAAGTGGCCTGGCGTTAATACCTGTTGTCATGCCACCAGTGCTGAGGAACTGATTTTTCAGTTCAAGAGGGCGTTCCTTCTGTCCCAGACTTAGGCGAAGGGCTTTCCACTGAAAGTCGGCATAGAGTTGCTGAACAATAAAATGCTTGCTTCCCATGCCTACCGCTACTGCCAGATCGGCTCCGTATCCTATGCGCCAGTTCCGCTGGCTGTCGGTATTGACATCTCTGCGAATGGCTCCACGCAGATAACCGTAGTTGGTATTGTGCGAACTAAGACCGTATCTGTTATTCGAAAACCAGAAAGGTGCATAATCACCGCCACTGAAAGCCCCCGTGACGGTACCTTCGTAATAAATATCCTGCCCCAAACGGCTGAGTTGTGCTTGGCTTGTTAGGGGTAGGATTGTCAATATCAATATTAAAAAATGTCTCATTTGTGTTCTAATACAAAAATTTCCGGCAAAGTTAGGTATTTTATTTGTACGCGTGAACAGTTTTGCTATAATTTTTGTTTTTTGTGATATTTTTGGTGCAGACGTTGGTTTGATTGCCTAAATTGTTGTAACTTTGCAAAAATACGAGCGAGAATCAGATATGAGTAAATTATATAAAGGGATGCAAGACCCTACCAAAAGCTTACTGTTGATTGGAACTGATGAAGAGGTTGCTGAAATCCAGGCTGAATTGAATGGGCAGGGAATGACTCCTCAGATTCTAAGCATTTTGCCTGATACCATGGCAGAATCCTTGCAGGAAATGGAGAATGTTGCGGCTGTTTGCTGTATTCCCGGTTCCTTGCCAAAATCGGATTTGGTAATGTTGTGTCAGTTCTGTCAGGAGAAGAAGGCTGACTTGTTCTTCTGTACCCCGGGCCTTAGCGCTCTTCAGAAGAACATGCAAGTGAAGAATATTGGCTTTATGTCTTTCCTTTCTCCCCTTGACGAGCCGCTCAGCCATTGGTGGAACAGATTGGTGAAGCGCCTTTTTGATTTGCTGGTCAGCGGGACCTTCTTGTTTTTTGTTTTCCCTTTCATCTATATTATAGCTGCTGTGATTATCAAGCGCAAAGGTCCAGGGCCTGTTTTTTCCTTCGCTAAAGAAATAAACAGGAAGGGAAAGACTTTTGACAGGCTGACCTTCAGAACGGAAGACCTTCCTGCTTCATCGTTCTTCCAAAAACCGGGAATAAAGAAACTTCCTCAGTTGCTGAATGTGTTCAAGGGAGCTATATCCATTGTGCCAGATATGGTAAAATGCCAGCAGTGTAAGAATGCTGACGTATGGTATATCCAGAACTGGTCACTATGGCTGGATATAAAGATACTTCTAAAAGCTATGTTTAAGAAAAACGAACAGAAATAAGGGATAAAAATTACCATAAATAAAAAGAATCTATAGTTATGTCAATATTTTCAAAATTATTTGGACGAAAATCAGACGCTGATACCCGTATCGGTGGCATGGAGGACTTTATGTTGCTCATTAGGGTTTATTATCAGTCGGTTATGGCTGCTCAGTTGGGAATCAATAATCTGGCTTCGCTGCCTGACCTTAGGATTTTCAAGCAAACATATCATGTTCAGACGGTAAATAACAAATTAGGCGTTGGTGAAAAGAAACAATGCAGGAAATTGATGCAGGACATCTATAGTATCAGTGATGCCTTTTTTGATGAAGTGGACGGAAGTGTAAAGAAACGCTGCAAGAAGATTCAGGATGTCCAAAGTTATCTTGTTACTTTCCAAGGCTTTAGTCAAGACCTTATGATGCTGATGGGCAATCTGATGCAGTGGAAATTCCGTTTACCCAGTTTCTTTAAGAGTGCCTTGCGACAGATGGTAGAGAAACAGGTTCATGAAATAATGACCAAGGTGGATTGGAAGGATGATGGTGTGCGCCGTACCTGTGTTTCCATAAGAAAGTATCAATCAGCCCTTGGATATACAGAATCATGGATGTCTGAATATGTTTATACCCTTGTTATGCTCGCAAAAAAGGAGCCAAAGAAAAATAGTGAGGAATAATTTTGCATAAAGATAAAAAATAAGTTATCTTTGTCCTCGAAATATTGGAGTTTGACAGAAAATGGATGCTAAATTGACAGAACTCATTATTCGGCTTGAGACCCGTACTCGTCAGTTGCTGATGCAGTACACTAAGTCTCAGGAGGAAAAGAAGGATCTTATGTTGCGCTTGAAAGAGCGTGATGATGAGATTTTGTCGTTGAAGCAGAAGAATGAGGAACTCCAAAGACAATATACCCATCTTAAGATGGCCAAGTACATTGATATGGCAGACGATGATGTGAAAGACCTCAGAGGCCGTATCAAAAAGATGGTGCGCGACGTTGACCGGTGTATCTCCATGCTTAAAGTAGAATAGAATTATGGCAGAGCAAAGTGACACCTTATCAATAACTCTCCGTTTTGGCAGCTGGACGTTGCCTATGACTGTTCGTCGTGAAGAGGAATATGTCTATCGTCAGGCAGAGAAGCTTATAAAGGAGAGATTCAACTTCTATACAAACAGCTACCCGGGACAAAGTACAGAGATGTACCTTGTTATGACAATACTGGATATAGCTGTTAAAGTCAAACAGCAGGAAACGTCTATGGATATAGAGCCTATAACCAGTAGACTGAAGCCGCTGCTTGCAGAGTTGGAGTCCGCACTCGAGAAGAAATCAGAGAGTTAATGACCCCAATTAATAAATCAAACATTAAACATTCATGATACCTTATATTATTTATGGACTGATCATAGGTATTGCATCCTTTGTGATCTTCTTTTGCGTATGGTATTTCGTTGTGTTGCCAAGCAAACGTAAAAGAATGACAGAAGAGGCAGAGCAGGAAGCCGAGATTATCAAGCAAAAAAAATTACTGGAAGTTAAGGAGAAGTTTATCAGTAAGAAAGCTGAATTGGAGAATGAGGTTCGCCAACGCAACCAGCAGATTCAGCAGGCTGAGAATAGGGCCAAGCAGAGAGAGCTTAGCCTTAACCAGAGACAAGATGAACTGACAAGACGTAAGCAGGAATCAGATACGATGCGTATGCGTCTGGAGACTCAGCAGGCTGTTCTGCAGAAGAAAGAAGAAGAGGTAGAACAGCGTATGGGGCGTTTGTTGGAGCAGGAACGCACCAAATTGGAGGAAATCTCCGGACTAAGTGTTGATGAAGCTCGTGAGCGCTTGATAGAATCACTGAAAGATGAGGCTAAGACCAGCGCTGCAGCATATATCAACGAGATTATGGATGATGCTAAGATGACAGCTAACAAAGAGGCTAAGCGCATTATCATACAGACCATCCAGCGTGTGGCAACAGAAACCGCTGTGGAGAACAGTGTTACTGTCTTCCATATCGAAAACGACGAAGTAAAGGGTCGTATTATCGGACGTGAAGGTCGTAATATCCGTGCGCTGGAAGCTGCTACAGGCGTCGAAATTGTTGTTGATGATACCCCTGAGGCAATCGTTATCAGTGCCTTTGACCCCGTAAGACGCGAAATCTGCCGATTGGCTTTGCATCAGTTGGTTGCCGATGGCCGTATACATCCTGCCCGTATAGAAGAGGTTGTGGCTAAGGTGAAGAAGCAAGTTGACGAGGAAATTATAGAAACAGGTAAGCGTACAACCATTGACCTGGGTGTGCATGGCTTGCATCCCGAACTGATTCGTATTATCGGAAAAATGAAGTATCGTAGCAGCTACGGTCAGAACTTGCTGCAACATGCCCGCGAGACAGCTAACCTTTGCGCTGTCATGGCCAGTGAATTAGGTTTGAATCCCAAGAAAGCAAAGCGTGCTGGTCTGCTGCATGATATAGGTAAGGTGCCCGACGAGGAGCCTGAGATGCCTCATGCATTGTATGGTGCCAAGTTGGCCGAGAAATACAAGGAGAAACCGGATATCTGTAATGCTATTGGTGCTCACCACGACGAGATGGAGATGACAACCCTTCTTGCTCCTATCGTACAGGTTTGTGATGCTATCAGCGGTGCACGTCCTGGTGCTCGTCGTGAGATCGTTGAGGCGTACATCAAGCGACTGAAGGATTTGGAGAACATTGCAATGAGTTATCCGGGTGTAGTTAAGACGTATGCTATTCAGGCCGGTCGCGAGCTCCGCGTAATAGTAGGTGCCGATAAGATCGATGACAAGCAGACAGAACTCTTGAGTACTGATATAGCAACAAAGATACAGAACGAGATGACGTATCCTGGTCAGGTTAAGATTACTGTTATCAGGGAAACACGTTCTGTTTCGTATGCCAAATAACCTCTTATATATAATAAGGTATAAGGAAAAGACTTGGATTTCTCGCCCAAGTCTTTTTCTTTTTCTATATCAAAACTTCCATACGTAGATGGTGCCCTGAGGTTATTCTTCCTCTTCTGTAAAGGCAATTAACAACTTACGGAAGACGGCTGGCAGATTCTTCTTATAGTAAATCGTGTCGAACCACATAGCTGTGTAAACAACAACTAGGAAAATAATCCAGCCTAAAAGAATTTTTATAATCATAATGGTATGAGTTTTCTGTTTATACGTCAATCAACAAGGTGTCTTTCTCGTGATACCTGAGGGCTCTGAGTCTCTCCCACTCGGGCGCATTCATTCGCCATGTATGAGAAGTCGCCTCAGAACCATAGCTGTCTATGGTTTTTACCACCATTTTAAGTGTCATGCGATGAATATCGATGGCAGGAAGATACTGCGATATATTGTCAGCTTCGTTATGTGTCTCGACGAGTAGTTGCATATTGGTCAGTTCGTCCAGCAACACCCTGACAACGGTCTCTGGCAACTGGGTGTCTCTTGCCAAGGTGCGTACCGAATAGGCAGTGTCCCCATTGGCAAACCTTTTGCAGATTTTACTCATAAGGAGGAGGCAGATGGTATCGCGATAACGCCGGCTCAGATCGTAGCTCTGACGCTCGAAGGCGTAGTTCTCCATACATTGGTTGGCATAACACAACTGCCCGCCTATCAGGCAGATGCTCCATGAAATCTGTAACAATAGCATGAATAACGGTAATGCGGCAAACGAACCATATATAGCATTGTAGCTGCTAAGTTTAATCTGGTAATGAACATACAAGAACTGAATAACAGCAAATGAAATTCCCGCAATAATGCCAGGCACTATTACATTCTTGAGTTTAACGTAGGTGTTGGGCATCATCTTATACAACAAGATGAATGCAAGGCAGATAAGAACAATGGGTAATAAGCGAAGGATGGTTCCAACGGTGTTGCTCAGGTATAAATAGTCAGGAAGTAAGCTACGGAATGTCGCCACTGCCATATTCAAACCACTCAGGATGATGATGATAAAGGGGAGCAGAATAAAAATGCTGATGTAATCTGTAATCTTCTTGTAAATGTTACGAGATGACTTGACAAACCAAATCGTATTAAATGCAGTTTCTATGTTAGTGGTAAGGGATAGTAACGAGTAGAGTAAGAAAACCAGACCCACTCCCAGGAAAACTCCGCTCTTAGTATGCTGAAGATAAGAATCTACAAATCCCAAAATGGTGTTAAGAATCTCTGGATTTATCTCAATGGAATTTCTTATTCTTTCCTCCAGGAAGTTGTCGAACCCGAATCCCTTGGCAATGGCAAAGATGATGGCTAATACAGGGACGGCAGCCAGCATGCAGTTGTAGGTAAGGGCAGAAGCGTAGCTCATGAGGTTGTTCTTCATGATGCATTCTGTAATGATAATGCCTCGTTTCACCATCCTCAGCTTCCATCTTTTGTATGGCGACAACTTCTGCTCGTTGATGTTCCAGATATAATCCAGGTTCCTCATTTTCGTCTCGTTAAAAATAGAAAAAGACAGTAAACTTGTAAGCCGGGTTCTGTAATCTTTTCCTTTTGGGGGATAAAGACGCTTGTCATTTATCTGCAACCTGTGTTGCCACAGGTCTCTATCGTTCTACCCTCCAGCTCAGACGGGCCGCCTTCTCTTTTTGTTCGCTGGTATACATGAACTTTCAACTCCCGGAATGCACAGCATTGATGTCACCACCAATCTGGTAGGCTCTTACCCTGCCTTCTCACCCTTACCTTCTGCGAAGGCGGTTGTTTTCTTCTGCATTTACAGACTCTCGCGAATCTCTTTCCGTTAGGAAGCGGGATGCCCTGCGTTGCCCGGACTTTCCTCTCCTTTCCCACCATTCCCAAAGGCATTCCTCCAAAGGGGGGAGCGGGGAGGGGGGCAGTAGCGACAAGCCGGTTTACTGTCTAATTCTGGGTACAAAGATAGTGTAAATCAAGCGAAATGCAAAATAAATTTAGTTTATTTTCATTCCCGAGATGCTACCTATCTTCGAAATGTAGTTTCAAAAACACGATTAAGTGAATGAAATCTCAGGAAATAATTCGTGTAATGTTGGTAAACGAATGTAAATATCCTACCCTGTAGAATTTAACAACCGTTAATGAGGCGTGTATCATTGTTAAATATTGGCAAAAAAGCGTCTTGGGTGGTACAATATTAAATAAAAATGATATATCTTTGCGTTGTTTTAGTGATAGAAAACAAGAGGTAATTAACAAATTAAAGATATATAATTATGAAACAGACAAGTAAATTGTGGCTTGGAATGACTGTTCTTGCATTTGCAAGTAGTGCTGTAACCGGTGCGGTGATTAAGAATACGACAGCAAATGAGGCACCCGCACCCATATTTGCTCCTTCTCCAGTGGCAACTGCTGTGCCTGGCGGTTTGGTCGATCTGACATCAGCCGCAGAATCTTCTGTAAATGCCGTTGTTTATATAAAGGTAACGCAGACTGGTAAAACTCAGCGTGTGACGGTTCAGGATCCGTTTAGTGATTTCTTTGGTGATTTCTTCGGCTTCGGAGACCGTGGCCCACAGCAACGTGAATACAAAGCTCCTGACAGACATGGTGCCGGTAGTGGTGTTATCATCAGTTCAGATGGATATATTGTCACCAATAACCATGTGGTAGGCGAGGCCGACCAGATTGAGGTGAAACTTAATGATAACCGCGAGTTTAAGGGACGTATCATAGGATGTGATCCTACAACAGACCTGGCTTTGATAAAGGTAGATGCTAAAGACCTTCCTACCATACCTATCGGAAACAGCGACGATCTAAAGCTGGGACAGTGGGTTTTAGCTGTTGGTAATCCCTTTAATCTTACCAGTACGGTTACTGCCGGAATTGTCAGCGCAAAGGCACGTACCCTTGGCGCCAACGGCATAGAGAGCTTTATCCAGACCGATGCTGCCATCAATGCAGGAAACAGTGGCGGGGCTTTGGTGAACGAAAAGGGTGAACTGGTCGGCATTAATGCGATGCTGTATAGTCAGACTGGCAGTTACAGCGGTTACGGATTCGCCATCCCTACCTCTATTATGAATAAGGTTGTGGCAGACTTGAAGGTCTATGGCACCGTTCAGCGTGCTGTTCTTGGTGTTCAGGGAAAGGATGCTTCCAACTATATAGATGAGGAAAAGGAAAAGGGTAATGATATTGAACTTGGAACTGTTACCGGTGTTTACGTCGATAAGGTTATGGAGGCAAGTGCTGCCGAAGAGTCTGGCTTGGAGAAAGGTGATGTGATTACAGAATTTGACGGCAAGAAAGTAGGAAAGATGTCCGAACTTCAGGAGGCTATTGCACAGCATCGTCCAGGTGATAAGGTTACTGTTAAGTACCTCAGAAACAAGAAGTCGCATACCGAAACGATAACATTGCGCAATACTCAGGGTACTACCAAGGTAATGGAAGAAGTAGATCTCGACCAGATGGGCGTCCAGCTGAAACCGGTCACCGACGAGGAGAAGAAAGCAATGAACATTACTTACGGTCTGACAGTCAATGCTATCCGTAATGGTAAGCTGAAGACCGCCGGAGCTGGAAAGGGTACTATCATTCTACAGGTGAATGACCAGAAGATGAACACCGTCGAAGACTGGGAGGAGGCCGTCAAGAGTGCTAACCAGAGTACGGACCGCACCTTATGGATCAAGGCTCTTACTCCAAGCGGAAGAAAGGTAAGCTATGTCATTGATCTGAACGAGTAAGAGGTTGCAAAATAATTCCCGTAATAATTATAAAACGTTATAACGAAGACTATAAGAAATAACGAGACCTTCTAAAGTTAATCGAAAAGTTTCCCCGAAATCTTGTCCATTTCGGGGAAACTTCGTACATTTGCGCGTTATAATTCAGAAATAAAACTATTAGAATGAGGAAAAGCTTATTTTATGTTTTGTCTTTCTTGGCTTGCCTGGCTTGTCAGAATGCGGAAGCCAAGATAAAACAGAAGCCTGTATATATGTTTGGTTTTGCTACATCATTTGTAGATTCATTAGCATACATAACAGATGTTCAGTATATAGATTCTTCCTTCATAGATACCAAGACCAAATTTCTGGTAGGTCGGAATATGTACTCTCTCCAGCTGCAGGAATTCCTTGCAAAGAACGAAGGTTGCACGCATCCTGTGACAGCAGTTTTCTTTGGGAAAAAGAAGGAAAAAATGGAGAAGAAGATGCTCTCTGTACGTCGTAGGTTCGAAAGAGATTTTAAAATAAAGAATGTTTCGTGCAACTTCCGTGCAGAAAAATATAACGAGGAGGAAACCATACAAAGTTCGGAGGCTGGTGGAGCTAAGAGCAAATCAGGTAAGAAAAGCAAGAAATAGTAACGCATGATGAAGGAACAAAAGCTGTTTTATTGTGTAGGCGGACATTCTTTCTGTGTAGTCTTCAAGGACGAGTGTAACGATGAATCATTGATTCCTTCGTTTGCCCGTTTCAGGCAGGAAGAACCTGCTGATGCTTTGCTTTTTACCTTAACGGTTGACGATTCTTTCCGTTTTAAAACAAAGGGAGAGGAAATCGGACAGTTTGATTGCGGAGGTTGTAATCATGGTGTTTATTGCACCGACAAGATGGAATATCAGTACGAGATTTCTGATGTTCAGGGTGTATTGTGCGGTTATATGCAATCCTCGTCTGATTTTCGGGAATGTTCCGTGGCAATTATGGGTAAGACGTGGATTCAACGTAATTATGGACTCAATAATGCGTTGATGATGACTTATGCCTTTGCTTCGGCTGAAAAACAGACTATGCTGATGCATGCTTCTGTAATCCGTCATCAGGGAAAAGGCTATTTGATGACAGCCCCGAGTGGAACAGGCAAAAGTACACATACCAGACTTTGGTACGACAATATTCCCGGGTGCGACCTGATGAACGATGATAATCCTGTGGTAAGGATAATCGACGGCGAGGCTATCGTCTATGGAAGTCCTTGGAGCGGAAAAACTCCCTGTTACAGGAATATTCAGGCACCAGTTGGTGGGGTAGTACGTATCAAGCAGCGCCCCGAGAATTCGATTAGGAAGTACTCTGCCATCGAGGCTTTCAGTAATCTGCTTCCGGCTATCAGTAATATGAAGTGGGACAAGCGGGTATATAAAGGTGTATGTGACGGAATTGCCGAATTGATTCGTCTGTGTGGGATGTATGAGTTGGGTTGTCTGCCCGATGCAGCTGCAGCTCACCTATGCCATGATACAATTGTAAGATGAGTGTCATAAAGTCTATCATACGTTTTCTGCTGAGGATTTTGCTTACTCCTTTCCGTAGTCTCAACAAGCGCAAAAATGGAGTTGCACCATCGGAGGTCAGGCACGAGTTGCCCAACGATGTTTTTCTTGGACTTGTTTCTGAGAAGTTAGCAGAAGGGTACACGGCAGTGATATGGGTGAAGGGATATAGTATGCGTCCTTTTATAGAGTTCGGACGCGATAAGGTGAAATTAGCTCCGGCGACAGCCTATCATGAGGGCGATGCTGTTCTGGCCGAGATAGCAAAAGGGCATTATGTATTGCATCGGATAATAAAGGTGGAAGACGAAAGGCTGACCCTTCAGGGAGATGGGAATGTAAGAGGTGTTGAGCATTGTATTACAGCAGACGTGAGAGGTGTAGTTACCGAGTATATCCGTCCCAACAGAACTCTCTCGGCTGACGATGTGTTTTTGAAAAGAAAAATCCGTCTTTGGCGAAAGCTGCGTCCCATACGGCGCTACCTGCTTTTCATCTACAAAGCGGCATTATAGTTGATAGTTGGGAATTGTAAATATAAAAAATATGAGAATTAACGAAGGTTTTGAACTCCGTAAGGTATGCGACGAGAATGTTATTGTAGCCTATGGTCGTAAGAATATTGACTTCAGTAAGGTTATCAGTCTGAACGAATCGGCAGCGTATCTGTGGAACGCTGTGATAGATAAGGAGTTCACTTGCCAGGAACTGGCCGGTCTACTTTGCAAAGAGTACGAGGTGGATGCACAGACAGCATTAGAGGATGTCACTCAGATGGTGACAGAATGGAAAGAACAGGGACTGATTTCTGACTGATGGAGTGGTTGCTGGATATACTGCAGGAAATGGGAACGACCCTTAGGCTTCCCACATCTTTCGTTGTAATAGAGTTCATCGGAACCTTTGCTTTTGCACTTTCGGGAATCCGCTTAGCATCGGCAAAGCAATTCGATGTCTTCGGTGCGTGGATTGTGGGTATGTCCACAGCCATTGGCGGCGGAACCATTCGCGACCTCATGTTGGGCGTGAATCCTTTCTGGATGACCAACAGTATCTATTTTATCTGCTGTGCTTTGGCCGTTTTATGGGTTAAGGCCTACGGAAAGTATCTGATTCGTCAGAAGAATACCTTGTTCATCTTCGACACCATTGGCCTGGCCCTGTTTAATGTCATTGGTATCGAAAAGACACTGAATATGGGCTTCCCTTATTGGACGGCCATCACTATGGGAACCATTACGGGTGCTGCAGGTGGTGTGATCCGTGATGTGTTTATCAACGAGGTTCCGCTTATTTTCCGCAAAGAGATTTATGCTTTGGCATGTGTTGCCGGTGGCCTGATTTATATGTTGTGTAACAGACTGGGGATGTCCGTCGAGGTGAATGCTTTGCTGAGTAGCTTCACCGTGATAGTCATAAGGGTCCTTGCCGTTAAATACCATTGGATTCTGCCCAGACTGAAAGGAGAAGATGAACTAACTTAAAAAAAGAGAAGAAACCATGAAACAATTTTTATTGTTACTTTTGTTCCTTCCGTGTCTGGCAATGGCTCAGATACAACGTATCTACGATGATAATGTAAAAACGCTTACCGTAGTTGTAGATGGTGATGCCACTTTGCTTCCTATCCTCTCTTTGCATAAAAGACACACGTTGTCTATTGAGTGGGATGAGATGAGTCATGACTATCAACGGTATGTCTATCATTTGCAACATTGCAATGCCGACTGGGAGCCTTCCGACGAAATTTTCGAAAGCGATTATATGGCGGGGCTGAACAATCAGTTGGTCGAGGAGTACGAGAAAAGCTTCAATACTACCCAGATTTATACCCATTACCGTCTGCTTTTCCCTTCTCAGCAACTCCGTCCTTTAATAAGCGGGAACTATTGTCTCCAGATTTTCCACGAGGACGATGATATGTCGGAAGATACGCCTGTGCTGGAAGCTCAATTCTGCCTGTACGAGAATGTGGCAAATATCAGAACGCAGGTAAGCAGCAATACAGATGTTGATTTTAACAGAGACCACCAACAAGTGACACTGGGCGTAGGCTATGGAACGCTTAATGTCATAGATCCTCAGCGCGAGCTAAAGGTTGTGGTCTTCCAGAACCGCCGTTGGGATAATAGGGTCACAGGCCTTGTTCCCAATATCCGTAATAATGCCGGAATAGAGTTTACGCATAACCGAAACCTGATTTTTCCTGCAGGAAGTGAGTTTCATAGATTCGAGATTCTGGATGTTCATCGTACCGCTATGGGTGTGGAGCGTATGGAGTGGTTCGATCCTTACTATCATGCAACACTTTTTGCCGACCAGCCTCAGCATAATTACACTTATGTGAAGGATATGAATGGTGTATACGTGCTTAGAAGTTCAGATGACATTGACGATGCTACGACAGCCGAATATGTGGTGGTGCACTTTTACTTGCAGGCACCCAGACTTCAAGGGGGAGATGTTTATGTGTGCGGCCTCTGGACGGGCGAAGCCTTCAACCCCGATTGTAAGATGGAGTACGACGAAATCCATAACCAGTACCATGCTGCTGTAATGCTGAAGCAGGGCTATTACAGCTATCAGTACAGACAGGAAGATGGTACAACGGCCCGAACAGAGGGTGATTTCTACCAGACAGAAAATGAGTATAGCGTGTTGGTCTATTATCGTGGACAAGGAGCCCGTTACGACCGCCTGGTAGGATATTCCGTAACTAATACTGGTCAGCCATGAAGCACCACCTATTATCAGCCTCACCCCTAACCCCTCTCCGAGGAGAGGGGAACTCATCCGAGGAGAGGGGAACTTGGTTTCCATTATTGTTGACGTTGACGTTGACGTTGTCGTTATCCACCCAAGCCGTTACTTATGAGTGGGAGGACAGTACCCGGGTTGCTGATTTGCTTCAGCAAGCCAGACTGCAATCTCCAAACCAAAATATGATCCTTTATTTTGCCCACCAGTTTTTGGGTGTGCCTTATGTGGGGCATACGCTGGAAGTCAATAAGGAAGAAGAGTTGGTGGTGAACCTCAGACAACTGGATTGTACCACTTTCGTCGAGACGGTTACGGCGCTGACATTAGCATTCCGACACGATGGGCTGGGGTGGGACGATTACCTGCAATGGCTGCTGACCATCAGATACAATAAAGGAAAATTAGACGGCTATTGTAGCAGGAACCATTATTTCAGTCAGTGGATAGACAGTAATACACGTTTGGGCTTGGTAAAAGAACAGACGGCAACAGCATACCCCTTTACCGCCACCCAGATGTTACAGCTTAATTTTATGAGCACGCATTCCGACCTGTACGCTATGCTGAAAGATAAACCCGAAGACGTTAAGAAGATAGCCCAGCTGGAGAAGGCTGTCTCTGGAACCAAGGTGCGATATATTCCTTCTAATCTGTTGAACGAGTCAGAGAAGGTGCTGAAACACGTTAAGGACGGAGATATCCTGGCTCTTGTCACCAAAAAGAGCGGCTTAGATGTAAGTCATGTCGGCTTTGCCGAATGGGGCAAAGATGGTAAACTTCATCTGCTGAATGCCAGCAGCATACACAAAAAAGTGGTGCTGGAGCCCATGACGTTATATCAGTATATACAGAAGCATCCCTCGGTCTTAGGAATAAGAGTAATAAGAATAAAATAAATAAGCCATGAAAACTAACAATGGAGCATTGTGGGTACCAACCCTATATTTAGGCGAATCACTTCCGTTTTCGGCTGTGATGCTGATATCAGTTATCATGTTCAAGGATTTTGGTTTAACAGACGGACAAATCACCGTTTATACCGGTTGGCTGGGTCTGCCTTGGGTTATCAAACCACTTTGGAGTCCTTTTATTGATAACTTCAAGACCAAGCGTTGGTGGATTCTGTCCATGCAGTTTCTGATGGGTATTGCTTTAGCGATGGTTGCCTTTACCATCCCCACAGCCTATTGGCTGCAGGGTTCGCTGGCTATCTTCATGCTGATTGCCTTTGCCAGTGCAACACATGATGTGTCGGCAGACGGATTCTATATTCTTGGCCTGAAAGAGAGAGACCAGGAGTTGTACGTTGGTGTGAGAAACACCTTCTATCGCATTGGAATGGTGATCGGACAGGGTGGACTGGTACTCTTGGCTGGCTATCTGCAGAAGGGAAAGTTCGGGGCCTCTTTCCAATCTATACCCACCTCTTGGGTGGTGGTGTTCGTTGTTCTGGGTGTACTGATGATGCTGCTCGCTACCTATCATAGTCTGGTGTTACCCAAGGTAGAGACCTCTCTGCACGATGACTTCGACCTTAGAACTCAGTTGATAGAGTTTTGGAACACATTGAAGGTTTTTGCTACCAAGCCGCACGTCATCACCGCCTTGTTGTTTATTCTCCTGTTCCGTCTGCCGGAAGGCTTGCTTACGAAGATTGTGCCCCTGTTCCTCACTCGTGGGGCAGAAGAAGGCGGTCTGGGTATGAGTAATGTTGACTTCGGACTGATCTACGGCACATTAGGTGTTATCGGATTGTTGGCAGGTGGAATCGTTGGTGGTTGGGCTGTTTCCAAGTGGGGACTGAAACGTTGTCTTTGGCCCCTTGTATTGTGTATCACATTGCCGGATATCGTATATGTGTATCTTAGCTATTTCCCCACAGATCAGTTATGGATAACAGGTTCCTGCGTCTGCATCGAGCAGATTGGCTACGGTTTGGGATTTGCTGCCTATACCCTCTACCTTGTAACGTTTTCACGAGGCGAACGCAGTACCGCTGTTTTCGCTATCTGTACGGCCGGACAATATTTGGGCGGAGTGATGTTACCCGGTATGGTATCTGGATTGATATCAGAGCATGTCGGCTATCAAGCCTTCTTCCTCATCGTAATGGCCTTCTGCCTGGTTACCTTTACCGTCACCGCTTTGGTAAAGATTCCGAAGAATTAGACAGTTGATATTCCTTGTTCTAAACGCGCTTTCATTACTCTATTGTGAAGTTCTTCCTTCCTGTCAGCGTACATGTTGTATAGGAGTTGACCGTTGCGCTCAGTCTGCTCACGTGTAAACTCATTATTGTACAGGCGCATGCCACCAGCCGTAAGACTGCGAACCCCTGCATTGTACCACCCCACCTTCAATCCTGCAAGCCAGCAGCGGACACACAACTCGTAGTCATCAAACTGGAAAGGGGCAAAACGGAAGTTTATATGATGAAGATGGCGTTTGAACAAGTCGCGATCTACCCACATCGGAGCTCGATTAACTGCCGTGACGAAACAAAATTCCCCCTCAGTCTGTGACTGGCCACCGTGTGCCCACTGACGTTCATCTACGAAGTCAAGGTCGAGTCCGTTCTTACCACCAAGGATAGCCATGTCGGGATGCTGCGAAAATAAACTGAGGGCGCAATCTACCCAATCGATACCATCGAAGTCATCATCGTCTTGCATCAGAGCCACATAACGTCCGTTAGCCAAACGGATAGCTTTGTCGTAAGTAACGTTTTCAAACAGGTCATTGGCCCTTAACAGAAACTCATTGGCACCAGTTAAAGCTGCCAGAAGTCGTTTGGTATGCTCGTGTTCAGAGCCGTCATCGATAACGATAATCTCTGCATCTTGGTATTGTCGAAGTTGCGGCAGCACGTGTAGTATCTGCAGACTCTTGTTGTGCGACTGCAGGACGAACGCTACCCGTGGCATCTTGCGGTAGCCTTTAGAGATCCATGTTTCATGGCATTTCTTCTTCTGGGCGATTCCCGTCCGCTTCAGCAAGGCAAGCTTAATTTTCTCAAGTAGCAGTTTCATAAACTTTAAGATAGGTTATAATCGGATTTTTTCTTCATTACCTGCACCCGTACCTTTGTACTTACTACGGGAGGTGTTGAAGTGATAGCGAATGGTAAGAGCGAAGCGGCGTCGGTCGTAGTAGTTGCCTTGATAGAGTCGCACTTGGGAATTGTAAACATGATTGCCGTCCCGACTGCGGCTGAGTAGGTCTTCTCCTGCAAGTTTTACACTAAGGCGGTCGTGAAAGAATGTTTTGATGAGGCTCACATCGAGCACCGACTGTTGGTAGCTCATATACACATTCTGATAGTGACCTTGGCTTTGGTAACGGAAATTCAGCTCGGCAGTCAAATTATGTTTGAAGGAGAATGTGTTGTTCATTTGTATCGTCACAATAGGCTTGTTCAGATGAGAAATCTCAGAAAGACTCTCTATCGTAAGCCATGGCTTGATAAGTCCAACCGTAAGTGTCGGATGCCAGATGTTGAATGTTGGTGAAAGGGCAATCATCGGAGTAAGCGTTTTAACGCTCGGAATGTTCTTGTAAGTAACGACGGTCTCAATGGATTTTGTATGAAGTTCCTGAATCCAATGCAGGATGGCATCGTGCTCATCCGTATAACTGATAGAGCATTGCAACCATTTCCATGCTGCTTGCACCATGGCTGTGTGGCGCGTGGATTTGTTTAATTGAGGGTTACCCATGCTCATGGAGTAACGATTGCCATAGAATACACCATTACTGAGTTGACGGTATGTAGGGCGTGTAGTCTTAACAGTATAGGAAAGTTGCATCCTTATGTCGCCTAATTTAGTACCAAACGACAAGGACGGGAAAAAGTTGCCGTACGAACGATTTTGTTCAGAATTCCGGATTCTCCAGTTATTGCATTTAAACCAAACGTATTCGTAACGCAATCCTGCACGAAGTCGGCCAAGATGGATATCTCGCGAAAACTCGACATAGGGACTCAGACTCTGCTCCTTCAATGTACAGTAACTGGAAGGTATGTATTGTTCGGCTGCAGGGGCAATGTCGATATAGTCATCTTGTCGGCGTGTGTTAATATATTCTGCTCCGAAATCGATGATACCGCCTATAAGTGGATGAGTCAGTGTCAGCTTGGATGCAAACATACGATTACTAACGATGTTATTTGCATTTATCTGTCGGTCGGCCTCTTTTTCGCACGTCTCCTTGATACTGCTATGCTTGGTATAACCGTTATTCAGGTAGTCCACGTTCAGGTCAATATCCAATTGCTTGATTCTGCCTATATAATAAGCATTCAGTTTGTGGCTGATATTTCCTTTTGCATGTTCGTCGGTATGGTTGTACCAAAGGTCATAATGCTGATGCCGTTTCTCTACATTGCTAATCAATTCGGTGGACAGGTTATTGGTTGTCGGTAGGCCTAATTCGTATTTTGCGCCGAAGGTTAATCGCTCATTTACAGAATAATTGAAACCACCTTCAATACTATAGTCCTGTTCTATGCTTTCCGTTTTCATCTTGTTCTTTTGGTACCAGAGAGAATCGCCCTGGTTCAGCTGTTCCATATCGGCCAACTGAAGATACTTTCCGTGCGATGCCCACAAGGAACCGAATACATCAAGGGCCTGGTGTCGGTAATTCAAATCGAGTGACAGTGTCTCCTTCGAAAAATGACTTTGCCTCCATCTTCCCCAAGCATCGATGCTGAAACCGTCACCCGCCTTGCGCAAAGTTTGGATTTTAATGACTGCATTCACCGATGCATCGTATTTGGCACCGGGATTCATTACTAGTTCTATGTGTTTGATGTCGGTTGATTTCAGTTGATCCAGTTCCTTGTTGTTTCGCATTTGGCGACCGTTGATGTAGATAAGCGGTGAGCCTTTGCCAAGGACAGAATAGTCATTGTCTTTCTGAATGATGCCTGGTATGTGGCATAGTACATCATTGGCTGTTCCCAGTCGGCTCAGAGGTGTGTGTGCCACGTTGGTTATCATCCCTTCGTCCCCCATTTGATACTGTGGAATCTTTCCTCTTACGTCAATACTGTTCAGTATGGTTGTCTCAGGTTGCAATTGTATCAAACCGATGTCTGTATTGTTGCATGGCAAGTAAACGGTATTGTATCCAATGAAAGAGCAGCGGACAATGACAGGGTTATATTCGCATGGAATGACGAAGAACCCGCTCTCGTTCGATACCCCTCCGGCAAGCAGTGCCGAATCCTTGGGCGATAGTAGGGTAATGTTGGCATAGCTTAAGGGGCTACCTAACTCATCGACAACAGTTCCCTTGTAACGTGTTTCATTCTTTTGTGTGCATTCCACGAAGATTTTCCGTTCTTCTTTGTCAACGCTAACGCTAATGGGATAAAACCCTATCATCTGTCTAATAGCTTCTGGAAGAGACTTCTTTTTGATGGAGGCCGTAATCCGGAAATCTTCCAGTTCGTTATATAGGAAGTAGATAGCATAACCGGTTTCTTGCTCTCCTATTTGTTGAAGAGCTTCCGAAAGCGAGACATCGTTAAAAGTACAACTTATCTTCTGCGCCTGAGTGCAGATAGTCAGCATAAAGGCAAGAACAAAGAGTGTGAGATATCTTAGCATGTCTATGAGCTATTCTACAGTTATCTGGTCATCCCTTAGTGTAACCGTCAGTCGTTTGAACTGGTTGAGGTCGTTAACTACTTGGCTGATGCCTTTCTGCGGATACCAGACAAAGCGAAAGCGGAGCTGTCTGTTTGCATCGTTGATGAATGTAACTTTTGTATTGTAGTAAGTGGCTATTTCTGGCAGCATCTTCTCCAGTGGAATGTTATCGTACACGACAGGTTGTATTGTATCGGTAACCTCAACATCTCCAAGCCCTTTGTTTCCCGCTATAGTAAGAGAACCCATTCCTTCTGTGTCATCTCCTGCCTCGGATGTCTGCTGCCAGGAATTTTTTACCATTCGGATAGCTGCAAGTGTGATACCTGATATAAACAGAATTCCGATAAAGAATGCTGCTATCTTCAGCCAATTGTGGCGAGAGGTTCGCAAGATAGGGGCACTGTTGTCTTTTTCTATGTCAACTTCCCCTTTATCAAACAGAGAAAACATCTCTTTGTATTCTTGCCACTCTTCACTTACTTCGTGAGTGCGTAAGTATTCTGCCAGCATTTTCTCTTCGTCCAGACTGGTTTCCCCATCCATAAATCTGTCGAGGATGCGGGCTATTTCCTTTCTGTCGTACAGTTTCTTTATCATAGACTCCTCCTTTTCAGTTTTTCCATTAGTTCGTGGCGCGCTCTTGAGAGCAATGTTGATACCGAGGTTTGTCTGATGCCAAGTATTCCGGCTATCTCGCTCAGTTCGCGGTGTTCAAGCTGTCGCATAGTCAGCACGATTCTCGATGTGGGGGGAAGCCTGTCTATCTGCTCGTTCATCCATTGCTCCAATTCTGTATATTCCAAATGGTCATATAGTGTCCCCTCATCTACTACCGGCATGGTGTCACCAGTCACAGGATGTATGTGTGTCGTGCGCCATCGGTCGATACATACACGTTTCGTGGTTATTGCAACTAATGCTTTCAAGTGTGCCGCATCTCGGATATTTGCATGAAGGCACCATAGTTTCAGCAACGCATCTTGGGCGATGTCTTCCGCGTCGTCCTGTCCATATCCTAAAGACCGGGCAACGGAAATTGCTTTTTCACGCATTTTGTTGGCTATGTGCGAGAACTCTTCTTTTGTCATTCTAACTATATAACGAGGAAACACACTATAATTAAACCGGAAAGGTGAAAAAATATCGGTTATCCTTCCCTTTTTTTTCTTAGAATACAGAACACGGACGTTTTTCCATCAGAAAGCGCCCGTGTTTATCATAGGAAAGTACCCTCGGTCTATTATAGGTTTGCCAGTTCCCTGTTCACTACAGGTTATCGTTCTTTGCTTCGTAAACCTCCTCTATTGTCATTGGCTTCCTGATATGGCCCAACAGGCGTGCACCGGTGGAGGTTATCAAGTAGTTGAGCTCATTTCTGAGTCCGGTAAAGTCGCGCCAGGCATCGAGTTTGTCGTAGCAGATGAAATCCTCGAACAGATGTTCTGCACGCCACTTGTCCATCAGTTCTGGGATGAAATAGATGCCCGGCTCCACCGTAAATACGAAACCTGGTTCCAGCGGACGGGCCAACCGTAACGACTTGAAGCCAAACTGTTTGCTCTTTACCATTCCCTCGGCATAGCCTACATATTGTTCACCCAGGTTCTCCATGTCGTGAACATCGAGCCCCATCATGTGACCCAGTCCGCAGGGGAAGAACATAGCGTATGCACCAATCTCAGCTGCTTCGGCAGGGTCACCCTTCATCAGGCCGAGCCGTTTCATGCCCTCTGCAATTTTCGTGGCAGCGGCAATGTGCGCCTCACGGAAGGGAACGCCGGGCTTTAGCTTGTCGACGGCAGCATAGAAACTTTCCAGATGGATATTATAGACCTCAGCCTGTCGGTCTGTAAAACGTTCGCTGACGGGCATCGATGAAGACAGGTCTCCGGCATAATGCTCTTTTGTCTCAGCTCCTGCATCGAGCAGGAAAATGTCGCCCTCCTTCAGTTGGTGGATGAATCCATGGTTATGAAGTACTTGTCCCTGTACCGTAGCGATAGTGGGGAAGGCCAATACATTACCGTTGCGACAAGCAACCTCCTCGATGGCAGCAGCTACCTGCGACTCATGGACACCCGGACGGACCATACGGTAGGCAGCCATATGCATCTCGGTACTTAAATCCACAGATGCTTCGATGGCTTGTATCTCCTCCTCGTCCTTATGGTTGCGTTGTGCAACGATGGCTTTAATCAGCGTTACAGAGGCCATAGCGGTCTGTGCTTTCGGCTCTATGCCAAGTAATTCCCACAGCCAAACACAGTGGTCTCCTCTGTAGGGTGGGAGAAAATGAACCGTCTGACCCTTGATGAGGGATTTGTCTATATAGCCTTTCAGATTACTAAGAGGCATCGTCTTCGATATGCCAACGGCTGATGCCTTTTCGCTGAGTGTAGGCTGTGTACCCGTCCATACAATATCGTCGATGGTCAGTTCATTGCCAAAAACAATCTCTGTGTCGTTGTCAATGTCGATAACAGCAGCCAGTCCGGCATAGTCGAGACCGAAAAAATACAGAAAACAGGAATCCTGACGGAAACGATAGGTGTTATCGGCATAGTTCATACCTACCTCGTTGTTACCCAAAAAGAGCAGCAGTCCACTGCCCATTTCCCTCTTCAGTGCCGTCCTGCGGCGGATGTAAGTGTCTTTTTTCATGATAGCATCAAAAATATAGAATCTATTATACAGAAACTAAAACCTGACGATGTAGGGATAAAGGACAGATTCTTTACTGTTCCCCTCATACGTCTTGGTGGGACAACCTACTACGACAAGAAACAGCTTCTTTATGTTACCTGGATTGGTATAGGATAACGTCTTCTTCAACTCGGAGTTGGTGCCCAGATAGGTTGGGTTGTTGAAATTGTCTATGGCAACAAGACCGTAGCGATAACCTATATTGTCATCCTTGGAAAGACCCTGGAATTGCACTTTTACACGCTTGCCCACTTCTGGCAGTGTAATTTCGACAACGTTAAACCCGTATGTCTCGGGCACTTTCACGGGTTTCTTCCAACCGTCAAGGGTATCTGTCATCTGGCTTAGCAATTCGCAGGAATAGCGTTCACTTTCCTTACGTTTGTCTGGGAAGTCGAATGTGATAAGACGACTATAGCAATCCAGTAGTTCGTCGCCCATTTTCTTAAGGTCCACATCGTACATGCGCATATATGCCTGAGGAAAATTCTCTTCTCTCCTTACACCACGAAACATATCGGCAATACAAGTGATGCCATGCAGGAAACTCCAGTATTCCAAAACGTAAGGTGCATGATACATGTTCTTAGGATGAAAGAGGCTTAGGTGAATATCCTTTTTGTAGTCCTCCCAATGGTAGCGCTCGTCTGTTGTCCATCTGGGGTTTACCTGCCAAAGCATCCACTGTGCACTTGTCTCGTAGATACTGCCGCCATAACCGCCTCTGCCGTCGCAGGATATCTGGGATTGGAAAGAATGACCTAACTCGTGTGCTATACAGTTGAGTGTCTTGTCCTGAACACGTACAGGAGTGATCCAAAGAGCTCCTATCTGATTGTCATAGGCTCCGCCGTATGCAGTGCCTTCCAGCGAGTATTTCAGCATTACCATCATCCTGTATTCCTCGGCCTTACTGTCTGGAAGCAGAAAACCCATCATGTCGCGATAGACGCAATAGAAGTATTCCAATCTGGACAGAAGGTTGTCCAGGTCAACCGTCATGCGGTGTCCTTCCAGGTCGGGAGCTTTACTCAAGTCCTCGCCAAACCCCTTCTCCCAGAAACATACAATATTGGGTGTGCAAGCCATTCGGTAGTAGCTCCATTGCGATTCTTTATCTGTAAAATCATTGTTGCGCAACTCTAAGGGGATATATATCTTCTTTCCTTTCGGGAGCGTGTAACCTGTAGCGGTTTGTGTTGGCTGAGCCAGTGAACACAATATGCTTGCGGCAAAAAACAGGGATAGTAAGAGAATATGCTTCATAATGATCTTTTTGTTTACAAAGTTACGATTAAGCGAGCGGAATACAAAAGAAATGTTTACTTTTCTTTTTATTCCCGAGCGAAAGTAGCTTCGGCGATAGCCAAAGTTACGATTAAGCGAGAGATAAACGAAATAAAAACCTTTTTTATTTCTTTATCCGAGCGAAAGTATTTTCGACGAAATCAAAAAAAAACTCGCTTCGCTAAAAAACAGCCTAAAGATGTATGATGTAAGATGTATGATGTAAGAGGGAACCACATAACCGATAACCTCTCAACGGTAAACCGTAAACTGTAAACTCTCTAAACTGACTCTAAACTCTAAACTATCAACTCTAAACTCTAAAAAGGGGCCCGAAGGCCCGCTCTTCACTAGTCTTCATCCTCCCCGCCCTGGTTAGGGTTAGGGTTGACGTTCTCGTCCCCGTTCTCTCCGCCCTGGTTAGGGTTTTCGTTTTCGTTAGGGTTCCCGTTGACGTTTTCGTTTTCGTTGTCCTCAACGATACCCTCGTCGGCACTCGTTACGCGCTTCACTTCCTGACCGTTGCGGTCGTAGCAGGTAATCTGGATGGCAGTGTCAGCCAGCTCATCCTTCAGGTCGGTAGTGGGAGTGAAGATGATGCGGCGGCTGCGGATAAGGCCAGCCTTCACCTCGTTCACGTTGGCAACACTCTTGGCGCGAAGACCGAATCGCATGCTGCCCAGTCCGGGGATTGCCACGCTGTGAC
>Ga0310691_10000259_pt1 | contig 108847 bp, 88 predicted proteins | sample 176DNAGHGlowgp2_FD_203887 | JGI IMG/M metagenome (GOLD analysis project Ga0310691, IMG submission 203887) | Sheep rumen microbial communities from Palmerston North, Manawatu-Wanganui, New Zealand - 1766 DNA GHGlow gp2 (v2) (version 2) | ecosystem: Host-associated > Mammals > Digestive system >...
CTGGCGCTACGATCCGATCCTCGTTGATGCAGCTCACTCTGTGGAATGGCATGTCGACATGTTCGAGAAGATGGCAGCGACTCTTTCCGGCTACACGAAGACCTGCGTCATTAGTTTCCTGGACATCTATAAGAAAGTGGAGAAGAACTTTCCGGAGGCGCGGGAAGTCTCTCTTGATGACAGGATGACTCTCGGTAAAGCGTTTATCGGGATTGCAAGAAAGTACGGCATGACGATCCGTCCCTGTGCCGAGGGAAAAGCACTTGCGCCTTATGGTGCCGACTGCTCGGGCTGTATGACGGTGTCGACCTACGAGACGGCGCTGCACTCTCACCTGATCGTTCCGAAGACGGGGAAGAACCAGAGAAACGGAGAATGCGCCTGTCTTCTGGGATCGGACATCGGTGCCTACGATACCTGTGGACATTTATGCAGATACTGCTATGCCAATACGGATCCTTCGCTGGTTCGCGAAAACATGCGGCGTCACGATCCGAAGTCGCCTTTTCTCATAGGGACAAGTATGCCTGATGATATGATCCATCAGGCAGTACAGAAGAGCTGGATCGACCGGCAGCTGCGGCTGGATATATTCTGAGGTTACTCCTCGGCGAAAAGATTTGTCGAAAGATAACGAAGTCCTGTATCCGGGAAGACGGCAACGATCTTCTTTCCTTTGTTCTCGGGTCTCTTGGCAAGTTCGGTGGCGGCAAAGAGAGCGGCTCCGGAAGATGTGCCGATGAGGATTCCGTCTTTTTTGGCGACCTGTCTTGCTGCCTTATATGCATCGAGTGCTTCTACGGCGATGACCTCGTCATAGATGTTACGGTCCAGAGTTGCCGGGATAATGTTATCCGGAACGCCTGAGAAAGGATGTACACCGGTGATCTCTTCGTCCGGTTCCGGCTTCTCATCACTCGGGAGAGAATCGGGTCCCGGCTGTACACCGACTACTTGAATATTCGGATTCTTCGATTTTAAGAATCCGCCTGCACCGGAGATCGTTCCACCTGTGCCTACGCAGGCAACGAGGATATCAACCTTGCCTTCCGTGTCTTCCCAGATCTCGGGGCCTGTGGTTGCTCTATGGATGGCCGGGTTTGCCGGGTTCGAGCACTGGTCAACAAAAACGATGTTTTCTTCTTTGCTGAGGACTTCTTCTTTCAGTGCTGCGATCGCTGCGACAAAGTCACCGTTCGTTTCTTTGAGAACTCTTCCCAGTGTCGGCTCTTCAGTAAGTTTGATCGTCTTTCCGCCAAATGCATGGATGACCTTGAAACGTTCCTCGGATACCTGATCCTGGATATATACGCGGAAAGGATATCCTTTCGATGCAGCGATCGCTGCCAGACCAATACCTGTATTACCGCTCGTTGTCTCGACAACAGTATAGCCCGGCTTCAGTTTCCCGGACTTCTCCGCATCTTCGATCATGGCGAGCGCGATACGGTCCTTTACGCTCTGGTTCGGATTAAAATACTCAAGCTTACCGATGACATCGGCCTGTAATCCATTTGCTTTGTTATAGCCGTTCAGCTGCAAAAGCGGTGTTCTTCCTACTAACTCTGTGATTGATTGATAAATACCGGCCATGTTTGGTTCCTCCAATAATTTGCTGTGATTTTATGCTAGCATCCACGGGAGTTTCTGAAAAATACCGGCAACTTATCGCGCAGTATAATCAGAATTTATCACGGCGCGAATATACTAAGTAACTAGTGGATAGTAGAGCAAACAATGATACACTTTACATAGAAATGAGGTGAGCGGTATGGCAGAGGAAAAGAAAGTTGCGGTGATCACCGGTGGCATGACGAAGCAGATGATCTACCACGGAGAACATGGCTGGACATACCGGCCGGAGCTCTGAGAAAGACGACAGTGTTTTTGCGAAGTGATAGGATAGATACATTAGCCTTCGAAGGATAAGGAGACAAAACTATGGTTTTAACGAACGAAGAATTAAAGAAGATCTATTTCGGCGCATATGAATTCGAGGAGACGGAGGACGGGTATCTCCAGGCCTTCCAGTACACCAAGGATCAGATCGAGTACTTTAAAGGTGCTTTTTTCATGTGGTACGAAAGATGTACGGCCACCACGGCAAAAACACTGGAGTTCACAACGTCTGCGACGAAGCTTTCTTTCGACTATAAAACCATCTGGAAAGGGTCTCCGGATTCCTTCGAACTTCTGGTGAACGGATTTGTCACGAATATCGCGCGGGTCAAGGACATCATGGACGTAGGCACTTTCGAGTGGGAACTTCCGGAAGGCGAAAAGTCCGTCGTCATTTATCTGCCGGCGGATGCGACAGTCTTGATCCGGAATTTTACGATCGATGCGGAAGTGACACCTGCCAAGAAGAACGAGAAAGTCCTGTGGCTGGGCGACTCCATTACTCAGGGATACGGCCCGCTCCGCTCGTCCTGCACCTACGTCAGTGTCGCCAACCGGATATTGAATTACGACATCATCAACCAGGGCATCGGCGGCTATATCTACGATAAGAAGTCCCTCATGAAGATGGACGGCTATACGCCGGATAAGATCATCGTGGCCCTCGGCACCAACCAGTACGGCGAGAAGGATATGACTCCGGTCGAGGAGTACTATGAGACCCTGATCGGAATCTACGGAAATGAAATCCCGATCTTCTGCATCACTCCGCTCTGGCGTGGTGATTCCTGGGACGGACTTCCGAAGCTGATCGAGTTCTGCGGGAAGGTAAAGGCCATCGCAGAGAAATATAACAATGTTACCGTGATCGAGGGAATGAAGATGGTACCGCATTTTCCGGAATATTTCCTTGATAATCTTCACCCGAATGCATTAGGCTGTGAAATCTACGGAAGAAATCTGGCAGAGGCCATCCTGAAGGATACAGAAAGAGCATGATCGACGGACATATCCATATCGAAAAGGGCCCGTATACCCTTCCCTGGATCCAGGAGTTTGTGGATCAGGCGGTGAAGATGGGTCTTACGGAGATCCGGCTTCTGGAGCATAACTATATGTTTCCGGAGTTCGCGCCCATGTACGATTCCACCCGCGCTGCAAGTGATTTTGTCGATAACTGGTTTCAGCGAAAGGCGGGGAAGAAGAGTTTTAGCGAGTATCTGGAACTGGTGGATAAGGTGCGGCAGCAGGACTATCCTGTGAAGATCAAGTTCGGCCTCGAGGTCTGCTACTTCGAAGAATACGAAGAACTCATCCGCGAACTGACATCGGACAAGGGACTGGATTTTCTTCTCGGGAGCATGCACTTCGTAGGTGATTTTGCCTTCGACCATAACGCGGAGCTGTGGGAAGGGATCGACGTGGACAGTACCTACAGAAGATATTTCGAGGATTCCGTGAAACTTGCGGACAGCGGGCTTTTCAACGGGATCGGCCATCCGGACACCATCAAGCTCTTCGGGCATAAAGCGTCTTTTCCGCTTACGGAGTATTACGAGAAACTGGCGGAAGCCTTGGCGCGAAACGGCATGTATGCTGATGAGAACAGCGGTGCCCACCGGCGCTGCCCGGACACGGCTTCGCTGGGGATGGATCCGGAACTGATCCGAATTCTGAAGGCGCACAACGTGCCGATCATCACATCTTCGGATGCACATCGTCCGGAGGATGTAGGCGATAGGATCAAAGAGATGGTGGAGCTGATTACCGATTGACCAGCACGCGGGGCGGCTCTCCGATTGAGCCGTGATCGGACCAGTCGTATGTCTTGAACCGTCGCGGATGATGCCTGAATCCGGCCCGGATTAGATTTCGGGTATAATGCGCAACTTTCTTTCATGCGTTAAGATGAATGTATAACCGATACTTTGAGCAAAAGAGGAATACATGGAAATCATTAACTATTTTGATTCGAACAACCAGGAACACTGGAGAGAAGAAATTAAGAAAAGCGACTGGGTGGCAAGTGCTTTTCTATATGAATTACTTTCGGAAAATAAGTTCAAGAATCTTCTGGGGGAGACGTCGAAGCTTCTGCTTCTCACCGACGGTGAGAAACTCGCCGCGTTCTGCACCTATGCGGAAAGAGATGAGATCGAAGATCCGACTCTCACGCCGTGGGTCGGTTTCGTCTATACCTTTCCCGAGTACCGCGGTGGGCGCCGCATGGGACTTCTTCTGGATCGCGCCTACGAGCTGGCGAAGGAAGAAGGACATGAGGTGATTTATATTTCCACAGGTGAAGAAGGTCTCTACGAGAAGTACGGCTACACCTACTGGCAGGATATGACCGATTGGAACGGCGGCACCAGCCGGGTGTACAGACGGTTCGTGAAGTGATTTCCGAAGAAGGGGGAGATGCCGATGAATTATTTCGTGGAAGGATTACAAGGAAGCGGAAAGAGCACTCTGGTAAGTAAGCTTCAGGAGCTTCATCCGGAACTCAAAGCGGTCCGGGAAGGCGAGTATTCGCCTGTGGAACTTGCCTGGTGTGCGTACTTGGATGAAGAGAAGTATCCGGCGATCCTGGAAAAATATCCGTCTCTTCGTAAAGAGATCGAGGAGAAGACCTATTCAGAAGGGATAAAGCGGATCGTGACCTATACCAAGATCCGGTCCGAGGACCGGGCCTTCTATCAGGATCTGGAGCAGTATGAGATCTATAATAACCGGGTGACTTTTGAGAAATTCCAGTCGATCATTCTCCGGCGTTTCTCGGCATGGAACAGTGACGGGAATATCTTCGAGTGCTCACTTTTCCAGAACATCGTCGAGGACCTGATCCTCTTCCGGAATATGTCTGATGAAGAGATCCTTTCTTTCTATAGAAAGATCCGCGATGCTCTTTCCGGGAAAGAGTTCCGGATCCTTTATCTCAAGGCGGAGGATCTTCGCGGGAATCTTCAGGTGATCAGAAAAGAACGGTCGGATGAAAACGGCGTGGAGATGTGGTTCCCGTTGATGATGGGCTTCTTCAATGATTCGCCCTACGCGAAGGCAAGAGGAGTTTCGGGGGAGGAGGCCCTGATCGCGCACTTTGCCCATAGGCAGGAACTGGAACTGAGGATTTGCGAAGTGCTTTTTCCAGAGAAGACAAAGATCCTTCCGTCGAAAGGATATGGCGGGCTGGAAGAGATCTGAAATGGTACGCGGCGATATGAATGCGCGCGGAAATGATAAGGAGAAAATATGAGTATTTTATTGGAAACAGATCGATTAATGATTACGGAAATGACTATGGATATGGCCATGGACGTTCACATGAACTCGCTGGATGAAGACACGAGAAAGTTCGTACCGGATGAGGTCTTTGCGACGCATGAAGAAGCGCAGGAAACGATCGAATTTCTGATGTCGCAGTATGGATCCACGGAAGGTCCGCTGGTCTATGCTTTGATCACGAAAGATGGGGGAAAGAACATCGGCTATGTCCAGATCGTTCCCATCGATGACGGGAAGTGGGAGATCGGATATCACGTAGGGAAGATCTACACCGGAAAGGGATACGCGACGGAAGCGGTACGCGCCTTCTTGCCTGTGATGGTGAAAAGACTCGGGATCGATGAAGTGTACGGCGTGCGTCTTCAGGAGAATCAGGCGTCGGGGCGCGTGCTCGAAAAGTGCGGGTTCCAAGTGCTTTTCACCGGGGAAGGGCCGTATCACGATGGTGTGTATGCGATCGAAAAGAGCGTGTGGAAAGCGTAAGGAATACGTCATTGACACTTGCTGAGGCGAACACAGTCAAGAGGTTTAGTGGTTTTCGAGGAAACCTCTTGATGCCTGTGGAGGAAGTACACAAGAGGTTTGGTGCTTTTTGGAGAAACCTCTTGATTCTTGTGAAGGCAGCGTACAAGAGGTTTAGCGCTTTTCGAGAAAACCTCTTGAATCCTACCGCGAAAAGAGACAAGAGGTTTAAAGGTTTTCGAAGAAACCTCTTGAAGCCTACTTCGAAAGCGTACAAGAGGTTTAGTGCTTTTCGGGAAAACCTCTTGAAGTCAACGGGAAAAACAGTCAAGAGGTTCAGCAAATTTTTAAGAAACCTCTTGAATTCCGCAGCAAAAGCACTAGGGGGCAATCTCACAATACATGAGATTGCCCCCTGCGCGTCCTGAAAACCAGGCTGCTTCATTACTCCTCCCAGAACAGCTCGTTCAGGGTCTTGCCGAGAGCCCTGCAGATGGAGATGCAGAGCTTGATCGTGGGGTTATAGTCTCCTTTTTCGATGGCATTGATCGTCTGCCTGGAGACGCCGACTTTGTCGGCCAGATCCTGCTGGGACATGTCCAGCGCGGCGCGTGCCGCTTTTAACCTAAGATTCTTCATCGGCGGCCTCCTTTTTCTCGATAGCGGACTTCACCGTAAGCTCGATGGCGAGAAGGAAGAAGCAGACGCCTACGACGAGCCCTGTGCCGGTGATCTCGTTAAATCTTCCGAGCCCGAGGAAGGTCATGCCGGCGCCAAAGAGTGCCGCGAAGCCCATGACCCAGGAAAGAACAAGGAACTTCGAACGTCTCTCGGAAACACCGAAGAACGCATCGTTGATATCGCTCATGATGGCAAATGCGGTTGTACCAACGATCACCGATACGATGCCGACCTCATACATGGAGATCGGGAAGTTCTCGATGGACATGCTCAGGCAGCCATATGTAAGACAGCACATAAGAACGATGATCAGTGCATTCATCGCCGCTTTTCCACGTGCGGCAAGCTGGCGCTCATCGTACTTGCTTTCGTTGCGGTTTGTTGTCACGATCACATAGATCCCGAAGACCAGGAGAAGGACGGCGAGAATCATTGGACCGCTATGAAACTTCAGTTCGTCAGAAGTGCCTCTGAGCTTGAATTGGAGACTATAGGACGAGGGGGCGAGAGAACCGCTGTTTTCAGGAATGAACTGCATATACAGATCCTTGCCCTCTGCGTCGGTGACATGGATCTTCGCATTACCATTCCCGGTTCCGGTTATCTTCTCTTTCACGATAGATGCGGAATCCGGTGATCCGACGTGGATGATGACTTCGGTATCTATTCCGTCCGGTCCATCGATCTCTACATCAAAAGTGACCTTCTTGCCGATCGGCTCGAAGTGGATGGGATCGATTTTATGTTCTACGCCGGAGTCTGTGACGGTGACCGTGTTACTAAACTGCATATAGTCTTTGCTCTCCGGCTGAAGAGCGCTTCTGATTCCTGCTGCCAGAATGACGACGGACACGATGATGATCGAAAGGGCCGTCATGGCTAATGTTTTCTTTTTCATAAGTTTACACCTCCGTGCAGAAAGCTTCTCTTCGGCAGGATCAATCCTGCCTTGCAAGATGAATAGTACACCCTGCATGACATTATGTCAAGTATATACGACAAAAAAGTTAAATATTTTTCCTCAACCACAAGTTGAATTTCCATGGTAAACTCAAGTAGAAGGTTATTGTTTTCGCGCCGGATAAGCGGCTATGATAAAGAAAAAACGGAGGTGCCGGGTCATGCTGGACAGTTCGAAGATCGGTCGTTTTATCGTAGAGAAAAGAAAGAGTTTGAATCTTACCCAACAGCAGCTTGCGGATAAATTGAAGGTGTCTTTTCAGGCGGTGTCCAAGTGGGAAAACGGCACGGCCTATCCGAATATCGAGAGTCTGAAGGAGCTGGCGACAGTGCTTCAGGTTTCCGTGGACGAACTTCTTTCCGGAAGTGAGAAAGAAGCGGACGGGCTGTCCTATAGTAAGGCCGGCATCGATATCACGTATACGGATACGATCAAGAAAGAAATGGCGAAGAGTCTGGAGACGAAGGACCGCCGCGTCCTGAACGGCCTGGGACCTTTCGCTTCTTTATACGATATCAAGTTCCCGGAGATCTCCGATCCGGTACTGGTCCTGAAGTCCGAAGAGCCCGGCTCGAAGCAGAAACTGGCGATGGAGTATGGCTATACCGAGTCTATCTGCCATGACATGATCAACCACCTGGTCAATGACATCGTCGTCATGGGCGCCAAACCCCTGGCGGTCCTCGATACCATCGTCTGCGGGAATGCAGAGAAGGATACCATCAAGACGCTGGTCAAAGGCGTGTCGGATGCCTGCCGGGAGAACGAGTGCTCCCTTGTTGGCGGCGAAACTTCCATCCAGCCGCTGGTGGTGGATGCGGGCGTCTATGTTCTGACATCCAGTATTGCCGGCATTGTGGAGAGATCGAAGGTCATCGACGGATCAAAGATCGAAGAAGGTGACGCGGTCCTCGCGGTCGCTTCAAATGGACTTCATACCAACGGTTATTCTCTGGTGCGTCTTCTTATGGATAAGATGCCGAAGATCAAGCTCGATAAGATTGATGGCATGACGTTCATCGAACAGATCATGAAACCTCACACACCCTATTATCCCGCTCTAAAAGCACTGTTCCCGAAGGATGTCATCCACGGTATGGCGCACATCACCGGGGGCGGCATCGAGGGCAACCTCTGCCGCGTCATTCCCGATGGACTCTGTGCCGATATCGATCTGTCGAAGATCCGGATCCTCAACCTCTTTAAGTTCATCCGCGAGAACGGAAACATCACGGATGAGGAGATGCTCCGGACCTTTAACTGTGGCGTAGGATTGATCGTGGTCACCGCCCAGAAGAAGAAAAAGCAGGTCATGGACCATATCGGGAAGACCTACGACTGCTATGAGATCGGAGAAGTGAAGAAGGGCGGACAGAAGATCACCTTCCATAACCGTTTGAACTGGCTCTGAGAATATACAATTGCGAAATATGTGGAAACAGCAAACCTCATTGACATTTGAAAGACGGCGAAGTAAATTGAGAATAATAGATGGGGTTGTCAATTGAAGTGTGCGGAGGTCGGCTATGGTAAGTAATCGATGGCTTAAGGTTCTTTGTTCTTTCCTGTCTTTTGCGATAATCTTTGCGTGTGTTCCCAGCGTTGTTCGTGCTGATTCTCAGAATGTTCCTTGTTATTCCGTAACATATGGTCTTCAGTATGAAGTGAATGCTTCAATTGTATCCGCTTGGGATACACATGCAAATTTGGAATTTGTTATCGCGAACATGGGAAATGAGACCATTCACAATTGGTATTATACATTTGATCTTCCTTATGATATAGAGGGAATATGGAATGCTTCTGTGTATGACTCTGATATCACTGGAGTTTATACGATCAAAAACGCCGGATCAAACCAAGATATTCTTCCTGGGAATTCTGTCAGTATCGGAATGACAGTTGCATCGTTAAACGGGCAGCCTGTAGACAGTCTACCGACATTCTATTTGTTAAACACATCGGAGAAGATAGTTGATTCTTCCAACTATTCCTTTACCTATCAAGAATACTCCAACTGGGGAAGCGGATTTAACGGTGCATTTGTTCTATCCAACAATTCATCTGAAGACTTCGAAGACTGGAAAATGTCTTTTAATTCAAACAGAGGAATTCTCGAGGTTGCCGGTGTTGATTTCAGCGCAAACGAGAATGGATATGAGATTGGTAATAATGGATCAAATCAAAATATTGTTGTTGGAACTAACATAAATATGACCATTACTGGTAATGAGCAGAATACTAGTGATGAATTAGAAATAACAGATGCGACTCTTTACACCATAGGATGTGTATTTGGTCTGACAGACGACAATGATTTGAATGGTATAGCTGATTATATCGATTTAATAAATGCTCAAACCGAAGATCCTGATATTACGCCTACGCCAACTCCTGTTCCTACAGAAACACCCACTGTTACCCCAGTGCCGACGACTACAGATGCTCCGACTCCTTCTGTAACTGTTACACCAACAGCTACTCCGACTCCGGATATTACTGTTGTCCCAACTCCGGAACCGACTCCTACGCCTGATCCTATTCAAGACTCGGATGAAGATGGAATCCCAGATTACTATGAACTTCAGATTGGAACTAACCCTGAATCTGCGGATTCTGACGAGGATAGAATAGACGATGGGATTGAGTTAATTTTCGATATGAATCCATTATCTGAGGATAGTGATGGAGATGGAATTCTTGACTCATCGGAAGATGATGATAAAGACGGGTTGACACTTGAACAAGAACTCCAACTTGGAACAAGTCCGCTATATGACGACACAGATTGGGATTCCTTGTCGGATTCCATTGAATACAATGTCTATTACACTGACCCGATAAAATATGATACTGATAATGATGGGATAGGCGATGGTGATGAGATAGAAATAGGTAAAGACCCGAATGACCCTTCTGACAAAGATGTTGTGATAGGTCAGTGCAAGAGAATGCTGATTGAAAATGAGATTTCTGACGTTAGTGTATATATTGATCTTTCAAAACCGATAGACATATCGGTACAAATACGAGACCTGCTCGATGTTGACATTTATTCGACAGATCTAGTTGGTCGTGTAGGAAGTCCTATCTCATTTGATTGCGAAGAGAACTTTGACAAAGCGACAATTGTATTCCACTATGATGAGTCGAAACTTGGTGATACACAGGAAGAAAACCTTGCCGTCCTGTGGTACGATGAAACACATGGCTTCTATATTACCCAAGAACAGGCGATTCTAGATATAACCAATAATACGATTACCCTTGAAGTTGAGCATTTTAGCACGTATGTATTAGTGGATAAACTAATATGGCAGAATATCCCTAATATTGAGTACGAGATTCCGACGAATGATTTCCATTTCGATTATTATGTAGCTGTTAATGTATCCGAAGGAATGAACACTACAGATCGCGGAAATGCCGTTACTGCTGTGGAGAATCTTGTGGATAATATGACAGATGGGGATAGAATATGTATTATTTACTTTGGAACGACAGACTTAACCACAGCGCAGCTTGTTAACAAAGTAGATTCTTTCGGCATCAAACAATTGCTTTCAGAGGCCAGATATTATATAACTCATCCTGACTTCGTTCTAGGCTCTTATGGATCTTATCGAAGAGCGTTTTCTGCCACAGCAGGCGTGATTAACAAGAATTCAGACGATGTGGAAAACTATAACGTACTATTTATTCTGTCGAACGATGATGAAATGATTCATGCGGGGAACTATTCCACAGATATGATAAATTACATGATGAGTGCAGGGTTTATCGCGAATTTCGTCATGCTTCGGAATGGAAACGAAGGAATGTGGGAATATGGATGGAAATATGCGGAAGATACCGGCTCTGACTACTATAAGTATCCGAACTACGAAAATTTACCTACAGAGTTCATTCAGAAGTTTGCATATAGATTGGCTTGGAACACAGATAGTGATTTTGATTCTATTCCAGACTTTTTGGAGATTCAGGGAATTAGAGCTTCAAACGGGAGAATCTATTACTCAGATCCCAACAATTCGGATTCTGACGACGATACGTCTAATGATCAAGAAGAAATAGGTGTAATCTATGAATTGTCTCGAGATAGTATGCGCCCAGAAAGGATAAGCATTGCATTTAATGGAGCAACGGTCTTTACGAGTAGCTCCGGAACTATTGAAGAGTCTTCCGAATACTATTTTCTTTATGAAACTATGAACCAAGTTGAACCTGGGGAAATAATAATTGTATGTGTATCTACATCAAATCCAGAATTGCCGGATTCTGACAAAGATGGCGTTCCAGATTATAAAGATGCAACGCCACAGAAAGCAAATGGTATAATCAGTTATTTAATTGTTGGAAAGGATGAACATGGATCCGATGCATTATCGCGAATGTTCCAGCCATATGAGGATGCCTTCAAGCGAAAACAAAAAGACTATATCCGCTTGGACATGTGGGACAATTCGTTGTTTTATGATAAAGTAGTCCAGCGTGACGTAAACGGCTCCCATACTCCTGCAGATTTATTCGTGTATTTTTTGAATAATATGAATACTGATCTTTCCGCAACTTCGTTGTCTGATTCTATTTCTTTCAACGAAGTTGACACCATTGTTGTGATTACTCATTCTAATTATGAGATTTTAGATTTTGATTTTGATTATCCTAATTCGGGTTCTCAGTTTGATATAAGTATGATTTGTAGTCAGGTGTCAATTCCTTGTCACGTGAATATTTTGGATTTGCAATCATGCTATAGTGCAAAACTGGATTACTGTGAAAAGCTCAATAGAAATTCGAGTCTTGCACTAGAGTTTGCTCTATTAGATTCAATATATCAAGTATATGGGTGGACAGGAGAAGCAAAATATAATCCATTCTTTTGGGCGAACTATGGCTATAGTGATGACGGAGAATATGTAATGATTTGCAATCATGTTTGGGGTTATCTCGAAACAAAAGTGATTGGAGATGATCACATTAAGCCGTTGGAATATGAATAAATAGAGGTGCTCCACATGAATAAATCATTCAAAGTGACTATAATTGTGCTAAGCGTAGTATGGTTTTTCGCATCATACCTTATTCTTATCCGAAACGAGTTCTCTTCAAATCGTTTTAGCGGTTTAGTATTTTATTATAACGAAGATGCACCGGTATTCTTATGCGATAACACTGAAGAAGGCAGATTAATCATTTCAAAAGCAACGCGGGTAAAAGGCTGCAAGTATTCTTCTGTGTCGGACGTAGTATCCACTTATGATCATCCTATAGATATCTTGAAAACATCAGTTTATACAAATAAGAACGGAACAGAAAAAGAACTAAACTATGAAGAAAAGGAGGCTTTGTTTTATTCTCTTTCGAAAGGGTCATCTTTTATAAATCTGATTATTTCGCCTGATTGTTCTGAGACTAACCTGACAGACTTCTCTTCTTTCTCAGATAAGTCCGTAGTATTCGAAGGAGATTTCTATGGAACAATAGTATTAAGCTCAAACTCATCTGTACCTGCAAATTGGACAAATATTAAGACATCGATGCATATCAACCTTTTTGATTGGAAAAGCATGTTTCTTTCTATTACTGTGGATGCCATACTTGTTTTACTTGCATGGAGAATCAGGTTGAAAAAGAGAACTCTAGGAATAGTATACTGTGCATCTGTGACAGTGATTATTCTGGGAACTTGGGCAATGATTTCGTACATATCCTCCACCTTTCCCTTTATCAGTAGAACTACTGTTCGGTTATGGTAACAAAATTCGTGTATTCGATGCGTTCATTCACTTTCTAATAGTATCCCATGGGGTGGAATGATTGCTCAAGATAATATGTGGTAAAGCAAGAGTGAAAGTGATATTATGCCGGTAGAAGTGTGGCAACGTTTGGCAACAGGAAGTCGGATAAGCAATGTTAATAGGCTATATCAGATAATCTGTATATCATAGTCAACAAAACTAAGCCATAAAGTCTAGGAATTTATTTCGAAGGGTAGAACTCGTTTCAGCAAACGAAGAAACGAGGCTGTGGAACAGATGAATCGTGCTTACCGAAAGATAACGAAGCTGGCATCGCTGTGTATCGTATTCACCATGCTGGTGAATCTTTCTGCGTGCTCTATCTCTAAATTCGATACGTTCAAGCTCTATAGCGAAGTGAAGAAGGAAGCCTACTCCGGGAAGAAAGACATCAAGCCGAAAGAGAAAGGTGTCTACATGAAGACGGTGGCCGGGTTTCTGAACTGCCTTGACGAAAGGGATCAGAAGGGGATCGAGGGATTCTGCAGTAAGAAGTTACTGTCTATGGACGGATCGCGCGAGAAGATCGAGGAACTGGTGGAGAACTTCGAGGGCGACATCACCGATACGACCCCACTGGCAACTGATATTTCCGCGAGGAAGTTCGAGCAGTGGTCCAAGACGGAACCGGTCGTGTATTTTGATGACGATTTTATTATTTATACAGATGAAGAGACCTACTGGGTATCCTTTTCTTTCTATTCGATCTGTAAGTCCGAGCCGGACGGAGACGATCTTGTCGGGATCAACCGGCTTCGGGTTCTGACGCTGGACAGAAGATTCGAGATGCAAAGAGATGCAGAAGATCTGGGTGAGGATCATTTTATCGATAAATACTCATTCCGGGATGGAACGACGGCCGAGATGGAACTTCAGGGAAACTGCGGGATCCTTATTTCCCTGGGGGACAGTTCGGATTACATTGCCGTAAATACCGCGAAAGGCTCTTCCTACGATGTGTTCATGCTGACCGGTGACGAGGATGAGATCAGCGAGAAAGAACTGAAAGCCATCGATTATACCGACGAAGAAGAAACATATGATACATTTATGTCGTACGAACCCTATGCGAAGGGAGAAGAATCTTCGACCCCGAACATCATCTCCCACACCTGGATCTACAGCATTAAGGGTTCCGACGACAAGCTCTACGTCCACTTCCTGGGAAATGAGGAAGAAGGAGTGAGGGTGACCTATGTCCGGAGAATGGATATCACCAAGCTCCTGACGAAACAGAACGCGAAGATACTGTACGACGATTGATCCCGAAAGAGTCGATCGATAGAAGGAAAGAAGCGAAGGAAAAGAGGAGTAGAAGTGATGATCAGAAATATCGTGCTGGATATGGGAAATGTACTGCTGGACTTTAATCCGGAATTCGTTCTGGACCGGTTCTGTTCCTCAGAAGAAGAAAAAGAGGTAATCAGGAAAGAGCTCTTCGAAGGGCCGGAATGGGCGCTGGGCGACCGTGGTGATATCAAGGATAAGGACCGGTTCGATCTGGTAAAAGAGCGCGTGCCGGAGAAGTACCATGAGGCGCTTCGGAACTGCTGCGATCACTGGGATATCTGCATGGAGCCTCTGGATGGGGCGAGAGAATTCTGCGAGTATGTGAAGGAACACGGCTACGGGATCTACGTCCTGTCGAATGCCAGCGATCTTTTCTACACGTATTTCCCGAAGTTCCTGCCACTGGCATTCTTTAACGGCGTATTCGTGTCGTCGGATTATCTGATGCTGAAGCCGGATGTGAAGATCTATGAGACCTTCCTTGACAAGTACGGCCTTAAGGGAGAGGAATGTCTCTTCATCGATGACCGGGAGGAGAATGTCCTCGGTGCGGAGAAGGCCGGGATGCAGGGCTTCCGATTCCTGGGCGATCACCAGGCCGTGATCCGCAGGCTGGAATGACGATGACCGTGGCGAAAGAGTGTGCCGACAGGTATATTCAGGAGCACCTCGGGGAAGAGTATGCGGTGGACGTGAAGCTGGAAGAAAGTATCATCGCGGCAGTACTGGTCGGCGTGCTCATCAAGTTCTATAATTAGATATATGATAAGGTCACGAAGAAGGGAAAGCATGAGTAAGTCGTTTAAGCCGTTTAAAGAATTCATATCCTACCTGATGATCGCGATCGGAGCGCTGATGGCTGCATTCTCGGTCGCCTGCATTCTGCTTCCGAACGATGCGATCGACTATGGAACGGCGGGTGTGGCGATCATTATCAGTAAGATGACGGGATGGCCGCTGTCCCCATGTGTATTCCTCGTGTTCCTGCCCTTCATGCTCGGAGGCATACTCCTTCTCGGCATGAAGTTCAGCCTGAAGGCCCTGGCCGGTGCGATCGTCTATACTGTCGGGCTGGATATCTTCGAGGAGATTCCCTTCGAGCTGAATACGGAACACTTCCTGGCGGTGGCCTTCGGCGGTGCGCTTCTGGGTCTGGGACTCTCTCTGATCCTTCGCTACGGTGGCTGTATCGACGGCTCGGAGATCTTCGCGAACATCGTGACGAAGAGGCTTGCGGAGAAGACGGGCCGGAACTTCAGTATGTCGGGAATCCTGATCGCCTTTAATGCCTGTGTATATGCGGCGGCATTCATCCTCATCAACCGGAATGCCGCACTCCTGAGCCTTCTGGTGTACTTCGTGGCGACGGCCGTGATCGACCACTTCACGGATCATTTCGAAGCGATTAAACAGGTCACGATCATTACGAAGGATGCGGACAAACTGGTGGATGACATTAAGAAGAAACTGAATAAGACCTGCACCATCATGAATTCTTATGGCGCCATCGCCGGTGAGAATAAGACCCTGATCTGCTATGTGAACTACTTCGAGCTTCAGAAGATGAAGGAGATCATCTCGGAGAACAGCGGGACCTTCAGCACCATCTCTACGATCGACGAGATCCTGAAATAAGCGCCGGGCATTTTTCCGATTATTCTGTCATCCATTACGGAACAGTCACTTTCTTTCGATCCGGATGCGTATAATTTAGACGTATTCAGATTTGACAGAAGTGAGGGTATGACATGATAAGATTTCGTAGAAGCAGATGCACCATTCTGGCTGGAGTATTAGTGATTTCGATCCTGGCCGGTGCGGGCTGCAGTCGAAGCGAGACGACGAAAAAGGAGCGCAGAAACTCCGATAAGAACAAGACAGAAGAAACAGACATAGACCCGGAGGAGACTTCCGATAAGGCTGAAGAACTGCCCGACGGGGAGTCGGAGGAAGAGAACACGACAGAGGATCGTAAGGAACCGACCGATGCAGCTTCCGATCCGACGGAAGAGAAATCCGGGAACAGTGAGAAAGAGGAAGCGCTGGCACTGGCGGAGTCCCTGAACATCAAAGAAGAAGATCTTCGCGGGGAATATGCACTCTTTCTGAAATATGCGGATCATGTACAGAAGAACGGGAATCTGAACGGATACGAGAACTATATCCTTCGTCTTTTCCCGGTGGTGGCGGATCACCTTCGCCCTGAGAACGAAGACTTCTTCTTCGACCGGATCGACTCACTCCGTTTCGAGGTCGGAGAAACAGCTACCCCTTCAGGCGGAGAGTATTATTCGTACGATAATAAGGTCATCATCAACGAATTGGGTTCTCAGAAGATGCATGCTTCGGACTATAGCCTTTTCTTCCATGAGCTGATGCATTTCATCGATTTCTCGATCGGAGGATATCAGACCGATTATATCTACTACACGAAAAACGGAATCAAGTACATGCAGGAAATGACCGAAGAAGACTGGGACGGATGCATCCTCATGGATACCAGTTCTTTTATCACGGAGGGAGGCGCCGACTATTATGACGGCAAGTATTTCCGTAAGAATATGGAAGGGTACTATGTGACGAGTATCCTGACCGGGATCGAGTGGATCTACGGAAGAGACGTAGTGGATGAGCTCTTCTTCAGTAGCGATTCCGATATGCTCTTCATCCGGCTTCTACAGGAGATCGGATACACGGACCAGCAGATCCTGAACACATACCGGTCTTTTAATTCTTATACATACAGCTACTATGACCGCCCGGATGATCCGGTACGGATCGAAGATGTACTCATCGATATGTATGAATATAAGAAGGGTCCGTCCTGGAAAGAAGATCAGGCTTTCATGCAGATCCTTAACGAGATCAATGCCTGGACGATCGACGGGGCGGAACTTGCCCATGAGGAACTCGACGGTATGCTTCTTTCCTATCCGCAGATGGAGGAGTGGACGAAGAGCCTTGCTGCGAAGACCAATTCCGGGAACGAGCCGGAACCGCTTCGGATCCTGAAGCTGTTCATCGTGGACGGGAAGCCCAATCTGGCCGTGGATCTCAATGTGTCCATCGATTTTAATAGAGAAGAGCCGATCTCGCTGATCCTTGACTATGACTTCGAGACGGGGGAGATCCGAAGCTTCGAATACTTCGTCCCGGATTACCCGGAGCTCAAAGGCTGACTCGATAGGCGGCCGGTCTTCCGATGTATGACTTCATGCAGAAGTGGATGCACGTTTCTTCGCGAGGAAGTGTATAATGGTTTTACCGATTTCGAAAGAAGGAGTGCGAAGATGAAGATCCATGGCCTGATGAAGATGACGATCCTGGATTTCCCGGGGAAGGTAGCCTGTACGGTGTTCCTGGGCGGGTGCGATATGCGCTGCCCGTTCTGCCATAACTCGGAGCTTCTCGATCCGGAGGCACCGGCCGAGATGGATGAGAACGATCTTCTCGCATTTCTCAGGAAGCGCCAGGGACTTCTGGACGGCGTGGTCTTCACGGGCGGCGAGCCGCTCCTTCGGAAAGATCTTCCGGACCTGATGCGGAAGATCCAGGAGATGGGCTTTCTTATTAAGCTTGACACGAACGGAAATCATCCGGACCGCCTGATCGAGATCGTCGAAGAAGGCCTTGTGGACTATGTGGCGATGGATATTAAGAACAGCCCGGAGAAGTACGGCGAGACCATCGGGATCCCCGGCTTCGATATAACGAAAGTAAGAAAGAGCGTCGGGTTCCTCCTTCAGGGGAAGGTCCCCTATGAATTCCGGACGACGGTCGTCAGACAGTTCCACGATGAGGAGTCGATGCGGGGCATCGCGGAGTGGATAGATGGGGCGGACCGCTACTATCTTCAGGAATTCGTGGACAGGGAGACGGTAAAATACAGTGGGCTTCAGGCGTGCTCGAAGGAACAGATGGAGACCTTCCTGGAAATCGTGAAAACGAGGGTGAAAGAAGCGGAACTTCGTGGTGTCTCCTGAAAATATCAAATACGTAATGAAACTGTAATATACAATATCTTGTGTTTTGAAGATTTTTCACGCACAAGATATTGACTTTTTTGCCTGTAGTGATACCCTTTATATATCAGCCTTGCAGGGGGGCGCCGACGGATCATCAACGGTCGGAAGAAACTTTTTCAAACTGGAGGAATGGATATGTACCGGGTATCGAAGAGAGACGGAGTTCTCGTAGATTTTAATGTAGCGAAGATCAGCGCAGCAATTGAGAAGGCATTTGTGGGGTGTAATAAACAGTACCACCCGAGTGTAATTGATATGCTGGCCCTTCGTGTGACCAGTGACTTCGAAGATAAGATCAAGAACGATGTTATCTCGGTAGAAGATATCCAGGACAGCGTGGAGAAGATCCTGTCCGAAGCCGGCTATTCAGAAGTGGCTAAGGCATATATCCTTTATAGAAAGAATCGTGAGAAGGTCCGTAACGTCAGAAATGCGATGCTGAACTATAAGGACATCGTAGATAATTATCTGCAGATCAATGACTGGCGTGTGAAGGAGAACTCCACGGTTACATACAGTGTCGGCGGCCTGATCCTTTCCAACTCCGGTGCGATCACGGCGAACTACTGGCTCTCTGAGATCTATGACGAAGAGATCGCGGAAGCACACAGAAAAGCAGAGATCCATATCCATGACCTCTCCATGCTGACCGGTTACTGCGCAGGATGGTCCCTGAAGCAGCTGATCCAGGAAGGCCTCGGCGGTGTTGTCGGTAAGATCACTTCTGCTCCGGCAGGGCACCTGTCCACCCTCTGCAACCAGATGGTCAACTTCCTGGGCATCATGCAGAACGAGTGGGCCGGCGCGCAGGCATTCTCCTCCTTTGATACGTACCTGGCTCCTTTCGTAAAGATCGATAACCTTTCCCAGAAGGAAGTCAAGCAGTGCATCCAGTCCTTCATCTTCGGTGTGAATACTCCGTCGAGATGGGGCACACAGTCTCCGTTCACGAACATCACCCTCGACTGGGTCGTTCCGAAGGATATGCAGGAAGAGAAGTGCTGGATCGGCGGCAAGCAGGTCGACTTCACCTATGGTGAGTGCCAGAAGGAAATGGATATGGTCAATAAGGCCTTCATCGAGATCATGATCGAGGGTGACGCCAACGGCCGTGGTTTCCAGTACCCGATCCCGACTTATTCCATCACCAGAGATTTTAACTGGGAGGATACAGAGAATAACCGTCTGCTCTTCGAGATGACCGCGAAGTACGGCACACCTTATTTCTCCAACTACATCAACTCCGATATGGAGCCGAGCGACGTAAGATCCATGTGCTGCCGTCTGCGTCTCGACCTGCGTGAACTCCGTAAGAAGTCCGGCGGATTCTTCGGATCCGGTGAATCTACGGGTTCGGTCGGTGTAGTGACGATCAACCTGCCGCGTATCGCTTATCTGGCAACGGATGAGGAAGACTTCTTTAAGAGACTGGACCGCCTGATGGATATCTCCGCAAGATCCCTGAAGACGAAGAGAACCGTTATCACGAAGCTTCTGGATTCGGGTCTGTATCCGTACACGAAGAGATATCTCGGTACCTTCGACAACCACTTCTCTACCATCGGCCTGATCGGTATGAACGAAGTAGGTCTGAATGCGAAGTGGCTGCGTAAGGATCTCACGCACAAGGAGACACAGGTGTTCGCGGCGAAGGTCCTCAACCACATGAGAGAGAAGCTCAGTGACTACCAGGAGATGTATGGTGACCTTTATAACCTCGAGGCGACACCGGCAGAGTCGACGACATACCGTTTCGCGAAGCACGATAAGGAGCAGTTCCCGGATATCATCACAGCGAACGAGAACGGCACACCTTATTACACCAACTCTTCCCACCTGCCGGTAGGATATACAGAGGATATCTTCACGGCTCTGGATGTTCAGGACAACCTGCAGACACTCTATACTTCCGGTACGGTATTCCACGCCTTCCTCGGCGAGAAGCTTCCGGACTGGAAGGCAGCGGCGAACCTCGTGCGTAAGATCGCAGAGAACTACAGACTGCCGTATTACACCATGTCCCCGACATACTCTGTATGTAAGAACCATGGCTACATCACGGGCGAAGTCTTCGAGTGCCCGGAGTGCGGTGAGAAGACGGAAGTATACAGCCGTATCACCGGTTACTACCGTCCGATCCAGAACTGGAACGACGGTAAGGCGCAGGAGTATTTGGACAGAAGAGAATACGATATCTCGCACAGCAAGCTCTGCCATGCAGGCCCGATCGTAACCGTCAGCTCCTGCGTATGCGAGCAGGGTGTGGATGACGCTGTACTCGTCAAGCCGGACGAGGAGATCGAAGTCGTCGACGGCGCTCTCCCGGTCATGTATGTGAAGGATCACTGCCCGAAGTGCAAGGGCGCCGAGCAGAAGTTCAAGCTCGCGAAGATCCCGTATGAGGTCGTGAACTGCTCTGAGAACATGGATATCGCCAGAGAGCTCAATATCCAGCAGACACCTACCATCATTGATGTGGACGGAACGAGATACGTAGGAGATACCGCTGCGGCCGAGTACATGAAGGCACATGCGGGAGAAGTCGTAGGAGTATAAGAATGTACGATATCATCGTAGTCGGCGGGGGACCTGCGGGTCTCACCGCCGCTATTTACGGAAGAAGAAACCTCAAGACAGTACTGGTGATCGAGAAGTCGGTATTCGGCGGACAGATCGTCAATTCCCCGAAGGTGGAGAATATCCCCGGATTCGAGTCCATCAGCGGAGACGAGTTCGGCGATAAGCTCCTCGAGCAGGCGATGGGCCAGGGCGCCGAGGTGGCGATGGAGAATGTCTGCGGGATCGAGAAGACAGGCGAAGGATTCATCGTCTCAACAGAGGACGGCAGTAACTACGATGGGAAGACCGTGATCCTTGCGACGGGAACCACACACAGGACGCTGGGGCTTCCCGGAGAGGAAGACCTGATCGGAAGTGCGATCAGTTTCTGCGCGGTCTGCGATGGGGATTTCTACCGCGATAAGACGGTCGTGATGGTCGGTGGCGGAAACTCTGCATTCGTCGAGTCGGCGATGCTGGTCGGGATCGTCGGTAAGCTTATTATCCTGCAGGATCTTCCGAAGTTTACGGCGGACCAGAAGCTTCAGGATCAGGTGCTCCCGAGTGAGAAAGTCGAAGCGCATGTCGGAACGAAAGTGCTGGCGTATGAGACTTCCGAGGACGGCACACTTACCGGAGTAACGTATGAAGAAAACGGCGAGAAGAAGACGGCCAAGTGCGACGGCGTCTTCCTGGCTGTCGGACTCATACCCGATAACAGTGCTTTTGCCGGATATGCGGATCTCGATGAACGGGGATACTTCGTACCTGAGAATATCGTGAATACCAGGACGCCGGGCCTCTTCGTCGCGGGCGACTGCTGCAGAAAGACGCTGCGTCAGGTGACCACGGCATGTGCGGACGGTGCCTACGCGGCGATCCATGCATGTGATTATATTAATGAACTGAAGTAATAGTCTTTCTGGAAAACTTAAGAAGGATAGGCATCCAGCACGGCGTCGCAGTACATCTCGACGCCGTGTGTTCGGTTCGGGTGGATCCAGTCGAGAAGATAGTAGGACTGCGGCTTCGTAAGAAGACGGGAGGCGATATACGGATTCGGATCGATATATGTGTCTCCTTCCGCTTCGCAGAATGACCGGAGCGCGTCGCTGTAGGCTTCGCGGCGGAGATTCACTTCGGCGATGGGAAGCGGGCTGACGAGGTCTCCGTCGGTGGAGATCCACGGTGCGATGAAAAGGAATTCTGCCTTCGGAGACCGGGAACGGATCACTTCTTTCAGTTCGGCGATGTTGCGGACATATTCTTCGGCGGTGACGGCGCCGTAATCGGCATTATCGTAACGGACGTCGTTGGTGCCGATGGCGATGACGTAGAGGTCCGATACAGGAATATCCACGCTGTTTCTCAAAAGGTCGGAACTGGTCCAGCCGCCGTAGGAGAAAGACGAAACATCGGAAGTGATGTACGGAAGAAGAGGCTCGTACCACGGCACCCCTCCGTTCTTCGTTCCATAGGTGATGCTGTCACCAATGAAGCAGGTCGAAGAGGATGCATTGATCACTTTGACGCAGGCACTGTCCGCCGGGGGAATACTTCCCGTAAGCGGCGGGAGTGGGGTTCGGAGGAACCCCTGTTCATCGAAGCGGTAGACAGGTTCGATCATGTCGACCGGAAGGGGTGTGCCCAGCATGACGGATGTGATGTGGTCATGGACTTCTACGATGCGTGCATAATCGTCGGTCGTGTAAGAAGAAGCCAGTTCCGGATCCGTGAGGATATCGTAGATCGGGACGGGCCGGTAATTCCCGTCGAGGGTGCAGGACGTCCACATGGGGATGATGCCGCCGCCGATGGGACGCTTCGTCGACCGGTCGATATAGACCTCGATCAGAGCGGAGGCATCGCCGTTATACTCGCGGAAGATATTCGCATAGTTGCCCGGACAGTATGCTGTGAATGTGGTGCGCCCGTCGTATGTTTCGAGGAAGGCCGGCTGGACGGAGTGGGTGTGATCGCCCAGGATAATGTCCGCGCCGAATTCCAGGAAGTTATCGCGCCAGGCCGTCTGGTACGCATCCGGTGCATCAAGGAACTGCGTACCCATATGAGGAAGAACGACGATCAGATCCGGCGACAGTGCTTTTGCCGCCGAAAAATCAGAGCGGACAGATTCGCGCACCTGTTCGTAATCCGGATCAGAAGGATCGACGAGAAAAGAACTGATATAGGAAAGGGAGCCGTGGAGAAGATCCGTCGTCTCGTAGAAGTTGGAGCCGTATGTGTAAGAAAGAACGGCGATGCGAAGGCCGTCCTCCTCGATGAGGTGGATGTGACGGGCTTCTTTGTCGGCGGCACTGCGGTATGAGCCGGTGGAAGAAAGACCGATCTTGTCCAGCACGTCGAGAGTCCGGAGAGCGGGATCCAGGCCTCTGTCCAGAAGGTGGTTATTCGAGGTGGTTACCAGATCGAAGCCGGCATCCCGGATTGCCATGGCCCATTCATCGGGGAATCCGAGGTAGAGCTCTTTACCATCTGCGAAATTACTGGTGGAGAAGAGGGAGGGATCTCCGGGAAGCGGTCCTTCGAGGACGCCGATCGCCAGGTCGGCAGAACGGATCTCATCCTTCGTATAGGCGAAAGCCGGCTGGAAGTTATAGGTAGAGGAAGCCTCGTCGTAGGCGCGCTTCACCTGGTCTTCCAGAAGGAGAAGATCGCCGCTGAAGAGGATCTTATAGGCGTTGTCAAACTGCATCTCCTGAGAAGAGGACATCACGCGGTAGATCGGGTCGGAAGATGCGACCGGCTCCGGAGAAACGGTATTCTCGTCTGCGGGGCGAAGATGCGGGATCACGCGGGAGATCACGATCAGGATCGCGAGCGAAACGGGGATCACGGAGACGAAGAGATTTCTTATGAAGTATTCGTTCTTCTCTGTGGGCTCGAGGATGCGGCCGAGGAGGGAATTCACCTTGTCATTTCCGAGAAGGAGACAGAGGATGACGGACAGAAGGAGGGAAAGAGAAAGAAAAGCGATCCCTCCCAGATCCTCCGGGAGTGCGTCCATGATGAAGAGTACAAGCAGGCGGTGAAGAAGGAAGATGGACATGGAGTTTCTTCCCCATGTGGAAAGAAGGGTGATCTTCTGATCCGGAAGAAGCAGAAGAAGAGAAGTCGTGGCCAGGACCGCACAGCCCAGGAGTCCGGCGCGGACGATCGCCTGTGAAGGTGAGGCATAGGGGGACATGATCAGATCATCGAGGGTGATCGTGGTAAAACGGGAGAGCGATGTGACGGCCAGAATGAACAGCAGAAACAGGATCAGACCGTAGGATGCGCGGTATTTCTTACGTGCCTTCCGTATGTCGGTATCTCTCAGCAGATAACCGGCCATGAAGAAGGGCCAGAACACAAGGATCCGGGAGAGGGCGAGTACGTTATTGATTTCGCCGGAGAAACCGCAGAATATGGAGACGAACACAAGGATCGGCAGAGTGAGCCTGTATTTGGCTATGCGGGGTGTCAGAAGACGCCACGCGCAGAGCGCCAGAAGATACCAGCACATGTAACAGGGGATGACCAGGGAGAATTCGCCGGTCTGCCGGGCGTTATAGAACAGCAGGAGCCCGTTAAAGATCACATAGGCAATAAGGAGCTTGCGGTAATTGGTCTTCTCGCGGGTGAAGATCCCGGAGATGAAGGCGAAGGCGGGCATGTGAAAGGAATAGATGACCGTGGTGAGAAGAACCATCGAAGCATCTTCGGTCCTCGCGTAGGTAAAGTGCGCGAACACGACCAGAAAGATAAGGAGTCCCTTGACATTATCCCACAGAAGAATGCGTTCCTTCTTCTCCATTATGCGCCTCCGTTAAGAATATACAGACTCATTATACATGAAGAAAGAATGAGAACATATTTCAGATTCAGGCCGAACTGTTGTCAGAAAGAATGCCGTATCAGCTTTCTTCACCGAAAACAAACTTCTCCTTCTCGATCGGAATGACGATCAAGACCTTTAACGTGACGATGGCGGAGAAGATCACATCCAGCGACAGGGAAAGAAGTCCGGCATAAAGGAGCGGATGAAAGAAGATACTTCCGATCAGCAGGACAACGGCCACCACCAGCAGATAGCGGAAATACGCAAAAAACGAAACTAAAAACCAGGCCAGGGCACTTCTCAATCTGTTCTTCATGACACCCTCCTAAAACTACTTCACAGTGCGAGAAACATGAGAATAACAACCTCTGTAACAATGTTAACATTCTTTTTTTCTTTTTTTACAAGACTTTTCGGAGGTTTTTTGCGATTTTTTGTGAAATTTGAGAATAATTTAATGTATGATAAAATTACGGGGGATATCCGGTGTTTTACGAAAAACTATGAGAAACGAGGATCCGGAAGACGAAACCGGGATGTGCCCTTCTTTCTCAGGAGTGATCCTTCAGCTTCGTAACGGTTCCGGCGGCGCCATCCACGATGACGGTGTCGCCGTTTTTTAACATAGTGGTGGCATTTCCGCATCCGACGACGGCAGGGATACCGAATTCCCTGGCCACGATTGCCGCGTGGGACAGGGGCGCGCCGATGTCCGTGACGATGGCAGAGACTCTCGGGAAGACGAGCGTCCATCCGATGTTGGTGGAGACAGTCACGAGGATGTCGCCGTCCTTGATCTCATCGGTCTTATCGATATCCGTGACGACACGGACGGTGCCGGTCACTTTTCCCGCGGCACCCGGGAAACCCTTGACGTCAGAAGGCATGGCTATATCGGAAGAGCTGTCCGCACAGTAGAAGTCGCTTCTTCTTTCCGGATCGGAGAGCCACTTAACGGGGTCGAAGGGTCCGACGATCAGCATCGGGAAAGAGGGGTAGGAAGAATATTCTTCGTAGGTCTTCCTTCTTTCACGGATCCGCGTCTCCACAGGAAGGGTCTTTCCTTCCGTCAGTGCGAATGCTTCGTCGACAGTGAGCATGAAGATATCGTCGCCGAGCCCGTTTACGATGCCGATACGGCGCAGATAGTCCCTGAAAACACTGAAGATCCATACGCCCTTGCTCCGTAAGTCCTCGCGAAAAGCATTGGCCCTTGTGAATTTGCCGATTTCTTTATCGATCCATTTCCTCTTCCCGGGATACTTCTCCTTAAACTCAGAGAGCGCCTCTTCGAAGGCTTTCTGCTGGCGCTCCTGCATGGCGTGAAGATCCGTTCCGGATCTTCTGTGCTCCGTAAGACGCGCTTCGAGGAAATCCGGATCCTCGTACGGACGCGGGGCGGCCAGTTCCATTTCTTCCGTGAAGCGGTGCCCGCAGGTGCGGATATATTCTTCTTTACTTAACTTCCCGGAGAGGACGTCCTCCAGAAGAAGCACCGGTTTCATGCAGTCGAGCGTGCCGACACACCCGCCGCAGAGCCGGTTTGCCATCTCGTCTCCTGCAATCCTGCCGATCTTCTTTCTCGTTCCGAACAAGGGGGCCAGTGAGGTGCCGCTGGCGCCCATGATCGAGGCCAGGCCGTCATTCAGTTTCGGCAGAAGGTTCTTGTCCCAGTACGCTTTCAGTTCAGGATTCGTGGTAAGATTTCGTATCTCGTCCATGCACTCTCTGCAGATCTCCGGAAGCTTATCGACCATCTCTTTCTTCTGCTTCTTACGAAGTTTCGATTTCTGTTTCGGGAAGACGATTTTCTTCATGGCACGGAAGAAATCCCTCTTGCTGAAAGGGGAGATCGGGACCGCCACACCGGAAGGAACATTCCCGAGCAGGTCCTTCGTGGCGTTCAGTGCGCTTTCGCGGGACATGCCGAAGCTTACCAGCATGGAGCAGATCACGGAGATATTCATGTAGGGCTGCCCGTCGATATTATCGAGCCAGTCCGGAAGACCGATCAGGGTATTGATCTTCTCGAGTGCGCTGAAGGTCATAGGGGTGACGGGCTTCTGGAAGATCTCGCCGACGTTGGTCCGGGTGAGCATCTTATAGCCGGAGAAGGTTCCGTTGACCTCATAGGTATCCAGATTCAGCCGGCGAAGCGTCGTGATCGGACGGGCCTGGAGGATGTACACTTTCTTCTTCGAGACGGCCCACTCGATATCCATAGGGACACCATAGTATCTGCGGATCTGCTTGCAGTACTTGCCGAGTTTTCCGGCGTAGGGCTTCATTTCAGAAGGACCCTCGTAGGATCTTCGGATGGCGCCGATGCGGAATGCCTCTGCATTCTCGATACCGGACACAAGTTTCTCGCCCTCGCCGCGGACGAAGTTCCCGATGAGGTAGTCGTCTTTCCCGGTAATGATGTCAGAGGTGAAGAGGACGCCTGCGAACGCGGGATCTACGAAGCGCTGGATGACGATGGCGATCTTCGACACAGCTTGTGAAGAAGAGACGCCGGGCGTGTCCTCTTCTGTCTTTTCCCCGCAGGCGGAGGCATCCGTGTCATCTCCGTCTTCTCCGCTATCTCCACCGATGTGACGGGTATACCCTTCCACACGCGCACTTGCCGCTGACTCGGCCACCTTCATGACCGCACTGCAGATATCCTCGACACGGACACGGGTCAATGTCTCGAACTGCCCGGCGAAGGAGGCTTCGGATCCGTCTTCGCACAGCGCCGACGAGCGCACGGCATAGGTGTGATTCGGGCTTAAGCGCGTGGTCAGGTCGGAGATCTCGGCCAGCGCCTCTTCCCGGACCTCTCCGTTCACGCACGCATCAGAAATCAGGACATACCCTTCCGGAACAGGAAGGGAGAGATCGGAGATCATGCGTGCAAGTGATCCGGCCTTGCCGCCGATCACGTCGAAGCGGTCCGCCGGTACATCTTTCAGAGGGTAGATATATTTATATGTGTTTCTCGTGATCATTTTCCACCCCCGAGCAGAAGATCGACACGCATATCGACATATTTTCTCAGTTCTTTTTCGTCATCCAGATCGATCCCGAAATCCTTTCGGATATCGTCTTTCCTGTAGATCATGATCTGCATCATCGTCGAGAGTTCATAGGCGATGAGCTTACATTCCTTATCCGTCTTCTTTCCCTGGAAGTGTGCTTTTACATAGGGATAACTGAATGACTCTTTTCCCAGATCCCTCTGGAAAAGCACTAGTGCCGTGATGGCTCTTGTGAATTTGTAGTTCTGGACGAGGCATCTGGCGACGATGAAGTGGATCCTCTTCAGGATATCCTTCGGTTCGAGGTCCGTAGAGAGGATCTCTTTTACTTCGTCTTCTTGAACGAAAGCGAGATACTCCTTCTGGAAAGTCGCGTAGATCAGGTTCTCCCTCGACCCGAAGCAGTAGTTGATCATGGCCGGTTGCACCTGCGCTTGCTGCGCGATCTCTCTGGAAGTCACCTTCATCGGAACTTCCATATTCTCCATCAGATGGAGCGTCGCCTCCATCAGCTTATCCTTCGTGATCTGAAGTTTCTCATCTTTATTCATACCAGTATCCTCGGTTGCGCCCTATACCTGCGTTCATGATCGGCAAAAAGGAAAGGACAAGTGCTTTTTAAGCGTTATTAAACACGTTCAATAATAAAATACACGCAATAGAGAGGGGAGTCAAGAGGGGAAGAGGTGATTCCTGCGCGAGAGAGGTGAATCATCATGCATAGGCGCCTCCCAAACACGAGGAGCTCTCGTTGGTCCATGTAGTGGTCCATGTAAAACGTTCCTACATTGACCAATACATGGACTTTCGCCAATATTCCATGTAGTGGTCCATGTAAAATGTTCCTACATTGACCAATACATGGACCAGAGTATGATGAGGTATCTATAGTGCCAAATCAATTATCTTTCTGATGTGGATCTCGACGCTGTCCAGGACGGGGAGGGGAGAGTTCTTCTCGCCGGCGCTGACGTAGGCCCACGCCCTGCGGAAATCCACACTCTCGATCGCCAGATCGGGCATGGCTTCTCTATATGTCAACTGGTCGATGCGGGTATTGAGTTCTTTATAGTACATCAGGGTCGATTCGGGACCGGTCCCGCCGACTAAGCCTATCTTCTTCATAGCAGATCCTCTTTCGCGGTCAAAATCTACCTATAGTATATGCCAATCTGACGGCACATATCCATCGGCAAGTGAACATGCTATAAGTTGAGTAATAATGAAGAGCAATAGGCTCAATCCTTATGCTCTCTTCTTCTTCTGACGATCTGGATCACATTCAGGACGACGGCGATGTCCACGCAAGTCAGCGCGATCCGGAGAGACAGGGTCGAATCATTATCGGCGAAAAATGAGATCCCCAGAAAGACCGCACCGGCGATACCGAGGATGGACATAGCAATAAGAATGATTGTGTTGATTTTCGTGTTTTTCATGATGAAACTCCTTTGTGGTTCGTTGATGGTTCAAGCATAGCCATCCGGGAGAATCTTCTGAAGGACACGGACTGTCTCAACCGTGAAAACTTGTGTAAAATGGTATAGAAAAATGCATGGGACATGGTGTGTCCCATCTTGAAAACAGGGCGGTTGCCCACTTTGTGTCCTGTTTTCTTCCGCGCGAAAAGCATAGGCTTACATCAAACATGGAGGTCACAAATGGATCAGATCAAGATCGGCAGATTCCTGTCGGAACTTCGAAAAGAAAAAGGATTCACTCAGGAACAACTGGCAGAGAAGTTCAATGTGGCAAGAAGGACTGTTTCCCGATGGGAGACAGGATCAAATATGCCGGATATGGATATCCTGATCGAGATGTCTGATTTCTACAGCGTAGACCTCCGCGAGATATTGGATGGCGGAAGGAGAGATGACAAAGTGGAAAAGGAAATGAAAGAAACCATCTTAAAAGTCAGTGAATACGAAAATGAGGGTAAGAAACGCACCTCGATCGTCGTGATCGTGTATTGCAGTTTAGGAATCCTGGCGATCATCGGAAATCTAATCATGAGCCTTGTCGATATGCCCGACACCTTTATGACGGGGTTTCTCAAGGGCTCGACCTTGAGCATGGCAATTGTAGCGATGCTGCTCGCGATCATCTACGCAACGGGCACCATGGCGAAGATGTACGCCTTCAAGAAACGCTGCAGAAGCAAAAAGTAAAAGAACAGAAAAAGATTTCGACGTGCCTCCGCAGGGCAGAGCCCGAGGACAGCACAAGAAACTTTTTCTGTTCTTTTAGTGATTACTCTTCTTCTGAAACCGTCTTGATGTGAAGCTCATCGAGCTGCTTGTCGGTAACGTAGCCCGGTGCATCCATCATGATGTCCTGGGCGTTCTTGTTCATCGGGAACGGGATGATCTCACGGATGGAGTCTTCACCAGCCAGGAGCATGACCATACGGTCTACGCCCGGAGCGATACCGGCATGCGGCGGAGCACCGTAGCAGAACGCATTATACATCGCCGGGAATTTGGCTTTCACATCTTCTTCACCGAGACGGACCATCTCGAAGGCCTTGATCATGATCTCCGGATCGTGGTTTCTGACCGCGCCGGAAGAGAGCTCGACGCCGTTGACGACGAGGTCATACTGGTCTGCGGTGATAGACAGCGGATCGATCTCTCCGCGCTCGGCCTTAAGAAGCGTCTCTAGTCCGCCGGACGGCATGGAGAAAGGATTATGGCAGAACTCCAGCTCGCCGGATTCTTCACCGATCTCGTACATCGGGAAGTCAACGATCCAGCAGAAGGCGTACTGCTCTTTATCCATGTGACCCGGAACGGCGGCACCGAATGTCTTGACGATGACACCGGCGGTCTTCTGGGCGGTAAGGAGTTTGCCACAGGAAAGAACGACCAGATCGTTCGGCTTGATGCCGAGGGCATTTACGACCGCATCCTTGATCGGGGTAACGAATTTACTGATACCGCCGACGATCTCACCATTCTCATCCATTCTGAACCAGCAGGATTTGTTGCCGGACTGGACTTCCACATCGGCGATATTCTTATCGATGAACTTTCTGGACTCCTTAAAGTCAGAGATGACGACGGCCTTGATGCGGACATCGGTATCGGCACCGTCTTCGGTCTTTCCTGCAAAAGGCGGGAAGCCGCAGTCTTTAAGAACTTCCGTAGCATCCTGTACGGTCAGGTCGATACGCAGATCCGGCTTATCGGAGCCGTACTTCTCCATGGCCTCGAGGAAAGGAATGCGTGCGAAGGGTGCGCCGGAGGCACGGTTATAGGTGCCGTACTCGGCAAATACCGGCGGAAGGACATCCTCGATGACGGAGAATACGTCCTCCTGTGTGGCGAAAGCCATCTCCATATCCAGCTGGTAGAATTCTCCCGGGGATCTGTCGCCTCTGGCATCCTCATCGCGGAAGCACGGAGCGATCTGGAAATATCTGTCGAATCCGGAGGTCATCAGGAGCTGCTTGAACTGCTGCGGGGCCTGCGGAAGCGCATAGAACTTGCCCGGATGTTTTCTGGAAGGAACAAGATAGTCACGTGCACCTTCCGGAGAGGAAGCGGTCAGGATCGGAGTGGTGATCTCGAGGAATCCGTGGTCCATCATGGCCTTGCGAAGGGCGGCCACGACATTGCAGCGGAGAATGATATTCTTCTTCACTTCCGGATTACGAAGGTCGAGATAACGATACTTCAGACGGGCATTCTCGTCTGCTTCACGGGAGTGGTTGATCTCGAACGGCAACTCGTTATAACGGCAGCGGCCGAGGATCCTGATCTCTTCCGGAACGACTTCGATATCGCCGGTTGCCTGGTTCGGGTTCTTCGAAGATCTTTCTCTGACGACGCCCGTAACCTGGATCGTAGACTCCTTATTGATCGATTTCAGTTCTTTTACCTTATCTTCGGTCTCGAGAACGATCTGTGTCGTACCGTAGAAATCACGAAGCACAACGAATCCGAGATTGCTTCCGACCTCACGCATATTTTCCATCCAGCCGACCAGCGTGACATTCTTTCCCGCGTCGGAAAGACGAAGCTCGCCGCAGTTATGTGTCCTTGATTGGATCATGATAAATACCCCGTTTCATAGTCAATGTACGCAATATTTTATACCTTAAAGTCATACTTGTCGATATATGATAAAATGAGCGGGGACTAAGTTAAGGATGTTTTGACAAGAGAGGTAAAGGTTATGAAGAAATCGAGGATCGCGGGGATCGTTTCCCTCCTTCTGGCTGTTTCGGTATTCGGTGCGGCCTGTAAGTCGGAAGAAACAACGAAGAAAAAGAAGTCTACGAAGAAGACGAAGGTAGAAGATACCGATACTGCGGCGATGTGCAGGTCATGGCGGTAACGAATACGGACATCAACAATATCAACACTCTGAACGATATGATGGCCGAACTGGGATACCCGGTTACATAATTATTTGGAAACAAGAGGGAATATCTATGCGAGAGAAAACGTCACAGATCATCGATGAGATCAAGAAGGTAATCTGCGGTAAGGATGAGGTCGTAAGGCTGGTCCTGCAGAGCGTACTGGCAGGCGGGCACGTCCTGATGGAGGATGTCCCGGGAGTAGGAAAAACGACGATGGCGCTGGCTTTCGCCAAGACGATGGGTATGGACTACGGACGTGTGCAGTTCACTCCGGATGTTCTGCCTTCCGACATCACCGGCTTCTCGCTTCTGGACCAGGAGACGAGGACGATGAAGTACCAGAAAGGTGCCGTCTTCCATAATCTCTTCCTCGCGGACGAGCTGAACCGTGCGTCTTCGCGCACCCAGTCCGCACTCCTTGAGGCAATGGAAGAGGGGCAGGTGACGGTGGATGACCAGACGTATGCGCTGCCGAAGCCGTTCGTCGTGATCGCGACCCAGAACCCTTCCGGTGCGTCGGGTACGTCGCTTCTGCCGGACTCCCAGATGGACCGTTTCGCAATCCGTATTTCCATGGGATATCCTTCTCCGGATAATGAGATCGAGATGCTCATGAACCGTCAGAACGGTGCCAATCCCTTGTCGGAGATCCAGCCGATCTGCTCGGTGGAGGACATCGTGAAGATGCAGGAAGAAACCAGCCAGATGTACGTCAAGCTCCGTGTCATGAAGTACATCGTGGCACTCATGGACAGGACGAGAACCCACAAGAATCTTTCCCGTGGCGGAAGCCCCCGTGCGACGCTGGCACTGACCGCCATGGCAAAAGCACATGCCTACATGACGGATCGCGATTATGTGATCCCGGACGATGTCCAGGCGGTCTTCAGTGCCGTTATGAGCCACCGTATCCTCCTGACTCCGGAAGCGGAAGTCAAGGAGATCCGTACATCGGAAATTGCCAAAGAGATCATCAAGACCACCTCGATCCCGAAGGAATAAAATATGCTGCGGAGTTGGGTGATCTACATTCTGGCTCTGCTGGGCGCCGCTGCATTCTTCCTCTTTTATAAGATGTGGTTTGCCTGGTTCGTACTGATCGTTGTTCTGTCGATCCTGCCGATCGCGATTCTGATCAGCGTCATCTCTGCGCTCTTTTTCAAACTCGAATCGGATGCATTCCGTAAGGTCATGAAGGATGAGGAGGCGGAGATCTCCTTCACTTCCAGCGGTCTTTCCGCATTTCCTTATGCTCTTTACTCGGTAAAAATACTGTTAACGGAGACGATGACGGGGGAGATGAGCCAGATCAGGCTTCTGTCGCAGGGCAATACCACCGACAGTATCCTTCTGGATACGAGCCATTGCGGCACGTACCATTTCTCCTCGGCGAAGGTACGGATCTACGATATGTTCGGACTGTTCTTCATCCCGAGGACATTCGAACTGATCGGTGAAGTGGTGGTCATGCCGATCCCGTGCATGCCGGCGGCGATGCCGGACTTAAGCGGCTTTAAGGCGAAGGGCCTGCGGAAATCGAACCGGGCGAATACGGAGATCTACGATATCCGTGAATATGTTCCCGGAGATCCGATCAAGCGGATACACTGGAAGCTGTCCGCGAAGAAAGACATACTCATGATCAAGGAGCCGCAGGAAGAGACCTTCGGCCATTCGCGCATCTATCTTCCGCTTTCACGTAACCGCGGGAAACTCGACAGAAACCTCGGCGAGGTGCTCTTCACTTCGAGGTATTTTCTCGAGCATGATGTCGAGCATAAGATCCGTGTCCTGCCGCCGATGCGCAAAGAGATCGCCTTCGATGTGGCGTCCCGTGAGGATCTGGATAAGGCGATCCTTTCGATCCTGCACATGCCGATTCCGGAGGAGGAAGACATAGATGAGTAGGAACGGAACGAATCAAGGATACTCCGGAAAAGGAGCGAAAAACCGGTCCTCCGATCCTCGTCTTCGTAAGGGAAGAACCGGAAGGAAAGCGGCGCTTACCGAGAACCGTCTCGAGAGGACACGTGCGACGGTTGCGGAGCAGCAGGCACAGGCCGAGAAGCTTGAACGGAAGAAGCAGAAGAAGAATAAGAACCGCGCGCTCAAACAGGTCCGGCCGGTAAGAAAGACGGCAGAACCGACATGGCTTACGGTGCTTTTCGCTACGCTTCTTACCATGTTCCTGGGTCTTGGATTCACGTCCATGCTGACGACGACCTATAACTTCGAGATGAACTACTATGTGTTCTTCTTCGCTCTTGCCGCCATCTCGGCTGGAGCGGCCTACTGCCATATGTTGAAGGAGAGGTCCTATGTGATCGGCCTTTCGGTATCGATGGCCGCACTGGCACTCTTCCTCGTTGTCTTCGATGTTCTGGACGTACGGACCCAGGCGGAATACGTGTACTCGATCCTTCAGCAGAAGGCTTTCCACGGGCTGAAGGCGTACTTCACGGAGATCGAGAAGAAGAAGGGTGACGTCACACTTCTGATGATCCTTCTCAATTTCATTCCGACATTCTTCACCGCATTTACCGTCGTGAGAAGGAAGCATATCCTTCTTTCGGTCATCTGGTATATCCCGTTCCTTCTGTGTTCCACGGTCGTCACCTTTATCGTGCCGGCGGCCTGGGCCTGCCAGCTGGCGGTGACCGGTGTGCTGCTGCTTCTTATCTTCCAGTTCGTGCGCCGTATCGGTGACAGCAAGGCCGATGAGAGAATGCTGAAGATCATGGTGCCGGTGCTGATGCTGTGTGTCCTGATCGGTCTGATCTTCCCGGCGAAGGATTATAAGCTGAATAAGGCGGCGACGGAGCAGTTCGGTCAGGTACAGAAGATGATGAAGAGCATCAACGATGCTTTTCACGCGGGAGAACCGGAAGAACAGAAACCTCAGGAAGAGGACCTTCTCCGTAAGAACGGCTATAAGGGCAGTATCGTTATAGGCGATAATGCGGAAGGTTCGGCTGTGGCGAATGTTTCGAGCGAGGACTTAAGTAGAATCGGGTACTTTAACCCGCCGGATGTCGGTATTATGGGCATCTCCCGTGTCTATAACGATACGGCGTCCCACCGGGTCATGGTCAGTGCGCGGCATGTCTATCTCCGCACGGCGTGTATGGAGATACTGGAGAATAACACCTGGCGGACGAATGTGGAGCCCGGGCAGATCCGGGAGGATGAGGCGTTCTACACGCAGCTCGGGGAAATCGAAGACCGGGAAAGTGATTTCGTCGTGAAGCTTCAGCCGTATAATCCGATGAACATCGGTTTTGTGCCGGGATATGTCGATCACTTCTACATTTCCGACGAGAGCAAGTATAAAGATCTGGCGATCCCGGAGAGAAACAGCTGGAACCTGAACGAATGCGTGCCGGGCATAGGCGAAGGGGAGATCTATTTCGCCTATAATGAAGTACCGCAGAAGGCCTCCCCCGAGTGGACACCGGAGTACCTCGATGAGGTCTATACCACCTGTCTGGAGGTGCCTCTTTATACGAAGAATAACATCATCAGCAGTGAGGTCCTTCCGGACTGGTATCTCGAGCTTCTTTCCGGTGAGCGCACGATGACGACGGCGGAGAAAGTCAGTGCTGTCGTGGAGTTCGTCCGCGATCTGCACCCCTATAGCAGCGATACACCTTATCCGCCGGAGGGGAAGGATTTCGTCGTGTGGTTCATGGCAGAGAGCCACTCCGGGTTCTGCGTACACTTCGCGACTACGGCAGCGGTCCTGCTGAGGATGATCGGGGTTCCTACCCGGTATTGCACAGGATATATGGTGCCGACCGAGGTCAATGGTACCGTAGCCGAAGTGTCCATGAAGCACGCCCATGCCTGGTTCGAGTTCTTCGATCCGGACTATGGCTGGATCATCGATGACCCGACACCCGGAAACGGGATCGCGGTCAGCTATTTTAATGCGTATGCCATCGCGAAAGAATATGGAGACATGGTCATCACTACCCAGTTCACGCCGACTCCGAAGCCGACGCCTGCTGTCGTCGTGACGGAAGCGCCGCAGGAAGAGATCGTCGAGAAAGAGCCGTTCCACATTTCGCCTTCTGATATTTTTCTCCACCCTGCTGCCATCGTGATCTACATCCTTGCTGCGGTATTCCTTGTCCTTCGTATCCTCTATGTCCTTTACTGGAAGATCAGGTTCCATACTTCGACACTTACGAAGAGAGCCGCTTCGTACTGCCGCTACTTCGACATGCATCTTCGTATCCTCGACGGACAGGGATCCCGCGTGGCGGAGTCGATATGGAAGAAAGCGGAGTTCAGTGAAGAAGGGATCACCAGTGAGGAGCTTTCACGGCTCGTCCGGTTCGGCAGGCATAATCTGGATATCCAGAAACTGGGACGCCCGCGTCTTAGGAGGTTCCTGTCTGCGATATTGCGGGTACGGGTATAGGTATCTTCGGTACGGAAGGGAAGGACCGGACCTGGCCGGCATAGAAAAAGGCGTGCTCCGAAGAAGCACAACCCCCTATATTATAGTGCTTCTCACACATGATGAATGATTAAAAACTGCACAATTTTCGGATCGGAAAGTTGTGCAGTTTTCGTTAGCACTCTCACCTTGACAGTGCTAATTTCGGGACTATAATGTAGTCGAAAACAAAGGAACGAAGATCCAAAGTAAAGATAAGACCTCCGCCCCGATGCGAGATAACAACATAGCAAAGGAGGAATGATGTATGTTGATGTCTGGTATTTTTGGAGAGAACTTGTTTGATGATTGGATGGGCTTCCCGATGAGGGAACTGGCGAATGTCGACAGACGTCTGTACGGCAAGAACGCAAGCCATATCATGAAGACTGATGTCAAGGAGACCGATGGTACGTATGAACTGGAGATCGATCTTCCGGGCTTTAAGAAGGACGAGATCGGTGTCAAGCTGGAAGACGGCTATATGACCATCAGTGCATCGAAGGGCCTCGATACAGAGAAGAAAGACAAGCACGGCAAGATCATCCGTCAGGAGAGATATGCAGGTGCCATGCAGAGAAGTTTCTACGTAGGCGAGGGCGTCAAGACGGAAGACGTGAAAGCGAAGTACGAGGACGGTGTCCTCAAGCTCGATATTCCGAAGAAGGAACTGAACCTTCCGGGCAATAACACCATCAATATCGAAGGTTGATCCCGGATAAACACTGCCATATGTTCACTATGACGGGGAAGCGTCCGATGAGGATGCTCCCCCGTTTTCTATTCTGTGGTACAATCAAGTTATCTTTAAAACCAGTATAAGGCAGGTGTTATATATGGATCTTGTAAGTACGATACTTAAGAGTATGACGTCCGATTCGTCCCTGGGCGCGCTGGCCGGAAAAGCCGGTGTATCGGCGGATTCGGTGGAGAAGGCCATCACTTCCGCGATCCCGTCCCTGATCGGTTCGCTTACGAAGAATGCCTCTTCGGCAGCAGGTGCGAAGTCCCTTCTTGGTGCGCTCTCCCAGCATGAGGATAAGAGCGATGTTTCCTCTCAGATCAAGAATGCCGATGAAGAAGACGGTAATAAGATCATCGGAAAGATCATGGGAGACGGCAAGGACGATTTTATCTCTTCGATCGCGAAGAAGGCCGGGATCAATGCCGGTCAGTCGAATGCGATCTTAAGCTCGATCGCACCGGCACTCCTTTCTTCGATTTCTGCGGCAGCGAAGCCGGATACAGCTGAGTCGGTGGCGAAGGAGAAAGAGGAGAGAAAGGCGAAAGAAGAGAAAGCGGAGTCTTCGTTCCTGGGTGGTTTCTTCAGTAAGTTCATGAAGGACGAGGATGACAAGGTGGAAGAGCCGAAGAAGGCTGAGAAGGAAGAGAAGAAAGGCGGCTTCGATATCAGCGACGGTATCGACGGCTCGGATCTTCTCGCGATCCTGAAGAAGACGATGCTCTGATCAACTGACGTGTGAAAAATAAAGGGAAATGTGTTCGCTCTCGTGACTTCAGACAGCTTTTCGCGTTGCGAAAAAACTCGTCACTCGAGGGAAGCACATTTCCCTTTTTCTTTTTTCCTCGTCAGTTTATTGATTGAGGCTCCTCTTCTCCGGACGTTTCACCAGAGCTTGGCGGTTCTGAAATACCGACGGCTGCTTTAGTTCTTTATAGTTCGAATCGATGAAGAAGGCCTGATCGCCCGACTTATGGAGATGCTTATCCTGTATGGCCGTGTACTTCACGCCCATCGCGTATTTCGAGGTCGCTCCGACGTAGTCGCCGTGGTTGTTGGATTCGTTCAGCATAGTGCCGAAGAACTTAAGAGCGAGGCCGCATCCGAGAGGGGCGCCCAGAACAAGTGCGAGAAATAGTGCTAATCCGTTCATATCATCACTCCTGTCTCTTCTTCGTGAAGTTGAAGGTCTTGGTCGACTGTGTCAGTTTCAGATTCGAGAAGACATTCTTGATCATCCGAAATCCTGCCGCGGCCATACTGCATCCGGCCACGATGATCAGTCCGAACAGTTTTCCGGTTCCGTTGTTGTTGCTGGAGCTGCTTCTGGAGAAAGCAGTGATGACGACCCGGATCACATGGTAGAACCCGAAGGTCAGAAGAGCCGTCAGTATGACGCACGATGCGATCAGAAGCGTATAGAAAAGCACTCTCCGCATCGGGAGTCCGCAGACGACTTTACCGGTCTGGCCGTTGACGAGGATCGTGTTGTGTTTCCCCTCATATTCGAATGTCACGAACCAGGCGGGCAGAAGAACGTACCGGAGATCCGGATGGATCGAGATGCTGCTTCTGGAACTGACGATCGTCTTCGTCCCGGAAGAAATACTATCCAGAACGTACTCTTCAAACATGTCACTTGTCCGCTTCTCCATAGCCTTATTCAGATCACCATAGGTCAGATCGGAAACATTGGAGTAGAACCCCAGGAGATAATCTTCGTCAAATTTGACGAGCTTCTTAAAATCATATGGCTCCAGCCGCATGCTACTCTCATCTGACAGCATGGTGCATCCGTCGATGGGGATGGACTGGAATTCCATCGTTCCGGCGCGGCCGTGATACGTATAGGAAGAGTTCTGGCCATAAGATGTCCTTTTCTTAATGATCATGGCCTCACTTCTGTCTACGTCGACGAGCCAGAAGGGGATATAGATCCCATGCACGCTGTCCGGTGTAAAATGCTTGACCGCACTCGGCACGAAAAGTCCGTGGCCAACGGCTTCATTTATGTTCTGAATCGCCTGCTCCTTCGTGATGGAGAAGGGGATGATATACTGCGGGCACTCCTGCTTGCTGATCCGGCTGAAGACCACCGTGGGGTTTCCGCAATAGACGCATTTGGTCGATGCCTCGGTACCGTTGATCATGATCTCGCCGCCGCACTCGCTGCACGTGTAGATATAACAGTCTAGGAATTCTTTCGCCGCCTCGGTGTTCTCTACTCCGTAAACTTCCTCCGCGGCCAGGACCCTCTGCTCCTCAGCATATTTCTTGCTCTTGCTCTCGACTTCTTCCGCGCGAAAAGTACTTCCGCACTGTTCGCATCGTACTTTCTGAATCGACGGATCGAAGATCAGGGCATGACCGCAGTTCTTACAAAGTGTTGCCATTTCAACTTGCTCCATTTCTGCCGCCATATCGAACGACAAGAACCATTATATAGAAAAACCGCGGAGAAAACATAGAAATCCCCGCGGAATAAAAGAAGCTTTCGCCGTGCCTCCGCAGGGCGAAGCCCGAGGACAGCACAAGAAAACTTCTTTTCTTTCTATTACCAGCCCTGCTCCATCAGCCAGTTTTTGAGCGCTCTTTCGCGGTCTCTTTCACTCAGCCCCTCCGGCATCCTGTACTCACTCTGGATATTGCCATCAGCGATATAGAGGACACGGGAGCAGCGGGACGCCACCTTCGCATCGTGGGTGACCATCAGTACGGTCGTTCCTTCCGAATTGAGCTTACAGATCTCGTCCATCACTTCCGAAGAAGACTGGCGGTTTAGCGCACCGGTCGGCTCGTCGGCGAAGAGTATCTTTGGGTTATTCATCATGGATCGGGCGATACAGGCACGCTGGAGCTGTCCGCCACTGACTTCGTTGATATCGTTTCCTGCGATCTCGATGATGCCGAGCTTTCTCATCAGCGCCTCACAGCGGGCCACCTTATCCTTCCGGGTCTCCGCGCTTTTGGAGCATTCGATGGCGGGAAGGAGAATGTTATCCATGATCGTCAGGTTCTTCATCATGAACATCTGCTGGAAGATGAATCCCATGTCATCGAGACGGACGGAGGCGAGTTCTTTCTCCGAGAGTGTTGTGATATCTTTTCCTTCGAGTAAGACCTGGCCGGAGGTGGCACGGTCCATGCCGGATACCGAGTATAGGAGGGTCGATTTTCCGGATCCGGATGGGCCCATGATGCCAACCATCTCGCCATCGTCCACGTCAAAGCTGACGTTCTTTAGAACGTTATTCTGTCTCTTCTCTACTACGTATGTTTTGCAGAGATCTTTAATCTGAAGTACCTTAGTCATTTTGTTTTTCCTCCGTAATGTGTTTTCTTGCGCCGGGTTTCCTAAACTCTCCGGCAGGTCATGTATGGTTTTGGTTATTCGATGTTTGCCGTGTCGTAGCTGTGGATCGACTTCGACGTCAGGGATGTGAAGTAGGCGACGATCCATGTCATCAGGAGCACGGCGCCCGGGTAGAGCAGGAACAGCTCCAGAGGCTTATATGCGTATGTGATCTTGTTCACACCCATCATGCCGAAGATCGGGGAGATGCACAGTTTCGTCATCGGGATCGAAAGGAGTGCAGCCAGTAGGCAGGCGGCAAAAGCGACGATTCCGAATCGGATGACGTGCCACCCGTAGATCCTGCCGTTTTTGAAACCGATGGCCTTCAGCAGGGCGATCTGGCTCTTCTCGTCGGCGAGGAAGGACAGCTCCATAAGGATCGTGACCAGCGCGACCACGATCAGGGTGATGGCCAGAAGCAGATACTGTACAGCCTCCATCGTCGGCACGACCTGGATGCAGTCGGCGACATACTCGGATGTGGTGAAGACTTCGTATTTGGGATACTCCTTCTCCAGGATCTTCTTCCTTTCGGAGATGACCTTGTTCGACGGGTGATCGTCGAATGTCACCTGGAAAGCCATGACAGATGTACAATAGCGATTGTCTACCGGTGCGGACGGGTGCAGGCGGATGACCTCGCCCAGCTGGTTGAATGACTGATAGTATGCCGTGATGATACAGTCGAGTTTCTCGGATCCGAAGTCTATCGTGACAGTATCGCCGATTCTGACATCGATTTTATCTGCAAGTGCTTCTGTGATCGCGATCTCATTTCTATTCTCCGGTCGTGTACCTTTCGTGAAAGTATAGGAGCCGTAATCTGTCTTGTAACCATACTCACAGATGAGCTTCGAGGTCTTGCCGTTTGCGGTAACACTGTATCCGTACTGATACTCCACGCCCATCTTACCAGGCATATTCAGCTCCTGGAGTTTCTGTTCTTTCTGGGCGAAGAAGGCATCTGTTTTATCGAAGTCGCCGCCCATAAGTTCCATAGCATCTTTGACGTTATTCATGTACAGATCGGCCTTCGCACAGAATGTCGAGATCAGGGCGTCGCTGCGCATCGTGTTCGTCGTATTGACGAGCATCAGCACGAAGAGTGTACAGAGACAGAAGGCAATGACGATCGCAATATATCTTTTCGGGTTGGAGACCGTATCGTTGACAGCTAAAAAAGCGCTGGTTCCGGCATTTTGCTTCGACAGGTGAAGTTTGCTCTTCTTGCTGAATCTTTCGCCGGTCTGTCCTGTGCGGATCGCATCGACAGGTGTGGCTTTCTTGACTTTTCTCGTGGATAGGTAGGCCATGAGTACGATTGCGATGACGACGATCACGGCACCGAGCACATTGATCCAGATTCCGAGACTGTTACCGAGTACCATGTTTTCGCTTACGGAGCGAAGAAGCAGATCCGAAAGCGGGATGCTCAGAAGAAATCCGATCACCGAACCGACGATGGCGATAACCAGGTACTTGATCAGGTACAGAGTACGGATCTTGATATTCCGGATACCGATGGCCTTCAGTACACCGATCTCACGGAACTCCTTCGTGATCGTGAAAGAAAGGGAAACCTTCAGTACGACAAAGGCCAGGATGATCAGGCATACGGACAGGATCAGCACGATGAACGCAACGATCATATCCATGACGTACGCTGTACCGATGACGGACCTTGGCTTGTTAAAGGCGACGTTCGAGCAATTGGCAACAGCATCTTCAACACCTTTTACATCGTGATCGATCGTGTCGATGCAGCAGATCTGTCCGGAATACTTCTCAATGATATCGGCGTCAGATGCGAACTTCTGGAAGTCGTCTTCGTGAAGGAGGAATCGGGTATTGCCCATGAAGGTGGAACCAAGCAGAGCGTCCTTTATCTTGCCGTCCACGATGAGCGGGACAGAGATATCGTCCTGACTTATGAAGATCGTATCGCCGATCTTAATGTCGTTTTTCTTAATGAAATCTCCGGCAATGTAGCAGTGGCCGGGGAGAAGCGGGGCCGGATCTTCGTTATTCTCATTATAGAAGTGGAATGTGGATGTCATCTGACTCTGCAGAAGAGGAACATTCTTTGTCGTAACGGCGCTTCCGTCCTGCTTCTTGATGCCGTCCTGGGAAGCATATACAACGTTGTCGAGACGGTAATCTTTGATCGATGGTTCGGTCTTCAGCATCTCGTCCAGAGAACCGAGTGCATTCCTGCCCATCGTGATGATGATATAGTCTCCGACACCACCCTTATCCAGATAGTAATCGGTACCGTTCAGGACGGTCAGGACATTATTGAGTCCGCCTCCGACGAACATAGCTGCCAGGATCACAAACAGCAGCACGATCAGGTTCGTGGCTTTCCGTTTGATGAGGTCTTTTCTTAAGATTCTGAGGAACATCTTCTTTTCCTTTCTCGCTGTGTGTTTTTTCTCTTCCGGCCAGCCCCTCGCTGACCCGGATCTTCATCTTGTGCCTACATCTTACCGTGGGAATTATTAAATAATCATTAAATGCTTCTCGCCATGATCGAGGACCTGATGGAATAAGTTTTGAAAAGTTTTTCGAAGACCATGCAACAATTCCTTTTCCTGCTTCGTCTAATTATCAGAAACCATTCTGAAAAAATGCTTCGGTGATGAAGCAGGAGGAATCTTATGAAGAAGAAATTAGCTTCCATACTTCTGGCCGTGATGATCACAGGCACATTCCTGGCCGGATGTTCTAAATCAAGTTCGAATGCGGAATACAAGCGCTCGTCGAGAAATGATACGGCAGCAGAAACGACAGTGGTGGCAGATGCGTACAATGAAGGAGCGGCTGCTACAGAAGAAGCGTACTATGAGAATGCGGACAGCCTGGATATGTCATACGAGCAAGAAGGGCAGTATGCCGCTCCCGGTTCCGGGAATGCCCCTGACTCCAAGGCGGATGCCGCGAAGGAAATGCTCGTCTTCCGTTGTAACATCGCCATCGATACACTGGACTTCGAGCAGTCCCTGACCGCGCTGAAGACGAAGATCGAGGAGTATCACGGTTTTGTCGAAAGAGAGACACAGACAGACGGAAATGATTCCAACGGCCGCTATGTCCTCGAAGAAAAAGATAAGGATTACTACTACACCGCGACCATCCGTATTCCGTCCGCATACTACGAATCCTTCGTTTCCGCGGCATCCGGGATCGGAACATTAAGAAGCAAGAACAGCAGCGTAGACAACGTCGCCACCCGCTACGGTACTCTTCAGAACGAATTGGAGATCTACGAGGCGGAGTATGACCGTTATCTCAAGCAGTACAACGAGACAGAAGATGAGAGTATCGCGCTGCAGATCCAGTACGAGCTCCGAACTCTGGCCATCACCATCTCCGACATCAAGACGGAGATGAGCATGCTTGAGAGCGATGTGGCCTACTCCTACATCACCATCACGATCCACAAAGTCTCCGAGAAGGAACTGCAGAAGGAAGAAAAGGAAGTAAAAGAAGAGGATTCATTCGGCACGAAACTCAGTAAGACGGCCAATGATTCGTGGAAGTCATTCCTCGGATTCCTCCAGGGCATCGTATTGTTCTTCGTGGCCAACTGGTGGATCCTCACGATCCTGCTTCTTATCTTTGGTGTGATCTTCTTCTCCATCAGGCATTCGCTGAAGAAGGCCAGAAGGAATGCCGAGACCCGGCGAAAAGAACTGGAACAGCAGCAGTTCGAGCGCATGAAGGCGTATCAGATGGCGAAGGAACAGAGCAAGGCTGATAACCAGGCGCAGATCCAGGCGCGCATCGCTGCCCAAAGAGCGCAGGAACAGGCGAAGACCAAGGATGCTGAAGCACCGGATGTTCAAGCAGATACCGATGCAAAAGCACCGAAGGATCAGACTGATCCCGATAAGACGGACGACAACGAGAAACCCGGCCCGGATGTAGAAGCAAAGAAATAAAGAAAAGCAAACATCCGTATTCGATGCCAAAGAAGGTTAAAAAGAGAGGAATATGAGAAACTGAAGACTTCTTTGGCAGAATATAGGCACCGGGCGTTTGACCGGAAGACCGTACAGGGAAAAGAAGGGACGAACCCCCTTCCCCGTGAGAGAAAAACTGACCAACCTTTCCACCTAAACCCGGTCAGGCTTTCTTCACCACAACGGTAACGGCAAACGCACCGGTGCCCTCTTTTGTCTCACATTCGGCGTAGATATCGCCGTTCATCATGCGCATCAGTGAGCGCGCGATATAAAGCCCGAGTCCGGAACCGCCTACCTTCTCCGCATTACTGCCCCGATAGAAAGACTCGAAAAGATGCGGGATCTCATCTTCCTTCAGAGTACATCCGCTGTTTCTTATGGTGATCAGGCGGCAGTCTTCCTCATCGGAGAAAGAAATCTCCACCCATCGCCCGTCGCCGTATTTAATGGCGTTCTCAAGTATGTTCTGCAGGACTTCCTCCAGACGAGCACTATCCGCAGAAAGAAGGACATTCGAATACGTATCGACCGTGAATTTCGTCCGAAGAGAAGAGAACTTGTCGCTGTAAAGAGTTTCGATCCGGCGGATCACCGCGTCCAGATAGAATTCCTCCATCTGTACTTCCAGATTCAGGAAGTCTTCCTTCGAAGCGGTGACGATATCCGAAACATACCGCTCGATCTCGGAAGCATTGTGCGAGATTCCGGAGATGGCTTCCCGTCGCTTCTCTTCCGTGTCATAAAGATCCTCATCGAGGGCACGGGCATAGAGCTTAATGGCGGACAGCGGCGTCTTAATATCGTGTGACAGCGACAGGATCAGCGTCTTTTTATCCTTCTGCATGGCCAGCTCTTTCTCCTTATTCGATTCGAGATTATCCCGGAGCATATTGATACCCCAGAGGAACTTACCGAAGAACCTGTTCTTCTCGGCCTGGACAGGTGAAGTCAGATTCCCGCGTGCCAGCTCTACGGAAAGATTACTCATCCTGTGGAAAGGCCGGAGCACCTTCCTCTCCACATAGATCAGGACGATCGCCGTGAACAGGATCGCGATGGCAAGACCCACGTTCATGAAGATCAGGGGACGGAGATCGGCCCGTTCACGGTATTCGAAACGGTAGAGTTTCCCGTTTACTTCTTCGACAGTATAGTCCGAATTCGTTTTCTCGCCGGGGTCAAATTCCGAAATACGTGTGATGGAAGAATACTTCGCGGTCACTGCATCTTCCGCTTCACCCTGTTTCAGATTCATCACGGCGCGGGAAATATCGACCCGGTACTGCCGGCCGGCATCCTGCTTGAGGCTTCCGAGGACCAGGAAATTACATACGGCCATGATCAGCAGCTCCAGCGCCACGATTGCGATGGAAATGACAATAAACCTTCTAAGCCCGCTGCTTCTTCCGGCGCGTTCTGATCCAAGTTCATTACTCATACCGGTACCCCGTGCCCCAAACAGTGATGATATGCGTAGGCTTCTTCGGATCTTTCTCGATCTTCTCACGGAGCCACTTGATGTGTACCGTCAGCGTCTGGATCTCCGAGTCGCTGTCCGCGCCCCAGATCGTGTTAAAGAGATATTCCTTCCGGAGCGTCGTATTCTTATTCTCGATGAGGAGCTGCAGAAGGGCGAATTCTTTCTCCGTCACGACCACACTCTTTCCGCCGACCATAAGCGTCCTCTGCACGGTGTTGAGGCGTAGATCCCCGTCGATCACTTCTTCCACCGCATATTTTCTCTTGAAGATCCCTTTGATCTTCGCCAGAAGGATATCGATGTCGTAAGGCTTCTCTATGTAGTCGTCTGCGCCCAGCGCGAGTCCTTCCAGCTTGCTCTCTTTATCGCCCTTGGCGCTGGCGATGATGATGTGGGTATTTGATGTTTCCCGGATCCTGCTGCACACGGAGAATCCGTCGATCCCCGGGAGCATGATGTCCAGGACCAGAAGTTTCGCTCCGTATTTCTCGAAGAGTTCGATCGCCCGCTCGCCGGTCTCGGCAATGGCGACAGTATAGTTTTCCTTCTTGAGAAAAGCACTGAGCAGTTGGCCTATTTCTTTGTTGTCTTCGCAGATGATAATGTCCGGCATGTTTACTTCCTCGGGTAATCAGTCTTGTTCCCTTCATTATATCATGTGCACCTAAGAGGGAAATGAGAAGGCATCTCCCATCACAGATATTTCCCGTAAGGCAGGAAAATAGACTTCGGTATTCCCTTGGGAGAACGCTTGTTGAAAACCTCTCTCAATATTAGTATATTTTGATAAGGAGGAAGAGGTAATGTCAGAAAATCTCCCGAATCTTAAGAAACATACATGCCCGACCTGCGGTGGTCAGCTGATCGTAAACGAACAGCGTCAGATGTACGAGTGCCCCTTCTGCGGAGTGAGTTTTGACTACGAGTATTTCCGCGAGGACGATGTCCTGTCACGTGCGGCGCGGGCACTTGAGGCCGGCGAATATCAATCGGCAGGGGAAGCCTATGACTTCATGTTGACGAAAGAACCCTCGAACTTTACTGCACTTCGAGGGAAGATCCTCGCATCGGCGGTCATAAAGAACACGGAGGAACTGCGTCAACCGGACCGTCTCGTTAGGATCCCCTATGTCAAGACTTCTGAATCTGTTGACCGTGCCGTGGCGGACTGTCTTCCTGAACATAAGGAATACTTCTCGAAGATGAAGGAATTGTTCGAAACGGGAAAGAAATACAAGGAAGCATCCGTGGAAGTAAAGCGTATGCGTGAGACACAGAAGCAGAATATTAACAGCGAATATGCGCTCGAGAGAAGAAAGTCAGAATATTATGTGGAAACCAATAACAAGTATACGAATGAGACGGAGTATGTCCATCCGAAGAATGTTCTGATAATCCTTACTGTCCTTTATGTGCTGTGGGTCGTTCTCTGGGTGGCGATCTGTGGTCCTTTCCGCAAGAATCCATACTCGGAGGCGGCCGGTCAGGCGAAGTCTTCCAGTGTGCAGACGACTATCGCAACAGAAACTCTTTCTTCGAAAGAACAGGAGAAGAAGGCGCAGCAGGAGAGCAGAAGCCTGGCGCTGCAAGAGAGAGTAAGGACGACGAATGAGAAACAATGGAAACAGAAACAGGAAGGCAAGACCGACCTGATGTGGATGATGATCTTGATCCCAGGAGCCATTTTCGTAATAGCTTGTGCCGATATGCTCTTTAAGATGAGTGGTATCAAAGAAGTCGACGAGAGAATGGGAAAGATCCACACGAAAAACGAGGTGTCCGCAGAAGAATTATCGAAGTGCGTTAAGACGTGTTCTGCACTTCGTGCGGAGATTAACGCACGATTTAAGGAGCTTCGGGTCCTGGATCCGATGCCGATGGTACCGGACGCGCATAATGCACGCCCCGGAAGCTTTCTTAGGGGGAGATGGAAGTAAAGAGATGACGATACTCCCTATAGTGTGGTATACTTGTATGGAAGTTTATTTTGCCTTGCATCTTCATGCCGCTTCAGCACGATGATCAGGCGCTTCTCCGGAGGTCAGTTATGAGTTTTATTATTTCGGCAAAGACGATCAAGTCAGGGAAAACAGCGATCCTTTACGATGCATCTGCGCTCTCGGGAGTGAAGAAGATCGCATCGAAGGTGGCCTCAGATGTAGAGGCGGTATTCGGAGTAAGGCCGAGGCTCATCGAGATCGATTCGACCGGAAAGAGTGGAAAAGAGAAGGGAGCGAACCGGACAGAAGAGGAGATCGCGGGTCTTCAGTATCCGATCCTGGTAGGTACGCTGGGTGTGGACAAGCGCGCCCAGAGCCGTCCTTCCACCGCAAGTAACATTATTACAAAGCTTGAGAAATCAGGCCTCCTGGATGTCTCGAAAGTCTCCGGGAAACGTGAGGTTTATATCCATAAAGTCATTGCGAAACTTCCGTCTCAAGTGCTTCTTCCGGCGAAGAAGGGAAGTGCAGAAGATGCATCTTTCGAGGCACTGGTCATCGCGGGATCAGATAAGCGCGGCACGATCTACGGATTGTTTTCGTTTTCGGAGATGCTGGGGGTGTCGCCTTTCATCGACTGGCTGGACGTAAGACCGGCGAAGAAGACGGAGTTTACGATTTCAGATAAGTACAGTTTCGTTTCCCGCGAACCATCCGTTCGCTTCCGCGGATTCTTTATCAACGACGAGTGGCCGGCATTCGGAAACTGGAGCAGCAAGAGATTCGGCGGATTTAACGCCAAGTGCTACGAGCATGTATTCGAATTGCTTTTGCGCCTCAAGGGTAATTACATGTGGCCGGCCATGTGGTCCGCGATCTTCCCGGATGACGGCCCGGGTCTTGCGAATGCGGAACTGGCCGATGAGCTGGGTGTCGTAATGGGTATGTCCCACCACGAGCCGTGCCTCAGACAGGGTGAGGAATACAGATATCTCCGCGGACCGGGTTCGATCTATGGAGATGCCTGGAACTTCATTAAGAACGAGAAGGGCATCACGCGTTTCTGGGAAGACGGCTTAAAGAGAAGCGGCAAATTCGAGAACGTCATTACCGTGGGTATGCGTGGCGAGCAGGATACAGCCATCATGGGCAAGGATGCGACGCTTGCGGATAATATCGGTCTTCTCCGGAAAGTCCTGAAAACGCAGAATAAACTGATCAGGAAATATGTGGATCAGGATCTCGATGAGGTGCCGAGAATGCTGGCACTCTATAAGGAAGTCGAGCCGTATTTCTATGGCGATGAGACGACCCCGGGCCTGATGGGAGACCCGGAACTGGACGGCGTTACGCTTATGCTCTGTGACGATAACTATGGTAATCTCCGCACCGTCCCGACGAAAGAGATGCGTGACCATAAGGGCGGCTACGGCATGTACTATCACTTCGACTATCACGGATTCCCGATTTCGTTCGAGTGGTTTAACACGACGCACCTGGCGAAGGTATGGGAGCAGATGACGATGGCATATGACTTCGGCATCCGCGAACTGTGGATCGTGAATGTCGGCGATATTTTCAGTAATGAATATCCGCTGTCGTTCTTCCTCGATCTGGCGTATGATTTCGACAAATGGGGCACGGACAATAAGAACAGTGCCCATGAATACACGAAGTATTTCGTGAAGAAGCAATTCGGTGATGTGCTCACTCCTTCTCAGAGAAAGAAGACCGAAGAACTCCTCCTCGGATATACCCGCATCACACATGCGCGCCGCACCGAAGCGATGCATGATTCCGCCTATGCACCGTTTGCATACGGAGAGGCAGAAGCAATGCTGTCCGAGATCTCGGATCTGATGCAAGATGCAGAGGCGCTTCACGAGAAACTTACGGGGAATGCGAAATACCGCTTCTATGAGATCGTGTACCTGCCCCTTATTGCGAATCTGAATGTGCAGATGATGTGGCTCCTTACGACGCTGAACCACGCCTATGCGAAGCGTGGGTCGACCTATGCCATGACACTCGCAGATGAAGTGGCGGTTTCTCTTGAGCTGGACAAGCAGCTGGTAGAGGAACTGCACAAGATCCACGGAGGTATGTGGTACGGGATGGGTCTGTCTGAGCACATCGGCTTTAAGAACTGGTGTGAAGAAGGGTGTCAGTATCCGGTGGCGCATACTTTCGCTCCGGCCAATAAAGAACGCCTGATCGTAGGTATTCCGGGTACGGATCTATATTCCGAATGCGGTCCCTGGACGAGAAAAGAACTGCTCCTTCCGGCTTTCCTGGATCCGCGTTCTGACATCGGTCACATCGAGCTGACGACGGCATGTGCGAAAGATCTTCCTTTCACCATCGAGTGCGATGCACCGTATCTGTCTGTTTCGAAAATGAAGGGGACGGCTCATGCCTATGCCCGTGAGATTCTCGTTATAAAACTTGACCGTAAGTCGATGAAGCGGCGCAAGAACACCGAAGAGGCCGGACTGACCGTGCGCTGTGGCGACGGATTCGTAAAGATCCGTATACCGATAGGAAGCGTGTCTGTATCTGACCGGCAGGCGGCCAATACATTCTTCTGGTGTGGAGAAGGGTATATCTCTATCGAAGCCTCCCATTATTTCGCGAGTACTTGCGGCGACAAGGGCAGTTTCGAAGAGATCCCGGATTATAACAGAGGAATCACATCCATGAAGGCATTCCCGCAGGACCGGGTCTTCCGCAGTAAGAAAGAGGCACCGTCACTTACTTATCGCGTGGTGGTCCCGAAGGACGGAAAGTACACGCTCCGCCTTCTCAGTAATCCCGGAAATCCGTCTGTCCGGATTCCGGAACTCTTCATCGGCGTATCCGTCAACGGCGGGCGGATGATGCGGATCAATACGATACGTGAGGGGTTCGCGGTCGGAGACGGAAACGATATCTGGAGCGAAGGTGTGCTGAATAATCTGCGCACGACGGAAGTAAGCCTTGACCTTAAGGCAGGAAGCAACGATATCGACATCACGGCACTGAGCCCGAACTTCGTTCTCTCGAAGGTCGTACTCTATCTTTCCGGCGATGCCCCGATGGATTCCTACTGCGGACCGGAAGAAACATTCCACACATAAGATGATCGAAACGGATCCATGAAGTGATAGAGAAACCTTATCTGTTCGGGTCTTTTTCGTCATAGTGACAAATTGACACAGGTACGATTGTATATTACTATCTCGTAAGCGTGAAGAATTCGTGTTATTATAGGTATTAAGCGAATTTTCATCTTTTTTTGGATATTCTTGTCTAAAGAGGGAGATACATGGAAAGTTATAAGAATAAGAAATCGAAAACTAAGAAAAAGATAGATATGCAGTGGGTGACACGCTCGATCGTCGTGATGATTGCCGACCTGCTGGTAGTGGTGTTCTCTTACTTTGCCGCACTTTGGCTCCGTTTCGACATGCACTTCAATAACATCCCGAGTGAGTATTTCTCGACATATCTGAAGATCATTCCGATATGGTGTCTGATCACAGTCGTGGTTTTCTTCGCGTTTAAACTGTATCACAGCATATGGAGCTATGTCAGTATCGACGAAGCTTTTACCATGGTGAAGGCATATGCGGTGCTGATCCTGTGCTACATCCTCTCGAAGTTCATCCTGAAGATCGATATGCCACGATCCTTCTATTTCTTCGGGATCTTTATCGCATTTGCGCTCCACATGTTCGTGCGTTTCGCATACAGGATCATCCGCTATATCACGAACCGGTATGTCAAGAGTACGGAGTATCGGTCCGGAGATGTGGAGAATGTCATGATCATCGGTGGCGGATCTGCAGGCAGCCTTCTGATCCGTGACCTGAATAATGATTCGCATCAGAACCAGCGTCCGGTATGCATCATCGATGACAACCCGGCGAAACTGGGACGAGAACTATACGGTGTACCGATCGTGGGTTCGCGTAACGATATCGTGGCGAAAGCTGCCGAATACAATATCGATTCTATTGTACTGGCCATGCCGGCTGCATCCCCGAAGAACAGGAAAGCGATCCTCGATATCTGTAAGGAAACCGGTGCGAAGGTGCGTATCCTTCCGGGTGTGTATCAGCTTGCTAGCGGAGAGGTAACCGTATCCCGATTAAAGGATGTTGAGCTTACCGACCTTCTCGGCCGTGATCCGATCGAGATCGATAACAACGAAGTATTCAGACTGCTTAAGGGCAAGACGATCCTGGTTACCGGCGGTGGCGGATCCATCGGATCGGAGCTCTGCCGTCAGATCGCCGCACATCAGCCGAAGCAGCTGATCATCTTCGATATCTATGAGAACAATGCTTACGACATCCAGCAGGAACTGGTACGTAAGTATCAGGGCGGACTGAATCTGGTTACCCTGATCGGCTCGGTACGTAACACGCACCGTATCGGAAGCGTCATGAAGAAGTATAAGCCGGATATCGTTTTCCACGCAGCGGCACACAAACATGTTCCGCTTATGGAGGACAGCCCGAACGAAGCGATCAAGAACAATGTCATGGGCACCTATAAGACAGCGCAGGCGGCAGCAGAAGCGGGAGTCAAGACCTTCGTTCTGATTTCCACGGATAAAGCCGTAAATCCGACCAACCTCATGGGTGCATCGAAGCGTATCTGCGAGATGATCATCCAGATGATGAACCGCCGCTGTGCGGATACGAATTTCGTTGCAGTGCGTTTCGGTAATGTTCTGGGTTCGAATGGTTCGGTCGTTCCGCTCTTTAAGCAGCAGATCGCAGAAGGCGGTCCGGTGACCGTGACCCATAAGGACATCATCCGTTACTTCATGACGATTCCGGAAGCCGTATCTCTGGTTCTGCAGGCTTCCCGGTATGCGAAAGGCGGAGAGATCTTCGTTCTGGATATGGGGGATCCGGTCAGGATCGATGATATGGCCAGAAACCTCATCAAGCTCTCCGGGTACACACCGGATGTGGATATCAAGGTCGAGTATACAGGACTTCGCCCGGGTGAGAAGCTCTTCGAAGAGAAACTCATGGACGAAGAAGGTATGCAGACTACGTCGAACAAATTGATCTTTATCGGGAAGCCGATCGAGATGGACGATGAGTGGTTCGAGAAGAAGATCGCTGTTCTCGACATCGACAGCCAGGAAGACGACGAGAACATTAAGAAGTATGTTCAGGAGATCGTTCCTACGTATAAACCCGGTTCTATGGCATAAGCATGAAGATCAAGACCATACGGAAATCATGGGAAGAAGTTCGTTAGCCACAAGACAGCTATAGTCTCAACTCGGATTTCTTCTGGTATGAGATCGGGGACGTAATCTGTATCGGCAAGAAGGATTGTCTCTATTACTGTTTCCCGAAGCAGAAAGATGTGGCGGCGAAGACCCGCATCGCGGCAGAGGCCATGTACCGGAAGTATCAACAGGAACGTAGATCTGCCCGAAGAACGGATACGAAGGAGAATTGATATGATCTATCGTTATGGCGGGCCACATATGCGGGGATATGGCAGACAGCAGTCTCAGACAGGAACGAAGCCGTCTTCCGGTGCTCCGTCCATGGGCAGGCAGAGTGAGATCCCCGCCCAGCCGCAGGATCCCTACGGTAATATTGTCATTCCGACACAGCCTTCGGATATGGGGAGAAAACTCGAGAACAGGAAGCGGGAAGAAGTATCGGTGCTTCTGGTACTCATGTTTCTGGCCGTGTTTCTCTCTATTGGCATATGTATCGCGGTGTATATTCTGAGGCAGTTTTCGGGTCCGATCTTCAAGATCGTCGAAGAGAGTGGTGTTTCTATCGATAGTCTGAAATCCCTTTCCTCAATAGGGAGGATCCGTGTCGGCGGAAAGGCCGCGATCGGTGTAATACTGGCTGTCGCGCTGCTGAGCCGCGGAGCGACCACGGTTCTATATGCGATGGTCTGGGGGATCGCGGATATCACTTCTATACTTGTTTCTGTCTCATTCTTCCGGAATTCTGCGAAGAAACGGTCCGCGGCATTTCTCGAGTATGTATCTGTGTTTCTCGGGTTGTTCACGATTGCGGTCTCCTTATATACTCCCTATGAGATCTGGACGCATTGGAGGGAAGCGGGATACTGGATCCCGGGTTCGGAGAATTCCGTCTCGATCTGGGTGATGCTTCCTTCGATCCTCTGGGGATCGTTCCTTCTCATATATCTCATCGTTTCTGTTTTTTCCTGGAAGAAAGGGCAGAAAAACAATGTTAAAAAACCTACGGAGGACAGTGTTTCATGAATAAATTCTTATTCCTTTCCGACCTGCATGGCAACTACCAGGCGACCCTGGCAATGGAGAAGGAAATCGCGAGGATCGCCCCGGAGAAGATCTGGTTCCTGGGTGATGCCGTGGGAAAAGGACCGTCCAACATCGAGACCTGCGATTGGGTCCGATCCCACTGTGACTTCTTCCTGAAAGGGAACTGGGATGACTGGATCTGCGAGAGCTACTTCCAGAGGGAAACATCGGATTCCCCGTATATCCAGGAGAACCGCTTCTACTATGAGCAGCTGGGCGAAGAGCGGATTCTGTGGCTGCATGCGCTGCCTCTGGAAGCAGAGGTCCTGATATCCGGCGTGCATTTCCGTCTGTTTCACGGGCGTCCTGCGGACCAGCTCTATCAGGGATACGAACCGGATGAGAAGCTGAAGCAGGGTTTTCTCTCCTGTGATAAGAAAACGAAGTACGAAAGTTACATCTGCGCCGATAGTCACCGTCCGTATATCCGTTCGCTGCACGATGGGTATGCCATCAACACGGGAAGTGTCGGAAACAGTATCGGCGTGCCGCGTGCCCATGCACTACTGGTAGAGGGGGATCTCGGATCTGAGACGCTGAGTCCGATCTATTTTACGATCCTTTCCGTTCCTTACGATAACCGGAAGGCTGCCGAAACTGCGCTGGCAGAAGAAGATCTTCCACTTGCGGAAGCGTATGCCAGGGAAGTACTTACCGGCCATTACTCCAGATAAAGACATCACGTGCGAGGAGAACCGAAATGACAGGAAAAGAAATATTGACGAACATCAATGAATATAAAATGGACAGTGCTTTTGCCAAGGTATATGGCGACGATCCGGAACAGATCGAATACCAGCGGAAGCGCTATATCAGGGCGGTAGAAGCATTTGAAGAGGCTTTCTCAGCAGGCGGTGATGCCGGCATGAAGGAGCGGTCTCTTTCGATCTTCTCGGCACCGGGACGCACGGAGATCGGAGGAAACCACACGGACCACCAGCAGGGAAAAGTGCTGGCAGCGGCGGTCGATCTGGATGCCATTGCCATCGTCGCACCGAACGGGAAGAACAGGATCTCTCTTCGATCCGAGGGGTACGATCCGGTTGTGGTGGATCTTCAGGAAATGGATCCGAAGGAATCGGAGAAAGGTACGACCGCTTCTTTGGTAAGAGGCGTGGCGGCCCAGTTTGTCGAACGGGGTGCGCGACTGGAAGGGCTGGACATGTACATTACTTCCGATGTGCTGTCAGGAAGCGGACTTTCTTCTTCGGCAGCATTCGAAGTCCTGATAGGAACGATACTGGATGATCTCTTTAACGAAGGATGTGCCGGCGCACAGGAGATCGCGAAGATCGGTAGAAAGGCGGAGAACCTCTACTTCGGTAAAGCCTGCGGCCTTATGGATCAGATGGTCAGCTCGGTCGGGGGACTTCTTCTGATCGACTTCTCCGATCAGGAGAAACCATATATAGATGTATGTCAATATAACGAGAATATGCTCGGGTTTACGCTGATCATTACCGACACGAAAGGGAATCACGCCGACCTGTCTGACGAGTATTCGGCGATTCCCGAAGAGATGGAGAGCGTCGCGCACTTCTTCGGGAGGAAGCATCTGCGGCAGGTGAGAAAGGAAGATTTCTACCGATGCCTCGCGCGTCTTCGTAAGGCAGACGAGATCTCAGACCGTGCGATCCTTCGAAGCGCCCATTTCTTCGAAGAAGACGAAAGAGTGGAGAAAGAAGCAGCCGCCTGGGAAGCAGGAGATATCGAGAAGTTCTTCTTCCTTCTTAACGAATCGGGTGAATCCTCCGCGATGCTTCTTCAGAATCTCTATTGCACGAAAACACCGAAGGAACAGGCCATTCCGGTGGGGCTTCTGCTCAGCCGGCGTATACTCGGAGGACGCGGAGCTTGCCGCGTGCACGGCGGTGGATTCGCCGGTACGATCCAGGCCTTCGTCCCGGATGACCTCGTTGAAGAATATACAAGGGAGCTTGAGAGCGTGTTCGGGACCGGTGCATGTCATATTCTGAAAATACGCGCCTGCGGAGGTATGCAGATCCTGTGAGTGCCGGACCAGTAGGCCGAGAACTCACATATTCTGATCTGTGCCTTCTGTAGTCGGGTTATTTTCTTGAGACCTCATCCGCCCGGAAGTTCTTCATGGAATGGAGGGCTCCGACGGCCAGATCTTCTCCGAGGGAAGAGCCGATCGTTTTCGATTCTGAATCGCCCTTACGAAGCCCCAGCGTGTCGTCGTCACCGTAGTCATTCGACTTCTCCAGAAGATGAGTGAAGAGAAGAATGATGGCTCCGACGATGAGAAAACAAAGCGCGATAATGGCCAGAAGTGCGTAATCACGAAGGTCCTGATATACAGAATACAGTGCTACGATATTTCTCATTTGGCACCTCCCTGTCTCTTACGGGAGAAGATAAACGTGATGATCGAACCGGTGCGGTTTCTCTTATCTATCAGGCGTTTCAGTCTGTGTACGGCGTAGACGAACAGACTTAAGCCGGCGAACCAGAGTACACAGAGGCTCGTCCAGGTGAGTGTATCCTGTGAAATTGCCAATGCCGTTTTCGCAGAAAGATTCGCGATCCAATCCGTAATTACTGCCACATAGAGGGTGAAAAGAAGCAGACATGCGGCAAGGGAGGAAGCGATCATGGCACCGGTGACCAGGACTTTATTCCAGGGGGCAGTACCGACGACCTTACCGGTCTGACCGTTTACGAGGAATGTATATGGAGTTCCATTAGGATTAATCGTGATAAACCATGCCGGAAGCAGTACATATCCTGTGCGCTGGAGCTTCAGAACAGGGGTTGACTTCACCACTTTCAGGAAATTCTTCGGAGACTGTTCCCGCATTTTCCCGTTGAAAAGCGTTCTGGCCTTCAGTTCAGCCGTTCCGCGAGCGGCCAACGGCTGGATATCCTGAATATTCGAATAGAAGCCCATAAGATACGAAGAATCGAATTCCACGGCATCGCGGAGATTATATGGCTCCAGAAGGGCAGTCATGCGGTCGTTCAGCGCGCTGCAGCATTCTACAAGAAGATCGGAGAACTCCGCGCTTCCGTCAAAGATATACACCTTCTCGAAGAGTCCCAGCGTATGGCGTTGTGTATCCGTGATGGTCCCGTCATAGGTAAAGTACGGGATGTAGATGCCACGTACGCATTCCGGCGAGATTTCCTTAGCCTTCGTAACGAAAGAGCCCGACCGGAGCCGCTTCGTTACACTCTCGAGGGCTTCCTCTTTCGTCACAGCAAACGGAACGATCGCATCCGGGCGGTTTGCTTTCGCAATACGGGAGAAAACGACAGCGGTAGCACCGCAGTATACGCATCTGGTGCTGATTTCCGTGCCGGTGACGATGACTTCGCCACCGCACTGGCTGCATGTATAGACCTGGCAGTCTACCATCTCGCCGGTCAGTTCGTCAAACTCGGAGAGAGTCTCTTCCATGCTGACCGGTTCGCCACTCTCTTCGCTATGATAGAAATCATCGGCATCGGGAAGGGTCTTCGGGTCGATTATGTTTCCACATGCGGTACAAACTAATGAATCGAAACCCGGATCATATTCCATGGGGGCACCGCACCCCGGGCAATTCTTCGCCATATATTCCTCCTGCTTGCAGGAATAGCACTCTGCAAGTCTCCATAGTATGATAATATCATTGATTCTTGCGGATTAAAACTGCATCCGCCATGGATTAGACGAAGATAAATTCGGTGTCCCAGCATAATAGATGCGGGTGGTGACGAATATAGACTTTATAGTCAGGAACGATCTCCTTGACGAGAAGAGGGAGAGTAATGAGATCTTCACTTCGGTGATAGCAGGACACGATCAGTGCCGGCCGGTCACGAAGGAGGATCGTCCTTCCGCCTTCGATAGCCGCCTTCTCATTTCCTTCCACATCCATCTTGATAAGGTCTGCCTTCCGGTCCGATAACAGTGTTACAAGTGAGATGGCTGTAAGCTCTTCGGTATTTCCGGCATCGGCCGTTTCATGGACGCCCCGGCCCCGGTTTCGGGGGATATAGGCGTCCCCGTCGTGATCGGAGATGAGTGCCCGGACACATGAGACAGCCGTACTTCCATCGGAGAAGGACCTGGTTTCCGGTAAAGAAGAGGCCTCGTTCGATTCTTCCGGACCATAAAGAGCATGGACAGTTTCACAGAGCTTACGGTAGTTGCGTCGATCCGGTTCTACTGCCAGGATGTCCCGGATCCGGGGGAAGAGTTTCGAATACGAAGTGACGGTATCGCCGTTATAAGCGCCAAGGTCGATATAACTTGCGGGCTCGGGAAGAGAAAGAAGGGAACAGATCTCCTCGGGCGGGGCTTCACAGGGACGAAGTAAGGTATGGTCCCCCGTAAGTTTGTACCGGATCACCCGGTCGAAAGTATCGATGGAAAGATCATCCTGAAGCATCTCCCTGACTTTAGAGAGCTTATCGGCATGGCCGCGGTAGAACGTGGAATCGAACAGAGTCCTGCCATACACGGGAACATCGGGAGCATATACTTCGTTATGTTCGGCGATACGGTCCACATTCTCGATGACTTCCTTCCGGGAGGAACCGAAGCACAGAAGAACGATCATGTCCGGAAACTGTGAGAGGAGTTCTTCATAGGACTGAACCGGAAATCCCCGGAAAGTGCGGTTCCTGACGAAGCCGGAACTGGCGAATATACCACGTACCGGAATCGAGAGGGAAGAAAGCTGATCCAGGATCTTATCTGCGCCGTTCCCGGTTCCGTATAAAACGATAGGTTTCTCTGTATGGGATAGATAGGACCACAGATCTGTCATGTGAATGGCATTAGTTCTTGTGGGGGGTGGTCTTTCTGAACAGATTCAGAAGCCATGGAATCAGAACGATCCATCCGAAACTTCTCAGAACGGAAACAAAACAGCCCAGGATCAGCTGGCCTAAAGAGCAGGCGCCTTCCTGATACTCTGTGAAATGCATGGCGGCATAGCTGATCACGACGCAAAGAAGAGCGCAGACCAGGTAAATGGTCGAGCGGATCAGCACTTCGCGCGGAACAGTCCGTGTCGCATCATCTTTCTTCAGTTCTTTCGTCGTTCCTCGGAATCCGACAAAGAGAAGCACGACGGCACCGATCAGGCCGGCAAATGTCACGATGGTGCGGATGATCACAATTGTTCTGTCCATTTTTAACCTCTATTTATAAGCGTTCACGACTACTTTATTCCACGTCGGCGACTTCGTCAACCATGAAAAAGGGACGAAAATTGCCACCTGGAACAAATTATTTAGAAAAAAAGTGAAATTTTCCAAAGATTTTGATGAAAAACTATTGCATATCATATAATGCGGGAATATAATTGTGACATAAATGTGAATGATTTGTGAATGACCAGTGTCTTTATCAGGAGGAATGGGGTTATGAGAAAAATCAACAAAAACAAGACAGGTTTTACATTGATTGAGATGGTACTCGTTATCGCAATTATCATTATCTTGGCCGTAATCGTATGGTTTAACGTTGCCGAGTATATGGCAAAGGCGAAGAGCGCTACCAGTAAGATGGTCCAGCATCACGAAGCTGTGAATACAGTTACTTCTGCAATTGCTGCGAATCTTTCTTAATCATTTATGTGTCAATAAGTACAGGCGATGTTCTCCCGCGTTGCCTGGATCTGTCGTCTTTTTCATTTTTTCAGAATGAAGAGCTGTCGCATGTGAAAACGTGCGACAGTTCTTTTTCCACGGAATATAGAAAACGCCTCTTCTCATAAGAGTAAGAGGCGTTTGGTTTCTTGATGTAAGGATCAGGTTCAGCAAGAGCCTCTCCCGGAAAGAACGAATCAGAAAGAAGATTCGTCCTTCGGAAGGAAGATCTTCTGGGCGTTGTTGTAGCAGATATCCTGTACGATCGAGCCCAGAAGTTCCATGTTCTTATGGAATTTACCGTCCTCGACGAGACCACCGAGATAGTCGCAGAGGATCCTTCTGAAGTACTCATGACGTGTGTAGGACAGGAAGCTTCTCGAATCGGTGAGCATACCGATGAAGCCCGGCAGATATCCCTGGGCCGCCAGGGAACGGAGGTGGTTCTTGATGCCCTGTTCGTTGTCGTTGAACCACCATGCGGAACCGTGCTGGATCTTCATGGCTTCGGAACCATCCTGGAAACATCCGATGAGTGTGTCAATGAGCGGATCATCGTTCGGATTCAGGCTGTAAATGATCATACGCGGCAGGATATTGTTCAGTGCCAGCACATCCATGAAGTTCGCAAGTGAAGAGACAAAGTTCGCATCGCCGGCAATTGTGTCAAATCCGGTATCCGGACCGATTTGTTCGAAGGCGAGGGAATTATTGTTGCGACGGCAGCCGAAGTGGATCTGCATGGTCCATCCGCGGACGAAGTATTCACTCGCGCAATAAAGGAGAAGTGCGCTCTTGTAGATCGTCTCTTCGGCATAAGTGAGCTTGATCTTCGGATCGTTCATCTTCTTCTGGAAGATCTCGTCTACTTCTGCATCTGAAGTGTCGCAGAACACGAAGCGCTCCATCGCATGGTCGGCCAGACGGCAGCCATGATCGAGGAAATAGTCCATACGCTTGTGAAGTGCAGCCTTCAGGTCGTCCCAGTTCTGGATCGGCATCTCGGCCGCCTTGGAAAGGATCGAGACGTAATCGGCAAAATCACTCTTCTCGATATTGACGATGCGGTCGGGACGGAACGTCGGGATGACCAGTGGAGCGAACGTCAGATCCTCTGCGATCCGGCGGTGCGAGAAGAGGTCGTCAGCCGGATCATCTGTGGTACAGAGAAGGTCCACATTCGAATTCATGATGAAGTGTCTCGCACTGAACATGCCACTGTTGAGCTTCTCATTAACGGTTTCCCAGATCTGCTGGGCATTCGACATCTCAAGAGGCTCCTTGATGTCGAAATAGCGGTACAGCTCCAGATTCGACCAGTGATAGAGAGGATTGCCGACGGCACGCTCGATGACACTCGCCCAGGCGAGGAATTTATCGAAGTCATCTGCGTCACCGGTGATCAGATCTTCCTCGATCCCGGCCGAGCGCATCAGCCTCCACTTGTAGTGATCCCCGGAAAGCCACAGCTTCGTGAGATTCGGGAACTGGATATCGTCCGCAATTTCCTTAGGATTAATATGGCAATGGTAGTCGATGATAGGGCAGTTCTTCGCATAGTCGAAGTAGAGGCGCTCTGCCGTCGCGCTATGAAGCATAAAATGGTTGCTGATCAATGTAGCCATGGATTACCTCCTCGTCATGACATATAGCGTCATATCGATTCTAACCGATTCTACCATAATGATAACAAAGAAATCGAAAAGACAGAATAGTTTTCTTTATAGAAATTGGAAGATTCCTGTAAGTAATTTACTTGCGTTTCTTGATCTCGTTTCTTACAGCGATCGTGATCAGGATCGTACCGGTGACGAACAGATAGATCCACCAGGACATATCGCCCCAGACGCGGTTGATGATGTAGACGGCCATGCCGAGCACGCAGACGGTGCCGAGGATGAGGAATCCCTTATTTCTGCGGAAATATCCGCCAAGAAGGATCAGGAAACTGATCACGCCGAACAGGATCAGACAGAATGTGTCCTTCGGGGTGGCGAGCGTCAGGACAGCCAGGATACCCATCTCAATACTCGAGAAGATGAGCCGCATGGAGGCGATGTCAGACTTTCCCTTCGTTCCCGGGAAGAGCCACGGCAGAAGGAAGATCAGGATCGTTGTCGGAAGAAGGTAGCATGCTTCGACCAGATTCGATAGGGACGGAAGTGTCAGGATCGGCATCCATACGATCGTGGACATCGTCAGTATGATCAGCGCCACGGCTCTTCTGCGCTTGTCTTTCTCCTGACTCTTAAGAAGCAGGAGGACCTCCAGGACGATAAATCCCGGAAGCAGAAGGAACAGATACCGGCATGTGTAAAACAGCGAGAAAAGACCTTTAAAGAGATGGTCGAGAATATGGGAGGTATGGGAGATGTCCGCGATCGAAACGGAGGCTTCTTTCAGCGCCCGGGACGAGGCGATCGTCAGGAAAGGAACGATCATGAAGAGGAGGAACTGGGAGAACAGTGCACCCAGGAAGAATGGATCACGGCGGAGCTTGTCCGTCTTCCGAAGATATGAGATCGCGGAATAGACGAGGACCGGAAGAAGGAACAGGAGGACCTCCGTCCATACCGGAATCGCAAGATAACCGTCGTCCGCATAGTAATGGACCGTCTTGATGAACACGATCGTCAGAAGTGCAGCGCTTACGGAACTGATGGACGGGATGTATCCGGTAAAGAGGATCATGGACGAGATCAGCATCAGGGCAAGGAGGATCGGGTAGACGGGATAGGCATTCCGAAGAAGTCCGCTTATAAACTCGAAGAGGAGCACGATCCCGATGCCGCCTGCCCACAGGAACAGGGCCTGGTTACGGGGGGATATGAATGCTTTCGGAAGCTGGTCTTTCTTCCCGCCGGGAAGAAGAGACGAAACGGCGAAAGCCGCGAGCGGGACAAGTGAAAGGACCGCGAAGACAAAGGTCGGCTTCAGGAAGGATGAGGAGACACCGAATGCCTCCGGGATCTGAAGTGCGAAGGGCACAACGGCAATCAAGGAAAGAAGGCCGAACAGTGTATAGAAGAACGGCATGAGGGAAGAATCCGTGTGCTTCTCCCGAAGAAGCAGGATGACGAAAAGAAGCGGGATCAGGATCGGAGCCAGATGCTGCATCACGTAAAGGAACGGGTCGGAAGAGGAGGAGACGAAGCGGATGACCATCAGGAAGAAGAGAAGGACACCCATGGTGAGGGAAGACGTCCAGGTGCAGATCCTCGTGGCAGTCGAAGAGGAATCGCCGGAGAACGCTTCCTTTCCGGATCCGGTACGGAAGATGCGGAAAGCGGTGTACAGGAAAGTGAATAGTGCAAGCAGAAGGATCGCGAGAAGTGAGACGCGGGAATCATCTTCTGCGTTTCCTATCTTAAAGGAGAAGAACAGGAAGACGAACAGCGGCCAGATGCAGGCATAGAAGCAGCGGTTCAGCCGGATGCTCCGTGGTTCTTCGGTAAGGGAAGGATCACGGTAATTGAGTGTATCCGTCCGGCATGCCATTACGACAGATCCGGCACAGATAAGAAGTGTCAGACCGAAGAACCACATCGAATATGGATCGTCGATCGATAAGGCGAAGAACTCGAGAAAATAGACCAGATATCCGAAGAGAAGGATATTGCCGGTACCGGTATAGAAGCGGTGGTGGGGGATGAAGGAGAATGCGGCATACATCGCACCGGACACGATAAGTCCCAGTAGTGCCACCGTCGTTTCCGAGAGCATATACGCGGACTTCCCGATGCGCATATATTCGTTAAGTACAATTCCAGTATAAGGTGTGGTCAGGCTCATGAGACGGACAGCCGTGATCCACAGAAGCGTGAAGCAGGGTGGGATCACACCGACGAAGAATAAAGGCTTTTTCTCCCGGATCGAGAGATAGGTGAGGGCGAGGCAGGGCACGATAGCCAGTGCAATATATCCCCACGAATCGATGGTCAGAGAATAGATGCATATCGGAATGCAGCTTGCGAACAGGAAGACAATTCCGCAATAGAGAAGGACCCGCGAGAAGATCTTCCTGGTAGAAGGTACGAGCGAAAGCGCAACAAGAGAGAGCCCGACCACAAGTATCCATATCGTGAAAGAAAGGATACCGTGAAGTCCGACGATCTGTGCCGTACCGATGAGTAGAAGAACGATGGCAGGGAGACTCAGAAGACCGGTTTCCCGCTTCAGGACCGAAGAAAGGAAGAAGGCCGCAGCCAGGACGAGAAGGAAGATACCGGACCAGACGCTATAGCGGCTCAGGAACAGCGCCACGACCGTCATGGCGTAGAGATTTAAGATGGCGTAGATGGTGTATATTTTCGAAAACGGGAAGAAGCGGGAACTCTCCGGAATTTTCCCGATATAGGGCGAAAGGAAGATGACCGCGGAAGAAAAGACCGTGACCAGCAGAAGATCCAGGGAGTACGGATAATCGAACATGACGGCTAATGTAAAGACACTAAGGCTCAGGCTGATCAGTGATCCGGCCGCGAATACCCGGCTACGGAAGAAGACGGCGCCGAAGAGAAGAAGCACGAAGAGACATATGAAACACAGAAGAAGCGTGTTATAGAGCGCCGGTACCTGAAGACCGAAAGATCCTCCCAATAAGGCAAAAGCACTGGCACCGAATATGGTGATCGGTAGTGTGACAGAACCGATGGAGTAGAAGGCGATACTGGTATTGGAAAGTTTCAGTTTCGTTTTCGCCAGGATACCGGCTCCGAGGAAGATGGCACTGAAAGAAAGAAGTGCAATGGCACGTACACCGCTTCCGAGTATGCTCCAGGTCGCGGAGATGAATCCGATGGAAGCCAGAAGCAGTAAGATGACACCGACGGTCAGGATCACCGGTGTATGGGCATTATCCGAAGAAGAGGGTGCATCGGCAGGTGTTGCCGGGACCTTCTGGGGCGCAGGTGAGGAAACCATCTGCGGTGCCGAAGGAGCCGGGACAGAAGCCGCCGGCTGCGGGAGCGGTGCTTTTGCCGGTTGAGAAACAGGCTGTGTATATGCCGGAGCAGGAGCTGCGGCAGGGAGAGAAGAGGATGCGGGCGGAGTCAGAACAGTGGACTGCGGAACCGGAGAATGGGGATGCGGATCGATCGAGCCGATCTTCGCATCCGGGTCAAGTTCTTTTACCTTTCTCTGGAGCTGATTGACATAACGACGGTAGTTCTCTTCGACCTGAAGGTGGCGGTTGATCTCCTGATGGTGCATCTCGGCATCTTCTGCCTTGTCGCGCCGGAGATGACGGATCTGCACGCGGGACACGATGAAGAGGATCAGAAGGGGAATGGGCGCAAGAACGTAGACCAGAATGAGTAGCCAGAATAATACTTCCACGACGAGGTCCCCTCCTTCCTCGAATGTTTTGATTATCAAACTAATTTCACTATAGTCCCCTCAGAAACGTTTGTCAACAGTCCGCCTTATCGGGGGAAACGGTTTCCGGTGCAGGGATGTTCTCTACGATGCCGATGGCTTTCTTTCCGACTTCCAGGATACATCCGCCGGAGGTCTCTTTCCCGGCCTGGTCTTCACTTATGAGACCCGGACCGATCTCGAGGTAGAAGATCGTATAGTTATCGTTGTCGAGAGTATAGCCGTGCTGCCCCTTCTTGATCGCGCCGAAGGTGTATCCGGAGACGGGAGTGAATCCCAGGAAGAAGCCGGCCTCGATCGCGCCGCTGTCACGCATCTCCTGTTCCGTGAGTCTTCTGCGTACTCCCGGAAGAGCGGAGAATTGCTCCAGAAAACGATCCAGCGCCGCTCTCTTATCGGAAGATATATTCTCAGAGATATGTAGAAAACATGCACCATTTACTGTCTGGAACCAGGCCGACTCAGGGGTGATGCCCGCTTCCTGAAGAAGCTTGTTCGGCAGGATATTGGTGTGTACATTCATACATGAATGGTCGCTGAATATAAGGATGTCCAGATGCGAGATCCCCTTACTCGGATCCCCGCCTGCTTTCCTCTCTGCTTCCTCGATTCCCTCGATCAGGACGCCCAGAAGCTTGTCGTCATATTCGATCGATTTCTTCGTCGTTTCCGAATCGATACCGGTGTGGTGTTTCTGATGATCCGTGTCCTGCAGATGCAGCATATAGAAATCGGCTTTCTCCTGCGCGATGAGATCACGGGCAGTATAGGCAATAAAGGTATCGATGCCGAAGTAGTTGAAGGACCGGCACTTACGCATATAGCGGAAGAACTTCGGGCAGAGACGGAAGGTGGAACTGTAATGTAAGAATTTAAATCCGCGGTAGATCATGCTCTCTGTGCCCGGCACTTCCGCAAGATGGTAGCGGATCTTCTCGCCGGGGGTACAGGGATACATCATGGCACAGGAGACAAGACCTTTCTCGTAGGCCCGTTCGGGAAGGGTCTTTACCTTGATGAGTTTCTTATGGGCCCGCCAGGTCTCCTTATTCTTAATGGGGTCATAGATGACATTATCGAAGAGCCCATGTTCCGAAGGGAGGACTCCCGTGGAAATACTCGTATGGACCGGATAGGTATTCGAGATGAAGAGGGAGTCGACCTTGCGGTGGAGAAGTCCCCACGAAGCAAGTTTCCTGAAATTCGGAAGGGTGAGAAGGTATTCGATGTCATGGTCAGAAATGGCATCGAGAGAGAGCATGATAAGAGGTCTTTCAAGTTTCCCGGAACGCATGAAGCCGCCTCCGTCTAATAGAATGTGGATCAAGTGGGACAATAGGATTTGTCCCGCGGATACGATATAATAATACCATTGAAAACAAAAACAGACCACGTAGAATTGTGAGGATACTATGGGTAAGAGAGTGATATTGATCGTACTGGACAGCTGCGGGATCGGAGGCGCGAAGGATGCGGCCGCATTCGGAGACGAAGGGTCACACACACTCGCGGCATGCTCGAGGGACAGTGCTTTTTCCATCGAGAATATGAAACGGATCGGCATGGGATGCATCCCGGATGCGCTTCCGTATGAGGAGCAGGATCATGGCGGTGTCGGCGCCTGGGCACGGGTCGAGGAAGCCTCGATGGGGAAGGACACGACCATCGGACACTGGGAGATCGCAGGACTGATCTCACCGGAACCGCTCCCCACTTATCCGGAAGGTTTCCCGCCGGAAGTGATCGCGGAATTCGAGAAACAGACGGGAAGAAAGACCCTCTGCAATAAGCCGTATTCGGGCACGGAAGTGATCCGCGATTACGGACAGGAGCACATGAAGACCGGAGATCTGATCGTCTATACTTCGGCGGACAGTGTCTTCCAGATCGCAGCGCACGAGGAGATCGTGCCGGTGGAGCAGCTCTACGGTTACTGCGAGACCGCAAGGAAGATCCTTACCGGGAAGCACGGAGTCGGGCGTGTGATCGCGCGGCCCTTCATCGGGCAGTATCCGGAGTTCACAAGAACATCGAACCGTCACGATTTCTCGCTTCTTCCGCCACGGGCGACGCTTCTGGATGATCTTACCGAAGCGAAGATCCCGGTGTATGGAGTCGGGAAGATCTACGATATCTTCGCAGGAAGAGGAATCGGAACCACGGTCCGCACATCCGGAAACATCGACGGAATCGAGCAGACGATCGGCGCCATGGATGCGCAGAAGGACGGCCTGATCTTCGTAAACCTGGTGGACTTCGATATGCTCTACGGACATAGAAACGATGTGCACGGCTATGCCGAAGCGCTGACATATTTCGATGACCGGCTGCCGGAGATCCTGTCGCGGATGGGCAAGGATGATATTCTCATGATCACCGCCGATCACGGATGCGATCCGTCGACGCCATCGACAGATCATTCACGTGAGAATGTGCCTTTCCTGGCGTACGGGGACCGGGTGAAGCCGGGAACGGATCTGGGAGTGCGGAAGAGCTTCTCTGACATCGCGAAGACCATCGGGGATTACTTCGGAATCAATACGAATAACCTGGACGGAGAATCGTTCTGGAAAGAGATGCGGAAAGCCTGACTTGGGGACAATGCACATGGCGGATGTCCGGAGGACACGCCGCGAAGGAAAGGATGGATCAAAGATATGAGTCAATACACAGAAGAAGAAAAGAAGATCGTAAGTAAGGTGGATCACACGCTGCTTCGTACCACGGCGACACTTCAGGAGATCCAATCGCTCTGTGATGCGGCGGTAGAGGCGGGGACGGCTAGTGTATGCATCCCACCGTGCTATGTAAGTGATGCGGTACAGTATCTGAACGGCAGACTTCCGGTATGTACGGTCATCGGTTTCCCGAACGGTTACTCGACCACGGCTTCGAAAGTGTTCGAAGCGAAGGAAGCGATCCACCTCGGCGCGAAGGAGATCGATATGGTCATTAATCTCTGCGACGTCAAGAACGGAAATTACGACCGTGTGTATCTCGAGCTGATGGCGATGCGCGAGGCCTGCGAAGGCGTCATCTTAAAGGTCATTATCGAGACATGCCAGCTCCGGGAAGAAGAGAAGATCAAGATGTGCGAGCTGGTCAGTAAGGCGAAGGCCGACTTCATCAAGACGTCGACCGGATTCAGCACAGGTGGAGCGACAGTGGAAGATGTCCGTCTGCTGCGCCAGTATTCCGCTCCGGAGGTGAAGGTCAAGGCGGCCGGAGGGATCAAGGATTTCGCAGATGCGAAGGCCATGATCGAGGCCGGCGCGGACCGGCTCGGGACCAGCCGTCTGGTGAAGTGATCCTTCCTTTAGAAGAGAAGCAGTGAAAGGAAGAAAGGCAGGGCGAAGATGGATATAGAGAAGAATACGGACCTGGATGGGAAAATGCTTCTGGAAGAAGCGCGTACCGCAAGGAGAAATGCCTATGCTCCTTATTCCGGATTTGCGGTGGGTGCGGCACTTCTGACGAAAGACGGGAAGATCTACCGTGGCTGCAATATCGAGTCTTCGGTATTCTCGCCGAGCCTTTGTGCCGAGCGGGTGGCGCTGGCCAAGGCGATCAGCGAAGGGGAGAAGGAATTCCAGGCAATCGCCATCGTCGGAGGACCTTCCTGTGTCGAACCACACAGTCCCTGTTTCCCCTGCGGCGTATGCCGCCAGGTCTTAAGCGAACACGTCGACGGCAGTGCTTTTGCCATTGTGGTGGAAGAAGAGGGTGAGGCGAAGTCCTATACCCTCGCCGAACTCCTTCCCAAGACCTTCGTGTTCGAAGGATGAGAAGGAGTCCGGAAGGAGGGGATTTCCCGGTCAGACGCCCGTGAAGGCCCAGGTAATGAACTGCATGACCACATAGCTTCCTGCGGAGAACCAGAGCCAGGGGAGGAACGTGCGCTTGTTCTTGAGAAGATGCACGATGGCGCAGATCGCACCGGCGAAGACGACGACGGTGCCCCAGAGACCGAGGGTCCTTGAGAGGGTATAGCCGAAGCGTGACATGTACAGGATGATCTTCGAAGCGGAGATCGTGGCGAATACCATGCTCTCGACCATGAGGATCACGCTCATGATGCGCAGGAGCCTGCGTTCGTGGGAGCCGAAGATCCGCACGCAGATGAGGAGAACGAAGTTCAGGACCACCACATTGATAAGTTCCTGGAAGCCCGACACAGCGTATTCGGAAGCAGTGAATTCTTCAGGCAGTACTCCGGCAAAAGCACTGAACATGTAGCTGGACTGCGAGATGAAGAATGCCAGATACACCAGCGCGAATACCCCGATGACGAAGCTGAGGAGCATGTCCGGCATGAAGCGGAAACGCAGTGCGTCAGAGGTGAGCCTTGCGTGGTATTCTTTCTCATATTTCTGATCCAGCCGGACACCTCCCTGGAAGGCACCGAAGAGGCAAGCACCGATGGGAAGGCTACAGAGGAATTTCTCGATGGATTCCGAAATCGAGATCTGCTGGAGCGACCGGTCGATCCAGTTGATCACCTCGCGGAAATGCCCGTCCACAGAAGACAGATTCTCCAGTGCGATCAGGAAGAAGATGAAAAACAGTCCCAGAACGACGATGATACCGAAGATCTTCGCGACACTTCGTTCCTCCCGGTCCTCTTTCTCCTCGTGGTGGCGCCTGAGAAGTTCGTACCATGTCAGGATCCGGGCGAAGAAGTTCCGGAAAGGCATCCGGAAGATTCCGTTGATCAGATCCAGCGGCATCAGGCAGGAGGAACGGTCCGACAGCAGATGTCCGGTACCGCAAAGGGCCATATAGAACACCACCATGTGGATGAAGAACATCGTCAGTACCGGCATATCGCTCTTATAGGTGCTAAGGCTCAGAAGCAGGAGGATCCCCTCCCAGAACCGGGGTTCGATCCGCATCATCTTCGGCGGTTCGAAGTCTCCCGCAAGGACCTTCTGACGAATGGTCATTTCCAGCCAGATGCAGACTCCCAGAGCGAGAAGACACAGGTAGACCGTGCTCTGAAGATGGGACATTCCCAAGTTGAAGAATTCGATATATGCGTAGGAAAAAGCGTAGCTCACGCCTAGACAGAGGAGCTTAAGGACCCCTGCCTGCTTCGTTTCTGTATTCATTTTTCGTAGAACTCCTTTATACGATTAAGGGAAAAACGGATGTCAGAAGATACGGAAGATTACTCTTCTCTCTTCGCTCCGGGCGGATCCGGCTGGTACTCCAGAATATCGCCTGGCTGACAGTCCAGCGCGGAGCAGATGTCGTTCAGTGTGCTGAATCGGACAGCCTTCGCCTTCTGGTTCTTCAATATCGAGAGGTTCGCCGGCGTGATGCCGATCTTCGTCGCCAGATCTCCCGCAGAGATCTTCCTCTTCGCCATCATTACATCTAAGTTTACAATAATTGCCATACGTCTCACCTCACACTGTCAGATCCAGTTCTGTGCGCATCTCGATCGCCTTGAACATCACGAGCCGGACGCACTCGACGATCAGTCCGACGAACATGCCGAGCAGACAGATGAAGCAAAGAAGACGGGAAGCGCAGGTCCCGATGGCGCAGATGATCGCAATCAGGAAGCAGCAGATCGAAACGACCGACATATACCGGGTGTTGACCTTATCGAAGACGATCCCTTTCTTCAGGTTCAGGAGAAGACTGACCAGACTGAAGAGGATCGGATACGTAAGTGCGGTGCTGAGGTAGTAGACGGTCAGGAAGACCATGAAGCGGACGTGACTGTCGGTAAGAATTCCCAGGGATGTGAGGCTCCCTTCGGCAAAGACCGAATCCTGCCAGTAGAAATTGCAGATAGAGTAACCGAATATATCTCCGAGAAGCACGACGATGAAGAACAGCCCGCATGCGAAGATAGTAAGATTCAGCCAGAGTGTGGCATCAGATTTCTTGGAACGGTCCATATGTGAATTACCTCCATGAGTAATGTGATTGTTGTATCGATACGAAGACCCCGTATCAGGATCTGGCATTATAGTACCACGCCGATTATCGTAATGCAAGCATTTTTTATCGAAAAACGATAAATTCTTTTCGAAAAGCACTATGCCATGTTCTTCTTCGCCCGATATTTCTTTCCGGAGGAATTCCGTTTTGCCCTGTTTTCTGTGCAATCTTACAACCCGCCAAAGATTGCAAGAAATGAAAAACAACTTATAATGGGTATCGTATATAAAATAGGGTATTTTCGGGCTGCTCAGGACGAAAGATCCGGCTCAGATCACCCCGGAAGAAAAAGAGGACGGAAATTGATCAAGTTTACGAAGAAGGCGGTAAGCTTCACAAGAAACAGACTGCGCTGGGGCGTCGTGATCGCGGTGACGATCATATTGATGCTCATCGTCATCTTCGACTCGTCTGTTTTCTCTTCCCGTAAGACTTACTCCTACCTGGGAAAGGGTTCCACGCCGTCGGGCATTCTCAATTCTGACCGCCCGCTGATACAGGAATTCACACCGGACAGGCGCCATATCGACTATATCGAAGTCCGTATGGCCACGAACCTCGAATCCGGGAATGTCATGGCACCGCAGGGGAAGATACTTTTCCAGCTGCAGGAGGCAGACGGATATGTGCTCTATGCCAAGACCGTTCCGATCTCGGAAGTGAAAGATAATGAATATCTCCGGTTTAAGATCGGACTGGATCTGGAGATCGGAAAGGTGTATAAGATCGCCATGCAGGCATGGGAGACGATGGGCGAGGAAGTGCCGACGGTGTGGGTGTCGACGAACGTCCAGGATGCACTCTTCGATGTGCAGTATCCCGGAATGAATCCACAGTCGCATCTTCAGTGCAACATCCAGATCCGTTATTCACGCATGGACTATCTGGCCATGATCATCAGTATCCTTCTGGTGCTCCTTGCGGCACTTCTTGCGGTACTGCACTTCGATCTTTCGGATAAGGCGAAAGAACTGTCCACGATGGCCGTGATGTGCCTGATGCCGATCCTCATGTTTACCGTAACGGAACTGCTTAATAACAACTCCGTATTCCGGAAATCTCCTGCGGCATTCCTGGTCAACTACATCTATTTCCTGCTGATCTACATGCTGCTGTTCATCGCATTTAATAAGTTCCGGCTCACGACGATCATCGCCAATTCCATCGTCTTCGTGCTCGCGATCTTCAACTACTTTAAGCTCGTCTGGAGAGGTGAGCCGATCCAGATCCTCGATGTGGTGACACTTCAGACCGCGATGAATGTATCGGACAATTACCATGTCGAACTGTCGCCGATCCTCATCATCGCGACACTGCTGTTCATCCTCAGTATCCTCATCGTGACCAAGTGCCGCTACCAGATCACACTGAAGCGGAAGCGTGCCGCGATGGGCGTCTGCGGAGCGTTCTTAGGAATCTTCCTGATCCTGACGCTTCTGGATACGAGAAAGAAGCAGAACGCATCCATCAGCCTGATGGAACAGATGGGCGTGGTCAACGATGTGAACCAGCCTTATACCTTCTCCCAGAACGGCATGATCGTTGCTCTTACCATCAATGCCCAGCATATCGCGGTAGAAGTGCCGGAGAATTACAGCGAAGAGAAAGTCCTCGAGGTAGAAGACCATATCGAGCAGATGGATATCCGTCCGATCCTTCCGGAATCCGTGATCAGGCAGTACGAATCCCAGCTGGAACTTCATAAGAGCCAGGGCAAGCGTGTGCTGAAAGACGGGGAGAAGCCGAACATCATCTGCATCATGAACGAATCCTATTCGGATATGTCCACGGTGGGTTCCTTCGAGACCAATCTTGAGATGCACCCGTATATGGATTCACTCTTCCAGAGTGATAATGTCATTCATGGTGATCTCCATGTATCCGTGTACGGCGGCGGAACCGCCAACTCGGAATTCGAATTCCTGACCGGAAACTCTATGGCATTCTTCCCGCTGGGAAGTATCCCGTATCAGCAGTATATCGAGAAAACGACAGGTTCTCTTCCGAGATTCCTCGATGGCGAAGGATATCAGACCATCGCCATTCACCCGTATCTGGCAAGCGGATGGAACAGACCTTACGTGTACGAGAGTATGGGTTTCGATGAATTCCTGTCGATCGATGATTTCTCTGACGATACGGAATATATCCGTTCCTATATCTCGGACCGCGGTTCGTACAGGAAACTGATCGAACTTTATGAGAATAAGGACGAAGGGCAGCCGCTGTTCCTCTTTAACGTCACGATGCAGAATCACGGCTCCTATAACAGCACCCATCCGAATTTCGATCAGGATGTGCGTCTTGTCGAATATCCGGAGAAGTTCCCGGAGACAGAGCAGTACCTGTCCCTGGCCAGACAGAGTGACATCGCCGTGCAGGAACTGATCGACTACTTCCGTTCGGTAGACGAACCGGTCATCATCTGCTTCTTCGGAGACCATCTCCCGAGCATGATCAACGGCTTCTACGAGACACTCCTCGGCAAAGAGGTCACCGAACTCTCCGGCGAGGAGATGCAGCGGCTGTATATGACCGACTTCTTCATCTGGGCGAACTACGACATCCCGGAGTGCGAAGTCAACAGGATCAGCCTGAACTATCTGTCCACGCTCCTTCTGGAGATGACGGGCCTGGATCTGCCGGACTATAACCTGCTTCTGTCCGAGACATATAACCGCTATCCGATCGTGACCGCCATGGGCGTGTACGACAGCAACGGCAGACGATACGATACGGTCGCGGATGTTCCGGATGAGACGGGCATCTTAAATGAGTACAACATCCTCATGTATAACAATGTATTTGAAACCGGGGACAGACGGAGCGAACTCTTCGATTCGGTCCGCTATATCCCGCGTAAAAAGGAGAATAACGATTAGTGGAGACAGAATTTACTTCTTTCGACCAGATGGACCTCTCCGAGGAGGTCATGCGCGCCCTGGAGAAAATGGGCATGAAAACACCGACATCCGTACAGAAGCAGGCGATCCCGCTCATGATGGATAACCGCTGCGTCATCGCGAAGGCCCCGACCGGAACAGGAAAGACCTTCGCCTTCGGCATCCCGATCCTCGAGTACCTCAATATGGATGCGAACTTCGTACAGGCCCTGATCCTGTGCCCGACCAGAGAACTGGCGCTACAGATCTGCACGGAGCTCCGCGCGCTCGGTGCATTTATAAAAGGACTGAAGATCTGCGGCATCATCGGCGGGCAGAAGATGGATAAGCAGATCCAGATGCTTAAGAAGAAACCGCAGATCGTCGTGGCGACGCCGGGACGTCTTCTGGACCATGTGCAGCACAGAAGCATCGACATTTCCGACATCTACACCCTTGTTCTCGACGAGGCGGATAAGATGCTCGACATGGGCTTCATCAAGGACATCCGGAAGATCATGAAGCTCACCCCGAAGGACAAGCAGATCGCGATGTTCTCGGCCACCATGTCCCGTGAAGTCATGGATATCACATGGGAATACATGGAAGGAGCCGATGAGATCGAGGTCGCCCCGAAGGCAGAAGATATGCCGAAGATCAGCCAGTACATCCTGCACCTCGAAGAACGGCAGAAGATGAGTGCTTTTGCCAAGATCATGGAGCAGTATAACTGCCACCGCGTGATGGCATTCTGTAATACCAAGACACGTGTCCGCATCGTGACCGAGGGCATCAAGGGCCTGGGGTATAAGGCGGAATGCCTGCACGGCGACATCGGGCAGGGCGCGAGAAACCGCATCATGGAGGATTTCCGTAAAGGCAAGTTCAATATCCTCGTGGCCTCGGACGTAGCCGCCCGTGGTATCGACGTATCGGATATCGACACGGTCTTTAATTTCGAAGTGCCGAACGAGAACGAATACTATCTGCACCGGATCGGAAGGACCGGACGTGCGGGAAGAGCCGGACAGGCATTCACTTTCGTGACCTACGGGCAGAGCATCCGTATGGATGACATCCTCCGATATACGAAGGTGCAGACAGAAGAACTGGATCTGGACCTGACGTAAGAAGCGGCATCAGCGTGACATCAACATAGGAAAAGGCGGGATCGGACATGAAGGATAAAATGAGAATCGGCGTCTTATGCGGGATCTTCCTCGCAGTAGCCATCCTGATCGGAGGCGTAGTCTTCGCATGGAAGAAGACTTTCTCGGATAAGAAGCAGGACGGAACCTCCCAGGAGTCTTCTCTGTCGGATATATCCGAAGAAGACGGGACCACGACAGCGCCGGAGGAACCTTCTTCCTCGGAGACAAAGGCGTCCGAAACATCGGAGAAGGAAGCTTCGACCACCACTTCCGAATCAGAAATACAGACAGAAGCTACTTCTGCTTCTTCCTCGGCATCCGAACCTTCCGAAGCAAAGCCTTCTGACAGTAATGTACCGGATGTGACACCGGAAGTGAAGAGTACCGGAACGATCGAGGGCGACGGGAAGGAAGGTGTCGCCGGTACCGGAAAATACAACTATGGCGAAGCCCTTCAGAAATCCCTTCTTTTCTATGAACTTCAGCGTTCAGGCGATCTTCCTGAGAATACGCGCTGTAACTGGCGCGGCGACTCCTGCCTGAAGGACGGATCCGATGCAGGCGTGGATCTGACCGGTGGCTGGTTCGATGCCGGAGATAACGTGAAATTTAATCTCCCGATGGCCTATACCGCTTCGATCCTCGGCTGGTCGGTCTACGAAGATAAGGATGCCTACGAGGAGAGTCATCAGCTCGAGTATGCACTCGACAATATCAGATGGGCGAACGAATACTTCATCAAGTGCCATGTTTCTGATGAGAAGTACTTCTATCAGGTCGGGAACGGTTCTTCGGACCACTCCTGGTGGGGACCGGCAGAGTGCGTGGAGTATCAGATGAACCGTCCTTCCTACTTCGTCGACGGAAGTAACCCCGGATCGGCCGTGACGGCGGAAACAGCGGCATCTCTTGCCGTCTGCAGCATTCTCTATAAAGACATCGATCCGTCTTTCAGTTCCGAGTGCCTGACTCATGCGAAGTCCCTCTACGCCTTCGCAGATAAGTATAAAAGTGACGCAGGCTACACGGCAGCAGACGGTTTCTATAACTCCTGGAGCGGCTATTACGATGAGCTCTGCTGGGCCGGCGTGTGGCTCTTCCGGGCGACAGGGGACAGCACCTATCTGTCGAAGGCAGAAGAATACTATCCGAAGGCGAACCAGGACTTCAACTGGGCACTGTGCTGGGACGATGTCCACATCGGGGCCGCGGTGCTTCTTGCACAGGAAACAGGGAAGAGTACCTACACATCTGCAGTAGAGAAACATCTCGATTTCTGGACGACAGGGACGGCGTCCGGAGAGAGGATCACCTATACACCGAAGGGTCTGGCCTGGCTCGACAGCTGGGGGTCACTGCGCTATGCGACGACAACTGCTTTCGTCGCGGCGGTCTATAGTGAGAGCGACAATTGTCCTTCCGGAAAGAAAGATGCCTACTGGGACTTTGCTGTTTCCCAGGCGGGTTACGCACTGGGTGACACCGGATTCTCCTACCAGATCGGATACGGCACGAGCTATCCTGTCCATCCGCATCACAGGACGGCCCAGGGTTCTTACAGTGACAACATGAATGATCCGGGCACGTCCCGGCATATCCTCTGCGGTGCCCTCGTGGGCGGACCGGATGCATCGGACGGCTACACCGATACCGTCAGTAACTACAACACCAACGAAGTCGCCTGTGACTATAACGCCGGATTTACCGGTCTTCTGGCGAAGCTCTACACCCGCTATCACGGACAGACGCTGACGGGATTCGGAGCCTGTGAGACCGTCGGCGAGGAATACCGCGTTGATGTGACGAAGAATGCTGGAGGTTCGGATTTCCTGGAGATCAAGGCGATGATCTATAACATGACCGGCTGGCCGGCCAGAGCGCCGAAGAACCTCGAGCTCCGCTACTATTTCCCGATTCCTTCGGGAGTAGCTCTGTCCGATCTGTCGGTATCTTCTTCTTACGGGCAGAATGTCCGGTCCGTGACGCTCCTCGATGCAGGAAACAATGTAGGTTGCGTACAGGTGCTTCTCGAGGAGTATTCTTCGTATCCGGGAGGACAGGAAGAATATAAGAAAGAGGTACAGTTCCGTGTGACGGGCCTTCCGCAGGATGCGGCGGGAAGTGCAGCGGCATGCCTCTTCGAAGACGGGAAGATCGTATACGGGCAGGAACCGGATGGTGCGGGCAACATCGTTACTCCGGACCCGAAGCCGGATACCACCACACCGGCACCGACGGACACGACACCGAATCCTCCGTCCGGCTCCGGAACAGGAGGAAACGGAGAAATCTCCTTAAGTATCGAGCACATCTCCAGCGGCAATAATGCCATCTCGCTGAATCTGACCATCGAGAATACGGGGACAGGTGAGATCGACCTGGGAAGCCTTGCTATCGAATATTACTTCACGAACGAGAAGGGTTCCGCGCTGGCCTTCGATAACTATCACTGCGCCATTACGAGAAAGAGCGGAAACTACGAAGCACTCACCGGTGTGTCGGGAGCGTTCTCTTCTGTCGACCCGAAGAAAGATGGCGCCGATACGGCCTGCGTGATCAGCGGGTTCGGATCCGGGAAGCTGTCTTCGGGTGACAAGCTGGTGCTGCAGTGTGCGATCCATCACAATGACTGGTCCGACTTTACCCTTACAGATGACTATAGCAGAAAAGACCCAGAGAACATCGTCATAGCTTCTGGAGACAGCGTGATCTTCGGGAAGCGGCCCTGAAAATATGGTAGAATAAAATGACTTTGGGAAATGGGAGGTAGCCGAGCTCTTTGCTGTGACAGAGAGTGAACGGCGTGAGAGAAATGGGACTTTTTGATTTTCTGGGTAAAGGGAAAGAAAAGGCGGCGGCACAGGCGGAAGAATCTGCAAAGACTTCTCAGATGGCACCTGTCGGAGCATCAGGTGTACAGTTCGGTTCGCAGTACGGTGTATCCACGACATTCGTCATCGCGCCGAAACCTCTGGATGTCGGCGTGAAGCGTTCGAAAGAACTGCAGAATAAACTCGTGGCGACCGGCACCGTCAAGGGTGGCGAATTCAGAAAAGGAGATCTGGTCGTCATCGTAGGACGCGATGGCGTGGTGAAGGCGCAGACGAAGCTTCTCGATATTATCAGGGACGATAACGTGAACGATTTTAATACCCTCCTTTCTGCCAACATGGGTAAGAAGGAAGCTGGCTTGGGAGTGGATGCCTATTTTTTCCTCGACATGAGCGAGGGTGTAGACTCCGGTGATCTGATTGCTAAAGTATAGAGGTCTTTTCGAGATGAAAGAAGTGGAGGAAGAAAGATAGATGGACTTGCTGCTGGCGATTCTGGCTTTGCTGGCCGGACAGATTCTTATCGGTCTGCTGCACTGTGGTGTCAGCTATCTGTACGGGAAGAGCAAGGGCGCGAGTGTTTACGTTTTTACCTGCCTTTTCTTCCGATGGGAAAGAGATAACTATAATACGGAAGCCCCCGGGAAGATCCGTTTCTCTGTCACGAGACTGAATCAGCTCTTCCCGACGATACTGATGTATTCCCGGACGGTTTCTCCGGAGGAAATCAGGAAGCACCAGAAAACAGGAATGATTACATACAGCATTCTGGCTGCGTTGTTTCTCATAGGCGGTGTAGCCGTTGCGATGCTTCTCCCGACGCCGACGTGGTCTCTGATCCTGAAGTATGCGCTGGGTGGAGGATTCCTGTATTTCCTGAACATGGCGTACTTTGCCGGTAGAGCCACGAGGAAGGCAAACGGTCTTATGGCGAAAGTCCAGGAGATCCGCGAAGCGATGCTCAAGAACGATGTAAGCCTTCTTCCGAATCCGGATTTCGCGTATGAGGAATACAGTAAGGCGGCCTTGGGAGACAGACTCACCTATCTCACGCTCTTTTACCGCTATGCAGAGATCCGTAATGATCTTATGGCGATGGCCGAAGCGGCGAATGCCATGACGAAACTCGGTACAGCGACACTAACGGAATCCGGACATTTCCATCTGGACGCATGTCTGTTCTCTTACTATTCCTTCCGGCAGAAGGATCCGGCTCTGGCGCAGAAATACTACATGCGTTCGAAGAAGGCGATCGATCGGGATTCCGACTGTAACGGCAGGCGCAGACTCGCATACTACGCCTACTATATTCAGCAGGACCGGGAACTTGCCGGAAAGTATCTGGAAGAAGGGATACGTGCACTTTCAGTCGAAGACCCGCGGATGACCCGGATCGAGAGAGATCTGGAAGAGAGGATGCTTCTTTACCTGAAATCCCAACTGGACGGCTGAGTATAGAAGAATAATGATTGAAAAGCACTCCTTATAAGAGGTATAATATTTGGGCGTGATTTCACTACCGTGGTTTCCCGAAGGAGAAGCCTTCGTGAAACTGCGGATGAAAAATATTAAGTAAGGCAGGCGATTGATTTATGGCATTTATCGACGAGATCAAGGCAAAAGCAAAGAGCAACAAGAAGACCGTTATTCTTCCGGAGTCCATGGACAGAAGAACATTCGAAGCGGCCGCAGAGATCCTTTCTGAGGATATCGCGAATCTGATCATCATCGGAACCGATGAGGAAGTAGCAAAGAACAGCGAAGGCCTGGATATCTCCAAGGCAACGATCATCAACCCGAACACCTATGAAAAGACACAGGAGTACATCAACGGTTTCTATGAGCTCCGTAAGGCGAAGGGGATGACACCGGAAGAGGCAGAGAAGACTCTCCTTTCCGACTATATGTACTATGCCTGCATGATGGTAAAGATGGGCGACGGCGACGGTATCGTTTCCGGTGCCTGCCACTCCACAGCCAACACACTCCGTCCGTCCCTGCAGATCATCAAGACAGCGCCGGGCACCAAGCTTGTTTCTGCTTTCTTCGTAATGGTCGTTCCGGACTGTGAGTATGGTGAAGACGGCGTATTCGTATTCGGTGACTGCGGTCTCGTTCAGAACCCGAATCCGGAAGAACTCGCAGCGATCGCAGGTTCCTCTGCCGCTTCCTTTAAGCAGCTCGTCGGTAAAGAGCCGGTAGTGGCTCTTCTTTCCCACTCTTCCATGGGTTCCGCGAAGCACGACGACGTTACGAAAGTCGTTGAAGCAACTAAGATCGCTAAGGAAGAATATCCGCAGTTCGCTATCGACGGTGAACTCCAGGCTGACGCGGCGATGGTTCCGTCCATCGGCGCAAGCAAGGCTCCGAACAGCAACGTTGCAGGTAAGGCAAACGTTCTTATCTTCCCTGACCTCGACGCAGGTAACATCGGTTATAAGCTGGTTCAGAGACTGGGTAAAGCTGAAGCTTACGGTCCGATGTGCCAGGGTATCGCGAAGCCGGTAAACGATCTGTCCCGTGGATGCTCTGCGAAGGACATCGTTGGTGTTATCGCCATCACAGCTGTACAGGCTCAGAATTCTTAAGTCAAATACGAAGCGGGGAGGGGACTTCCCGCTTTACTTTTGAAATATCAGTATTGAAGGAGAAAATGAATGAAGATTTTAGTTATCAACTGCGGAAGTTCTTCCTGCAAGTTCCAGCTTTTTGAAACATCTACAGGTGATGTTCTCGCGAAGGGTAATGCGGAGCGTATCGGTATTGACGGTAAGCTCACCTATAAGACACCGGGTAAAGAAGATTACATCTGCACCGATCCGATGCCGGACCATAAGGTTGCCGTGAAGATGATCCTCGACGCTCTCGTTGACAAGGATCACGGCGTACTTGCCGACATCTCCGAGATCAAGGCCGTCGGTCACCGTGTACTCCATGGCGGTAAGTACTACAGCAAGTCTGTTATCGTAAATGACGATGTAAAGCGCGTCATCCGCGAGTGCTTCCCTCTGGGACCGCTTCATAACCCGGCAAACCTCACAGGTATCGAGGCCTGCGAGTCTGTTCTTCCGGAGGGTACTCCGCAAGTGGCAGTATTTGATACGGCTTTCCACATGACCATGCCGCCGAAGGCTTACACCTATGCGCTTCCTTATGAGCTTACAGAGAAGTATTCCATCCGCCGTTATGGTTTCCATGGTACTTCCCACCGCTATGTATCCCGCCGTGCAGCAGAATTCCTCGGTAAGGATTATAACGAAATCAAGATCATCACCTGCCACCTCGGTAACGGTTCTTCTTTCGCAGCAGTTGACCACGGTAAGTGCGTCGATACATCCATGGGTCTCACCCCTCTTGCAGGTATCTGCATGGGTACCCGTTGCGGTGACATCGACCCGGCAATCGTTCCGTTCCTGATGACCAACGAGAACATGAGCCCGGATGACATCGATGTCCTCATGAACAAGAAGTCCGGTGTAGAAGGCCTGTCCGGCGTTTCTTCCGACTTCAGAGATCTTGAGAAAGCTTCCCGCGCAGGTAACGAACGCGCAACTCTCGCTCTTGAGATGTTCGAGTATCAGGCCAGAAAGATCATCGGTTCCTATGCGGCAGCAATGGGCGGCGTAGACGTCATCGCATTCACAGCCGGTATCGGTGAGAACACCGACTATATCCGCGCACATGCCTGCGAAGGCCTCGAGTTCATGGGCGTCAAGATCGATCCCAGCAAGAACGATGGCGTACGCTCCGAAGCGGTCATCTCTGCTGACGATTCCAAGGTAACGGTAGCGATCATCCCGACCAACGAGGAACTCGCAATCGCACAGGAGACAGAAGAATTAGTGAAATAATGAAATAGTACTCTTCGGAGACACAGCATAATTGAAAAGAATGAAAGGATTTCTTCCGCGCGGCGAGTTTTGCGGAGCAAACTGGTCGAAGCCGCAAGGAAGAAATCCTTTTTATATGCGATATGACGTGGAGGAAATATGCGGATCATTTTAGTTCGGCATGGCGATCCGGATTACGTGAAGGATTGTCTGACGGAGAAGGGAAAGATACAGGCTGAAGCGGCGGCAGAGAGGCTCATGGGAGAAAAGATCGATGCGGTCTGGTCGTCTTCCTGCGGCCGTGCGTATGAAACAGCGCTGGCTTTCTCCAGGCGCTCGGGAATTGAGCCGGTCCGTCAGCTTGAGTTCATGCGGGAGATCCGCTTCGGGTACGGTGAGGCACTGTATTCGACCGGGAACCCATGGGATGAGACAGACCGGATGTCCCGGGAAGGAGAGGAGATCCTGATCCGGAACTGGCAGGAGCTTCCGTTCTTTCAGGATAATGCCGCTACCGAAGATGTGGAGAAGATCGCGGTCGAGACGGATAACTGGATGAGGGAACTGGGCTACGAAAGAGATGGCCTCTATTACCGCTGCCAGAGATCTGATGAGAAAGAATATACTGTAGCGCTGTTCGCACATGGGGGATCGGGAACGGCCATGCTGGCCCGTCTTCTCAATCTTCCGTTCTTCTATCTGTGCGGACTCATACGCATGGAGCATACTGCGATCACGATCGTCCGATTCGAACAGAAAGAGAGAGAGACGGGTATGCCCGTGCTGGAACTGTGCAACGATTCCAGGCATATCCATACCGGAGTGTTTTCAGAATATTCATAAAAACTGAAACTTTGCTTTAACCTATCCGGAAGGGTAGAATTTATAATAGTTTCAGAAATACCTTCGGACACCCGGGAGAGATATGCGACATACATTTACGATCTACAAATGGGAGATGAGAAAGATCATCGGCAACTGGAGAAAGACACTTGCCGTTTTTCTTCTGCCTGCGATCCTGCTCCTGGCGGCCATTAATGTATTCCCGCTTCTGATGAATTACCTCTCGACCGGACACCTTCAGAGCCGGCCGGTAACCGTGGTCGATGCGCCGGACTCCTTCCGGGAATATATCGACTCGAATGACAAATCCTCGATGTACACCATCACCTGGATGACGAAAGAAGAAGCGGAGGCGCTTGCTGACGATGAGGAAGAGACCGCCAGGCAGATGAAGAAAGGCCGTGTGTTTATCCTTTTCGAAGCACTGGGACAGACCGGGCGCATCAGTAAAGATGCAGTGGCAGAGTATTCCAGGAATAGAGATGACGGACATACCGTGTCGATGGAGGAGCAGATGCTCTGGGAAGCGGACAGTACCTGGGAAGAAGACGGGTATATCCTCACATATGAAGATATGGACTTCGATACTTGCGTCGAATCTGCATATGAGGAGCTGGCGGAAGGGAAGAACAACCATAAATACAGAACGGGCATGCTCGTTTTCTACGACGATGGCTCCTTCACGAGTTATATGCTGGCGGAGCAGTTCCGCGCCGATCTGGGGGACGGGTATTCCTCGTATCTGCTGAATGAACTGGGAAGCAGATATATTGAATCCGGAGGAGGCCCGCGCTGGGAGCAGGATGCCTTTAATCCTTTTAATTTCGTCCTGATGAACCGGGCGAATGCGAATGCCGGAGCGGCGAGATCGATCCCGAGTATGCTGATCCTTCTCATGTATTACTGTATCTATTCGCTCTCGGCAGAGACTATCGCCTCGTCAAGAAGCAGCGGATTCCTCACGAAGGTCTACCTTACGCCGATTTCCAAGCAGGCTCTTCTAACAGGTAAAGCCCTGATGGTCGTGACGGTCGGTGTGGTCAGTGCGGTCGTGACGTATGTTCTGATGTTCTTCTCTTCGTGGCTGAACCGGAGTAACAGTGCCTACTCCATGCTGCCGTTCGGACTGTTCCTTACCGGTTCGCAACTTCTTCTGCTTCTTATCACGCTTCTTATATCGGCCTGCCTGATGGGTATGGTCTGCTTCGCCATCATCTTCCGTCTTAGAAGAATGGAAGACGTGATCATGAATCTTCAGGTACCGCTGGTACTGATCATCTTCGAATTCTTCGGAAATATCTTCCGTCCGTCTGCTGCCATGTCCTCAGAATATTTCCTGCCGGTACATAACTCGATCATGCTGATCCGGGACATCTTCCTGGGGACATACACCTGGCAGAAGGTATTTCTGGTCAATATACTCAATATCGTTCTGGCCTTTCTTCTTTTGCTTCTGTGCATGAGCAGTAAGGATGGGATGACACATATCTCGCAAGGAGGTACCTATGATCTCGGTAAGTCACGTAAGTAAGCGGTATAACAAACGCGACATGGTGGTGAACGATGTCAGTTTCACCGTGGAGAAAGGAACGATATTCGGACTTCTGGGTCCGAACGGAGCCGGAAAGACGACCCTCATGCAGATGATCGCCACCCTCTTGATCCCGACTTCCGGGTTCGTTTCGATCTGTGGACTGGATACGAGTTCGTCTGCACAGGAAGTCAGAAAAAGGATCGGTTTTCTGACGACGGAGATCAAGCTGGATCCCCTGTCGACACCGAACCAGCTGTATCGCTTCTTCAGTGAACTATATGACATTCCGAAAGAAGAAATCGAATCGAGAAAGCAGGCAAGCTTCGCCCGTTTCGGGATCGGGCCTTTCGCCGATAAGCGGATCGCGGAGCTGTCGACCGGTATGAAGCAGAAGATCTCCATCGTGATCTCACTTATTCACGATCCGGAGGTGATCATCTTCGATGAACCGACGAACGGACTGGATATCCTTACCTCCCGGCAGGTGATGGATTATCTCCTGGAGCTGAGAAGTAAGGGATGCTGCGTCCTTCTGTCGACGCATATCTTCTCCGTGGCCGAACAGCTCTGTGATGAGATTGCGATCCTCGTAGACGGAAGGATCGTCGCACAGGGTTCGGCTTTAGAACTTACCGAGAAGACGGAAAGCCGGAATTTCGAAGAGGCTTTCTTTAAGCTTTATTCCGAGTATCACAGGGAGGGATAAGATTTGAAGCGCGCAGTTCGGGCACTGATACGGAAAACATTCGGGAAGAATCACTCGATGCGGTCACAGGCATCGGTGATCACGCTCGTCTGCTGCCTTGTTTTCCTGTGCGTGGTCTACTTCTACTTCCGAAGCCTCTTCCGGTACTGGTACAGATGGGAAAGAGGACCGAAACTGGCACGTAAAGTCATCCTGGTCAATACGCCGGACTCTTTCCGGGACTATATGGAGGAAGAGGACAGCAAGCTGGAGAAGATCGTGATCGAGAAGGAGTGGGAAGCCTACTTCGACCTGTTTACCTTCGATGAATGGATGGACAAAGAGAACGCCTTCATGGTCGTCGTTTTCCCGGAGGATTTCGATGAGAAGATCCTTCTGAAAAAGGTGGAGGAGAAGCCGGAGATCCTGACCTACTGTTCCTCCGATTACCTCAACTATACCCAGATGAAAGAAGACTTCTGCGAGGATCATCTGAATCAGGGATATTTCATGTATATCCAGAATCAGATGGGCATCCCCGTGACAGACCTGGGCATGCCGGACATCTGGCTATCCGGAGATGAATACGGAGACGAGGAGAATGTGGCCGTCGGAAGGTTCGCGCGAATGGTCATGCCGCTTCTGTTCTTCATAGGGATCATGTACACCTGCATGCTCAGCGGCATGAATGCCATCGCCGGCGAGAAGGAAAGGGGCACATTCGCCGCACTTCTCATGACACCGATCTCACGGACCGCGATCGTTATGGGCAACTACCTGGGTGTGGTGCTGCACGCGGCGATCCCTGCGGTTGTGCTTCTGATTCCGATCCTCATCTTCGATTTCCGGCTAAGTGTCATTCTGGTGATCCTTCTGTCGCTGTCACTGCTTCTTCTTATGGCGGCCATTACGATACTCATCTCCTGTATGAGTAACAGTATCGTCTCGGCGCAGACCGCCTTCCTCCCGATCTTCCTGATCGTACTGGTGGCGTGTGTGACGTGTATGCAGCAGACGACCGTCAATCCGGTCAACTACTATATCCCGATCTACGGGCATTTCTACGGGATCGGCGACGGCCTGATGGGGACGGCTTCCGTTCCGGGCGTGCTGGTATGCTGCCTGTCCTCTCTTGCCCTTACCGCAGTCTGTATCCTGGTATCGCGCCGTCTCCTTATGACGGAAGCCTTCACTGTGGCAGTCGAGTCGAAGTCCGATAAAGAGATCCGGAAAGCCGCCGAGCGGGCGAAGAAGGAGCAGAATGACTATGTCTCCCGTGCGCGGGCGCAGGTCTTCGGCTACCGTCCTTATATGAGAAAACCACTTGTGCGGTTCCTTCTGGGGCATGCCTTCCTGCCATTGGCGTTACTGTCCGTTTTCCAGACGATGGCCATGATCCCGGCCATTATCTCCTACATGAAAACATCCGAGTCCATCGCCTTCTTCCGGATGTTCCGGGAACTGTCCAATATCGATCAGATCATGGACGCCGTGAAGGCTTCCGGTGAGCTTTTCTCCGGATTTATGAGGAATCACTTCTTCATCCTGTTCATGGGGATCGGATACTGGTGCATCATCGGTATATACATGCTGCTGGTCCGTTTCCGCGACGGGCAGTCCTTGGCCACGATGGGATTTTCCTCGACGGAGGAACTGAAGGCTCTTCCACTCAGTCGGACCGGGAAGGTCCGGACGCCTTGGAAGGCCTATCTCAGAGGCCTTCTGACCGGCTTCCTTCTCATCTTCTCCGTGTATGTCCTTCTCTTCCTGACGGGACAGATCACCTGCCGGGGATGGGCACTGGAAGGGAAGGATGTCCCTCTGTTCCTGCTGTATATTCTGATGTGGGTCCCCCAGGGTGCCACAGAGGAGATCATGATGCGCGGATACATGATGCCGCGTGTCGCATCGAGATTCGGCATCCCCTTCTCGGTATTCTTCTCCTCTCTTTGTTTCAGCATTATGCACGCAGGAAACACGGGATTCTCGGTCCTGGCGCTGATCAACCTTATGCTTATTGCCACCCTCTTTGCCTGCATCGCCCTGCGCTGCGGCCATATCTGGATGGTCTGCGCGATGCACACGATGTGGAATTTCTGCCAGGGTAACGTATTCGGACTGGAGGTCAGTGGTAATGCGCAATCGGCATCCCTTATCTCTTCCGGACCGACTAATAAGGCCACTGCGCTTATGAGTGGAGGCGATTTCGGCCCGGAGGGCGGACTTTGCGTCACGATCGTTATCGTCATCGCATTTGTGGTGCTTGCCGTAACCAGAAAGAAGAAGACTTCGGATCAGGATATCCAGAAATAACGTCTATCGGAGACATTTTTCCGATCCCGGACCGTTATGTGTGAAATTAGTCACCCATTTTCTTGCAAGAAAATGTACAATTTACGTATACTACATATAAGTGGGCGTTCAGGTGCCCTGTGACATTTGAAACGAGGTTGTTTTATGGGACGTATTTTACTGGTGGAAGACGATTCGAGTATCGTTACGACTTTATCTGCTTTTCTGAAATCGGAAGGATATGAGGTGATCTGGGCGGCAGGACAGACGACCGCCGTGCATAAGATCGAGTCCGAGAACTTCGAACTGGCACTCATCGATATCTCCTTAACGGACGGTAACGGCTATGCGGTATGTGCCGCGCTGAAGGCCCAGAAACCCGATATCCCGGTTATTTTTGTTACGGCATCGGGGGATGAATACAGTGTCGTGACCGGCCTGGATATGGGTGCGGATGACTATATCAGTAAGCCCTTCCGTCCGAGAGAGATGCTGTCCCGTATTAAGAGCGTCATGAGAAGGACACATAAGTCTTCCGAGATCGTGGAACTCGGGAATGTGAAGATCGACACGACCCGGGCGAACGTCAGTAAAGACGGAAACGAGATCATCCTTTCTGCACTGGAGTACCGCCTGCTTCTCCTGTTCGCCAATAACCAGGGCGTCGTCCTGACACGTGCCAAACTCCTGCAGGATCTGTGGGATGTGGGTGGCGAGTATGTCAACGACAATACCCTGACCGTATATATCAAGCGTCTGCGTGAGAAGATCGAGGACGATCCGGCGCAGCCTGTTCTGATCCGCACGATCCGCGGCTTCGGATATAAAGCCGGCGAGAGCGACACATAAGGCATCCGGAGAAGAGATATGTTCCGATATAATGCCGAACTGCGCCATGAATACCTGATCAGTATCATTATTACACTGGTTCTTGCTGCCGCTGTATCCTTCCTCGGATGGAAGGCGAGCGTGGCCGTGCTGATCACCTCGATCCTGCTTCTTGCGGTCCGGCTGATTGCTGACAGTAAGAGATACCGCCGCATCTCCGAACTGTCCGACTGCATCGACAAGATCCTTCACGGCGCGGAGAAGGTGGACTTCGAAGAGTATAAAGAAGGCGAGATCGCCATTCTCAGTTCCGAGATCCATAAGATGGTGATCCGGCTTCGGGAGCAGGCATCGCTGCTCCTGGCGGACAAGCGTTTCCTGTCCGATTCCATCGCCGATATCGCACACCAGCTCCGCACACCGCTCACATCCATGAACATCGTCGTGGACATGTTCTCCGATGCGGAACTCTCCGATGAGAAGAGATTCGATCTCCTGGGCGAGATGATGCAGAGCCTGAACCGCATCGAGTGGCTGATCAATACACTGCTCAAGATGAGCAAGATCGACGCGGATACCGTGCTCTTCGAGACGAAGGAGTATAAGGTCAAGGATATGCTCCGGCATGCGGCCGATTCGCTGGCCGTGCCGCTGGATATCAATGGCGTGACGCTTACGATGGATGTGCCGGAGGAGGCCGTCGTCCGGGGCGATATGCTGTGGACGTGCGAGGCCATCGGCAACATCCTGAAGAACTGTATGGAGCATACGCCCGAGGGCGGTCGGATCGAGATCACCGTCAAGCATACGCCGATCTTCACGGAGATCGTCATCGCGGATACGGGTACGGGTATCGATCCCGAGGATATCCCGCACGTATTCGAGCGTTTCTACCGGGGGAAAGTGGCCCTGAATACCAGTATCGGTATCGGCCTGGCATTAAGTAAGATGATCGTGGAGAGGCAGAGCGGCACGATCCGCGCCGGCAACCGGGAAGCCCCGCAGACCGGTGCGATATTCACCGTGCGCTTCTACCACGTGAAGAACTAAGAAGGACAGCAAAGAGGTAAAGATATGGAACTGCTCCGTGCGGAACATCTGACGAAGACATATGGTAAGGATGAGAATGTTGTCGCCGCGTTAAACGACGTATCGCTCAGCATCAGTAAGGGCGAGTTCGTTGCCATTATCGGTGCGTCCGGCTCCGGAAAGAGTACTCTTCTCCATATGCTGGGCGGGGTGGACCGGCCGACTTCGGGTACTGTACTTGTAGATGGCAAGGATATCTTCAAGCAGAACGATGAGCAGCTGTCCATCTTCCGGAGAAGAGAAGTGGGACTGGTGTATCAGTTCTTCAATCTCATTCCTGTCCTCACGGTGGTGGAGAACATCACGATGCCGGTCATGCTCGACCATAGAAGAGTGAATCAGGAGAGGCTCGATGAACTTCTTGACCTACTGGGACTGCGGGAGAGAAAGGATTTCTTCCCGAGCCAGTTAAGTGGCGGACAGCAGCAGCGTGTCGCCATCGGAAGAGCCCTGATCAATGCACCGACGATCCTTCTGGCCGATGAGCCGACGGGAAATCTCGATTCGAAGAACAGTCAGGAAGTCGTGGAGCTTCTGAAGTATTCCAATCAGAAATATAACCAGACCACGGTGCTGATCACGCACGATGAGAACGTGGCACTGCAGGCCAAGCGCATCATTACGATCCAGGACGGAAGGATCAAGCACGATGAGGTGATCCGTAAATGAGTCGGTCTCCCAACCTTATCAGCCGATATGCCAAGCGTACGGTATTCGCCAACCGTGGGCGGTCGATCCTTACGCTTCTCGGAATCATCGTCGCCACGACGATGTTCTGTATCGTTTCGTCGGCGTATGTCAGTGCGATCGATATCCTGAAGAGTTTCGCCAGTGATGAATACGGCAGATGGCATGTCGAAGCCTACTCCATGACGTCGATGGATTTCCAGAAGATCGTGAAGGATCCCAGGATCCAAAGTGTCGCCTATGTGCAGGAACTGGGATACAATCTCGGAGAAGTGGGCATTGCCTACGATGAACAGGGTAACTATCTGACGGGCACTCCATATGATTATTTCATCGCGGCGATGAGCCCGGAATTCCAGCAGATGTGTAATCTGTCCCTCGTCAGAGGAAGGATGCCGGAGAACGATTCGGAAGCCATCATCTCGCTGGAGATGTTCTCGGATGACCGGGATCACCTGGCACTGGGATCGAGTATCAGTATGGATACCTACGCCCGTTACTCGGATGGACATAAGGTCATGAACCTGCAGTATCTGATGCGTGACAAGACCGGCCGGGTATCTGAACAGCTGTATAAGATCGATAAGAAGGAATACACCATAGTCGGATATTTCGTCGTGCCGGAATATGTGAAGTGGAAGAATTTCGCGAAGAATACGATCCTGACGGTGACGGATACGATCACGGGCGGTTCGGCCGTCAATGCCTATTTCGAGTTTTCGGATCCGACTGTGTATATCGATTTTACGAAAGACCACTTCGAGAACGAAGACGATTGCCTGTATAACAAGGATTTCATCCGCATGGAGAATTCCGCGGATGATTCCGCTGTGCACCGCGGGATCGCGATCATCGCGTCAGGTACGATCGCCATGACGATCCTTCTGGCCGTAATGCTCATCTATAACTCTTTCTCCACATCTTCCTCAGAGAGGATCCGGGCGATCGGTCTTCTGAAATCGGCGGGGGCAACCAGAAGCCAGGTGAAAGAGCTCCTCCTTTATGAAGCCTTCTACTACGCCATAATCGGCATCCCTATCGGCGTACTGGTCGGGCAGGTGAGCAGCTTCTTCCTGTTCCGGGCACTTACAGACCTGAGCCGCAATGCCGCGAACTACTTTATCCTCAAGAATATCGACCTGATGTACCGCCTGAGCTACCAGAATACGATCGGTCCGGCTGTTCTGGCGCTGATCACGATCCTGGCAGCGATCCTTCTTCCGATGCGCCACGTTTCCCGCGTTTCTCCGATGGAAGCGGTCCGTGCGAACGAGAGCTTCGAAGAGGGAAGGAAAAGAAGAAGGTTCTTCAGAAATGCCACCCGCATCTTCGGCTTTACGGGAGGGCTCTCGCTGAAGAACTATTTCCGGTACAGAAAGAGATATTTCGCTACGGTTATCTCCATTATGGCCAGTGTCTTCATGATCCTGTTTGCGGATATGCTCGTACGCTCTGTTACCAGGAGATATCAGGTGGAAGAGAACGTCAGCACCGATGCCATTATCTACACCAGAAGTACGGGAAAAGAAGGATTTACCGGTGATGACCGTTCCACGTTCTATCAGATGGCGTCTCTCCCGGATGTGACTTCATCACGGATGGTGTTTGTCACGGAAGGACTCATGGAGTTTCCGTATATGAATATCAGTGAAAACAACCGGAACAGGATGTTTGAGGAACAGGGAGTATCGGGGAGTGCGGATGATACCATCTTTTTCGAGATCCCCATCGTCTTTGTCGACGATGCGGCCTGGCGGGAACTGTGCAATAAGAATAACATCGATCCGGAACCGTTCCTCGAATACGGTTCCAGGAAGTGTCTGCTCAACAACCACTTGCAGATCTATAAGATGAACGGAGAATTCCTCCAATATGATGACTTCTTCCAGGAAATACCGGAAAGTGTCAGTCTGTTACTGGCTTCGGAGACGAGTGTGAAACTGGAAGTTTCGGGCAATATCGATCTGAGTACGGATCTGGCGGTCAACGAACCCTTTATCCAGATCTACCTGCCGATGAACCGGCTGGAGTACTATGAAATGACGAAGAACTCCGGATATGAAGTTTTCCGCTTCAATGCGAAGAAACCGGTAAGAGTGACTTCGCAGATGAAGGAACTTCTGGAGAACAATCTGTATCTGACGGATTCATTGGTCGATGTGGGGATTTACAACCGTGCAAGCCATGCCGTGAATTCTCTTGTCCGTATCATCATGTACGGATACGTCGCCATGCTCAGTTTCATGTGTTTCCTGAACGTGATCATGACCGTTATATCCAATATCGTATTCCGAAGGAAAGAATACATCCTCCTCATGTCTGTCGGCATGTCCCGTAAGACGCTGTTCCGCATGGTCATCTCAGAGAGCTTCGTGTATTTTGCCGAGAGTGCCGGGATTCTTCTGCTGATCCTGTATTCTGCCGTCGGTCTTTCGACATTACTTCTGAGGAGAGCAATAGCCCAGTACATCAGCCTTCCGTTCCTGCTGGTCGTTCTGTTCCTGCATCTTCTTGTGGTGGTGTCGACGACGGCGATCGGACTTTCGAGGATCATGACCGAAGAAATCATCGAAGGAGTCAGAAAAGAATATTACTGATTTCCGAGAAGGATCAGTCCGGCTTCTGTCCGAGCCATTCCTCATAGGAGAAGGCTCTGCCATGGGCACAGAGATAGTGTTTGCATTTTAACCCGATCAAGGTCTCCCATGTGGTGGCAAGCTGCGCTTCATTATCGACGAAGATCGGTGCGAGGACACGTTTGCTGAACTGGGCACAGTCGCCGATCAGAGCCGTATCTCCGAGCTTCAGGGAGATGTGGTCTTCGCAGTGTCCGGGAGTGGAGAGAAGGACGACGTCCTTGCCAAGCAGTTCTTCAGCAACATTCCGTGTCAGGGGGAGAACATTCTGGCAGCCTTCGTAGGGGATAAAAGCAGGAAGCTTCGGTACGATTGATCCGGCGGCGCCGGCTTTCTTAATATACGGATGGTCTTTGGGCGGGCGTTTGCATCGTCCGGTCCGGACCGCTTCGACCGCGTCCTTCATGCAGTACACCGGACAGTTAAAGAGCATCGAGAAATACTCGGAGTTACTGGCCGAATCGCAGTGGGAGTGCGTCAGGATGATCGCATCGATATCGAAGATAAAGTCCTTACCCAGGTTCTTCTCGATGGCATCTCTTTCGGAAAGGGGACCGGCGTCGATCATGACCGCCTTATCCTTATACGTCACGCAGTAACAGGAGTAGACCTTCGTCCCGATATTAAAGATCTGGTAATTGTCGTCGCGGCTGATCAGCATATACCCCTTGTCCTTTCGTTTATCCCTGATCTCGGATCTGCGGGATCGTGAACACCATATTCCGTAAGCGCCTTATTCGTTATACGAATCCGGCAGGATCTGTGGTTTCCCGTAGTATTCTTCCAGCGTCATGATGTTATTCAGATACATCTCGGTGGCGACATCGGTCCCCACATAGCGGAAGTGCCAGCCTTCAACACCATAGCCGGTGATATGGCCGTAGTCGGCCGGATAGCGCCAGATGAAGCCATATTCATGACCGTGCTGGAGGACCCATTGACCTGCTTCGGTGTAGACGAAGTTATCCCGGATCTCCGGATCGGAGCGGATGTTGATGTCGAGGGCCAGACCTAAAGGATGCTCGGAACGGCCGGGATATGCGTTCTTACATACGGCTTTATCAAGACCTCTTCGCGGGATCGCGTTATTGAAGCTGGCAGTCTGCGTTTCCCAGCTGCGGTAACCGGAGATCAGATACAGGTCCTGTCCGATATCCGCCATACACGCATCGTGCATCGCTTCCCAGGCGGCGGCCGCTTCCGGACGAAGCTGCTGACTGTCGGAATACTTCGCATAGACCAGTTCCGGTACATACCAGGAGGGACTTGCATAGTATTTGTTTACTAAAACGGCGATGTCCGAAGGATCAGAAACGACCTCCGCGCGCACGGTCCTCGGATCCACATAGCCGTTATACCACGCAGGTCCTCCTTCCAGGATCGGCTCGATATACTCCGGCACCGGTGTCGGAGAAGGAGTCGGAGTCGGTGTTCCCGTAGGCGTCGGACTCGGTGTAGGCGTCGAAGTCGGAGTCGGAGTTGCCGCTTCCGTGGTTTCCGATGTCTGTGCGGTTGTGCTGCTCTCCGTACTGTCTGCTTCATTTCCGGAGGTACTGCTTGCCGGAATGGACGGCACCGAGGCATCCGACGGCTGTTTCTTACATGACGTGCCGAAAACAGATGTCAGCACGATGGTCATGACCAGAACTATGGAGAGAGAATTACGTTTCATTCTTTCCTGCCCTTCCTGTTATTTCTATGTTTGATCTGCAGACGGAATTCGCCTTCCGATGCAGAAGAGGTGACATTTTCACATGCTCTAGTATAACCCAGAACAGGAACAGGTAGTATTTCACTTTCGTTACCTCTTGACGACGGGGAAAAGCAGTCTTATAATCCTCTCGTACTTCAGGGCGGGGCGTAATTCCCCACCGGCGGTGATGTATCACGAGAAGATACGAGCCCGCGAGCGAAGAGCAGAACCGGTGAGAATCCGGTGCCGACGGTTAAAGTCCGGATGGAAGGAGTGATAAAAATGTCAGAAGTTACATCAAATCTCAAAGAACAATCCCAATCCAGAAAGAAAATGATTTTCCGGGTAGCGCTTACGGGCGTGATGACGGCTTTGGCGGAAGTGCTCATGATGCTCGAGATCCCGCTTCCTCTAATGCCGGGATTCCTCAAGTACGATCTGTCCGATATTCCGGCGCTCTTTGCCGGATTCGTGTGTGGTCCGCTGGCCGGCGTGATCGTGGAGCTTCTTAAGAACCTCATCCACATGCCGCTTACCAACACGCAGTACATCGGCGAGGTCGCCAACTTCATCTCGGGAAGCATCTTCGTACTGGCGGGTGCACTGGTCTACCGCCGCATGCGCAGCAAGAAGGGCGCGGTCCTGTCTCTTGCCGCCGGTACCGTGGCACTGACGATCGCTACATCTTTCGTCAACTATTTCTTCAGCCTGCCTCTTTATGAGAAGGTGATGGGCTTCCCGCTGCCGGCGATCATCGACATGTGTAATAAGGCGAACACGGTCGTGACGATCGATTCCAAACTGGATGTTATCTTCATGACCTTCGTTCCGTTTAACATCTTCAAGGGAATCACGATCTCGGTTATGGCTTTCCTGCTGTATCTTCCGATCCACATTTTCTTCGAAGGGAAGAAGGTTGAGGGCTGAACCGTCTGAAGAAGGATGCCCCCCCCGTCCCGGGAGAAAACGGAGACTGCCTCTGGAAGACATTTCCGGTGGAGAAACCAGTGCTTCTTCCGGATCGGTCGCTCCTAAAGGTAAATAAAATCAATGGCGAGGGAATTCTGTGCCACATCAGCACGAATTTCCTCGCCGTTGCTTCTTCCGACGTTATAGAGTCAATGCCGAGGCAATCGCAGCTCGATTTACCTCTTTCTAGACAAGCGCGGGGAGTACCTGCATGGTTACTTCCCGAGGATCTCCTGGTAGTTGTCGCATACGTCCTTGTAGTTCTCAGGAGTTCCGATGTCGATGCATGTTCCCGGTGCGCGATAGACATAGACGTCTTTTCTGGTGTAGAGCCAGGACGGGAAGTGACCCGGGGCATCCGGTGTGTTTCCTTCGTCGAGATACTGACGGATCATCGGGATCGTCTCTTTAAGATACATGTAAGTCGCATAGACGGCGTCCGTGGACTGCGGCTCCTTCGGCTTCTCGGCGAGAGCTTCGACTTTACCGTCTTCATTGATCGTAGCGACAGCGAGCTTTCTCAGCTGGTTTACATCCTCGACCGTGACAGAGATAAGAGTATCGTGCTGCATCTTTTTAAAGAATGCATACATGTCACTGAGCTTATAGGTGAAGAGGTTGTCACCGGCGATGATCATCATGTCCTCATCAATAGAAAGCTTGTCGATGACGAACTGGATGTCTCCGATGGCGCCGAGTTTATTTGTATCGTCAGTCGTGCCGTCATCGATAACGATGATCGGAGAGGAGAGTCTGCCTTCGGCGATATCCTTCTCGGAACGGGTCTTCGACCATTCGTCGAAATGGGTCGCGAAGCGATGGTTGGTTACGACCGCGATCCGTGTTACGTCCGGGATGGTCTCGATCTCATCGGTGATGTAATCGATCATGGCCTTCGGACCGACCGGAAGAAGCGGCTTCGGTGTGTTTATGGTCAGCGGATAGAGGCGTGTGGCATATCCGGCAGCAAGAATCAATGCAATCATTTTGTTTCCTTTCTGCGCACCTTTGCGCATGCCCGAAGAGGTAGTACCGTTATCCGAAGTTCCCGCTTCGGGAAAGAGGTATTTTCCCTATATTATCAGAAACAAACGTAAAAATCTATTGATGTATCATTTCGTTTCTGAAACATAGGAAAAAACAATAAGGTGCCGGAAGTCCATGAGGCGGAAGAAAAGCCCCCCGGACACACGTGAAGAAACTGTGGAAAGAGAAGGGGAAAACGTATATAATGGATACAGGAAAATAACACTGGACCAGCCGATGATCGAAATAAGGTAGCATCGATCATTGGGCTTTTCGTGCGTAAGTAAATATGTGCGAGACCAAGGGACAGGAAATCATAACCTAAAGGAGATAACAGGAATATGGAGCTTTGTGCAGTTGTAATGGCAGCCGGTGAAGGAAAGCGTATGCGGTCGAATCACTCGAAGGTGGTTCAGCTTGCCGCGGGAAAACCACTGATCCGCTGGGTGGCAGAGGCGCTCTCCGGAGTCGGTGCAACCGAGCAGGTGTATATCGTCGGACACAGACAGGAAGAAGTCAGAGAAGTACTCGGTGAGGATGTGGCATTTGTCTTCCAGGAGCATCAGCTGGGAACCGGCCACGCCGTGATGCAGGCGGCACCGTTTCTCGAGGGAAGAAACGGATGCACCATCGTCCTTCCGGGAGATGCACCCTTGATCACATCCGAGACGATCTCGAAGGCACTCGAGATGTTCGAACAGGGAGATTTCGGCGCGGTGATCATCACCGGTATCGCCCCGGATCCGAAAGGCTACGGACGTATCGTAAGAAACGATGACGGCAACGTCATGAAGATCGTGGAAGATCGGGACTGCAACGAACAGGAGAGGATGATCTGTGAGATCAATTCTTCGATCTACTGCTTTAAGACTCCGCTTCTTCTGTCGGCGCTGGGCCGCATCGACTCGAAGAATGCACAGAAGGAATACTACCTTACGGATACCATCGAGATCCTGATCCGTGACGGACATAAGGTCGGCGCATATATCGCGGACTTCGACGAGACCCGTGGCGTCAACGACCGCGTGGAGCTGCAGGCTGTCGGCAAGATGCTGAACAGACGTGTCTGTGAGAAGCTGATGCGCGAGGGCGTACAGATCGTAGATACCGAGACCACCTGGATCGCAGATACTGTTAAGATCGGTAAAGACACCATCATCCTGCCGGGCTGCGTGCTTCTCGGGAATACCGTGATCGGCGATGAATGTGAGATCGGTGAGAACTCCCGTCTGGAGAATGTTGTTCTCGGAGACGGTTCCACTGTCGACCACTCGATCGCATCGGACTGTGTCATCGGCAAGAACTGCCGTATCGGACCATATTCGCATCTGCGTCCGGATACCGAGCTTAAGGATAATGTCACCATCGGTGCGTACGTTGAGGTGAAGAATGCGACCATCGGCGATTATTCCCGTGCGCGCCATCTTACGTATGTCGGTGATGCGAAGGTCGGAAAGAATGTTAACTTCGGCTGCGGTACCGTAACCTGTAACTACGATGGTATGGATAAGACCTGGTGCGTCATCGGCGACAATGTATTTATCGGTGGTAACAGTAACCTCATCTCTCCGGTCACACTGGAAGAGAACTCTTACATCGCAGCCGGTTCCACCATCACGGAGGACGTACCGGAACTGGGCCTGGCGATCGCGAGATCCCAGCAGGTCGTCAAGGAGAACTGGGTGGCGAAGAAGAACCGTTCCCGTGCTTCGACGGTCATCCAGCCGGACAAGAAGCGTACCAGCGGAATGTGATCCATGTTCTTTAGAAAGAAGAAGAACGAAGAAGAATCGAAATCAGATAAAGGTGAAAATATGTGGCTGATCGTGGGATTAGGGAATCCCGGAAAAGAATATACCTTCACCTTCCATAACTGCGGCTTCATGACACTGGAAGTCCTGGCACAGCGCAACCACATTAAGGTGGACCGTCTCAAGTGGAAGGGTGAATACGGAAGAGGAACGATCCAGGGGGAAGACTGCATCCTTCTGCGTCCGCATACCTTCATGAACCTCTCGGGACAGAGCGTCCAGGAAGTCATGAAGTTCTTCAAGATCCCTCTTGACCATCTCATCGTCATCTACGACGACATCGATATTCCCAGAGGTAAGATCCGCGTCCGCTCCAGTGGATCGGCCGGGACACATAACGGCATGAAGTCGGTGATCTACTGTATGGAATCACAGGAATTCGCCAGGGTGCGCATCGGCTGCGGACCGGTCCCCGAGCACTGGGATCTGGCCGACTTCGTCCTGTCCACCATTCCGAAAGAAGAGCAGGAGACGATGTATAAGTCCTTCGAAGAAGGCGCGACAGCCGTCGAGGATATCCTCTCCGGAAAGCCGATCCCCAGCGGGCGGAACCGCGGAGGCGCAGGAGGTCGGAAATGATATTTCTCCCCTCAGTCGAAAGTCTCCTCCGTGAAGCATATAAGGATCCGGCATTCCAGGATCTGGTCAGTGCTTTTGCCAAGAGGAACACACACATCAACCTGACCAGCATGACCGAGACGCAGAAGGCGTACCTGATCGCGGCGGCCGTGCTCTGGAAAAGTGAGAACGACAGCAAGTACACATCCTCGGAAAAGAAAGGGAAAGAAGCGGACAGCTGCCCGATCCCGATGATCCTCGTTTCCGACGAACTGTCTGCACGGAAAATGAAATCGTACCTCGATGCATTCTTCGAGAAAGAAGCGGTCATCCTTCGAGGAAGAGAGACGCCACTTACTGCGGTATCGGCTTCGAGCCGCGAGATCGAGCAGGGACGTATCCATGCGCTCATTAAGTATCTCACGAGAGACTGCGGTGCCCTGATCGTGACGGCGGGTGCACTTCTTACGAAGATGGCACCGTTCGGGGATTTCATCAATACGAAGATCACGCTGAAACTAGGGAAAAGGATCGCACCGGAGGACCTGGCACAGAGCCTGACATATATGGGATACACCCGTACCCGAGAGGTGGAGGGGAAGGGCGAATTCAGTCGGAGAGGGGATATCTTCGACTTCTTCCCGAGCGGCTCGGATCAGGGTGTGCGTGTCTCGTTCTTCGACGATGAGATCGACCAGATCAAGCTGTTCAACATTAATACCCACCGTTCGGAAGAACAGCTCAAGGAGTATACGGTTTATCCGGCATCCGAGCTTCTGATCCCGAAGAAGAAGTGGGATACTCTGGCGGACCAGATGGTGGAGATCGGAGATGCGGCCAGCAAGAAGGCGGCTGCGATCGGCGCTGACAGGAACAGCATCGACAGCATGCTCCGCATGGTCGGAAAAGAAAGTGAATCACTTAGGGCAGGAGGCTTTTTCACAGGATGGGAGAAGTGGATCGATATCCTTCAGCCGGAAACCGTATCGATCCTTCACTACGTGAGATGCATGGGCGATCCGATCTATGTGGACGAGATCTCCCAGGTCCGGTCCCGCATGGATGGTGTGGCCGCCGACTTCGAGATACGCTTCCGTGCCGCCTTTGAGAAAGGACTTGTGCCGGGAGAATGCGCGACGGCACTTTATTCGATACAGGAGACTTTCCGCGAACTGGATATCATGCAGGTCATCGCGATGGCTGTCCTTCCCAGTACCAATAACGGACTTCCCGGGGCCATCCCGATACGGATCCCGGGCACGGCGTGTAACAGCTACCGTGGCCACGAAGAAGCCCTGTCTGACCTAATCAGTGAGAGAAACAGCAAAGATCAGGCGACGTATATCATGAGCGGTACCGGCAGCCGTGCCGAGAAACTGCGTTCGTATCTCTTCGAGAGAAACAGTATGCCGGTCCTGATCCCACGGCCTCTTCCGAATGGTTTCGTCTATCCGGCCATCTCCCTGGTGGTCATCGGCACCCAGGATATTTTCGGCGTGGACCGTGGCATCAAGAAGAAGAAAAAAGGCGGCATGACCATCGATCTGTTCTCGGATCTGGTACCGGGTGAACTGGTGGTGGACGATGAGAACGGTGTCGGCCGCTACGACGGTCTTGTGAACCTGGAAGTCGAGGGTACCCGCCGCGACTACCTGCAGATCACCTATGCCAACGACGACCATCTGTATATCCCGATGGACCGCCTCGACCATATTCAGAAGTACGTGGCCTCCGACGGTAAGACACCGAAGCTTGCCCGTCTCGGCAGTGCGGAGTGGAGCAAGTCCGTCAGCCGCGCGAAGAATTCCATCAAGCAGCTGGCCTTCGACCTGGTGGCCCTGTACGCGAAGCGCCAGGCCGCAGAAGGACATGCCTTCTCGAAGGATACGATCTGGCAGGCTCAGTTCGAAGACGATTTCCCCTATCAGGAGACCGAGGACCAGCTGCATGCGATCGCCGAGATCAAGAAAGATATGGAGTCCAATAAATCCATGGACCGTCTCCTCTGCGGGGATGTCGGATTCGGGAAGACGGAGGTGGCCTTCCGTGCGATCTTTAAGTGCGTCATGGACAGTAAACAGGCGATCCTTCTGGCGCCGACGACTGTCCTGGTCCAGCAGCATTACGATAACCTGAAAGAGCGTATGAGAGGGTATCCGATCAAGATCGCCCTTCTGTCCCGTTTCGCCTCGCCCAAAGAACTGAAACGTGCCGTGCAGGGGATCAATGACGGTTCGGTCGATGTGGTCGTCGGGACGCACCGCGCACTGAGTAAAGACGTCCAGCCGAAGAACCTGGGCCTTCTGGTCATCGACGAAGAGCAGCGCTTCGGCGTGAACCATAAAGAGAAGATGAAGAATCTCCGTAATACGGTGGATGTGCTGACGCTGACGGCAACACCGATCCCGAGAACGCTGCATATGTCGCTGTCGGGGATCCGGGATATTTCCGTCCTGGAAGAGCCGCCGCAGGACCGCCGTCCCGTGCAGACCTATGTCATCGAATACGATCCGCAGATCATTGCGGAGGCGTGCCTGCGCGAGATCGAACGCCATGGCCAGGTCTTCTATCTCTTCAACAACACACATCACATCGAGGAGAAGGCGGCCGAACTTCAGGAGATGCTCCCCGGCGCCCGTATCGTCTTCGCGCACGGCAAGATGAGCGAGAGGGAACTGGAGAACATCATCGAATCCTTCATCCATAAAGAAGCGGACATCCTGGTGTGTACGACGATCATCGAATCAGGCGTGGATATGCCGAACGTCAATACCATCATTGTCGAGAACAGCGACCGATTCGGACTTTCCCAGCTGTATCAGCTGAAGGGACGTGTGGGACGATCCGATCGTCAGGCCTATGCCTATATTACCTATGAACCGGAAAAAGTACTGAAAGAAGATGCCGAGAAGCGTCTGGCGGCGATCCGTGATTTTACCGAGCTGGGATCGGGTATTAAGATCGCGCTGAAGGATCTCGAGGTGCGTGGCGCCGGAAACCTGCTTGGTGCCGAACAGCATGGACAGATGGATGTCATCGGTTACGAGCTCTATTGCCGTATGCTGGATGAAGAGATCAAGAAAATGTCCGGCACATGGGAGCCGGAGGTGGAGGATACGGTCATCAAGATGAACGAGGATGCGTATATCTCTCCTTCGTATATTCCGGATGACGGACAGAGAATGGATGTATACCGCCGTATCCGGACGATTGCGACAGCGAAGGAGAAAGACGACTTCGAGGATGAACTCACGGACCGTTTCGGAGATGTACCGAGAGAGGTCACGATCTTAAGCAATATTTCCATCATCCGCCATCAGGCCGGGAAACTCGGATTCGGGAAAGTGGAGATCGAGAACGATGTGGCGCGGCTTTATTACCGCGAGGGTGCCTCGAACGGCGCGGCTCTTCTTCTGGCCAGTGCGGATCCACGCTTCGAAGGACATGTCATGGTTTATTCGCTGAAGAATCCTTTCCTGCAGTATAAACCGGCACCGAAAGACAGAAAGGAGATCGTGGCGAATGTGGCTGCGCTTCTCGATCTGATGGGTACCCTTCCGACCGGATCGGAGAATCCTCAGAAGGAGAATCAGGAAACATAGGAGGAATCACATATGATCGTTCTGGAAATCATTTATGCTATTTTAGGTGCAGCGGTTGCGCTGGCTCTGGAAAACATCGTCATGCTTCCGATATCCGTTTGGTTTCTGGTGATCCTGATCCCTCTGTTTATCGTGCTTCAGGTGATCCCTGTTTTTCCGCCGGCGGCACTTCGCATCCACTCGATCCGGCTTCGGAATACGCAGGCGGGATCGATGCTCCTGAAGATCTTTCTTCTTACGATGGTGATCGACCTGGCTTTCAATATTCCGGGTATGTGCGGGGCGCTAGAGTCCATGGGTATTCCGGCGATAGGGGATGCTCCGTGGAAGTGGACGGGTCATATTCTTCTTAATGTCCTGATCGAGAATATCATTTTCTGGAACGGCATCGTCCGCATCTATATCACGACGAACCAGCTCGGCATGAAGTACCGCGTGATCGGTGCCCTCTGCGGCATGATTCCTATCGTGAATCTCATCGTGCTGGGCATCCTGATCCGCATCAGTGATAAGGAAGTCAAGTTCGAAAACGAGAAGATCCTTCTGAATGAATCCCGCGCTTCGGAACAGATCTGCGCATGTAAATATCCGATCCTCATGGTGCACGGCGTATTCTTCCGGGATTTCCGTTTCTTCAACTACTGGGGTCGCATCCCGGCAGAACTGGAGAAGAACGGTGCGAAGATCTACTACGGGAACCAGCAGTCGGCGGCATCAGTCGTGACCAGCGGCATGGAACTTGCGCAGCGCATCAAGAAGATCTGCGAGGAGACCGGATGCGAGAAGGTGAACATCATTGCACACAGTAAGGGTGGACTGGACAGCAGAATGGCGATCGCAAGATTCGGAGCGGCACCGTATGTCGCCAGCCTGACGACGATCAATACGCCGCATAGAGGCTGTGAATTCGCGGACTATCTCTTAAGCAAAATCGGTGAATCCCATCAGGTGCGCGTGGCTTCCATGTACGAAGCGGCACTGCGGAAGGCAGGAGATCCGAATCCGAATTTCCTGGCGGCCGTGACGGATCTGACATCTTCTGCCTGTGTGAAACTGAACGAAGAGATGCCGGATCCGGAGGGCATCTACTGTCAGAGTTTCGGATCGAAACTGAATCACGCTTCTTCCGGACGGTTTCCTCTTAATTTCTCCACCCTTCTGGTCGGGCATTTCGATGGACCGAATGACGGACTGGTCGGTGCGAAATCTTTCTGCTGGGGGCAGGATTATCACTTCCTTACCGTTTCCGGGAAGCGTGGAATCTCCCATGGCGATGTCATCGATCTCAATCGGGAGAATATTGACGGATTCGATGTCAGAGAGACCTTCGTACAGATCGTTTCAGACCTTAGGATGAAAGGTTTTTAAGATTCTCCTAGGATATAATGGCAACGGTTTGGTTACGGGCAGACCCGGGTGGAAATGTTGAGAAATCAGGCCTGGCCGGAAACGGAACATAGATGGGGGGAGGACACATACTATGGCATATACGGCTTGGGCGAAGATGAGGGAAGTAAACCGGCAGCGGTATGGAAAGGATGTTGGACCTTTTCCACCTGCGCTTCTTTCTGAGGGCGAGGGGATGGATCTGAAGTCCGCTGCGCTCCGCTTCATTCATAACCGATGTGAAGAGCTGAAATTCGATCCGGATATAGAGAAAGAAGAAGAGGAGACGGGGAAGTATCAGGGAACAAGCCTGAAAATCGGTCAGATCCCTTATAACATGCAGATGGATACGAACCGCCTGTGTCTGGAAAGAGCCCTCGGCCGGTTCTTCGATTCAGGTGCCGCCGAGGATGCATACGATGTCTATTACTGCTATATCGAGATCTTCTTCAGACACTACGGGAAGCCGAAGAAGATGGTGGAACTTCTTTCGGAGTTCGAGAGTAACGGCAGTTCTCTTCTCATGAAGAATAGAGACTACTATTCGGATTCGGTATATGTTTTCATGCTGGGGCTGGCGATCTATGAAACGGATGCGACCTATCGGAAAGTGTTCTCCGATTTCTACTCCGACGTGCTGGGTGATGCGGTCAGTAAAGAGAACGTATCTGAAGACGGGGAGGAGAAGATACGGGAAAGGCTGGCAGCCAACCTGTACCTCGAGTACTGGGGATTTGTCGCGTTGTTCCACGATATCTTAAGTAGAATAAACGTCGATCCGAACCAGTTCGGATACTACATGGATAAGGACGTATCCAGGCGTAAGGGACCGATCCGTATGCAGGATCATCCGCTGGACTTCATGCTCATGCACTGCAACGACATGGGAAGCGACAAGATCCGTGCTTCTGAAGCGGACAACAGGAAGAACAAGCACATCTTCCTGTCGAGCAGTAATTTCCTGCACCTCTTCGACTTCGCGGTAGCTCTGCATGGAAGAAGAAAGGGCGAGGGCACGCCGGTCGAGGAGCTTGAGAAAAACTTCGAGAGTATTTCTCTCGAGTACCAGCTGTCGACACTGAACCGTGCGAAGAATTTCAGCCGGTACCTGGACGCCATCAACTGCTTCTACACCGATAAGCCTGTCGACTATGAAATGGTCACGGAGTTCACGCCGGAGCATGCGGCGGTCTTCGCGCCGATGGAACATGAGAGATGGGTCAGGGACCATATCTCTATGGGCTGGGTCGAAGGGAACGACTACGAAGAGGTGCTGAAGGACCGGAAGGATCTTACTGAGAAGGAGAAGAAGGATCTTGCCGGGACACTTCGCGAACAGATGCGGTGCCATAAGCTCACCATGAACGGGAATCCGACGACCGAGGAAATCAAGGTGCACTACGATGCGCTTCCCGAAGAAGAAAAGGACAAAGACTGGCGTCCTTTTAACAGCCTACTAAAGATCCTGAAGAAGTTCGACGGGGTGCGGATCTACATCTACTCTCGGGATTGATCAAAATATTCTCATAAATATGCGTCGGCATTCCCACTTCTTTACCTAAGAGTGCTACAATGATTTACAAGGTATATATTTCAAGGAGGGTGTTATATGGCTGACAATAAAGAGGCGATATACGATGCGAAAACGCTCGGATATCCCAAGATGTTCGTGCTCGGATTTCAGCATATGTTTGCGATGTTCGGCGCGACGGTCCTCGTTCCGGCTCTGACCGGACTTTCTGTATCTGCGACACTTCTGTTCGCAGGCTTAGGTACTCTGCTCTTCCACTTTCTCACAAAGGGTAAGGTACCTGCTTTCTTAGGTTCTTCCTTCGCCTTTATCGGAGGATATAAAGCGATCGCCTGGACGACGGAGGTCATTGGCGGAGAAAAGGTGGAAGTGCTTCATCCGGAACTTCTCCCGTATGCCTGCTTAGGCGTACTGGGTGCCGGCGCACTCTATTTGATCCTGGCGGCACTCATCAAGGCATTCGGACAGAAGAAAGTCATGCGTTTCTTCCCGCCGATCGTAACCGGTCCGATCATCATCGCCATCGGTCTCACGCTTTCTTCTTCGGCGATCGACAGCTGCCAGACCAACTGGGTCGTCGCACTTCTGGCGATCCTGGTCGTTATCGTCTGCAGCATCTATGGTAAAGGCATGATCAAGATCATACCGATCCTTCTCGGTGTCATCGTTTCCTATATCGCCGCCTGCTTCTTAGGTGAAGTCAGTTTCGATGCGGTAAAAGAAGCCGCATGGATCGGTCTTCCGTTCAAGATGAAAGATACGGTTTTCGAAGTATTCAAATCTCCGGACAGCTCGAAGATCGCCAATGCGCTTATCACGATCATGCCGATCGCGCTGGCGACAATGGTCGAGCATATCGGTGATATCTCTGCGATCTCCTCGACAACGAACAGAAACTTCATCGAGGAACCCGGTCTTCACAGAACTCTCCTCGGAGATGGTCTGGCAACTATGCTGGCCTCGGTTTTCGGAGCTCCGGCGAATACCACCTATGGTGAGAATACCGGCGTGCTTTCCCTGACGAAAGTTTTCGATCCGAAGGTTATCCGTATCGCTGCCTACTGTGCGATCGTTTTCTCCTTCTGCCCGAAATTCGCGGCGCTGATCGGATCGATTCCGTCTGCAACTATCGGCGGTGTATCGATCGTACTTTACGGTATGATCTCTGCTGTCGGTGTCCGTAACATCGTAGAGAATCAGGTCGACTTCGGCAAGAGCAGAAACGTCATTATCGCTGCCCTGATCCTGGGTCTGTCCGTTGGTGTGAAGTATTGTGCTGACGGCGCGATCAACATCAAGCTCGGCTCTGTTGACATCGCACTTACCGGTCTGGCTGTCGGTGCTCTCATCGGTATCATCTTTAACGCGATCCTGCCTCTGGATGAAAAAGAGTACAAGGGCGCAAATAAAGCGTATGTTACCGAAAGTGAAGGAATCACTCCGAGAACTCCGAGAAAAGACAGAAAGAAACCAAGACAGAAGAGATAACTCTTCTTTCAGGATGTAAGACACATTCTTAGAAAATTGAGAGAGAATTATGATTTTTATCTACGCGATCATTGCTGCCGTTATCGGGTTTGTCGGATCACTGTTTCTCGTATACAGTGACAACATCTTCGATTTTGCCGATAAGGTGTTCGGGAAGATTTTCGGAAGCTATGATTCGAGGAATAAGAAGAATAGTAATCGTGCAGATGCGCCGGCCGGAGGGTCTCTTCTGGCCGGCTCTTCTCTTACGAAAGACATGAAGCAGGCGATCGAGCCTCTTCTTCTTTCATGGGGGAATGCGGATAGTTCCTACCTCACGGGAAGGATGGATACCACATTCCGGCAGATGCAGGAGAACAGCATCCGCCTGCTGAAGCAGCACGGACTGCGCCGCGTGATCCGGCTTCAGAAAACGAAGATGAAGAATACGGGGAAGCCGGGAAACTTCAAGAACTGGAATGATGGCGGACGGCAATGGAGGGAAGGCGAAGCGGAAGGCTCGTTAAGAGACACCTATGTTGATGTTTCCGGAAGAACGGTCAACGATGAGCTGATACGAAATGCCCGGATCGCCATAAGGCAGAGCCGGCATATACGGTGTAAGGATCTGGCTGCCGAGAAAGAGAGGAAGCGCCAGGGTAAGAAAGGGAATAAGGAATTCTACGAAGAAGTCCGGGAACAGCGTTGTTATTCCTGCGGTGCAGAGATCACGATCAGCGGCGCAGAGACGACATGTCCCTTCTGCGGAAGACCGGTATTCTCGAATTTCTACGACTGGCAGACCCAGGATTTCGTCATCGAGAACGAAGGATTCGGGAAAACACTTCTACAATTCCTGCCTGTTGTTCCGGTAACTTTCATCGTGACTCTTCTGATCTTCCTTCCGTTTATGGATGTGATCGAAGATGACGCCGCATTTGCGCTGATGTTACTGGCCGGAGGCGTGATCGTCGGTTTTATCGCGACGCTTATCGTGCTGGTTCTGTTCGAGCATATTTTCAACAAAGAAAGAAAGACGAAGAAAATCACCCGTTTCTCCGAAAACCTCTTCCGAAGTTCGATCCTGGAAGAACTCTGGAAGAGAGCGGATCCGGAGACGACACTGGAGATGTATCTCGGAGAGATCAAGTACAAGTCGGTCGAGAATACCGAAGAACAGAGTTTCATTACAGCGACGGTCCCGCTACGGACAAGAACGATCGACAGTTCCGGGAAGATCTCTACCGTAACAACGAAGAAGAGACTTGCCATGGTGCGGGCACGCTACCCGAACAAACTGAAGTCGCAAGGGGAGATCCTCGTAAACAAGTCCTGTCCTTCCTGCGGTGTCCCGTTTCTTCCTGATGACCATGGGGCATGCTCGTACTGCGGATACAGCCTACAGGTCGATAATTCCAAGTGGAAGATCAAGGAAATCATTAAATAGAGAATGATCGAACAGCCGAAGATCTACGTTCGGCTGTTTTTTATTCCACACAAAATCCACAATTGTGAATTATAATTAGAGCATGAAGAAGATACTTGTAGTGGAAGATGAACCGGATATCCGTGAACTCCTCGGGAATTATTTAAGGAACGAGGGCTATGATGTCGCGTCCGCCGAAGACGGAGTCGGGGCGATTGCACTGTTCTCGAAAGAGAAGTTCGATCTGGTGATCCTGGATATCATGATCCCGAAGATCGACGGGTACGGAGTCTGCGAGGTGATCAAGAAGCAGTCGGATGTGCCGGTCATTTTCCTGTCTGCCCTTGGCGATGAGAAGTCGCTCCTGAAGGGATATGACGCGATGGCGGATGACTATGTCACGAAGCCGTTCTCCATGCCGGTATTTCTCCGGAAGGTGCGGGCGGTCCTCCGCCGTGAGAACGCCTCCGATCCGGCAAAAGCACAGTCGCTTCTGGTGTACGGGGAGATCTCCATGAATGCGGATACGATGGAAGTTCTGGCGTGTGGGAAGAAGGTCGAACTGACGGTACGTGAGTTCGATCTTTTGGCACTTCTTCTTAAGCATCCGGGGCGGGTATTCACTAGGGAGATGCTTCTCGACATGCTCTGGGACTACAGTTCTTTCGTCGATGAGAGGATCGTGGACAGTCACATCAAGAACCTGAGGCATAAGCTTGGAAACGCCGG
>Ga0310691_10000261_pt1 | contig 108079 bp, 74 predicted proteins | sample 176DNAGHGlowgp2_FD_203887 | JGI IMG/M metagenome (GOLD analysis project Ga0310691, IMG submission 203887) | Sheep rumen microbial communities from Palmerston North, Manawatu-Wanganui, New Zealand - 1766 DNA GHGlow gp2 (v2) (version 2) | ecosystem: Host-associated > Mammals > Digestive system >...
GAGATACCCAATCACCGCTTCGAAGGATGCTCTTACGGCGTTGAAGAATGCATACGACAATGGTGTTATCAAATAATGTTTTTTTGTCGGAACAATGGAAGACATAAAAGATTCTGAAATTCGTATCATCGGTAAGGACGAAACCTTCGACAAGAACACTGTGCCAGTTAATCCGTCGGCAGAGAGTTCGAAGGATTCTCCTATGCTCGAAAAAAAGAGTTTCGATAGGGAAGAGGGCAGATATGATAAAGGCGAGAGTCGATGGAGCATTCGTAAGGTGCTCATCTTGTTTGTGCTGTTTGTCATCGTTGCCAATGTGCTCTTCTACATCTTCAAAGGTAGTATGAGTCAACCGCCTGTTGAAGCTCGTATGAATGGGGTAGAGGAATTGGAGAATGCTATGTTCGATCCGGAAGTTCCTGAAGGACAATTCGAATCGGAAGAGAGTGCAGCCAACACGATGATTTTGGACGATCTTTCTATTTCTTCATCGACATCGGCTATCCCACATTGTCAGGAAAAGATGGTTGAAATAAATGGAATAGAATTGAAATTAATGATTCCGATGAACGCGGTGCCCAAATTCGTAGTCGGAAAGATTGATCCTAATGATGCAAATATCGTCTTGGCCCTTCAGGCTGCGGATATTCGAAAGGATAATGGAGAGATAGTGGGCGCTTGTGTATATAATGGAGAGGTTGTTGGAAAAGGATTGGCAAAGAAAGGATATGTATCGATTATACAAGGAAAAATGAGAATAGGAGTAACTGATCATAGTCCGTTGTTCGAAGCGGCTATTCAGGAAGGAGGCGATTTCTTCCGCCAGTATCCGCTTGTGGCCGATGGTGTCATGATCGAAAATCAACCCAAGGGAAAGGCTGTGCGTCGTGCTATTTGTCAACGAGGAAGCAACTATTTTGTGGCAGAATCATTGACACCCGAATCCTTTCACGATTTTGCCCAAGCGCTGCAGGATCTGAATATCGATAACGCCGTTTATCTCGTGGGCAGTCAGTATGCCCTTGGATTCCTTCGTGACATCAACAACAAACTTCACGAATGGGGAGAATCCAAATTCGCCAAGGCTAAAAATATCAGTTATCTGGTTTGGAAAAAACAATAGGATTCCGCTCCATTACATTTTCAATCGTTTCATTTCCATCATGCAGCTGGTGGCCCACCACGAACGCAGGGCGTCCAGATAATCCTGCTGCACCATGAAGGTGTGGCTATAAAGATAATTGCGGCAATTGAACGCATCCCAGCTTACTGAGATTTCTCCCTTCTTTGGGATGGACAGGGCAAAGCGGAACAGCACCGTCTTGCCATCGCCAGCCATAACGAGCGGAGCAGTCACTTGTGCCAGGTCTTCGACGAATTGTCTGTAGCATAGGTTCAACTCCGGATCAAAACCTTTTCCTTTTTTATGCTGTGGCTTGGCGTCATTGTTTTTGGGCTGCATTATTTCGATTTCTTCTGTGTCTTTCGTTGCCACATCCTTGATTATTCCTTCGAGGAAGGCGACCTTGTAGGCAATCATCGGGCAATGGAAACTGCGCAGCAGACGATTTCGGTCCAACTTCCGAGTGTTGTGCTGTGACTGTTGCAGGGCATCCCGCATCAGTTGAAGCGTTCGTTGCAGTTCTGCCTCCCTCGCTTCGCGTTTTGTGCGGAGTAATCGCACCGATTCCTTGATGCATTCATCGACACCGTCACGTGTATAGACCAGTCGCACGTTGTCGGTGTCGTTGCCGTAATGCAGGCAGACGTTTTGTTCGCCTGCAAGATAAATCCATGCACGGTCATCGGGCAGAGGAGTGAAGTGTTGTCGTTGGACTTCTTCTTCCAGCTTGTGCAGCGTGTTGGCAACAAAGTCGGTGTCGGCCTGATGGCGCTCCGAGGCTGCCCAATCGGAAAGTTCACGGATGAGCGCCTTGCCTGCTGCCAGGTAATCTTCAGCAGCCACAGGGTCCTCTTCCATATAGCTTCGGTACTCCGACATGAGTCGGGCATCGAGCATGTTGATGTAGTCTTCACCTGCTGCTTCGTATTGCATGTATTCGTTGCGGAGGTTATCGAATTCCGTCACCTCTACCGTCAGTTCCTGATTCATTCTATTTTATTATTGTAACATCGAAAAGCACGTTGCAAAAATACGTATTATTCTGCATTCTTCCAATTTTTGGAATGAAAAACCAAAAAAGTCTCCCGATTTTTTGGATTCTTCCCCGATTTCTTTTATCTTTGCGCAAAATTGTTAATCATTATTTGTAAATAATTAATTGTTAATTGTTAATTATTAATTGTTAATTGACTATCATGATCAACCGACAGCTTTTACATCCCGAGAGCATAGTAGTGATAGGCGGCTCGAACAACGTGCATAAGCCGGGAGGCGCCATCGTCCGCAATCTTATTCAAGGAGGTTACCAGGGCACGCTCCGTATTGTCAATCCCAAGGAGGACGAGATTCAGGGCATCAAGGCTTTCCACGATGCCAAGGAGATACCGCCCACCGAGTTGGCCATCCTCGTGGTGGCAGCCAAGTATTGTCCCGATTATGTCGATTACCTTGCTGCCGAAAAGCAGGTGCGCGCCTTCATCATCATCTCGGCAGGTTTCGGCGAAGAGACCGCCGAAGGAGCCAAGCGCGAGCAGCACATCCTCGATACATGCGAGAAGTATGGCTGTGCGCTCATCGGACCAAACTGCATCGGCATGATGAACGCATGGTATCACGGTGTGTTTACCAAGCCTATTCCCCAGCTCAATGCCAAGGGCGCGGACTTTATCTCGGGCAGTGGAGCCACGGCGGTGTTCATCCTCGAATCGGCGGTCATTAAGGGCTTGCCTTTCAATTCCGTCTGGAGCATCGGCAACGGCAAGCAGATTGGTATCGAGGATGCATTGCAGTATATGGACGAGAACTTCGATCCTGAGCGTGACTCGCACATCAAACTGCTCTATATCGAGAACATTTCCGATCCTGACAAACTGCTCTATCATGCTGGTTCGTTGATTCGCAAGGGTTGTCGCATCGCAGCCATCAAGGCAGGCAGCAGCGAGAGCGGTTCACGTGCTGCCAGTTCGCATACGGGTGCCATCGCCAGCAGCGATTCGGCTGTCGAGGCGCTCTTCCGCAAAGCTGGTATCGTGCGTTGCTTCTCGCGTGAGGAATTGACCACCGTTGGCTGTATCTTCACTCTTCCCGCTTTGAAGGGTCGCAACTTCGCCATCGTCACCCATGCTGGCGGCCCTGGTGTGATGTTGACCGATGCGCTTTCGAAGGGCGGCTTGCAGGTGCCTCATCTCACTGGCTCCGCTACCGAGGAACTGAAGACGAAACTTTTCCAGGGCGCTGCCGTGAGCAATCCCATCGACATCCTTGCCACGGGTACTCCTGAGCAGTTGGGTATCGCTATCGACTATTGCGAGAAGCGTTTCGACGAGATTGATGCCATCTTCGTCATTTTCGGCTCACCAGGTCTTGTGCAACTCTATGAGGCCTATGACGTACTCCACAAGAAGATTCTTGAATGTCACAAGCCTATCTTCCCCATCCTGCCTTCGATGAATACGGCAGGCCCCGAGGTGGCAGAGTTCCTGGCCAAGGGACACGTCAACTTCTCCGACGAAGTGACGGTGGCCAACTGTCTCGTCCGCGTGATGAATACCCCCAAGCCGGCGCCTGCCGAGATTACGCTCTTCGGCGTTGATGTGCCGAAGATTCGCGACATCATGAGCGGCCTGAAGGAGAGCGGCTACATCTCGCCCGACCTGGTGCGACAGATTTTCAGTTGTGCCGGCATCCCGATGGTGCCCGAAATGGTTTCGGAGCGAAAGGAAGAACTGCTGGCCTTCGCCGACCGAATCGGATATCCTGTTGTCGCCAAGGTCGTCGGTCCCATTCACAAGAGTGATGTGGGTGGCGTGACGCTCAATATCCGCGATGCCGAACATCTTGCCTGGGAGTTTGACCACAAGATGAAGATCGAAGGTGCCAAGGGCGTGATGGTGCAGAAGATGCTGCGTGGTACTGAGCTCTTCATTGGTGCCAAGTACGAACCTCGCTTCGGTCACGTTGTGCTTTGTGGCTTGGGTGGCATTTTTGTCGAAGTGCTCAAGGATGTCTCCAGCGGCTTGGCTCCCTTGTCGGTGTCCGAAGCCGAATCGATGATCCATAGCCTTCGTGGTTATAAGATCATCAAGGGAACGCGAGGACAGAAGGGAATCAACGAACACAAATATATGGAGATCATTGTGCGTCTCTCTACCCTCCTGCGCTTTGCTACTGAGATCAAGGAGATGGACATCAACCCACTCATCGCCGACGAGAAGGAAGTTGTCGCCGTCGATGCCCGAATCCGTATCGAAAAATAATTATCCTCCGTAACCCACCACAATTGTTAATTATTAATTATTAATTGTTAATTGACCATTGTTAATTATTAATTGTTAATTGTTAATTGAAAAAGATCATCAACCCCTGGCTCGGCATCAAAGGCTACAACTGCATCTGTTGTAGCCCAGGTAATCCACGTGGTCTCCATCTTGACTTCTGGGAGGATGGCGACGATATCGTCACCCAATGGCATCCCGATCGTGACTTTCAAGGTTGGCTCGACACCCTGCACGGCGGGGTGCAAGCCATGCTGATGGACGAAGTGGGCGGTTGGGTTGTCACACGCAAACTGCAAACCACCGGTGTCACCAGCAAGATGGAGGTGCAGTATCTCACGCCTATCTCGACCAACGAGTCCGTGCTTTCTATCCGTGGTCATATCGTTCGTCAGATGCGTAATGTCGCTTTCATCGAGACGGAGATCCTTGATTCCTCTGGTGAAGTCTGCACCCGCTCCACCCTTGTCTATTTCTGTGCCTCGAAAGAAAAAGCCGCTGAAACCATAGGCTTCACCGGCTGTGATGTCGAAGAATAAAATAATTGACTCAAGTTTTGCATTTGCTCAACTTGATGGATAATAAGGGATATCTCTTTTTTGGGATATTAGGGGATATTATGGATATTAAGGGATATTAAGGGACGATACCTTAGCCTGTAGAGATTGGGACCCAAGAAACATACGTCCCTTAAAATCCCTTAGATTCCCTTAAAATCCCTTAGAATCCCTTAGTTCTGCTTACGCTTCATACTCTGTGGGGTCGAAACCTTCGAGAGCTTCCTTGCGCTCGATGCAGGTGCCGCAGGTTCCGCAGTGGCGGTCGTGACCCTTGTAGCAGGAGTAGGTGTGCGAATAATCGACGCCTAACTCGCGGCCACGCAGCGCGATTTCGCGCTTCGAGAGGGGAGTGTAGGGGGCGAAGAGCGTAACGCCGTTGGTGGTGCCTTCTTCGATGGCGTGGCTCATGGCAACGACAAAGTCGGGGCGGCAGTCGGGATAGACGAAATGGTCGCCCGAGTGGTTGGCCATGAGCACGTGCTGCAAGCCCTGGCTTTCGGCGATGCCGGCGGCGATGCTGAGCATGACACCATTGCGGAAGGGAACGACGGTCGATTTCATCGTCGTTTCGTCGTATTGTCCGTCGGGTATCTCTTCGTAGCCATTCTTGAGGAGACTGGAGCGGAAGTACTGCTCCATGAAGTCAATATTGATGACGAGATGGGGTATGCCGAGTTTGTGACACTGCCAGCGCGCGCAGGCTATCTCGTGCTCGGCGTGGCGTGAATGATAGTCGAAAGTGACGGCCAGGGCGATGCGCTCCTGGAATTCATGGAGCAGTGTCACGCTGTCCATGCCACCGCTGAGGATAATGATACTGTCTTTCATATTGACGCTTTTAATCCATATATCGCTGCAAAATTACGGCTTTTTTGGCATTTTTCCAAGTATTTCAGTTTTTTTTAGACGAAAAATTTGCTTTCTACGGATTTGTTGCGTAAATTTGCCCCCAAATTTGATAAAAATATCTATTACTTAACCCAAATAAATATGAAGAAGACACTCTTGATGGCCTTTGCCATTGTTGCAGCTGTCGCAATGACTGGCTGCAAAAGTTCTAAAACCCTTTCCGACGCTGCTACCGTAGCATCTCCTACCGAGGAAGTGAAGGAGGTGGAGCCAATCACCTACACTACTCCTACCCGCACCACGACCCGTACCACACCAGTGGCCCAGGCCGGTGACCGCCAGGAGAAGGTTTCGGTGGTGAATAGTGGTGATGCCGGACTCCTGAAGGACTACAATGTTGTGGTTGGTGCATTCAGCAACAAGACCAATGCCGACAACTTCAAGGCCAAGATGGTGAGCCGTGGCTACAATGCCTTCCTTGTGCAGAATGAGGCTGGTCTCTATCGTGTAGTAGCTGGCGGCTATGACACCCGTGCACAGGCTGTGAGCGTGCGTGACAACATCCGTTCGACCTACGCCAACGATGACCCAGGTACATGTCCTGCTGCCTGGCTGCTCATCCCCGCCTATTGATCGGACGCTTCTTTTACGATTCATAAAGCCAGATACTTGGGGAAATGCTCCAAGTGTTTGGCTTTTGCTTTATTCTTTCTATATTTTGGTCGAATTACTCTTGTCATGTTGGAAAAACGGACAAAAACGCCGGTTCTCATGTTGAAAAAATGGACCTTTCTCATCACCCTGTTTCTTAGTCTTTTCTTATCGATCAGGGCACAGTCCAGCAGCTATGAGCAGACCATCCGCTTGCATGGATTCGTTCTCGGTCAGACCCACGACTGGAGCCATGAGTCGGACATCAGTCTGCCCCAGCCTCGCCTGGCCTACATCAACCTGCGCTCCAAGTACGGAATCCCCTACACCAAGACATCCAACTTCCGCGATACCATCGAATACTACGATGCCATGGGCAATTACTTCATGAAGCGTGCCATCGTCAACGTGCAGGGAGCTACTTCCACCTCATTTCCCAAGCGAAACGTCAAGCTGCAGCTCATCGACGATGACTGGCAGGGCGAAGTGGTGCCCACCGTGGATTTTGACGGATGGGTAAAACAGGACCATTTCCACCTCAAGGCTTTCTATACCGACTGGCTACGCGGCATCGGGATTGTGGGCTACCAGCTTTTCGACCAGATGGAGCAGCAGATGCCCGCTTCGAGCAATCGCATCTGGAAACGTGCCGGCGTGGAGGGACACAAGAATGCACGCTGCTATCCCGACGGCTTCCCCTGCATGATGTTCCTCAACGGTGAGTTCTGGGGCATCTGCACCTGGCAGCTCGCCAAGCATCGCCGCAACATGGCTCAGGAGAAGCACAATGCCCTCCACATCCACCTCGACGGCAACATGAACGAGACGAACTTCTGGTTCGATAACCTGAAGTGGAGTGCGTTCGAGGTGCGTAATCCCAAGGGGCTTTACGACATGGAGGGCAATGCCTATGACGAAGGCGACGAACTCATCGACAGCAGTTCGTCCTATTATTCAAGGCCCGGCGATTCGCAGGAGGTGCGCCAGGCCAAGCAACGTTCGGCCCAGGTCAAACAGGCCGTTATCGCCCTGACACGAAGGGTAGGTGAGGTGGCCAACCTGAAGCAAAGCGGAGCCTCGGCCGAGGAGATTCGTGCGGCCATTGCCCGCCACTTCGATGTCACGTCGATGGTCAATTACCTCGTGTTCAGCACGGTGATAAGCAACTACGATGGCTTTGCCAAAAACTGGCAATGGCTTACCTACGATGGCGGCGAAACGTGGCACGTAGCCCCCTACGACCTCGACTGTACCTTTGGCAACTATCATGAAGGCACGCTTGTCTTTCCGGCGCGATTCTCGTATAGCGACAGCGACTATCGCTTCAAGATCTCGAGGCGTGGCATCGCCACGTGGTTCTGGGACTACTATAAGGACGAAATTCGGGCGCGCTACGCCGAGCTGCGCGACTGCGGCATCTTCAGCCCAAAGAACATCTCGGGCCTCATTCATGCCTGGCACGACCGCATCGGCAGCGACCTCTATGACATGGAATGGGCACGTTGGCCCAACGCCCTGTGCATCAGCCAGACCATCACCAACCCCGGATGGGAAGCCTCCGACGACTGGACCGATCACTTCAACCACTTGCCCGAATGGAAAGAGGATGTCACCTATCAGCCGGGCGACGTCTGCCGCTTGGCTCGCCGCGTCTGGATTGCGACTGGCGTCACTACCGGTGTCCGTCCTTATCAGCAGCTTGGCTACACCGACAGCCTCGAGCGTCTGGACGCATGGATCGACGAACGTATCGCGCTCGAAGACTCCTACTTCGGTTATACTCCTCCCGAAGGTCTCGACGAGGTAGCTTCCCCTGCCGAGGCTCGTGCCATTGCCGTGTTTGCTCCCGATGGTACGCCGCGCACCAGCCTTGCCCGTGGCATCAACATCGTGCGCTACGACGACGGCTCCTCGCGTGTCGTCATGATCAGATAACTCCCGTTCAAATCCAGCAAGTTGAACTAATGTGAAACTTGAGTAGTAAAAGATCCCTTATGAAACGCCTTCTCACCATCCTCGTCGCGCTTCTCTCCGCCTCCTCTCTGCAAGTCGGGGCGCAAAACGTCGTGATCAACGAGATCATGCAGAGCAACGTCAATGGCATCATGTATAAAGGCGATTTCCCCGACTCGTGGGTCGAGCTTTATAATGACAGCAGGAAGGCGACCAACATCCAGGGCTGGCGCATTGGCTTGGAGCGCAATTTCGACACCGCCTGGGAGTTCAGCCACTCGATGCACATTGGCGCTGCCAGTCACCTGCTGGTCTATTGCGACAAGGTCGATAACGGCTACCAGCACACCGACTTCCACCTTGATGCCCACGAATGCACCATCTATCTGTGGGATGCGAGCGGCACGATAGTCGATTCGCTGCGCCATCGCCAGCAGCCTGCTCCCGGCGTGGCCTATGGGCGGACTGTCGATGGGGGCGAAGAGTGGGACTACGAAGTGACCCCCACACCGGGCACGCCCAACCAGGGTGTCTTCACCCACTATCTGATGCCTGACCCCTCGTTCAGCCTCACGGGCCGTTTGCTCGACCATGCGGGGCAGGAGCTCACTGTGTCCATCCCCGACCGGTCCGACCTGCCTGCCGACACGCGGCTCTACGTCACCACCGACGGCTCGTTCCCCACCACCGATTCGCCCGGCTACTCGCGCGACAATCCTTTCCGCATCACCCTCAATCGCACTACGGTCGTACGTGCACGGCTCCTTTCCGCACAGGGCCTCACCAATGTGCCGGCCACTCACAGCTACATCCTCCATCCGCGTGCCACCCGGCTGCCCGTCTTCTCGCTCACGTGCGACAGCCTGCTGCTCTGGGGCGACAGCCTCGGTATGCTGATCGGCTCGGACTATCACGCCAACTGCTACAAGGGCTGGCGTCGCCCCATCCACTTCGAGATGTACGAGCAGGACCAGCCCGACCGTGTCATCCTCAACCAGCTGGGCGAAGCCGGTATGCACGGCGCAGGCTCTATGCTCCACAACCAGAAGGCCATGAACCTCTATACCAGCAAACGATGGCAGCGCAAACGCTTCGACTCATCGCGTTTCTGGCCCCATAAGCCGCACATCACCCGCACCAAGACCTTCTGCCTGCGCAATGGCGGCAGCCGCTGTGCCGACTCGCGCTTGGAGGATGCCTTCGTGCAGCTGCTCTTTGCCGAACACATCGGTCGGTTGGAGTACCTCGACTACCGTCCTGCCATCGTCTATATCAACGGACGCTATCGCGGCCTCTACGACCTTCGCGAACGCGCCAACAACACCTTCGCGGCCAACAACTACGGCATCGATGAGGACGCTGTGACCGAAATCGAGGATATGGACAGCCCCGACCCCATCTATCGGCCCGTGCGTGATCTGATCTGGAGCGACAGTCCAACCTATGAGGCACTTTGCCGTTACTTCGACATGCCCCTGCTGCTCGACTACACGTGCTGCCAGGCCTTCGCCACCAACACGCTTTTCCCGTCGGCCAACGTCTTCATGTGGGTGCAGGGCGACACGCTCCGTCCCGACGACCCCGCTTGTCGCATCCACCCTGTGCTGAAGGACCTTGACGAACTGGCCTCCACAGCCCCCACCACCAACTGGTACAACTTCATCACGCTGCAGGGCTCGGAGGGTACATGGGGGTCGAACTACAATTGCCGTCGCCTCTACGTCGTGCTGTTTGGCATGAAGGAGTTCCAGGACGCATTCCTCGACCGTATGCAAACCTACCTGGGCGACTTCTGCAAGCCCTCGGTCAGCAAGCCTATGCTGCAGCGGATGCGTGCCGAGATAGAGGACGAGATTCCGGCCACCTTCGAAGTGCTCGACGAAGGCGTGACCTACGCCGACTTTGCCGACCGCATCGACCACAAGTTGATCCCTTATCTGGAGCAGCGCCCGATGATCCACTATCAGCATCTGGCCGCCTACTATCGGCTGGGCGATGTCGTGCCGATGCGCGTCAGCACCCGATGCATCAATGACGACGGGCTGAGCCATGGGCCCCTCGACATCAAGGTGAACGGCATCCCGCTCACCGAGGGCGACTTCGACGGTGCCCTGTTCTCAAGTCGGCCCGTCCGTCTCGATAGCGGCAATGACCAGCTGGGTTGGCGCATCACGCTCACCGATGCCTTGGGGCGCACGCAGATGCTCGAACGCCGTCACTCCGCGCTCTCGTTCTGTCTCTCCGACTTCGGTTCCGGCTTCACGAGTGTCAGCTTCGATCCCACGCCCATTGCCCAGCTGGGCATCGAAGTTTTCACGTCCGACCATGCCGCACCGCAGCAAGGCTATGATCTCGTTGGTCGCCCCACATCGTCAACGTCGGGAGGCTTCTTTATCGTGCGCGATGCCAATGGTAACACCCGCAAAGCATTCCGTCCATGACCCTCCTCCAGTTTCTTCCGCTTGCAGCCACAGCCCTTCAGCTCCATCTGGGTGCGCAGCGCATCCAGACAGACGTCGGCAGCATCGACAGCCTGACCTGCGATGTGGCCGGGCAGCAGTTCATCGTACATCGTGCTGAGTCCGCCTTCAACGTGCCCATTGCCAGCATCGACAGCATCACTTTTCCCCAACTCCAGACGCATGCCTCAATCAGCTTCGGCCCTGACCAAGTGGCGACGGTCAATCCCTATTATTTCGACGGACTGACCATCGAGTGCAGCGGAAATCATGTCAAGGTGGTGAGCCATTGCGATTTTGTGACAGACGTCGAAATCGCGGGTCAGGCCACCGATGCTTCAATCCTCATCGAAGCCGATCAGCCCATTCGCCTCCACCTCAACGGTGTGACGCTCGCCAGCAGTCGCCCATCCGTCATCACGCTGGCGAAGGCATCGGTTGCCACCATCCTCGTTGAAGGCGAGAATACGCTCAGGCAATCGGCCAGCGAACTGGATCGCGACACGCCACAGGCCACCATCAGCGCAGACGGACATCTCACATTCGCAGGTTCGGGCACACTTGCCATCGTGACCGATGGAAAGGCTGGGTGTTCGTTAAACGCAGGTTCGGTCAGTATCGAAGGAGGCGCGCTCACTATCGACAACAGCAGCCGGGGCATCAAGGGCGATGGCGTCATCTATTCGCCCATCGCTGTTTGGGCCGACGAGGCATTCGAAATAAGCCGGGGGCAGCTGTCGATTCATGCTTCGCGCGAAGCGGGCAAGGGCATCGTGTGCCAGGGGGCAGTCACGATTGGCTCGGACGATGTAGCCTATTCTCCCGAAATCGACATCCGCTGCACGGGCAAGACCCTCTACGCTCCAGGCTCCGACGGACATACGCTGACCGAGGGATGTCCCGCCATCCTGACACCAGGCTCCATCAGCATACGCAGCGGTAGCATCAGCATTGAGACCGCCGACAACGCTTCGCAGGGCTGCAAGGCCGGGGAGCGCATCGACATCGGTGGCGGGCGGCTTTTCATGCATTGCTACGACGACTGCCTCAACAGCTCCGGTCCCATCACCTTTGCAGGTGGCACCTCAGTGTGCTGCAGCACGGGTGATGATGCCATCGACAGCGATTACGGCGAGCCGGGTGCCATCGTCATCGACGGAGGCAACCTGTTTGCTTACACGACACAAGGCCCTTCGGAAGAAGCGCTCGACTGCGACGACAACCGCCGCATCCTGCTCCGCAGCGGCACTGTTGTCACCTTCGGCGGTGCACAGCACCCCGAGCAGCGCACCCTCGGCTCCAGCCAGCAGCCCTATTATCTGGGACCCGCCCTCGACGATTGTCGCAGCGGAAGCTACTATTCGCTCATCGGCCCGCAGGGCATCCCGATCTGCACCTTCCGCTTCGACCACGACTTCCCGAGCACGCAGTCGCTCCTGTCTTCCCCCGATTTCGACCCCGCCAGCTGGAGTATCACCGAATCGCCCGAACCTCCTGTGGGCTTTTCGGAAAGCGTGGCCGAAAGATTCTTCCTCTATTAGTCGTTAATTATTCTTAAAAATCAGGCGCGATTGCATTGCAAATGTTGGAAAAACGGACAAAATCGCCTATTTTTGCATTGGAAAAGCGGACAATGATATGTTGAAACGGCTTTCTCTCCTGTTGGCAAGCCTTGCGCTCTGTGTGCTGCCAGTCACTGTCTCAGCCACCTCTCTCGGTTCAGACGAATCGGGACACCTTGTCATCAACGAGATCATGCAGTCGAACATCGACCAGCTGATGGTGGAGCACGACTTTCCCGACTCGTGGGTGGAGCTTTATAATCCGACAGGAAAGGCGATCAACATCCAGGGCTATAGGATAGGATTGACACCCGATTTCGAGTCCTCGTATCTTTTCCCCAAAAGCCATCATGTGGCTGCCCACGGCTACCGACTGATCTATTGCGACAAGAAAGGGCAGGATACTCACACTGACTTTCGTTTGGAATCTACTTCAGGAGGAAGCATTTACTTGTTCAGTCCGGACGGGGAGATTATCGACAGCCTTAGACATCCCGAGATGCCTGCGCCGAACATTGCATACGGTCGCTGTACCGAAGACGAATCGGAATGGCAATATGAGCTGAAGCCAACACCCGGAGCTGCCAACGAAGGCGGCGGTTCGGCTACGTTACTGCCTTCGCCCGTGTTCAGTCTGTCAGGGCGTATCATGACGGGACCTGCGGAGCTACAGATAACGATGCCGGAGGGATATGAATTACCATCCGACACCCGCATCTATATGACCACGAATGGAGAGGAACCTACACTCGAATCCCCTTCTGCGACTGAGTTCCGTCTGCCGATCGATCGAACGATCACCGTCCGCGCCAAACTTCTGTCGGCTCATGCCTTGCCTTCGCGCGCTGCCACCCACTCCTTCATCTTCCATCGCCGCGAGCTGCATCTGCCCATCGTGAGTCTGGTGACTGACAGCGCTTATTTCTATAGTGAAGAGCACGGCATCCTGCTGGGCGGCCAGCCCTTGGGCACGGGCAATTGCTACAAGGATTGGCGTCGTCCCGTCAACATCGAATATTTCGAAAAGCAGGGCGATGATGCCATTATCAATCAGCTTGGCGAAACGGCTGTGGGTGGTTTGGGTTCGCGTATCTATTCGCAGAAGTCACTCAAACTGTATGCCCACAAACGTTTCGGCAAGAAGCAATTCAAAGCACAGTTTTGGCCCGAAGACAAACCCGACATTACTGCTGTCGAGAAATTCCGTTTGCGCAATGGCGGTAATCGATGTATCGACACGCGGTTTGAGGATGCACTGGCTCAGCGAATCTTTGCCCGATGGAAGGATTCGCTCGAATGGATTGCCTATTCGCCCGTCATTGGCTATATCAATGGTGAATACAAGGGCATCTTTGGACTAAGGGAAAAATGCGACGAGGATTATCTGGAGTCGAACTACGGCATCTCCGAGGAGGTGGACATTGTGGAAAGTTTCTACACCGATGCGCCGGAATATGCTGAGATAATGCAGCTCATTGATGACGAATCAGCGACATTTGCCGACTTCGAGGCCATCATGGAGATGAGCCAGTTCATCGACTATCTTTGCTGCGAGACATACGCGACGAACGAGGACTTCCCGCATAATAATGTATATATGTGGAAGACGAAGGGAGGCAAGTGGCATTTCGTGCTGAAAGACCTCGACTATTTCTCCAATTCCCAATTGGGTTTCGACTATCTCAATTGGCTTATGGTGACGGGTAATGAAGGGAAATGGGCATTGCAGCCCATCAAACATCGGCTGATACAGAAATTGCTGATGATGGATAAGTTCCGCGAAACCTTCATCGACCGCATGGGCACGTATCTCGGCGATTTCCTTCGCCCCGATGTGACGTTGCCGCTCATCCGCCAAATGCGCGATGAAATCGACAGCGAAGTGGCAGCAACCTTTGCTGCTATGACCGAAGATGTAAGCTATGCAGACTTTGACAAAACTATCAACGAACGGCTGATACCCTATTGCGAACAGCGCCCCCTGCGGACTTACAATCAATTTGCACAATATTTCTCGTTGGGCGATGTTGTTCCGATGACCATCTATCCGCAGGGGAATCCGATTCTGGTCAACAATGTCGGGCTCACCCAAAGCCGATTTGACGGCTACACTTGGATGGGGCGCAAGCTGAGGCTCGACAGTCGAAACCCTGCAGCGGGCTGGGCAATGACTGTGACCTATTTGAATGGCAACACGAAGACCTTCCGATATGAGCAGCCATCGGTCAGCATGCGTTTGGCCCCAACTGTGGGCACTTGCGAATCTGTCGTCTTCACGACCATTTCGATCGACCCGGGCGAAGGCATAGAGTGTGTAGCGAATGATGAGAACAAAACTCCTGCCCTCTACTATACCATCTATGGTACGCCTTGCAGCAATGCAGGGGGGGGGGGGGACATACGACTGGTGCGTGATCCTGATGGAACATTCCGGAAGATTATCAGAAAATAAGGGAATATGGAAAGAGCATTATTTCAAAGAAGTCTGATTGTCGCATGTCTGATGCTACTCGTCAGTTCAGGTGGATCTCTTGTCGCCCAGACGCATCAAGTGATTATCAACGAACTGATGCAGAGCAACATCGATGCCTTATTCTATCGAAAGGATTTCCCCGACTCCTGGTTCGAAGTCTATAACACTACAGGAAAGAAAATCAACATGAAAGGCTGGAGCATTGGCACCAGTAGCGACTATGCCAAAGCTTACAAACTGTACCATACTCGCGAACTCCCTGCAGCTGGGCATATCCTCTTCTATTGCGACAAGAAGGATGACGGATGGGAACACACTGACTTCCGGTTGGAATCTACCAAGGCGGGAGCCCTCTATCTTTGGAATGCGGACGGCGTATTGATCGATAGTGTGGCATACGAAGAGATGCCTGCCCCCAATATCGCTTGGGGCCGAGTGGCTGATGGGGCTGACGAATGGCAATTTGAAGTCACGCCAACGCCTGGCGAACCGAACGAAAGCCGTGGCTCAGACTTTCTCTTGCCTAATCCGATATTCAGTCATGCAGGGCGACTGCTCACGGTGGGCGAGTCATTCTTACTATCGATTGCGTTTCCTGATGCCGCTCTTCCTTCCGACACGCGCCTGTATGTCACCCTCGATGGCTCGGCTCCTACCAAAGCGTCAGCAAGCTATGCCAAGGATGAACCGTGTAGGATACAGATAACGAAAACAACGGTGGTCCGTGCCCGGTTGATTTCTGACTTCGCACTGACTTCCCTGCCTGTTACGCATTCCTATATCTTTCATCCACGCTCGACGCAACTGCCGGTGTTTTCGCTATCGACCGACAGCAGATACCTTTACGACGAGGAGATCGGCATGATGGTGGGTGATGATTTTGATGGCAATTGCTTCAAGGGTTGGCGTCGCCCGTTCAACATCGAGTTTTTCGAACAATCGGAGCCTGACACGGCACTCATCAATCAGATAGGCGAGGCGGGCATGCATGGTGCAGGGTCGTTGCTAAGAAATCAGAAGGCGATGAACCTTTATACCAACAAGCGCTGGCAGAAGAAACGCTTCAAATCTTCGACATTCTTCCCGCATAAGCCATTCGTCAAGAAGACCAAGACTTTCTGTCTTCGCAATAGTGGCACGCGCTGCCTCGACTCACGTATTGACGACGCCTTTGTACAGTTGCTTTTTGCCAATCATATCGACAGCTTGCAGTATCTCGACTATCGGCCGTGCATTGTCTATATCGACGGCAAGTACAATGGAATCATGGACATTCGTGAGCGTGCCAACAATACTTGGGCATCGAACAATCTGGGTCTGGAGGAAGATTCCATTTCGGAAGTCGAAGCTTTTTATAGCAGTGTGGCAGACTACGACGATGTTCGTCAGCTGATAGATGACCCGTATTCCAGATATGAAGACTTCGCCCGATACTTCGACATGTCGCTGCTTCTCAATTATCTTTGCTGCGAGGCATATTCCTCCAATCGCACCTTTGCTCATACCAACGTCTATCTGTGGTACGACAGAAGCAAATCACAGAAGGTTTTCCATCCTCTGCTGAAGGACCTTGACGATCTTGCCGGAGGAGGAGACAACTGGAACTGGCTTAATTTCATCACAATGACGGGAAGTGAGAGCAATTACGATGAAAAGCCCGAACACCGACGCATTTTTGCGCGGCTGTTTGACATGCCGGAGTTCCGCAACCCGTTCATCGACCGCATGATGGTCTATCTGGGGGATTTCTGCAAGCCCTCGGTCACAGTTGCAATGATTAACAAAATGCGTGCGGCGATTGATGATGAGATCGAAGCGACATTCGCCTTCATGAACGAAGGTGCTACCTATCAGGATTTTGCCAATCGTATCGAGAATCGGCTTATCCCATTCTGTCGGCAGCGCCCTCTGATCCAGAGCCAGCAGCTTGCTTCGCGATTCAATTTGGGGGATGTTATCCCGCTTACGGTCTCCACGATGGCATATCATGATGGCTCGGTTTACAATGTGCCGGTAAGAGTGAACGACATCGGTTTGACAGAGGGCAATTTCGATGGATATTGTTTCAGTGGAAGGGCTTTCCGTGTGAATAGTGGCAGCAGTAATTTCCATTGGCAGCTGGTAGTCGGTTACTCCAATGGAGGCTTTGAGACTCGCACCTTTCATCAGCCCGAAATGTCCTTACGACCGGATCTGCTGGGCAACAATATCGTCTCGCTGACCCTTTTGCCTGTAGTTGCTACTGGAGCTGGCATAGAGGAGACAAAGGGTGTCGTGGACGAAGAAATGCCCGTTTATGACTTGTTCGGACGGCACACTCTGCAGCATGCAGATGGAAGGTATAAGATTTACAAAGAGAAGATTTATTTTTCAGTTCCTTAGTTAACTGATTTTTTATATTTCAACTTTAATTTTTTACTACTATGGCACAAATTTTAAATGAAGGTAATCAGCCTGTTAGTGAACAGATTAGAAGCTCATTGTCAGACTTTTTGTCTGCAGTTCAGCAATCAGGTGGTGTATATCACCTTGACTCCGACATTACGCTAACATCTAATGTCACTATGGCATCCAACACAATGATAATCTTCGAAGGAGGAAAAATCATTGGCAACTACACATTGACAGGCAATAGATCTACTATTGTATCTCCACCAAGGCAAATCTTTAGTGGTATCACATTATCAGGCTCATGGAATGTGGACTGCTGCTATGCTGAATGGTGGGGTGCTGTGGGCAATGGTTCTACGAATGATACTACTGCTATTCAAAAAGCTTTGTCATCACCAATCGAGAGAGTCATCTTGCTGAATAAAACGTATCTGATTAAATCTACCCTTTCTATCTCCAGCAGAAAGATGTTAGAAGGAACACGTCAATCTAATGATCATGAAGGTAAACCTCAATTGTTAGCAAGTCCGACAAGTACCTCGATGAATACAATTGTTAGTATTGCGAGTGATTTTGTCACTATTCGGAATATCTCAGTCAAGAATGGGACTGAGAATGTAATGAATTATGGATTTTCTACCAACGGACAGCATTATAGACTTGTATTGGAGGGGTTGGCTTCTACAGGTTGTTCTATTGGCTACTATTTGGATACATTCTTGTCTAAGGTTGAACGTTGTACTGCAACAGGAGTTTTTACAGGCTTTTCTATTAAAGGTGGAACATCGGTAACTATGACTAATTGTTTCGTAAAGAGTTACAAACAGAATGCTTATTACCTTGAAACTTTGACCTACTCAACTTTAATGAACTGCTGTGCTGACACGTGGAAACCTGATAGTTCTGTTTCCGATGGCGGAAGCAATTGGTATATTTATTATATCAAGTGGTGTAATTCTCTTTCGTTAATTAATTGTGCAGGCGAAGAGGCTGCAAAAGGTATATATTTTGATGGCGGTGCAAATATGACTGTCAGAAATTGTTGGTTTAATATGCCTTTCATGACAACTTCGGAGAATGACAAGAGGATTCTATTCTTCCTCAATTGTGATAAAGTCGAAATCGATGGCTTATACATCTCAAATTGGGTTTGTACGGGTTGGACTACTAGTAATGGATGGTTTAATGAGAGCAGTCTGATCAAGATTAATTGTTCAAGTGGTTCAAAGAATACGGTTCGCTTACATAATGTGTATTACAGGGGATATGATAGAGACAAGACCATTTCTGGTTATACAGAAGTCAAACAGATTCTTTCTGATCAGTTGATTACAGCTTACAATGCAGCTGGTTGTTTTACTGATATATTGGTTGAATACGACTGGATTAAACGAGGAACAACAGCCAATCGGCCTTCGGGCTTGGGTAACTATGTCGGTGCTGGTTTTGTTTATTTCAACATTTCTACGGGAAATGCTGAAATATGGAATGGGTCGGCATGGCAGACTTTGTAAGTACTATATAATTTAGATGAGCAGTTCTGAAACCACAAAACAAGATGGTGAAAAGTTATTCTACTGCATTGTTAGGGCTCTTGTTTTTGTTTTCAGCGTGCCAACAGCATACTGATGAAATGATTGAATCAGAGGTTGAACTGACATTCCGATTGTCTGTGAATGAATTTGAGCAGATTCCGTTCACTCGTGGACTTTCAGAACCTGCTCATCTATTGATTATTGATAAATTTGGCAATGATGTGAAATGCGTGGAGAAGTCCTCGTTTGGTCCTTTCGTGATGATGTTGGCTTATGGTGTGCATGAATTCTATTTTGTGGCCGCTGAGAACAAATGGTCATCATTTGATGCCGAGCACCTACAGTTGACTTGGCATGATGATTCTACAGGTCTTGGTCGCGTTTGGGCCTGCCGCATGAGTATCGATGTGGGCAAAACCTCTTTGGAAGAAAATATCATACTCCCCTTAGTTGTGGCTGATGTGAAGGTCGAGGTTCTTGACAGATGGCCACCGCAGGTGGCTACGATCGAGTTGCAGGCTTCAGGGCTTTGTCATGGATTTGATCTTGCGACGATGACTGGAATCAGCATGGAGAATGTAGTGCAGATTTCACAGCGGATCGATTCGGAGGAACAGAAGACACAAAACTTCGATTTGCTTACGTTTGTTCCGTCTTCAGGTAATGTGGGTAACCTGATTTTGAGGGCAAATAACGCAGAATATGAAACTTTAGCTACCAAGACAGTGACCGATGTTGTCGTACAACAGGGTACAATCAGTCGATATTCAGGTTATTTGATTGACATCAATTCGGATCTGTACTACACCCTCTCGCCCAACTTCGGCAAGAGTCTTGGTATCTTCGGAGGTTCGTTCAGCAACATTGAGGAGTCGGACAGCTGCAAGTTCTATTGGCAGGAGAAGCTGCAGCTCACGTTATTCGGCCACGGCATCAATGGGGCAGGTTACAGCGTGGCGACGCATGAGAGGGGCGTGCAGTATGCTGTGGATGGCTGCTGCCGGCGCGATGAGCCGCACGACATCTACCTGCTTTGGTCGCCCAGCAACGACTTCTCGAAGGGTCGCGCCACCATCGGCACGCTCAGCGACTACACCGAGGCCGACGGCTTCGACACCGCGAAGCTCACGACCATGCTGGGAGGCATGAACTACAGCTATCAGAAACTGAAACAGAAGAACCCCGATGCCGAGATCCTTCTGTTCACCACGCTGCCTATCTTCAACAAGGGGGCTGCGGGCTACGATACGCTCTACGCCGACAGCATCGGCCTGCGCCATTACGTCGATGCCCAGATCGAGTGGGCCAAGGCGCACGATGTGCCCTATCTCGACCTCTTCCGCCGCTCGGGCTTCACCCACAGCAACTATGGGCGATACTATCAGAAGGACGCGCTTCATCCCAATGTCGAGGGCTACAAGCACCTCGTCGATATCACCTTGCCTTTCCTGGCGTTCCCGCGGTGAATACAACTATTCTAACGCTATAGTTTGGGATACTTCAAATCGTAAGCCAAGAGCACCGAGAATTCGGAGGAACATACCAGCTCCTGGCTCGATGCTTCCATTCTCTACGCGAGATATATACGACTTGTTGGTGCCTATACGTTGTGCCAGTTCTTGTTGAGTGACTTTCTCGCGCTTACGGGCATCGCTGATAATCTGTCCTACACAATAAGAATATGCTTCCTTGCGAAATGCTTCCCGCTCGGGTGTCCCCACTTTTCCGAAGCGTTCATCCATCATGGCATCAACGCTAATAATGTCATTTCTTTCCTGCATAATACTCTTTCTTTATTTGTATCGCTTTATTTATTTCGCTTTGTGGCGTCTTTTGTGTTTTCTTTTGAAAACCATTGAAAAGCATTACCACATTTCCTTCGTCAAAGATGAAGAACACTCGAAAGATGTTGCTGTTATGCTCCGCACGTAGTTCAAAAATTTCGTCACGAAGATATTTCACAAACTTGGCATTGACACGTTCTTGAGTCTTCAACATGTCAATAACATAGAAAACTTTACGGGCTTCGGCATCTGTGAGTGAGCTGATGAAGTCGCTGAAGTAATTCTTGTATGCTAATATGGTTCTTTCACCTTTCATTGGTACAAAGATATAAAATGTTTACATATCATGCAACTTTTTTTGATGCTCATCGAAAATTATTAGATAATCAAGATATAATTGATTGTTATTTTGTCAAGCTTGCATATCAATATATAATTCTCAAATTCTCTAATTCGTGATAAAAAGAATGCGTTATTCTCCTTCTCCCTCCAGCAGCTGGATGCCATCAGCGAGGAGGGAGATGCGCTGCTGCTTGTAGAGGGCCCCGATAGCCTTCTTGAACGTCTTCTTCGACATCTGCAGCTCGGAGGCGATGAGTTCGGGCGTGGAATGATCAGTGAGCGGCAGGAAACCGTTGCGGCGATGCAGTGCCTTGAGGATGGAAGCCTCGGCAGGGTCGATCATCTGGCGATAGCCGATGGGCTGGAGGCTGAGGTCGATCTTGTCGTCTTCGCGCACACCTTTGACCCAGGCACGCAGACGTTCACCGATGCGTATCTCCTGGAAGATCTGGTTATGATAGAGCAGGCCGGCATGTTGTTGGTTGATGATGACCTTGTAGCCGAGGTTCGTTTGCTTCCAGACGAGAGCTTCGACTTCCTGACCTTCCTCGTAGGCGGGCGGCACGTTACCCAGATGCTTGTCGATCTTGCCAGTGCCTACGATGCGGCCCGACAGCTGGTCGATATATATATAAATAATGTATCGGCGTCCTTCCTCCATCTTCTGCGCCTGTTCGCGATGGGGGATGAGCAGTTCCTTCGACGTGCCCCAGTCGGCGAAGGCACCGACGGCGTTCACGCTGTTGATCTTCAGATAGGCGAACTGCCCTACGGTGGCGTAGGGATGCTCGTTGGTGGCGATGAGACGTGCCTCGGCATCCTGATAGACGAAGACCTTCAGTTCGTCGCCCACCTTGACGTCCTGCGGCATGTAGCGTTTGGGCATGAGTATCTCCAGCCCGTCGCCTCCATCGAGGTACAGGCCGAAGTCAACGATCTTCGCCACTTTCAGCGTATTGTATTGTCCTAATTGTGCCATAGTTTTCTTATTCCTTGCGAACGATGAGCTTGTCGCCCTGGAGTTCGGGGACGACACCGAAGATGCTGCGACGGAGGCAGTAGTTGATGTCGGAGCGGAAGCCATGCTGGATGAGGCGGCGGGCATGTTCGCTCTGGAGGAGGATGTTCGAGAAGTCGCGGTTCGCCTGATGCCAGAGGGCGACAGCCATGCGTGCGCCATCGCTGGCAGCTTCCACACCGTCTTCGGCAAGCAGCGTGCTGGTGAGGGCTCCGGCAAAGAGCGAGTCCTCAAGACAAATGCGGCCGTTGGCACCTGAGCAGACGATGAGCACGTCCTTGCCCAGGGAGAGAATGCGTTCGGTAAGGGCGCGCAGGTTGACGAAGGCACCGATGAGCAGCTGATAGCAATCGGCAGCACCCTTGATGGCCTTTGTTCCATTGGTAGTCATAAAGACGATGGACTTGCCGTTGACCTTATCGACAGAATATTCGGAAGGAGAGTTGCCGAAATCAGCGAACGAACAGCGTTCAGTAGCCTGCTCAGCACCCACGAGGTGTCCCAAGGACTTATAGGCAAGTGCTTCCTGCTCGGTGGCAACAGGAATGATATAGGATGCACCGTTGGCAAAAGCCGTGCAGATGGTTGTGGTGGCACGGAACACGTCGGTCACCACCACGACGCTGTCGCGGTGCTCATAGAGTTGGATTAGGCTGGGAGAGAAACAGATTTCGATTTGCATGATGGTTAAGGGTTCTGAAAGGTTCTGAAAGGTTCTGAGGGGTTCGAAAGGTTCTGAGGGGTTCGAAAGGTTCGAAGAGGATTTAGGGATTAACAACCTTTCGAACCTTTCTTAACAATTCAGAACCTTTCAGAACCTTATCTTACAGATTTGCGTCAATCAGCTTCTGGAGGTCTGCCTTGGCAGCGAGACCAACCTTCTTGCCGACAACTTCGCCATTCTTGATAAGCATGACAACGGGGATGTTGCGGATGCCGTACTTGATGGTGAGATCTTCACCCTCGTCCACATTGTACTTGCAGATTTCTGCACGGCCTTCATACTCCTCAGCGAGCTGCTCGATGATGGGGGTGAGACGCTGGCAGGGGCCACACCATGTTGCCCAGAAGTCGATAACTACGAGTTTGTCACTTGCCAGGATTTCGCTGGCATTCTGATCGGTGATTTGTTTTGCCATAATAGTAATTATTTAGTCGTTAGGAATACTTTCTTAATAAAACTGACGCCCGTCTCACGACAGTCGTCAGCCCTTTCTCTCATTTTATGAAGTTTTGTGGAATTACTCACGATGCAAAGATAGGGACTTTTTTCGAACGCTCCAAATATTTCATCCAAAAAAACCATTTTTTTAAGGATTTTTTACAAATGGAGCCGTCTATGGGTCTATTTGAGCCTTATTTGCTGGTATTTTATGCCCTGACGACGCCAAGTATAGATGGCGTGCAACGTACCATCTTTGCCAAGCAGCAGCGACGGATAACTGTATTGGCTGATGGGCGAAGATTCGAGCGTCAGACGGTGTGTCCACGTGATACCGTCAGTGCTGGTTGCGATGCACGTTGGATTGCGCAGCGGCTTGTCGGGGCCAGGCACGAGCGAGAAGGGATTATAGACCAGGGCAAACGTCCCGTCGGGCATCGTTACGGCATCGATGCCAGAATTGTTGTTCGGCACGTCGTCGAGCAGTCGCATAGGTCCCCAGGTGAGTCCTCCATCTTCGCTGAACGCTGTGGCAATGCGAGCCAGGTGACTCTCGGTGTCCTTGGGCCGATGGGTGCGGCAGAGCATCTGTATGCGTCCATCCTTATGAACGAGCAGGGCAGGTTGGATGGTGCCGATCTTCGGTTCTTCGGGCACGGGACCGTAAAGCGCCCACGTCTGTCCGTCATCTTCGCTCATCTCGATGTAGCTGCGCCATTGCCCTGACTTTTCCTTCGAGGCGGTGCCCGTCTCCTTGCTCGATGGGGAGAGGATGCGAGCCTTCTGGAGCACTGTACCATTAGCGCAACGGAAGCCCTTGGGCAGATAGATGGGCTGATTCTTGATGGCACCAAGCAGGCTATCGCTGCATTGTACAGGCGAGAGCTGTGAGCTTGGCGTGGGATTGGTAGTTGCGACGAGTTCCTGACGCGGATTGCTCCACGTGTGTCCGTTGTCGCTGGAACGCATTATGTAACCCGTCCAGTCGCGCACGTTTTTGCCAATCTTATAGAATAGAAGGAGGTCGCCGCCGGGAATCTGGAAAAGCACGGGGTTGTAGCATGCCTTGCGGTTCACGTTCGTTTCGATAGGCGTGGTGAGCGTGCTGTCGATCTCGGTGCCGAAAGTATTTGCTCCTTCGCGCAGGTCACCATTGGCAACGAGTTGCAGAGGTTCCCACTGGTCCTTGCCCTTGGGTTTGCGCGAAGTGTAGATGCAGACGTCGGAAGCGCCTTCGCGCGCACCGAGGAAGAAGGTGCAGAGCAGGTCACCATTGCGTAGTTCGGCGATGGAGGCACTGTGACACGATGGATGGGCAGCATTCTGGAAGTCATAGACGAACTGGTCGCAGATGATGCCTTCACGATCACGGCTGAGACTGTCGGCATACTGGCGCTCGTAGGCTCCACCTTTATAATAATCGCGCAGGGGCAGGGCGGGGTCGAGGTCATAGACGAGATGATGATGGCCGGAACCAAGGGTGAGGGTTTTGGGGTTGCTCGGAGTAGTCGGAGTAGTCTGAGTACTCCGAGTATTCGGATTATTCGGACTACTCCGAGAATTCTTCAAGATTACGTTGTACGGCAGCGTGACTTGCCCAGTAGCGTTGCAGGGAATGGTGATGTCCCACGTAAGCTGGCGGTCGGTCTTCCGCCAATGGCTGGCGACCAATCCGTAGGGCGTCTTGTAACTGGCCGAAGCCTCGTCGAGTTCCTCCACTTCGAAGTTGGGCGAGAAGTCGATGACCTTGAAGCCGGGAGCCGCGGCCTTGATGCCGCCCACGTTCTCCATGCACCACGGGATGAGGTCGCCGAGCAGCATGATGTGGTTGCCTGAATTCATGCGTGGATTGGCAGTGTCGCCGTTCCATAGCTCCCAGATGGTGGTGGCTCCGTGCAGGGCCATATAGCCCCAGCCGGGATAACTCTTCACGGTGGCAAGCATCCAAGCGAGGTCCTGACGTCCCATATTGGCCAAGCCGCGTAGGAGCCACGACATGCCGATGACGCCACACTGGATGTGTCCGTCGATGCCGCGCAATTCGGGTGTGTCACCAGGGAGGAGCAGATGCTTACGCATGATCCAACGTTCGACAGTGGCAGCATGTTCGTCGGGCACGATGCCGAACGCCCATGGCAGGAGGTTGGCCGTGACGCTATTGTTGCTGTAATAGACAGAGTCGGGATAAAGGATATGGTTGCCGGGACCTGTCATCGAGCTGGGTGTGCGTCCTGCCTTGGGATCGTCGGCACTTGTCTTGACGTGGAGGAACTCTCCATTGATGGCATCGCGAAGTGCCTCACGGCAAGCCTGGTATTCGGCCTTGTCGGCTTCGAGCAGTTCGATGGTGAGGCCCTGGCGGTTCAAAGCAAGACGTTCAGCATTGGAGCAACCTTGCAGCTTCTGGATGAGGATGTCGTCGAACTTCATCATATCCTGGAAGAGGCGGTAGAGGTAACACGAACCGATGAGCACGCCGTCGGTCACGCGGTTGGGATCCTGGCTATGGATAAGTTCGGGCGCCTCGGGTGGACAGCACCAGTCGGCATACTTGTCGGCCTTCACAACACCTGTCACGGGGTCACGATGCTGCTGCCAGAAGTGCATCACCCAGCGACGCATAGCGGGATAGTGGCGACGGATGGCCTCGATGTCGCCAAACTGTGTGTAGAGCATGTCGGCGCCGAAGATGAAGGCCGAAGGCCAGGTGATGTCGTCGTTATAGTAGTTCCAGAAGGCGGGAGCCACGCCGGGCAAGGTGCCGTCGGGTCGCTGCGAGTCTTCGAGGTCCTGCATCCATTTCAGATAGAGCGCATGGTTGTCCATCAGGTAACTTTCACCCCAGCAACCCATCGAATGGTCGCCCACCCATGGCTGACGCTCGTCGCGCTGTGGACAATCGACGGGCATACCTTTATAGTTGGAGCGAACGCCCCAGAACGCATTCTGCACTACGCGATTGAGCACGGGATTGGTAGTTCCGAAGGTGTAGAGCGTTTCCATTGGGTCGCCCACCACTTCGCCCAGGAAGGGCGAAGTGGGGTTTGAGGGGTTTGAGGAGTTCGAAAGGTTGCTCCCGTTGGTCGCGTCCGAGGGAAGCGAAGGGTTCGAGGGGTTCGAAAGGTTTGAAGGTTTTGAGAGGTTAAGAAGGGTTAAGAGAGGGGATTGGTTGCCGTTTCTTGGTTTGATGCGCTTCCTGACTGGGTATTCGGGATTGGCGTTGGGCAGAATCACCATTTCGGCAAAACGGAAGCCGTGATAGGTGAAGCGGGGAGCCCATGTCTCGTCCTCGTCCTCATGACCGCTGGCGATGTAATAATCGGTGACCTCGGCATTGCGCAGGTTCTCGACATAGAGGCGCGAAGTGTCGGTGAGGCAGTAACCTGGGCCGTTGCTGTTCCACGATTCTTGTTCGGTCCAAGGTGCACCGATGGGTGCTTCGAGTTTTTCGGCAAAGCGCAGACGCAGGGTGTCGCCCTTGTTGAGGCCCATTTGTCCAATGGGTACGCGCATCCATCCGGCAAAGTTCTGCCCGAAGTCAAACAGGATGCGACCATCTTTGGTGAGACGTATATCGCGAGGGTAGAGCACTTCCTGCACCACCATCGGAGGTGTCGTGTTGCCGCGCATCTTGCCGATGGGCAGGGCGCTGCGTTCGGGCTGTCGCCATTGGCTATCGTCGAAGTCGGGGAGGGTCCAAGCGATATCATCATAGCAGCCTTTCGAACTTTCAGAACCTTTCAGATCACTTCTGAACCTCTTTGTGGCATCGTAAATCTCACCATCGTATTCGTTCGACGAACGGATGGGGCCGTCGGCAGTCATGCGCCAGTTCTTTTCGTTGGTGGCGATGACGTCACGGGTTCCGTCAGTATATTCGATGATGAGGTTGGCACGCAGCGTGGGGTAGCCGAAGGTTGGTATCTTGTAGAGCTTCTTCTTCTGCTGCATGGTGTAGTAGCGACCATTCGAGACGGTGACGGCAAGGCACTGAGTGGGGTTGCTCCCGTTGGTCGCGTCCGAGGGAAGCGAAAGGTTCGAAATGTTCGAAGGGTTCGAGGGGTTTGAGGGGTTCGAAAGGTTCGAGAGGTTCGAAAGGTTCGAAGGGTGTAAATAGGGGGTGACATCGAAACTGTTGTAGATGATGGAGCGACGATAATCGGTGGGAGCGGGCATAAGCACCTGCTGTCCTACATTGCTATCTGAATTGGGAGCATCACCTACGCGATGACCATTGACGAAGGCTTCGTAGAGGCCGAGGCCGGCGATGTGGAGCGTGGCGTGACGCACTTGCTTGTCCTTCGTCTCGAATGTGGTGCGGTAGTAACGGGCTGAGAGGCGTGAGTGCACGTCCTCCACGTCCCACGGCATGGCGTAGTCGAGGCCAATCCAGTTGCCGCGCCAGTTGTCGCCAGTCAGTAAGCCTGCTCCCCACGATGAGGCATCCGACCACGGGCTCTGCTCCGTGACGGTCTTCTTGCCCTTCGTCCTTTCATAGGTCACCTGTACTTTCCAATAGGCTCGCTGGTTAGCTTGGAGTGGCGTGCCGAGATAATCGACCCACAGGCTTTGCGGACTCTGCACGGTGGCATCCCAAAGGTCGCCTTGACCTTGGGCAAGCAGTTCGGGCGAAGAGGCCACGAGGATGTGGTAGCCCGTCTGCATAACATCCTGTTCGCCTGCATCGGCGACAATCTGCCAGCCGAGGCGCGGAGTTTCGACGTCCAATCCGAGGGGCTGGTCCTTGCGCCCTTCCACGCTGAGGTTGGTGACATGGATGGCTGCCTGCGCTTGGAGCGCCAGGGCGGCTATGAGGAGGAGGGAAAGGGAATATTTCATAATGTGTGGATTATATGATAGTCTGCTGGTTCGATGCCATTTCGCGGGGCAAATATACGAAGAAAAGTTGAGATTACAAAGTGTTTATCATGAATTATTAGTATTTTTATCACATTTTTCGAATTTGAGAAATTTATACGGGTGATGATGCAAGGTTTTACGATGTTTTGCATTTAGAAGGCAGAAACGTAAAACATCAACGATTATTAGAAATCATCAACGGTTATGAAAAATCTTTTTAATCACATTGCAGCGATGGCTGCATGCAGCATGATGCTGCTCTCGTGCACGTCGGATGAAGACGGCGGCACAAAAAGAATCGTCAACATGGTGGCCGACCCGAAGCCCATTCAACTGACTGAGGAGCAGCGCGTCTTTGCCAACGACAACAACAGCTTCACCCTAAATTTCCTGAAGACGGTGAACGAGACCGACCGCTCGGGCCGAAGTTTCATCTATTCGCCGCTCAGCATCACCTACGTGCTCGGTATGGTGAACGATGCCGCGACGGGCAACACCGAGAGGGAACTCGAAGAGACCCTTGGCTTCCATGAGGGCGGCATCCAGGCCGTGAACGACTATTGCAAGAATCTGATCGACAATCTTCCGAAGGCCGATACGGACGTTGAACTGGACATCGCCAATGCCATCTTCGTCAACAAGAACTATACGTTGAAGCCTCAGTTTGAGCAGGATATGCAGTATTATTACGATGCTATGGCCGAAGCCCTCGACTTTTCTTCGTCGAAGACCTTGGATCACATCAACGGCTGGTGTAAGGAAAAGACGAAAGGGATGATTCCGGCGATACTGGACGAAGTGAAACCTGAAATGGTGTCCTACCTGCTCAATGCCATCTATTTCAAGGCAGACTGGACCAAGAAGTTCGACCCAAAGAATACCAAGAACGAGAAGTTCGCGGCTGAAAAGGGCAGCATTGAAATGCCCATGATGCACCAGGATGTCTATATCAACTATGTCAGGAACGAGACCTACACGGCTGTTACGATTCCTTATGGCAACAGCCTATGGAACATGATGGTGATGCTGCCCGAAGAAGGAAAGACCACCGATGACATCATCAATCATTTGGCTGAAAAAGGCTTCTCGGACGTTGAGGATTTCAATCATTTGGCTGAAAAAGGCTTCTCGGACGTTGAGGATTATGAGAGCTTATACAATTCCATTTCGGGAGATGGTGTCTTTCGGACTTACGAAGTTGATTTGAAGTTGCCGCGTTTTGAAACAGCATCCGACACCAAGGAACTGGATGGAGGCCTTATCTCATTGTTGCAGCAGATGGGCATTCGTCAGGCTTTCGATAATCAATTTGCGGAGATTCCGAATATGTGCGATAAGCCACTCTATATCGAAATGATGCGCCAGAAAGCTAAAATCAAGGTGAATGAGGAAGGCTCAGAGGCTACGGCGGTTACGGTAGCAGGAATGGGGGAGTTAACAAGTGCCGGCCCAATTCATGAGGTGGAGATTCCCAAGGCAACGTTCCATGCCAATCGTCCGTTCGTCTATGTGATTCGAGAAATGTCGTCTGGCGTCATTCTTTTTGTCGGCAAATTTACGGGAATGGCTTGATACAACGGAAATAGAGCGTCTGCGAATGTAGGCATACAACATCCGATAGCAAATAGTACGTCTGCGAACGTAGGCGTACAACATCCGATAGCAAATAGAGCGTCTACGAACATAGACGTGCAACATCCGATAGTAAATTGAGCGTCTACGAACATAGGCGTACAACATCCGATAGCAAATTGAGCGTCTACGAACATAGACGTGCAACATCCGATAGTAAATTGAGCGTCTACGAACATAGACGTGCAACATCCGATTGCAAATAGAGCGTCTACGAACATAGACGTACAACATCCGATAGCAAATAGAGCGTCTACGAACATAGACGTACAACATCCGATTGCAAATAGAGCGTCTACGAACATAGACGTACAACATCCGATAGTAAATAGAGCGTCTACGAACATAGACGTACAATATTCGACAACAAATAGAGCGTCTACGTTCGTAGGCGCTCTAATTCGATTCTAAATAATTTTTTACAGTTTGTAAACGAGTTTTCCGAGGGTAGAACGGTTGGCGACGCGCCGACCATCGACGAGAAGTGTTAGACCCCGGCCTTGGCCATAGCGCAAGCCGGTCTCATCCCAAAGGATGGTGAGGACGTGCTCATGATAGACAATGCCATCGAGGCAGAAATAACTCCATTGGCCTGCAGGAATGAGCGGGTTGATGGAGATTTCGTTATCGAGCGATGGACGCAGCCCTACGAGTCCCGAGATGATGAGGTCGTTGTAGGTCGAATGGTTATAGTAGCGCGAACGTTCTGCATCGCCCCAAAGCCAGGCTCCTGTCTTTTCGTCGAGATATTCGCCCACATAAGGACGACCGCGATGATGCATCGATTCGGTGTAGAGTTTGAGGTGCTGATAGAACAACGTATCGGGAAGGAGTGCTGCCGTCAGTGGATAGTCGTTCATCACGTTAGCAAGGGCGGTAAGCGTCTGACTGGTGGCGAAGGGCCAGATGGCGCCATCCCATTCGCAGGTGGGACGTCCCGTCCAGGCATGTCGGAAGAGGGGATGACGACGTTCGGCGGTAGTCATGCCGTAGGGAGCGAGGAAGCCTTCGGGGTCGGTGAGCTGGAGCCAGGCAGGGGCATACTTTGCGGCATCGTCGTCAGCCATCCCGGTGTACCAGGGCAGGTAGCCGACCAGTTCGCGCACCTGGCAGAGCGAGTCGAACTTGTCGCGGGCGCAGAAGAACTGGAGATCGGGATCCCAGAGTTTCTCGATGGCGAGCCGTTTCAGCTGGCGGGCGCGTTCGGCGTAGTTCGGTTGGGAGCCAAGCTTGGCTCCCTCATTAAACACAGCGGAAAGGGCGGCGAAGTTGCCGTACATGTAGCTGTTGATTGTGGGACGACGGTTCTGGTGGAACATGCGCTTGTTTGCGCTGTAACGGCCACCGCTGATGCTTTCCTCCATGCCGTCCTGCACGTCGCCTTGCCAGTAGAGGCTGTCGCCTGGGGCAAAGGGTTTCGTAACGCCCTGTTCGTCCTTGCCCAACTTGGCATCCTTGGCGACGTTGCACCACAGGTGGTTTTCATCCCACCATTGCATGTCGGCGAAGAGGTCATCCTTGAGGTCGCGCATCCATTCGGTATTGCCGATGACCTTGGCATCTTGCAGGAGGGCGAAGGGAACGAGGTCGGAGAACTTGTGGAACTTGTCCATGGGTTTGCCGTCGTTGCCGCGCAGCCAATTATAAGCCTCGTCGATGGCATAGCTGTGGTTGTGGAGCCAGCGCGACTCCATGATGTGGTGGCTCACGGCGCAGGCGATGAGGTTGTGCTTGTCGGAGTAGCTGCGCTTCACGAGGAACTCGGTCTGCGCAAAGCCCAGGTCGGTGCGGATGATGTGCTTGCGCAGGGTCCACCAGCGGAAGTAATACATCTCTTCCATCTCGCGGTCGGGACATTCGAACAGAGGTATCTCACGTTCCATCCACGCGGCTGCCTCGCTGTTGGGGATGAGCTGTGCGATGTTCTCGTCCTCCATCGTGTTGAAATAATCGACGTAGTGCTTGAAGTCATTCCATTTGAGCAGGGCGGGCAGCACTTGCGGACCCGAGATGATGTGCTGGCCAATGTGCGGGGCGATGACAGCCTGTACGTCGCAATCGACAGTCGTGACGTTGGTCAAAGCGAAGCTGGCCTTAAGATCCAAAGCTTCGGCATCGGGGAGGTCTTCGTATTCCGTGCGGTCGGCCTTCGTGTCGGGGGTGAGGTCGGTGCGACGTGGACCGGTGCGGAAAGTCAGACGCTCGATTTGAGAAATGGGCGCATAGAGGATAGCGCGCTTGTTGAATGACTTTCGTTCCTTCCAGTTCAGTGCCTTGCCTTGGGCATCGATGATTGCCGTGATGTGTGCCTCGATCATACGAGTGCCGAGATTGACATCGGCCGTGACTTGATAGGTGACATTTGGATTGTAGTCCTTGAGAAGTGTGGTGTAACGTGCTCCCGTCTTGATGGTTACAAGTCCGTCGGATTGCCAGCAGATGCGGGAACAGGGATTGCCCTCGGCGTCGCAGAATTCGATCTGCAGTTCACCGTGGTCGTTCTGCGAGGGCGTGATGTCGAAGGTGGCACGTAGATGACGAACTGCCGGGAAGAGACGGTCGGCCTTGGCGTAGTCGAAGGGGTCGGCATCCGACAGCACCAGTTCGGCCTGGGGCTTGTTGTCCTTCGAAAGTCCCTCCTTCAACGAGATAGGTGCGAGGACGGGACTATAAAGGTTCCATTCGGTGAGGTCGGCGAGCGTCTTGGCATTGGCAATCTCGTCCTTGATGCTATGGCTCGTAGCACGGGTTCGAACGGGAACAGGGATATGGGCCACCCACATATCCTCCTTATTGACGCTGTAGGTCACCCAAAGGTCGGAGTCGCAGGGCACGCCGTTTCCAGCAAGCGGATGGCTCATCCAAGTCTTGCCGTCGGCAGCACGATGACCTGCAAAAGCGGGTAGGATGCCGCGAACGTATTGCGGGCCGTTCGACTTATAGTTGCCTCCATAGCGCATCATAGAAATGTCGCCATGCACGAGGTTCAGCGTCTGGTAGTCGAGTCCGTCGGCCGAAAGGCTGATGGCGAGTGGCCAACGGAATTCCGAAGGATTATAGACGGTGGCATACATGCCGTCGGTGAGGCGTTGTCCCCAGATCTTGGCATTCGAGTTGACGAAGCCGGGAGCACGGTGAACGAGCGTGTCCCAAGTCACGCCGCCATCCTCCGAGTGACTGGTGAGCGCGTGTTTCCAAAGCGAGACGATGGTCTTGCCATCGGGCAGCGTGTAATAGTTGAAAGCCTTGTATTCCTTGTCAATGGGAAGGTGGGGGTCCTGGCGATCGCACTCTTCGACAAACTGCATCCAGTAAAGCGGCGATGAGAGAATCTCCTCGACAGCCTTGCGGAACTTCTTGTCCTTCGACTTGGTGTAGAAGGGGAAGTTGGTGTTCGAAGCGTCCCAACCGTGGTTATAGTAGAAGAAATACACGGGTCCCAGGGTGCCGTCGGGGAATACTTCGCGTACCACGCGACCGATGCCGTCGCCATCGTTGGGGTCATCTTTCTTGTGCAGACAGATTCCGTAGTTTCCGATAGCAAGCAGACGCGAACCTGTTTCGGCCGACGAAACATACCAGCCCACACGCTGGTGCATCACGGCCTTCAGCCCCTCGCGCTTGAAGATGTTGGGGAACTGCTCCATCGTGCTCACCTTGTGGAGCGAGCCGTCGGGATTATAGACCTTGCGGGTGCCGTCGAGGATGTCGGCGGGCAAAGTGTATTCGGGGAAAAGGATTTCGGGAGCCGTCCAGTTGTAGCCGTCCACGGAACTCTGCATCCAGGTGATACTCGAAGGGATGTGTTCGCCCAACGGGTCGCTGAGGAAATGCATCCAGAACCTGCCCTGCCAATAGGCCAGCATCGGCTGGTGGTTGTAGGTCCAACCCTTCGAATCCTCGGCAGGATAGAGCACGGCTTCCTTAGCCGGGCAGACGGTGGTGCCCAGCGGCGCTTCGAGGCCGCGGCTGCGCGAGGCGCGCATCGTCTGGATGTTATGTACGCCGATGGCGGGTTGCAGGCCGCCGTCGAGCAGATAGGGATTGCTGAGCGTCGTGCCGCTATAGTGTATCTCCTGGGCCGAAGCGGGGAGGAGCGCGGCGGGAATCAGAAACAGGGCTGACAGAAGGGTTGCTTTCATCGTGTGCTGATTGGTTAGAAATGTGTGTTGCAAAGTACGTAATAATTTTTGAATTATGCAAGAATTTGGCAAGAATTTCGCGCGAAAATTTGCACGATTCGCGGAAATGCCTTATATTTGCAGCGCATAAGATTCAATAAAAACAAAGAAAACCAAAATATAACATAACATATAACGATTCCCAGCTGGGATGCCTGCCCGAGGGCAGTGCAGCGCGGTGAGGGAGCAAATACATAAAAAGAACAATCACATAGCGTTCTTCAAATCGAACACTCTCGGAAAACTTGGCGGTTAAAGAGATGTAAAACGATTTTGATATTGAAGGCGCCTGCGCTTCGGCGTAGGTCGTCGTCTTTATCGTTCCGTCGTTTTGCAGGTTTCCGCCAAGTACCTCCGAGAGTCGGGATGAGCGAGCAGCGATCTACGCCTTTTCGCGTCCCGACTCTTGGTGTACTTGGATAGTGAGCCTGCCCGATTCGATGATGACGAGCGCCTAAGCCAAGCCATCATGAAATCCAAAATCGACTGTGCGGCACTGGCTGCCGCCGTAAGCAATCTCCAAGGTCTCACCTCGGAGCAGAAATCTGCGCTCCTTGAGCTCATCAACGAACAGAAAACTTTTGGCCTAGTCTGGGAAGATAAACCAGAAGAGGCTCAAGAATTCTTATGTTCTCGTATTCCTATCTTGTGTGAAGAGCCTTCCCTTCGTCTTTCACATGAAGGGTATAACACACCAAACCATGTATTGATAGAAGGAGATAATCTTCATGCGCTTACTTCTTTGTTTTTTGCCTATGAAGGAAAAATAGACGTAATTTATATAGATCCTCCTTATAATTCTGGTGCGAAGGATTGGCGATATAATAACGACTATGTAGATGTTAATGATTCGTATAGGCATAGTAAATGGCTTTCGATGATGAAAAATAGATTGATAATTGCAAAACGATTATTAAATCCTGATAATTCTGTTCTTATTGTCACGATCGACGAAAAAGAGTTTCATCACCTTGGATGCCTTTTAGAAGAACTGTTCCCTTCAGCTCGTATCCAAATGATTAGTACGGTTATTAACGTCAAAGGAGTTGCACGAGAAAAGGAATTTTCAAGAGTAAACGAGTATATCTATATAGTTCAGCTTGGTGATTCTAAAGTAGAAGCTTTACCTCTGTCTGAAGAATGGCTAGGTAATGTTCGTTCAAGTGGGAGAGATAAAGTCCGACTTGGATCCATGTTGCGTTCTGGTAGTAATAGTGAAAGGAAGCATTCGCCGGGGTGTTTTTATCCTATTTACTTTACCACTGAAGGCAAGTATGTAATGGCTGGAGATCCAATACCTTTAAATGCTGATAGACATACTGTTGATGTGCCGAATGGATTAGTTGCAATTTGGCCTATTCATGCCAATGGGACAGAAGGGGTATGGCAATATGGAAAGTGCGCTTTCGAGAAACTGGTTTCAGATGGATTTGTATATTTCGGAAAATTGAAAAATAATCGAATCGGAATATCGTATGCTCCAAAAGGTGTTGTTCAAAAGATAAAAAATGGATTGTTTAAAATTGAAGGATATAATGAAGACGGGCAAGCGATCATTGATGATACAGAATATCAGTCTACTTTTATTCCTGGGAATCAATGGTCCATACCATCTCATAATGCTACAGAATATGGTTCAAAATTATTAAAAGACATTTTTGGAGATAAAGTTTTTTCTTATCCAAAGTCTTTATATGCAGTTAAAGATACGTTAAGATTTTTTGTGGCAAGTAAAAAAAATGCGACAATACTTGATTTTTTTGCTGGTTCAGGTACGACTCTTCATGCTACATTACAACTCAATGCTGAAGATGGTGGATCTCGAAAATGTGTACTTATTAATAATAACGAGAATAATATTTGCCAAGAGGTAACATATGAAAGATGTAAACGAGTTATTAAAGGTTATGTTACACAAAATGGTCAACATGTAGAAGGTCTAAAAAATAATAGTCTTCGATTTTACAAAATTGTATTTTTAAATCGTGAGCAAACAGCCGAGAACAAACGCCAACTGATGGAAGCTTCGACCGACCTTCTCTGCATCAAGCATAACCTATATGACGAAAAGAACACATTCTTTGGATTAAATCTTTCAAAGCAAGTCGCACGCTATTTTGAAGAGCAGGGTCGCGGTATGCTTATCATCTATCGACCTGATGCTATCCCCTACATCGTCAAGGCGCTGGCTAAAGCAAATGAGATTGCCGAACCTATCCAAACTTACGTGGCCTGCGATGGAGCCTATCCATTTACCGATGATTTCCATGAAGTACTCGACCATGTAGAACTCCATGCCATGCCGTACAGCCTCTATCAGGCTTATCGGCAGGTATTGCCTCCCAAAAGCGAAAGGCAGGACTTTGCTGACCAGCCCGAAGTGAGTGAAAAAGAATTGAATGAAGCAGACGCAAACCTCTATACATCCGAAGACCATGATTGAACTGAAAGACTACCAGCGTGAGGCTGTAAATGAACTGAAAAAGAAGGTCATCAAGAACCTTAATCGTGAAGATTATCGCAAGAAGATTGTGCTCAAAGCCCCTACAGGAGCAGGCAAGACCGTCATTGCATCGGCCATGCTCGACGAGCTTAAGGTCGAAGTGGAGCAGAGCGGCGAGTGTCTTTACGACCGTGTAGCTTTCATTTGGGTGGCTCCCAACAAGCTGCATATCCAGAGCTACAAGAGCTTAAAGAACTATTTCTCGGAGACGCACAACCTGCGCACGTTGATGTTCGACGAGATAGATGCCAGTGAGGGCTATCTGCGGTCGGGCGACATCCTCTTTCTCAACTGGGAGAGCATCAACAAGGAAAACGCCATTCTGCGTCGCGACAATGAGCAGAACCATAACCTTTCGACCTTGGTGCGTCATACGGTGGAGCGCGATACGCCCGTAATCGTAATCATCGACGAGGAACATTATTATACTGGCGCCAATGCCCGCAAGAGTGAGGAAATACTGAGACTCATCAATCCGAAAGTGGAGCTCCGCATTTCGGCAACACCTATCACCACTGAGGGAGATATGGTGCAAATCGATCGTGAAGACGTCATCGAGGAAGAGATGATCAAGAAACGCGTGGAACTGAATCCCAATGTGTCGGGCAGTGAGAAGTTCGATGACGACATGACCGTCAACCAGCGCCTGCTCGAAAAGGCTTTGCGCAAGCGCGATGAGCTGGCCAAGGCTTATAGGGCAATGGGGGTTAATATCAATCCACTGTTGCTTATTCAGCTGCCCAACGACACGAAGGAGCTGATGACGAGCGATGACAGGACCGTGCGCGAGGAAGTGACAACTTATCTTGACAATAAACGCAACATCAGTGAAGCAAATGGGAAACTTGCCGTATGGCTGAGCGACAACAAGGATAAGGTCAACTTGGAAGAAATCACCAAGATGGACAGTCTGGTGGATTGCCTATTGTTTAAACAAGCTATTGCCAAAGGCTGGGACTGCCCCAGGGCAGCCGTGCTGGTGATCTACCGAACGCTGAGCGACGTACGTTTCACCATTCAGACCATGGGGCGCATCCTGCGCATGCCGCAGCAGCGGTTCTATAGCGACGACCGCCTCAATGTGGGATATGTCTATACCAATCTTTCGGCTGACGCCATCATTGTGGCTCAGGAAGAGATGAACTACATCCGTACCATCAATGCGACTCTGCGCGAGGGCATCCAGAACATTGTGCTGTCCAATAGCTATAAGAACGCCAAACAGACAAAGCACTTCCGTTTGGGCTATGACTTCAGAAAGCATCTGAAGGAGGTGTTTACGGAGATATTTTCGATTCAAGATGCCAGTATCGGATTGAAGTTTGATGACGAAACTGCTGAGGATGATGACCCTGATGCCCTGATAAAGTTGATGGGCGGTGCCGGTGAGTCTGCTGTAGGGGACGAAAGCCAGTATGATGCCAATCGAATGAAGGTGGGCAACCATGGCATACAGGTGGATGTGACTAAAATCTATCTGGTAGTGCCTCGCAACATACGTCTTTCAGATCCCGACCGACAGGGAAGGGTCGAGGTGGCTACAACAGCCAAATTGGCCCGCAATGCTTCGGAGTGCAGCCAGCTGTTCGACCTCTTTTGCCGTGCACATGTAGGCCCCTTCCAGAAGTTTGACTCTACGCCCGTGCTTCGTGGAGCACTTCTCGCCTTCGCTTCCGAATATTTGGGAATGATGGAAGGCGAAGCCATCCGAATGTATCTTGCCAAGGCGAATGTGCGTCAATGGGAAGATATCATCAAGCGCACGCTCATTCGATACGAAAAGAAATTGAGGGAGAAGCCCGTTGCATCCACCGATTCGGCATCGGTGAAAACAGATGGGCAGTGGACGTTGCCTGAAGCGCGCAGTTACAATATTGACTTTTATATCAACAAAGATCGCGACATACATCGCCATGCCTTGCGTCCCTTCTTCGAGAGTATAGATGCCTCGGTGCCCGAACAGCACTTTGCCCGCTTTGTTGATAGATGCGATGCCGTCGATTGGTGGTACAAGAATGGCGATATGGGATCAGAGCATTTCGCTGTTGCTTACAAGGATTCGGGTGAACGCGACAGCCTCTTCTACGTGGATTTCATCATCAGCCTGAAGAATGGCACCATACTGCTGCTCGATACCAAGACCAAAGACAGTGACCCCGAAGCGCCCAATAAGCACAATGCGCTGCGCAGCTACATGAAAGAGCAGAATGAAAAGGGCATTAGCATGAAGGGCGGTATTGTAATTGAAGAGGGTAATAACTGGTATTTCCCCGAACTTGATATTGCCAATACCACCGACCTCAGAGGGTGGACAACCTTGGATTTGAACAAACTATAAAACAACAGCAACATGGCAAAAGGATTGGATGGACACTTCCTCAATTACGGCATCCGCAAGGAAGACATCGACGTGATTAGGGCCTTGGCACAACGTCATAAACTTGACGACGATTGGGTTGTTGAGGAGGTGCTGAAAGAATATCATGAGATAAAGAACAAAGAACTCGATGTGGACGATACTTCGGTTGAGAAAGTCATCGAGAAAGCACTCAAAAAAATCTGACGCTTATGCTCATCAAGAATATCAAGGTCAAGAACTACAAGACCTATCGCGAACTGGACCTGGACCTCTCGGTCGAACCCGAGCGACCCATCATTCTCGTAGGAGGAAAGAATGGCGGCGGCAAGACCACTTTGTTCGAAGCTATCTATGGCGCTCTCTATGGGTTGGAAAAGATGGATCAGAAACGATTCCGCCAGCTGCTCAATATGGGCATGGAACAAGGACCGAAGCCTGAAATCATGTTGCAACTGACCTTCACAGGACGTGTGCTTGGACGCGAGCAGCAATATATCCTTACGCGAGCCTATCAAGTACTGCAGAATGGCACTGTTGGCGAGAGCGTACGGCTGAACATGAATGGCAATGTTTTCGTCTATGGCCCTGCCACGCCTGCCGCCGAACGTGCCAAGATGCGGGAGCAGGTTTCGAAAATCATCAAAGCCAATCTTCCTCAGGAGCTGAGCCGCTATTTCTTGTTCGATGCCATGGAGGCCGGCAACCTGCTGAAGGAGGACCAGCTGAACCACGTCATCAAAGAGAATATCGAGAACGTGATGGGCTTCAACAAGTACATTCAGCTAAGCCGCGTCAGCGAACATTTGCAGCAGGAGTATGCTGAGCGTCGCCTGAAGCAGGAAACCGAACAAAAGCAGTATCGCGAACTGGTCGATGACACCGAAGAAAAGAAACGGAAACTTGACCAGCTGAAGCAGGAACACGAGAAGTGCCTGCTGTATTCGGCCAATAACAGCCAGATGTACAATACGCTGAAAAACGGCAAGCAGGAGGAAGAGACTTTGAGGAACAAGATACGTGTGACCCAGCAGAAAATCAATGAGACTGAAGACCGGAGTCGACAGTATCTGAAAGACCTCGAAATGCTTGTGGAGTCGATGGAGGTAAATATCTTCCTGCCCTATCTACTCAAGTTGAGGCAAGCAGAGATCAGTATGGTGCTTAAGACGAAGTCTGAGCTCGACCAGCAACAGAAGCAGCTGGTCAGCGAACCTTTGGTGCGTGATTTGACACATCAAATCGTCTTGTCGCTTATCGAAGAATGTCCAATGCTGATGAATGTGGATGAGGAGACGATTGTGGCATCAATCATGACACAGCAGAATCTACAAGGACAGAAAGAGGACATTTATGCCTTTCTTGATAATGAAGAAGTCGATGCCTTGCGCTCATTGGTGGAGAGGAAGAGTTTCAATAGTCTGCCACAGCAGCTTTTGACTCAGGCACAAATCAATCTGGAGATTGACAATCTGCCCGCACTCAGAAGCGATATCGAGGTGATGAAGCAGCAGATCAGCGGCAATGACTATGCGCTGCTGAAAGCATACGAAGACAACGAGACAGAAATCAAACGTCTGGCTGACGAAATCAAGGCCCTTGAAGAGGAAATAAGGAAGCAACAGCGCAAGATTAATCAGTACGACATACAGATACAACAGGAGCCCGATCCTAAATACGATACGCTTGTCAAAATGAAGCCCTTGTTCGATGACGTGGCCGATACTTTGCTGAAGTTGAAGAAAGAGCAGATCGAACGTAAGATGAAAGAATATCTCAACGAGAATCTGGCTGCCTATCGCGGAGTGATCGGACGTGTCGAGCTGTCAGAAAGGCTTCAAGACTTGACTTTTAAGATTTATCATAAGGCAGGCAACGAGATAGCTCTCAGCACGCTGAATGCGGGTGCCAAGCAGGTGGTGATACAAGTGCTGCTCAAAGTGCTTCATGAACTGGGTGACTACGATCCGCCTGTGATGATTGATACGGTGATGGGTGTGCTTGACAAGGAGAGTCGTGAAACCATTATGGAACATTACTTCCCGACTTTGGCCGAACAGACTATCCTGCTTTCGACAGATACAGAGATTCGAACGGGTGAGGATTACGATAGGCTTGAACCTTTCCTGGCTCGAACCTATACACTGGAACGGAATCGTGAAGAGCAGTGTACGACAGTGGAAGATGGATATTTTGGTGTAATTCTAAATTAACGACTATGCTGTTAGAATTGGAAAAATGTGTTCAGTCGGATACAATCCAAGAGGATTTGTCCCCACTAAGGTCTATGCTTGAGCAGCGAATTAACCTGAACGATTATCCGAAGTCGGTCAGGCCGTTAAGCTTAACGATGAACAAGGTGATGCGCCTTTGTCTGCTCGTCGGCCTTTCAAACGCCGAAGAACGCCATTTGGACGAACTGCCACAATTCACCTACAAGCGCGTCATCAGGTTTACGCCAAGCTTCTTCACCAAAGACAACATGAAACCCTTGTTCTCGGCTATTCTCAAACTGAGATACAAGGATCTCGATTCGGAGTCTCCAGCCACGTTGAGCCGTGTCGTAAACGGCGAGATAATGCGTGGGTGCAAGATGCTTATGACGGATGGCGCTTTGGACGAATGGCTGTATTCACAAGGTGTGGCAGCGAATAGTGGCACGGCCAACGGCGAAATACCGTTGCTTGATCTCATCATCGGTCATTATGAGGATGAGATTGAAGCTACGCTCAGCGTAAATAGCCGTTCTGTTCAGAACAGTCAGATACTGGTAGCTGGTTCGACGGGCAGTGGCAAATCCAATCTGCTTGCTGTGCTTATTCAGCAGTTCAGGCACTTATCTACCGACACCAGTTATCCTGTCAACTTCCTATTATTCGATTATAAGGGCGAATTTTCAGACCCGGCAAATGCCGGTTGGCTTACGTATTTCGATACCGATGTGAATTGTATCCTTCGGCCCATAGAAGAGCCTTTGCCTTTCACGCCCTTCAAGGACTTTTCGCAAAACCCGGTTCAAAATGAAATAAACCTTTATTCGACCGGATTAGCTACAGCCCTTTGTGCCATCGACCAGGCAAGAATCAGTGCCAACATGAACAATCGCTTGAGTGAAGCTATCATTGAAGCCTACAAGAAAACGGGTGGCGCACCAGTAACATTCGACCTTATCCTGAAGATGTATCAAGGTTCGATGTCGGAACGATTACAAGAGAAAGATGACAGCGTGACCTCTGTATTGAAACAGTTGATCAGAAGCAATTTGTTTGCCGAACAGGATAGCATTGATCTTGTGAAGAACTGCTATGTCATCGACTTGGGCCGATTCCAGAAGGATGGTACAATAGCCAAGGCAATTGTCTATTTCGTAGTTTCGAAGTTGAATAACATCTACGAGAGGTTGCCAAAACAGGCGATGAATGACAACTGCGTTGAGATAAGACACTTTACAATCATTGATGAGGCACATTATATGCTTTCGTTCGACAACAAGCCACTGCGTGACCTGATAGCCGTTGGACGTAACAAGGGCATGAGCATCATTCTCGCTACTCAGAATATGGACAGCTTCAAGTCGCCGTATTTCGACTTCTACGCTAATGCCCAATACCCACTGCTGATGAAGCAACAGAGCATCAACGACCAGGTGCTGAAAGACCTGTTTGGCGTGAGCGGCAAGGAACTGCAGGAATTACGAAGCGATCTGATAGGTTTACAGAAGGGAGAGCTTCTTTTGAAGAACCCCGATGCTATAGCCTTGGGAATCGGGAAAAAGTGGAAGAAGATCAAGGTGACACATTTGATATAAGCAGATGTGTGCCTTTGATTTCAACTTGTCTCAATAACCAAACTTTCACTTGGCGGCAATCCAACACCCGACAGCTATGATGAGCGAAGCTGCCGTGAACATCAGTGTGCCGACACCTATTCCGGCACCGAGATAAAGGAAGGCCGCTATCATCGTGGGCGGAACCACCTGCAGCATCACCTTCGATACGGGCGTGCTGATGGCATAGAGGGCGGCGGCGAGAATGGCCAGAAGGATGGCCACGCGTTGGCTTTTCTTGTTCAATGTTTTCATTCAAAAAATGGGAGTTTCGGTTGCACTCCAGAAGATGATTTCATCTGCTTTCGTTGACGGACGCTGGCTAAGGTCGCGAAAACACTAAATAATGAAAGGCTGAATTGTCAAAATTCTGGCAAAAATGCCTCTTTTAGTTGTTTGGAAAGAAATAGTTGGTGTTTTTTTGGGGGAAAAATAGGTTCTACATTATATTTGTATCGCAAAAATCCCTCTCATTCTTTTCATTGGGCATTTTGTTTTATCAATTGACGTAATTCTTCATACCAAAATTATCTACTATGAAAACAATAATCATACTGTCGGTATTATTGTTCCTGGTTATAGTGGCAACTGAAATATACTATAACCGAAAGCCCTTTGTCTCATACCGTGTCACCATGCTGCGTAGCATTGAGATGGGATTTGTAATATTACTCGCCTTCTGTCTGCCTAGGGAAATGTCACTGGGATTTATTGCTGCGCGGGTGCTTTTTATCGCCTTCTTTCTGTTTGTCCCCTACTTTTTGGTTCGGGTATTCTTTTGGGTTTGGCGAAGAAGAGAGATAGCCATCGCAGACTTTTTGGGAAAGGGCAAGCATATCTATCGTTCAGAAATCGGGTTCAGGAGAGAGATGATGCGTGATGCCCGAATGACAGGCACGTATGACCTGTTCCGGTATTATGTTGGGGAAAACCTTTATGATATTGTCTTCTTTGACCCGATGACCCATCTTTTTTATGGCATAGTACATGAGAAAGAATTATTGGTAGCAAGGTGCTGTGGCCGGGAGTCGATGGTTTCTCCTTTTATAGGCAAGCCGGGACTAAGCCATATTCAGAAATGTGGTACGATAATGGGCACTTACAATGATGCACAATCTATTTGGAATTCGTTTTCGAGCAATGGAGAGTCATTGGAACAAGTTCTGTCCAGATCTTACATTACCTACTTGGATTAAGTAAGTGGAATCCTGATTGGTAAAGTATCGGATTATAAATAAAGTCGTTTTAGCGTATTTGACTAACAGAATCGTAGGTCAAAACACTAAAACGACTTTTTGTTGTGATTTATTTCTTTGCGATGGGTTTTATTTCTTGACTGTTTGTTGAGAGAAGTTTGTGTGTGTTGCCTTGTTATAAGGATGATAAGGTCAGAAATTTCCTTAAATGGAGATGGGTGATTCCATTGTCATCGGCTCTGGTGACCAGTGGCGTCATTGAAATAACATACTTTGGATAGTTGTCCTTGATAGCTCGAAGGTTACCAAATTCCCTTTCGCGTGTCGTGTCGTCGACAATCATATAGGATGCCTGTACATAGATTCTTTGTCCTTCAGGTTTCCTGCAGACGAAATCAATTTCGCCTGCTTGTAATTGTCCGACGGTTACGTCGTATCCCATTCGTATGAGGTGGTTGTAAACAATGTTTTCGATGACTTTCTCGATGTCGCCTTCACGAGATCCATCGGCAAGTGTATTACGGATTCCATTATCTTCAAAATAGAACTTGTCATTGCTTTCGAACAATCTCTTGCCATGGATGTCATATCGATTTACCTTGTGAATCATGTAGGCATCGCAGAGAAACTTCATGTAATTGATGATGGCCGTAGATGTGATACTTTCACCCTGGGACCTCATATATTTTGAAATGCTATTGGCTGAAATGATTTTTCCGGTGTTGTCGGCAAGGAATCGCACAAGGTTTTCAAGAAAAGCCACATTGCGGATGTTGTTTCGCATAATGACATCCTTGAGGAGCACAGTATGATATACATCCTGCTGATATTCGCGTGCATCTGCTGCATCCAGTCCAATTTTCCTTAGTCCTGGCAATCCTCCGAACTGAATATATTTGGCAAGGGTGTCATCCGAGTCAGGAAGCTGATGAAACATCATGAATTCTTCATAGCTTAAAGCTTGGATGTGAATTTCCTTGTAACGACCACCGATAAGTGTACTCAAATCGCTGCTCAACATCTTTGAGTTCGAACCTGTTACGACAATCTCAATGTCGGGTTTTTCATAATAACTGCGTACACTCTTTTCAAATTCATCAATATTCTGGATTTCATCTATAAGGACATAATTAATCTTGCCTGTTTCTCTTTTGTTATCGATATAATTGTTCAAATCTTTGTAGGTGCGGATATCGTCAAATTCCTTCTGTTCTTTGTCGATATAAATGATGTTGGTGCCGGGTTCTGCAGCAACCTTGTCTTTGAACAGACGTAAAAGATAGCTCTTGCCGACTCGTCGTTGCCCAGTGATGATGATGATGGTATCTTTTCCCAAATATTTCTCGATTTTTTCGAGATACTTTTGTCTTGCGATAGCTTTCATATCTTTTGTAATTGAAATTTTTGGCAAAGATAGTGATTTTATCTTTTATAAACGATAAAATTTATGAATTTTCGATTTTTTTCTTCTATAATTGTTGTTTTTGGTGCGTAAGAGTACCATTTTAAACGCAATTTCAGTCAAATGACCGTTTTTTGTTCGGTCATTTGGCTGAATTATGTTCAGTCGTTTGGTGTTTTACCAAACTCTAAAGGTCAAAAGTTGAGCTTACTTCTTCCCGATGGCGCTCGACATATCGAGCATCATGTTCGAACCGCTCATAACGGTGGGCACAGTGCCGTTCCACTTCTCAATCCAGTCCTCCTGCACGATGAGCGCGCTGAGCGAGGCAGCGATGGTGCGGTTGTAGTAGGCTTCGGCATCGGCCTTGATCTGCATGGCTTCGGCAGCACCCTTGGCCTCGGCGATGCGAATCTTTGCTTCGGCCTCGGCTTCCTTTACCTTGTTCTCGGCCTTGAGGGCCGACTGCACGGCGGCGTTCTTCTCGTTGATCATTTGGGCGAGCGACTCGGGTGGGGTGATCTGCGAGGTGAATTCCTCGACGATGAAACCTTCGTCCATGAGCGATGCCTCAAGGCGGGTGCGCACGTCACGCTCGAAGTTGGCGCGGTTGGACATCAGCGAGTCGCTGGTGTATTGGTTGGCGCAGGTGCGGTAGGCCTCGTAGATGCAGGTGCGGATGTAGCCGTTCTCCAGGTCCTCGATGCCTTTGCGGTACTTGGTGAAGATGTCGCACGCCTTCTCGGGGTTGATGCGATAGGCAATGGTGGGGTCCATCGAGAAGATTGAAGCGTCCTTGGCGTTGACGTTGAAGGCCTCGTAGTTCTTGCGCTGGATGTAGGTGGGGTAGGAGAAGACTTTGGTGGTGATGGGGTTGTAGAAGACCCAACCCTTGCAAGTGCCTTCTACTCCGCCATAGTCCTGCTCGTTGGCCGACCACTTGTGGAACTTGATGCCGATTTCGCCTGAGTCAATCACGGTGCAGGATGCATTGAGCGTGATGATGGCAGCGATGACGCAGAAGACGGTGATCCAGAAGCCGGGACGTGCTAGCAACATTGGTTTGCTCGAACGACGTGGAGCATTGGGGTTGACCTCCTCGTAGGGGGTGTAGGTGTTTTTGTTTGCCATAAGTAATTAGGGATATTTGGGGATGTTTAGGGATTTGAAGGGATATTTAGGGACGTTACCATTGTTGTTGGAGCTTGGGAACCGAGAAACAAATGTCCCTTAAATTCCCTTATAATCCCTTAAAATCTTTTATATTAGGAAATCTTCACTGCTGTTCCGCTAACCGACACCATAAGCATACTGCCGGTTTCGCCGACAGTTTCGAAGTCGAGGTCAATGCCGACAACGGCGTTGGCGCCCATGGCTGTGGCACGTTGCTGGAGTTCCTTTATGGCTTGTTCCTTGGCTTCAACAAGCACGTTTTCGTAGGAGCTGGCACGCCCACCGAAGAAGTCGTGGATGGAGGCGAAGAAATCTTTCACTACGTTGGCACCGATGATGACTTCGCTGGTGACGATGCCATAATAAGTCTCGATGTTGTGACCTTGGATGGTCGGGGTGGTTGTTAGTATCATAATAGTGGGAATTAAGAGGATTATTAATTGAGAGACCCCCTCGGTCCCCCTGCTTAGGGGGAGGACTTGCTTGTCCGAGGTTTAATTCTTCCCCCCTAAGCAGGTATTCTGCCCCCGCTGTTGCTCACGTCGTTCGCGTCCGAGAGAAGCGGGGGATAGAGGGGGTGCGGCAAGATTAGAGGGGGTCTTGATTCAGCCTTCTATCTGCCTGATTTCCTGCTTCGGCATGGACAAAGCCAAGATGAAGTAGAGGATGAGTCCCGGGAACCAGGATGTGAGGAAAGTGAGGCAGAAATAGACAACACGAACCAATGTGGGATCCAGGTCGAAGTACTCAGCCAGGCCGCCGCAAACGCCGCTGACTTTCTTGTTGATGCTTTTGGTCAATTTCTTTGTCATAGTCGTATATTTTTAATTGTTAGTATTGCTTTTTTGTCGGTGCAAATATACGGCTATAATCGGGAAAGACGTATCTGTTGACAATATTGTCGGGCGAAAAAAATTGCAGATGACCAAAAGTTTGCAACCTTGTCACCATTCGAAATCGACGATGCTCACCTCGCTTTGACGGATGTCGGGACGCACGCAGACCATCTTGACAGGGGCCACGATGCGGTAGTAGCCTTCGCGATTCTCATTGTGCGGGATGAAATCCTCGATGTTGTCGAGACCATCGAGCTGGTCGCGCATCTTCTTTTCGATCTTGGCGCGGATGGGAGCCAGGTTGTCAGGGAAGATGACATCCTCGGTTTCGACAAACTTCTTGCGGCAGTAGATGGTGCGGTAAAGCGCCTCGATCTTGCGCTGTTCGGATGTATAACTGAGGGGCAGTCCTTTCTTATTATATTTATATGTATAAACGAGGATGAGGCTGTAGAGTGCTGACTCCTGCTGATTGAGACGCAGGCTGCGACCGATCTGCGGGAATTCGAATTCCGACTTGTTGGGCCAAAGTACGATGCGACTCTCCTTGGGTTCGGACTGAACGAGCAGGTTGAAGAGGTCGCGGTAGTAGCCGTAATAGCTGTAGTGCCCCAGATGATTCTCGTTGTCGAGCGGACGAACAGCAGTCACGCCGGGGCTGGCCTGGAGATTGTAATCTTCGAGGAAACGGCGGATATGAGTCTGAGGCGTGTCGGTGATTTCGATGCGGAGCAGGTCGGTTGAACCAAGGTTGATGAGCAATGATGGACGAGCATTGCGCAGGTCGTTCATCTCCATGCCTCGCACGAAGACCTGCTGGCAGAACGTGGCGCTGTCCATCTTCTCGATGCGGTCGTAAAGATGTCCGACCTGCTCGTCGGTCTTGGTGGGGGCAAAGTATTCGAGCATCTTCTTGATGATGACGGGATCCTGCTTGCAGAGGCTTTGAACGATGTGCTCCACAAAGAAGAACTGCAAGCCGTTCTGCTGGAGCATAAGCTTCATCAGTTCCCATTCGTCGAAGATTTGACGATGGATGGCGGCGTTGTCTTCGGTCTCGAAGTAGATGATATAGGTGCCGAGGTCACCGCTGCGGTGGCTTTTGTGACTTGAGATGACTTCGCTCTGCTGTCCTTCGTCATCGAGAAGACAATAGCGCAGGGTGAGCAGGAGTAAAGCCTCGTGACGCTCGAGGATGCGGTCGGTGCTGCCCAGTTCGGTGAGCGACTGCAGGATCTGATGACGTGTCGGAAGGTCAAGACTCCTGAGCTGCTTGATGGCATCGGAGAGGGTAAGACGATTGGCTTCGGTCATTAGCGTATGATCGAAGTTGTATTGCTTTTCCAGGACCATGAGCTTTTGTATCTCGCTTGCATCGATGCGGCTGTCGGCCTTGATCATGCGGGTGATGACGAGCAGCAGGGCAACGAGGCTTTTGCGGTCTAAGCGCTTGAATTTGGTTTCCATTTTTGTGATTGGTAATTCTGTTGAATCGTGCGATGCAAAGGTAGCGAGTTTTGTGCAATTCTCCAAATTTGAAGGGATATTTTGCAAGAAATGATACACCAGACAGCAAAATTGATTCGATTTTGAAAAAAAGACCTTGAAATAATCCATCGAGACGTTTTTTTCTCTATCTTTGCATCGCATTCTTTTGCTGAAATTTAACAACCAATCCACAAATCACAATCCCGGCTTTGTTGAATGGCGGAAATGTGCAGATTGTACCATTTGGGGCAAAGGCTCATGATTTATTTGGCGAAAGGTTGCCCAATATGGTTAAAACTGGTCTTTTGATATGTATTGGATCCAATAATATTGGTAATAATATGACTTACAAAAGAGAGATTGAAAAAGCCATCAAGGGGTATCTTACTCCTTTAGGCTTCAAGTATAACGCGAAAAAATATGCGTATGTCAAAAAAGTAAATGAAGACCTGACGCAAATGATACGGTGTTCGGAAGAGACACACTACAGGAAGCAGTATTTTTATTTAAGGATATCGGCAACAGTATCATCCAATTTATTGAATGAAATCCTGTATCAAGTCACAGATGGCATTATGGATTATCGTGGTGAGTGCGAAAGCCCTGCCTACTTGAATACGCTGGATGGGAAAGAGGTAATCCATACGGAGTTCATGGGCGAACGTCCGATGGAAGAGAACATTGCTGACTTTGATAGGATATACAAGAAAGATATTCTTCAAGTTTTTGACAAATTTAGAACTACAAGGGATGTATTTTTATGTCCACTTCGAGAAGAATTCTTTAATCCTTATAATAGGTGTTGTACTTGGTATTATGTTCCTCTTGCTTATTATTTCAATAGTGAGTTTGATAAAGCTTTTGAATTTATTGATAAGCGTATAGAAATAGCTAAAGGATCTGAAGCAAGGATAATTGAGAGGTATGGTTCTCTTGACGATGAGGATACTGAAGATCGCCGAACCTATGAAGCCATGCACAAGAATCTCAAGCAATGGATAGCCGAACGTCGGCAATTCAAGATTGATGACGAGTATCTTCCTCACTTTTAAGGAGGGTGCGAAAGTCTGGCTGTATTTATCTGCTGCATGCATAAAAATGATACACTGACGCAAAAAAATGATACGAATTCGGAAAAAAAGACCATATAATATTCAATCTTGGCATTTTTTCTCTATCTTTGCATCGATTTTTTACTGAAAAATGAATCACATGTTTACGCGGTTGCTTACAATTATTGTATTTAGTTATTCAAAGGGCATTCCTTTTCGTATTCAGAAGAATACGGAAAGAAGGTACATGTTATTGCCAATTGCTATTTTTGTTGTCTTTCTGTCTCCAGTCATAACTGCTGCTCAAAGTGTTCATTATACTTTTGATGATGCAGGGAATCTTTGCCGAGTTTACTAGATAGATGGTCATTCGAAATGTATTGGATTCAATAACAAAAAGAAATAATTATGACTTTTAAAAATCAAATGGAAAAAGCCATCAAAGAGTATCTTACTCCTTTAGGCTTCAAATATAACGCGAAAAAATATGCTTATATTCGATATTTTAATGAGGATTTAACACAATCTATTAGTTATGCTGATGAGAATCACTATAGGAAACATTATTATTTTTTGAGGACTTCGGCTACCGTAACTTCCAATTTATTGAATATTATTCTATATGAAGTTACGGATGGCTTAATGGATTATCGTGGTGGGCGAGAAAGTCCTGCCTACTTGAATACGCTGGATGGGAAAGAGGTAATCCATACGGAGTTCATGGGCGAACGTCCGATGGAGGAGAACATTGCCGACTTTGACAGGATGTACAAGAAAGAAGTTCTTCAAGTATTTGATAAATTCAAAACAACAAAGGATGTGTTTTTATGTCCACTTCGTGAAGAGTTTTTTAATCCATATAATAGGCCATACGTGCGATATTATGTTCCCATTGCCCTTTTTTTCAATAGTGAATTTGACAAGGCTTTTGAATATATTCAAGAAAGGCTTGACATCGAATATAAAATGATTGAAAGATTCGGTCCTCACGAAAGTGCGACACAAACAATAAACATTTATGAAGCCATTCGCAAGAATCTCAAGCAATGGATAGCAAAACAACGGCAGTTCAGAATTGATGACGAGTATCTTCCTCACTTTTAAGGAGGGCGCGAAAGGCCGACGGTTTCAAAAAATGCTGTCTTTGAGCTAAACAATTCAATAAAAAAATGTCCATTATCCATATCCATTCACTCAGCGACCCAGGTGTCGATATTTTCAGCGTGCTCACCGAAGCACAGCTGCGCAACAGGCTTGAACCCGAGAAGGGAATCTTCATTGCCGAGAGTCCGAAGGTCATCCAAGTGGCCCTCGATAAAGGCTATGAGCCGCTGGCCCTGCTCTGCGAAGAGCGACACATCACGGGCGATGCAGCAGACATCATCCGTCGCTGCGGCGACATGCCCGTCTATACCGGCGAGCGCGGGATGCTCGGAGCATTGACAGGCTACAACCTGACGCGCGGCGTGCTGTGTGCCATGCAAAGGCCCGAGGCTACGCCAAGTTTGGCCGAAAAAGTCGGAGAGCGTGCGCAATTGGATGACATGCTGCGCGACGCAAGACGCGTCGTAGTGATCGATGGCGTGGTTGATACGACGAACATCGGCGCTATCTTCCGATCGGCGGCAGCCCTCGGCATCGATGCTGTGCTACTGACTCCGACAGCTTGCGACCCATTGAATCGGCGTGCGGTGCGTGTGTCGATGGGTTCGGTGTTCCTCGTGCCGTGGACTTATCTGCGCGAACCGCTGCCCAGCTTGCATCATTATGGATTCCAAACGGCAGCGATGGCTTTGTCGGACGACAGTATTCCGCTCGATGACCCGCGCCTGAAGGAAGTGCCCCGCCTGGCCATCGTGATGGGCACCGAGGGTGATGGCCTGGCGAAAGAGACCATCGCCGATGCCGATTACGTAGTCCGCATCCCGATGTTCCACAACGTCGATTCGCTCAACGTCGCTGCGGCCGCCGCTGTCGCTTTCTGGGAACTTCGGAAGTGAGTTATTTAACATGAATTATCGCGAATCATAAAGTGGTCGCACAGCTCAAAATTATCAAAAAATTAAAACAAAAAATTATAAGAAAAACGGGAAGGAACAGACCCGTCAAAAGTTCGGACAATCTTTTTTGATAATTTTATAAATTAATTTTCTTGAAATTTTGAGCTTAGCGACCCTAAATACAATTAAGTATTCATGTGAATTCATGATAATTCGTGTTTAATAAATACGTATATAATTAACGTTTTAGTTACAAACTTATGAAAAAGATTGTTGTGCTCGACGGCTATGCCGCCAATCCCGGCGATATCGGGTGGGAGCCTTGGAAGGCTCTGGGTGAACTCACAGTTTATGAACGCACGGCTCCTGACGAGACCGTGGCGCGTTGCAAGGATGCAGAGATAGTGCTGACCAACAAGGTCATCCTCGATGCAAAGGTCATCGAGGCATTGCCTGCCTTGAAATATATCGGTGTGCTCGCTACGGGCTATAATGTCGTGGATTTGGAAGCTGCCTCTAAGCATGGCATCATCGTGACCAACATTCCAGCCTACAGCACACTGTCGGTAGCACAGATGGTCTTCGCCCATTTGCTCAACATTACGCATCATGTGGCACAGCATGCCGAGCGCGTGACCAACGGAGCCTGGCAGAACTCCAAGGACTTCTGCTTCTGGGACAGCGAACTCATCGAACTCGATGGCCTTACCCTCGGCATCGTAGGACTCGGCAACATCGGACGTGCTGTGGCTCGCATTGCCCAGACTTTTGGCATGAAGGTGATGGCCTACAGTTCGAAGAGCGAGGAGGCTTTGGCCGAGATGGGCATCCAAAAGGCTGCAAGCTACGAGGACGTCTTCCGCAAGGCTGACGTGGTTAGCCTGCATTGTCCACTCAATGCGCAAACAAAACATCTGGTGAATGCCGAGCACCTTGCATTGATGAAACCTTCGGCCATCCTGATCAACACGGGACGCGGCCCGCTCATCGACGAACAGGCTTTGGCCGATGCGTTGAACAGTGGAAGAATCTATGCCGCTGGTGTCGATGTGCTGACACAGGAACCGCCTTGCGCAGGTTCGCCGCTCATCGGAGCACGCAACTGCTACATCACCCCGCATGTGGCTTGGGCTACTCGTGCTGCCCGCGAACGTCTCGACAAGATTGCCTTCGACAATGTCCGCGCCTATCTGAGTGGAACCCCTCAGAATGTGGTGAACTAAGAGTACTAAGGGATTTTAAGGGATATTTGGGGATATGAAGTGATATTAAGGGACGTATGTTTTTGGGACCCTTATTCTCGAAAAGGGGAAGTAACGTCCCTTAAAATCCCTTAGAATCCCTAATAATCCCTTAATATCCCTACAAAAAACATGAAGCGAGCATTTTATCCGAAAGAATACGCTGCATTGACGCGGCTTGGTGTGCCCATCCTGATTGCGCAGATTGGCTTTACCCTACAGGGTATGGCCGATACCATCATGGTGGGCCAGCATCATGCGCAGGAGCTGTCGGCCGTAGGCTTCGTCAATTCTATTCTGGTCTTTGCCATCATCCTGTCGTTGGGCTTCTCGCAGGGTGCCGTTGCCGTGATCGGTTCTCTCTATACCCAAGGCAAGAATGCTGAGATTGCCGAGGTGCTCAAAGCAAGCATTGTGGCCGATATGTTGCAGATGCTTCTCCTGACCATGGTGATGACTGGCATCTACTTCTGTCTGCCCATGATGGGGCTCGATCCCGAACTGCTGCCCATGATGCAGCGTTATTATCTCATCCTGCTGCCTTCGCTCCTCCTTTTTGGATTGTCGTCGGCTTTCAAGCCCTTTGCCGATTCCATCAACGACACGAAACTGTCGATGTGGATTCTCCTCGCCAGCAATGTCTGGAACATCCTGTTCAACTGGCTCCTCATCTTCGGCAACGACACGCTTCACATCCCCGAAATGGGCATTGATGGCGCCGCTTACGCCACGGCAACGAGCCGTCTGCTGATGGTGGTGCTCTTCCTCTTCGTCGTCTTTGGCACAAAGCGTTACGAAGATTATATGAAGTATTGGAAGGAAGCCAAAGTATCGTGGCCTCGCATCGTTCAGCTCAACAAACTGGGCTGGCCCATCGGTATTCAGATGAGTTTCGAGCTGGCTGCCTTTGCAGGAGCCGCACTGATGTTGGGTTGGGGCGGCAAGACGTGGGATGCAGCCTCGGCTTTGGCTTCGCACCAGGTGATGAACTCCATCGCCTCGCTCATCTATATGTTCTATATCGGCATCGGCACAGCCATCGCTATTCGTGTGGCAAATTATCACGGACTCGAAGACAATCATGGTGTGCGATGTGCAGCAAATGCGGGTTATCAGTTAATCTTGCTCACGGGCATCATCGCCTCGGCTTTGGTTTTCGGTTTCCGTCATGAGCTGGCTGCACTCTTCGTCAACTCGGCCGATGCGGAGATGTTCCAACGTGTTTCCGAAATCGTGGCAGCCACGACCGTTCCCGTCATTCTCTATCAGTTTGGCGATGGCCTGCAAACGGCTTATGTCAATGCCCTTCGCGGCTATGGCGAAGTGAAGGTGCTGATGAAGTATTCCTTCCTGGCTTACGTCGTCATCTCCATACCTATGTCGTATTTGTTTGGCATCGTCATGGATTGGGGCTGCTACGGCATTTGGATGGGTATGCCCTTTGGCCTGACTGTCGTTGGCATACTTTACCTCCTTCGCTTCCGCAAAATAACCAGACATCATGAAGCAACGAGCCTCTAACAATCGTACACTTCTGCTTGAGGATGCCGAACGTCCTGCATTGCGAGCCTTGCTGAAATCGATAGAAGATCTTCGGCAGGGAAACCCATCTTCTTGGCTCGATGCTGTCATCTGTGCCGATATGTTGGAGGCTATGCAAAGGATTCCCGACGAGATGGCTGACCTCATCATCCTCGATCCTCCCTACAACCTGACGCGCGACTTCGGAGGCAGTTCTTTTGCTGCGCGCAACGACCAGGAATATGAGGAATATCTGCGCTCGTGGATGCACACTGTATGCCAAAAACTGAATCCGACAGGTTCGCTTTATCTCTGCGGTGACTGGCGATGTACAGCGGCGATGCAGCGCGTATTGTCCGACGAACTGACCATCTTAAACCGCATCACGTGGCAGCGCGAAAAGGGGAGAGGCGCCAAGAGCAACTGGAAGAACTCGATGGAGGACATTTGGTTTGCAGTGAAGGATCCCCAACATTATTATTTCAATGTGGAAGCCGTGATGATGAAACGCCGTGTGCTTGCCCCCTACAAGGTGAACGGTGAACCGAAGGATTGGGAAGAGTGTGAGGATGGAAAATATCGTTTGACCTATCCTTCGAACTTCTGGGACGATATCAGTGTGCCTTTCTGGTCGATGCACGAGAACACCGATCATCCGACGCAGAAGCCCGAGAAGCTTATTGCCAAGCTCATTCTCGCTTCGAGCAAGGAAGGTGATGTGGTCTTCGATCCGTTTATGGGCAGCGGAACGAGTTGCGTGGTGGCAAGCAAATTAGGTCGCCATTATTGCGGTATCGAACAGAACGAGGAATATTGCCTTTGGGCACTGAAACGCCTCGTTTTGGCCAAAGATGATGCTGAAATTCAAGGATATGCGGATGGAGTTTTCTGGGAGAGAAATACCAATCCGCACGGATAATCTGTATTTTATGTGCCTTATTTTCAACCTATCAGATAGCAAAACGGACCAAATATTGCCAAAATTGTTAAGTTTTGGTGAAAATATTTGGTGCAGTTATAAATAGTCTTTATCTTTGCAACCGATTGTACATAACCTATTTAAAACATTTAGTAAAATGAAAAATTTTTTTGTTCTTTTCGCAGCTGCAGCCCTTGTGCTCAGCGCATGTAGTGGTAATGAAAAAAAGGCCGAACCAGCCGCCGAACCAGCTCCTGCAGTAGCAGAGGCTCCCGTAACTGTTGAGCAGGCCGCTGCTGACCTCAAGGCAGCAGTTGAGAGTGGTAGTGTAGAAGCTATCGAGAAGGTACAGAAGGAGATCGATGAGCTCCAGGCCAAGGCTGGTGAGTTCACCGAGGAGCAGAAGGACAAGCTCAATGAGTTGTGCGAAAGCTTCAAGGCAGCTAAGGAAGAAGTGGTAGCCAAGGCTCAGGAAACTGCTGATGCTGCCAAGGAGGCTGGACAGGGTGCTGTTGATGCTGCTAAGGATAAGGTGAACGAGGCTGCCGATGCTGCCAAGCAGGCTGGTAAGGATGCTGTCGATGCTACCAAGGATAAGGTGAACGAGGCTACCGATGCCGCTAAGCAGGCTGGCAAGGATGCTGTTGACAAGGCTGCCAACAAGGCTAAGGACCTTCTCAAGTAATCTTATTATATTTAAAATGTACAACTCACGCAAACAAATTGCGTGAGTTGTTTTTTTATTTTATTGTTCACGAATTATCGAATTAAAGAATTGTAAGTAACCAATATGGATTCATCTCAATAATTCTTAAATTCTATTATTCGGGATAATGATTAATTTATCATTCTCCAATCGGTTGTGTAATCGTGTTGGAATCTGGCAAGCTCATCTTCTGTCATACGAACGTATTCCGAAACGCCGAAACCGCTATGGGGCATTCCAATGCTATTGCCGTTCATGCCAAGGCGTTCGATCGTCGTGATGTACCATTGTCCGTCAAGTTTGAAGACCGATAGAAAGTTTAGAAGGAAATAACTGTTGTTCGGGACGTTGAGGCAAACGTCGCCCTTGGTGTAGTCGATAGTGATTGTCCAGTCGAAATAGCCGGGGTCTTTTGCTCCATAAAGATAGGAGTAGGTAGTCATCTCGTTAGCCGAGGGGAAATAGTAGTTGCAGCATCTGGCTGTAGGATTCTCCTTGAAGTAATCTTGATATACCAATGCCCCATGCTCGTTGATTTCGTAGGTGTTGAGCCATTTCCAGCCATGGCCGATGACCTCATTCTTTATCAGTTGCTGCTCGTTTTCCGATAATTGTGTCGTCCGATCATCCCGCCGAGGGATGCCGTCTCCGTCGATGATGAATCCACCCGTGGGAGGCTCGATGATAATGATGGGTTCCTCCTTGTCATCTAGGTCGCAGGAGGCGAACAAAGGAGCCATAAGAAGCAGCGTGCCGACTAAGCACAACTTTGTGGAATGATTCTTGAATGCAATCTTTTTCATGTCAAAATGTTTGTTTGGTTCTTTACTTCATAAATGCACGACAGTCGAAAAACTTGCATCACATTTGAAAAAATACCGCCGTATGTCGATGGGCATACGGCGGTAGTTGTTTGGAGTTACGTGATTAAATCACGTTGTACTTCGCGATTTCAATATCAGTTTCCTATACGCACCTCTATGCTGACACGCTCGGAAGTGGCCTTATAATATTTGCCGTCCACGGTCGAAGCCTCGGCACGCACTATGATGGAGGCATAGCCATTGGCATGCGGCGTAACTTTGCCATTCGCATCTACCGTAGCTATTGACTCGTCGCTCGACGTGAAACTGATCGCTCCGCCCGTCGATGAGTTGGCTGTAATTGTCTGTGGCGTGTTGTTCTCGAACGTTATGTAGGTCGGGTTGACGAAGAGCTTGTGGTGGGCTTCGGTCGTGACGTTCTGGATGTCGATTACTGCGCTCTCAATCAGGATCTGGCGGTCACCTCGGGCAAAGATCCAGAGGCCGCCCGATGCGAGTGCCTGTGTGAATTTCTCGGCGCTGATGGAGTAGGTATTGTAGACGTTGCTTCCCGACGAGTAGTTCTCCCTCATGATCTCATGTCCGTTGGCATCATCCAGGAAGATCAGCGCATCGGGTTTGGTGGTATAGACAACGTGGAGTTTGGCCGAGGCACCATCGTATGCGGAAGCCTGGATACCCGACAAGTCAAGATAGACACCATTTCTGTAGGTCGTAGTCGCGTCATATTCGAACTCCTTTCCCGTCTCAGGCGTCAGCTCGATGGTCTCAAGCACTTCGGCCGGTGTCTCGGGGGATACTTCGGGCTTGAGGTCGCCGCGGTCGGTGATCATATCTTCCTTCTGGGTTGTTAGTATCCAGTCGGTCTTGGTGACGTCTTGTACCCAGTCGGCAAAGCCGGTGTATGCCTCCTTGATGTACATGCGCTCCTGCGGCCACTCGAAGTAGTCGGGCAGCAGCATCATCTGGGGTGCGTTGCTGCCTTCGTCCTTGCCCTTGAACGAGTTGCTCGTGATCACCTTTGTGGCCGTGCCGTCGGTGGTAGCGATGGCAAAGAAGCCCTCGGCAAAAAGTTGCGACAGGTAAGTGGGATATTGGCCAGTGCCTTCACCCACCTTCGGAGTGGGAAGTTGCGCCTTTTCGAAGGTCTTGGTCTCGGCCTTTCTGTCCACATAGATGGGCGAGGCATTGATAATCTGATGTTTCCTGGCATCGGTAGCCACGGGGTTCTCGTTCATCAGCGCGTGAATCTCGCCCCATGGCGTGTTGTTGAGCGTAATCGTCGATTCGTAAGCACCACCGGCAGCCATGGGCGTCACGTCGAGTTTCAGTATTTCGGTGGTATTGATCAGATCATAAACGCCCTTTTGCTCGTTCCATCTATACTCTCTGTTCAGTTCGTTGGTGTAGTTCACGCCCAAAGCGACATCGTTGAAGTCGAAGTCGAACTCCGTCAAGTCTTCGCACACCAGCACGGCTTTTTCATAATCTGTAGTACGGTCGATGATTTCGCCTTCGTCAAATCCCTCGATGGCAAATACGAGGTCGTTGAGGTCGAAGTCGGTCTCATTTCCGTCGAAGTTATCCTCGAAGCACAGATATTGCCTGTTGTCCTGATAGGTCGGGTCGATGTCCTGTTGGATATTAAAGGTGGCTACGAAACTGGGCCTGATTTCGGATCCTCGGATGGGGTCGTTAAGCTTCGACTCCGAATAACGGGTTCCCCAGCCGCCTGTGTCATCTCTGATGTAAAAACCAAAATACGGGATTTCTTCGGGGACAGTGACACGGATAGGGTGCGAAACCAATTCGTAAGCTCCATAAACGCTGAAGACGTGTCCGGCGCTTCGTCGTTGCACATTACTGGCATTTCCCACTGGCACTGCCGTCTCTGTTCCGCCTGGTTGCGTAATATAATATAGGTTGTGCTTGTTCCACATCAGAGGTTTTCTCACCAGCCAGTAGAGCTCGCCATCGGCACCCATGATGGTCACGTCGGCGTTTGCCTGGTCGTCGGTGTACCAATAGATGCCCAGTTCATGTCGGTTCTGTGGCGAACCTGTGTACCAATAGACGGGAGCCAAGGTGAAGGTGTGAGCGGTGCCCACAAAGTCCTGCTTCACCTTGCCAAGATTATTGGTCTGATCGGGAAGGACCTTGGCATACTCTTCGGCATCGGCTTGCTTAATATGGATGTATTCATTCGAACCGACATCAGTAATGGTGATCTGATTGACATAGGCATCAGCACGCGTCACGGGATATTTGCGACGTGCCAGCTGGCCAAAGAGGTCCCAGTTCTGATTGGGGTCGATTTCTCCGAACTGACGTTCGAACTCATGAGTGTAGGCAACATCTTGAACATGTTGCTCGCTGGAAGGCTCATAGTCCTGACAGGAACTAACGAGAGCTGCTGAACCCGATAAGAGAAGGCATATCAGCAGGGTAGATTGGGTAGATCCCGTTTTCATAATAATGATTGATTGTTTTGAATAATTATTTTAATAAGTTGAAAATAGGAAAAACAAAAATACAGAATCTATAAATAATTTGAGTGATTTCAAGGGTGTAATCCTTTTATCAGGCAACTCAAGATACTTCATTTTTGCAATTCTTAGTACAAAATTACTCAGTTTTTCAAAATTATTACACAAATAAAAGTGAAAATGTATATTTTTTCTTCCGTTTTGTCAATTTTGGAATTTTGTGAAAAATGAAGGTGACAAAAAACCGCCGTATGTCAATGGGCATACGGCGGTAAAATAAAGTATGAAGGATTTTTCTGGTAACTGCGCCTCCCTCTAGAAGGTGAAGTTCAATAATTATGGGTTGGCGGCTATCTTTGTCAAGCTTACGCTCGATATTGTCGGATTACTGTTATATGTATTGTAGTCAATTACAAACCTTAGCGTATTATTAGTCCGTTGGCAATTTTCTAATTGCTCTTTGGTGAGTGTGAAAGTGACATCGTGTTCGTATTGCTTGTAACCCCTATAGTCGCCAGCTATGACATCTCCATTAGTGTTCGAAATACGGAAGATGACCGGATGTTCATCGGATGACAAACCTGTATAATGGATAGTAAGTTTGGCTCCGTTGGGCCAATCGGATAGATCTACAGCACTAGCTGTTGTCGCATTACGACGGCGGATGTTTGTATACGTAGTGCCTCCCTGTGTAATAGTAATATTGGGATTATTAACATTCCCCAAGTTCAGTGTTAACGTGGGATTGACAACAACAGGAATTCTTACAACGTTTGCCTTGTATTGTGTAGTTGCTTCTGCGGTAACTATAATTTCACAAGTGCCTACGCCCTGTGCATAAACGCTGGGCTCACCATTATCATTTAATCTCCATTGGGCGACGTTAATATCGGTCGTAGTAAACGATACGTTGGCATGTGTTGAAGAAGAGTAAGTGAGAACCTGCGATAATCCTATCTCATTGAATGTTATTGAGGTCGGATTGACAACAAGATTGTGACGGTCCTCTGGGTCAGTGACACCAATCAACTGGATTTCAACCTTAGAGATCCGGAGGTGTTCATCATCTGTTTGAGCGAGCCACATACCACCAGAGTTAACCGCTTTGTTAAACCTGTTGGCACTAAATGTGTAGGTGGTTGTATGTGCTCTTCCATCACCGAAACTGTCATATACTAGCAGATTACCATCTGCGTCATCAAAATAGATATTAGCAGGTTTGAGGGTGTAATGAACAATGACTGTAGCCTTTGCATCATCGAGTAGCAATGGAGATATACCTTGTAGATCAATGAAAATAGCATTATAGAATGTAAATCCATTATCAATATTCGGGTCACCTGAACCGTAAACAAATATTGAATCTTTGAAATCCACTTCTATTGCCTCGATGAGGTTCATGTTTATTTCTTCTTCAGGGGTATCTGGCAAGAACTCCCCACGGTCGGTAACTAATTCGCTAACCTGTGAATCGAAAATCCAATTGGTCTTGGTAATGTCCTGTACCCAATTCTCGAATCCATGAGAATCGTCTTTGTTGTACGCTTCAGAAATATGTACTTCTTCTTGAGGCCATTCGAAATAGTAAGGAAGAAGCATCATCTGAGGAGCTTTGCCTTCTTGATAAGAACCTTCACTAGAGGATCCATCACTTGAAATATTGGAAACTATCTTAACGACATCTCCATCAGTACTTACCAATTTAAAGAAATTTTCCTTTAAGAAAAGTTGCGATAGGTGAGTAGCATATTGTCCTTCACCATTGCCCACATTCCATTCATGATTAGTAGGAATATCAATAGTGATAGGATCTGCAATAGCTTGATATTCACTTCCTGCATTAATGATTCTATGATTTCTGGAATTAGAGGGTAGAGAAGGGCTCTCTTTCAACAACGTGTGTATTTCACCTCGAGACACATTGTTAATTGTCACGTTCGTTTCAAAGGCGCCACCAGCTGCCATTGGCGTAACAATCACTTTTTCACTTTTTGCCTCGGTTGATACAGCCTCCCAGTGTGCAGCAATGTTTCCTTGCTTAGGTACCCAGGTGTATGTCTTTTCATCCTCCTCTTTGTATGTTAAACCGAGAACGACATCGTTAAAATCAAAGTCGTATGAGGAAAGGTCTTCGCATACAAGAAGAGCATTTTCTGTAATGGCGTCATTATCCTTGATATTGGTATCGTCCAAACCTCGTGCGATAAAAATTACATCATTGAGGTCCGCATCTCCACCATTAATCCAGTCCTCAAAACAGATATACTGGTTTTTATCAGTGATTTCTCCGTTTCCAAGGTTAAGACCATTCAAATTGAAGGTGGCAACAAAACTCATCTTGTAAGTGCCACCCTGTTCGAATGGTTCTACTGAAGGGTTCAAATTCCATTCAGAATATCTTATGTCAGAACCATCCTGATTATGTATCCAAAATCCGATTTCTGGAATGTTGTTGGGAATAATAATACTATAAGGATGAGATACCAGATACTGCTCTCTGATATTCCGCTGTCGCATTTGTGCATTACTGAGGAAATAATCATTTACATTAGTAGAATTATTCGGAATAGGGGTAATCGTTTCAACCCATTTGTCTTTATTGTCTGGATCATTTGGATCAAATGATACATAAGCTATGTCCAAGCGTGTTTTAGTGCGCGTTACAACAGTCGCTTTCTTTATGTAATACAAGTGGCCATCCTTGCCCATTATAGTTGTGGTAACTTCGGTATTATCCTTCCATTCATCTTCATCCACGTACCAATAGATGCCTATACTATCTACAGCAGAAGTCGTCCAGTGAACAGGGATAAAATCAATTTTGCGGGCAGAACTGAGGAAGTCTTGAGTCACTTGACCCATATTGGAATTTGCGTATGAATTATTAGCTGTGCCGATTTCAGGCAGAACTAAAGTATAGTTGTCATGTGTCTCCTTTGAAATTTGAACAGTGTCTGACCACAAAGAGATGGTAGGATATGCACTTTCACCAGCACGAGTCAGGGGACCGATACGTCGAGCCAACTGGCCGAAGAGGTCCCAATCTTGTTTGGGATCGATTTTGCCGAACTGGCGTTCGAACTCATGGGTGTAAGCAACATCTTGAAGATGTTGATCGTTGTACGGTTCGTAGTCCTGGCAGGAGCTTAAGAACGCTGCTGATGCCGACAAGACAAGGCAAGTCAGCAAGGTTGATTGTGTAGAAACTCTTTTCATAACAAATAAATATAGAAAGTTAGTAATGAGAAATACAAATAAGTATGTAACCAAAATTAACGATAATTATATGCGTTGTTTCTTAACACGAATTATCATGAATTTCACATGAATTATTATTATGCAAAGTGGGTCAAAATAGACACATACTGAGAAATTAATGTTAATTCGTGATAATTCGTGTTAAAAGAAAAGTATGTATAGTTATTTCTGAATAGTTACTTAGTTATTAATAGAGAAATACAAATAATAAAACTTAATAAACAGAAGCAGAACTCTAAAAAAATGAGCAATATATGTGGCATAATACTCAAAAATAATTAGAAACTCTGACTCTTTTAAATGTTTATCAAAACATTGCAAAAATATGTATTTTTTTTTATTTATTTAATGAAACGAACGAAAATGTTTACTATTGCATCCAAATTTGTATTTGGTAGTATAATAATGTCATATGAAAATATCAAATCAACATCGAATTTGCATCTGATATGTGTGAAAAGCAACTTTTGGGATGAGAAATTGGCATTTTTTGTCTAAGCATACAGATTTGATATACAGATTCTGTATTCTCCTATCGAAGCATAATGATTTGGTAGATGAAAACTGTATGCCTCGGTTGGAGCATACATATTTGGCAGATGAAAACTGTATGCTGCGGTCGGAGCATACATATTTGGCAGATGAAAACTGTATGCTGCGGTCGGAGCATACAGATTTGGTAGATGAAAACTGTATGCCTCGGTTGGAGCATACATATTTGGTAGATGAAAACTGTATGCCGTGGTTGGAGCATACATATTTGGTAGATGAAAACTGTATGCCGCGATTGGAGCATACATATTTGGTAGACGAAAACTGTATGCCGCGATGGGAGCATAATGATTTGGTAGATGAAAACTGTATGCCGCGATGAGAGAAAGTATTATGTGATTCCTAAGTGTTTTTATCTAATGAGAGAAAGCTTTTCTTCTATTCTTTGCTGCACTTCGCTAGGCTTGAGGCCCCAGCGTGGAGCAATGATGAGATCGGATGGGGCGGAGGAGGCAAAGCGTTCGATATGGATGTCTTTTCGGAGGCGGGAAATAAACTCGGCAACCAAAGAAGCGTATTCGTCGATGTTCATCGAAAGGAAGTCTTCGGGATGATTGGCATATTCCTGAGCAATGACAGTACCCTTGAGAATCTGAAGCTGGTGTAATTTGATGGATTGGATGGGTAGGCGATTGATGATATCGGTTTCGGCAAGGATGTCCTCCTTTGTTTCGCCAGGAAGGCCTAAAATGAGGTGAATGGTGGTATTGATGCCTGCATCGGCACATCGTTGGATGGCGGTAAGGCTGTCCTCAACCGAATGCCCACGATTGATGCGTTGAAGAGTCTTGTCGTAGAAGGATTCGATGCCCAGTTCGAGGGTGATGAGAAAACCTTTGTCCTGAAGATCTGCCAGATATTGAAGGACCTCATCTTCGATGCAATCGGGACGTGTGCCAATGACGAGTCCGACAACATCTTCGACCGAAAGAGCTTCCTCGTAACGTTGGCGAAGCACGTCCAAGGGAGCATAGGTGTTGGAATAGGCTTGGAAATAGGCCAGATACTTCATGTCGGGATATTTGCCCACAAAGAAGAGCTTCCCTGCTTCGAGTTGTTCGCTGATGCTGGTCGAGCTGCGACAGTAGGAGGGATTGAACGCATCAGTGCGACAGAAGGTGCATCCTCCCGTCCCAACGTGTCCATCACGATTGGGACAGGAGAATCCACCATCAAGCATAAGTTTCTGGAGTTTCATTTTAAAGAGAAGTAAAAGGGATATGAAAGGGGAGTAAAAAGGTAGTAAAAGGGACGAATGTTTTTGGGAACTAATACGATAGGATGTGGTATTGTCCCTTTTACTTCCCTTTTACTCCCTTTTTACTACTTTTTTACTACCCTTTTACCTTATTTCCAATATCCTTACCGGCGTCGGTTCGGCGGCGACAGATGTTTCGCCATCGCCTTGATGTACGCACTGCACATAGAGATGCAGGTGACGTTGTGCTTTCCAAAGTTCGGTGTCGAACGATGGTTCCCAGGCATCGACTGAATAGTCGGTGAGGTCGGAGAGTTCCCATTGACCATTGCGCAGATCGGCCGTGTGGTAGAGCGAGACACGACTGTTGCGCTCCACGTCACGTACGATGTACCAAGCCTCGTGGCCGTCGATGGCAACACGCGGACGGGCGATGGGAATCATCTTGGTGCCTCCACCCGAAAGACTGAAAGGCGTCTTGCGCTGACTCACCTGCTGTTGCTGCCAGGTGCTGCCATCGTTCCAGACGATGCGATACTGAGGGATGGAGTCGCCCTGGTTGCGCCAATAGGTGGCGATGTAGGGATGACCTTCGGCATCGGTACTCATCGAAGTCTGGTTGATGAGTTCGCTGTTCTGAGGGATACGGCAAGCGTATTCAGCATTGTCGGCCGTGATGGGAAGTACGTAGGGCGTACCGTCGCTGTGCTGCCACGTCTTGCCCTCGTCGGTGGAACAGGCATAGCACAGGTCGTGGTTGGTTTCGACAAGCCAGGTCTCACGCCATACCCAGCTGACGTGGATAGTTCCTCGCGCATCGACGAAGAGCTGCCAGTAGGCATTGCGGAGCTGTTCGCCATCGATGAGCACATCCTGCAGGCGGCTCCATTTGCGCGTCTTGACGTCGTAGAGATTCATGACGAGGTTACCGCGTCCCGAGGCACCACTGCGATAGGCAAAGAGGACATTTCCCGAAGCCAGACGATAGAACTCTGGATAGGTGACATCGAGCTCGTCTGGAATCAGCGAATCTATCGAAGCGCTGATCATCGGCTCCATATCTCCCAAGGTCAATGAGCCAGGCTCTACACTACGTGCATAATGGAGCGGATGGCCGTGGTGGTCGAACGAGACATGCAGATAGCCGTCGCCATCGGGCATAATGCTGATGACATTGTGAGCATCCTGCACATGGCCCTGATACTGGGTCTTCTGCAGGACAAATTCTGTGTCGTCAAGCTGACGTTTGCCCAAAGTAAGCCATCCTGTCGAATCGTAATAAGCTACGTATTGCGTCTGCCCAAGGGTTGCTACCGAGCTGTTGCGGAACACGGTGGCATTGACGGAATTGTTGCTATATCCGATGCCTGCTTCGATGAAACGAGGTAGCTCCACCTTGGGCTGACAGCTTGCCAGCAGCAGCGAGACAAAGACGAGTAGCGAATAGAATTTTATTTTCATAGTTTTAGGTTATAGTCACTATAGTTAATATAGTCACTATAGCTGATTTTATTTCACTAGTCGATACATCTCACAGCAAGCTAGCAGGAATGCGCCTGTGCCGAAGTTGGAAATCGACTTCTGATCGACAGTCTGGCCTGGGATAGCGCGTTCGCCGATAGGCTGGACGTAGCCTACGCTGCCGTCTTCCTGCAGGGCAACGTTGGTAAGATATTCCCAAGCCTTGACGATAGTGGGCATATAGGCCTCACGGTCGAGCAGACCATTGTTGACACCCCAGAGCAAGCCGTAGGTGAAGAAGGCTGTGCCGCTGGTTTCAGGACCTGGGGCATGCTCGGGGTCGAGGAGTGAGCGGGTCCAGTAACCTTCGGGTTGCTGACAGTTCTTCACGGCTTCGCACATCTCGATGTAGGTCTGACGGAATTCTGCCTTGTCCTTCCACGTATCGGGTGTGTCGGCCAAAACCTTGGCAAGTCCGGCTACGACCCATCCGCAGCCGCGTGCCCAGAAGTCCTTGCTGCCATTGAGGCTGGCGTGCTTCGGGTAGAGATATTTGCCATCGCGGTAGAAAAGGTGCTGAGGCACGTTGGCCATCGGTTGGCCGAGGGTGTCGGGGATGCTCTCCTGTCCGTCGTACATCAGGTTCTTGGCGAAGGTCCAGTATTCGGTGAGTTTCTGGAGATACTGATCGTTGCCAGTGATGTTGTAAAGTTTGGTCATGACGGGCATCACCATATAGAGGCCGTCGGCCCACCACCAGTAGTCATTGGCCGAAGTTGACATCTCATACTCCATCACCTCGCGTGCTCGTGCAATCTTCTGGTCGTCGGGCTCGAGGTTGTAGAGGTCGCAATAGGTCTGGAAACAGATCTGCCAGTCGCCGAAGAGTACATTGCGGGGCTTTTCGCCGTAGTTATAGACCCATTCGGCAGGATTCGAGTTGGTGGCACCCTTCCACTGGGCAGCTTCTGCCCATGTCTGGCTGTAACCGATGAACTGCGCTTTGAGCTCGTCGGAGAGTTTGCAAACTTCCATATTGCCGGTGTGGTAGGCGGCATTGTCCCAGAAGGGACTGTTGTTGGAGTAGGGCTTGAAGGTCCACTCGTTGTCAGGATCGGTGGTGTAGGTAGCATCGGCGGCTGCAATGAGCGGGTGACTTTCCTGCCACTGCGTGTTGACCTGCTTGATGATGCTGATAACGGTATCAGGGGCTGGGAGATTGTATTGCGGCGCCTGCTTGGTGCATGCTGCGAGCGAGAGGGCTGCAATTGCTATGATTGAAAAATATTTTTTCATTTTGTGGTGTTTTATAGGGTAGTGAAAGGGTAGTAAAAGAGTAGTAAAAGGGTAGTAAAAGGGACAAGTGCACTGTTGGGCATCATTGCGGGACAAAAGGTAGTGACGTCCTTTTTACTCCTCTTTTACTCCCTTTTTTACTCCCCTTTTATAGCCCTTAATTATTATTCCCAATAGAGGATTTGCTTGTTGATGTGCCACTTGTGATCCTTCGGGAAGTCTTCGGCTTCCCAGGCCTTCTTGGAGGTCCAGGGCTCTGCTGGATCGGTCCAGAACGGGTCGTCGGCTGGCAAGCCAAGGGGCAGGAAGGCAAGTGTGGTCATGTAGAGCGAACCGTTGTTGGTATAAACGTCAGCTACGTTGGGATGCGAACCCACGAAACCGATGGTCAGGAATCCGCCCTTGTTGAAGTTGGTCGGAGTAGTGGCCGGAGTGGACGAAAGACCGAGTTCGTAAAGGTCGGCAGCGTACATTCGCTTCATTACAGCGGTGATGGCTGCACGCACTTGTCCGTTGGTTAGCTGCTTGGGCAAACGTTTCTGCCAGGCCATCATGGCCAAAGGCTGGAAGACGGCAAGGCGATAGGGGATGCTACGGCCAAAGACAGGGTAGGTGCCTTCGGGCGAAACCATACGTTCGAGGATGCAGCTGAATTTCTGCATACGTTCGCGAATCACGCCGAGACGATAGGTGGGACCTTGCGTCTTGTAGGTCACGGGATCGACACTGTGGATGAGGTAGCTGTTGTTGGGTTGCACGTCGCATACCATCTCGACACATTCGGCATACATCGGATGAATGACGTACGAATTGTAATAGTCGAAGGCAAACGACGGACCATCGGCATACCAGCCATCGCCGATATACCATTCCTCGGCCTTATTGACAGCCGTCTTGATGCGGAAAGCATCGTAGAGTGGGCCGTCAAAACCTTCCTTCTGGAGATCGACGCCAGCCTTCTTGAGCGAAGCCTCGGCCTTCATGAGGAAACACTCTTCCATGCCACAGAAGAGGAACCAGTTCTGATAGGGTGGGTCGTAACGATGGAGCTTCTGCATTTCGCGCACATAACGCAGTTTGGTCTCGGTGCTCAATGGTTCCCAAAGGGCGTCCCATCCACGATGGAAACTTTCGACAACGTAGGCAGCATCGACCAGCGTCTGTCCACCCGAGCCCCAGCCGAGATAGTCTGGGCTGGCAGGATCGACGGCATTGGCGTATGCCTTGAGTGCCCATTCGCGCAGCTGCTTGCGTTGCAGTCCTTCTGGAGTTTCGTCGTCGGGGAGCGAGAGCCAGGGTGCAAGTCCAGCCATCAGGCGACCGAAAGCCTCCATGTAGGTCACTTTCTTGTTGCGTCCGTCCCAAGTCGGCGACACTTCAAGATTGCCGTTCTCGTAGGTCATCACTTGCTGCAGACGTCCTTCGGCCATCGGTTCGAGCACGGGCTGAGCCATACGATAGAGCAGGGTGGTCCAGACCTCACGGTCGGAAGGCGTCTTTACAACCTTCTTCTTTGCTGAAACGGGAACTGCCATCAGCACTAGGACGAGTACGATGGCGGCAGACAAAAGTTTGTGTTTTTTCATATGATAAGAGTTGTGAAAAGGAGAGGTGCCTTGGAGGGCATTGCCTCGCATGACACCTCTCCCGAATACACACATATTATTATTAACTAAACCTAGAAACTAAGTTATTATAATTAATAACCGGGATTTTGCTGAAGCTCAGCATCCTTGTTCAGCTGTATCTCCGACAGAGGAATTGGGAGCAGACAGTGCTTGTTGGCGTCAAAACCGGTGATGGCTTTGCTCGGAGTAGCCTCGGCATATTTGGACATGATCATCTGAACGCGCTCGGCCAACTTGCCTGTGCGGCAGAGGGTGTAGCGGCGGTTCTCCTCGCCAACGAGCTCGCGGATGCGTTCGTCAAGCAGGAAATCCAAGCTCATGTCGGCAGCAGTGACAGCTCCGGCTGTGGCGTTGCCAGTTTCTTCGCGATAGGCTTTGAATGCACGGTCACGCAGTACGTTGATGTCTTCGGCTGCACCCGACATGTTGTTCTGCATGATACGAGCCTCGGCACGGAGCAGATAGGCATCAGCAAGACGCATGATGGGCCAGTCCTTCACAAGGGCATAACCGAAATCGTCGGTTGGGTCGTAGCCGCCCCACTTGGTGGTGTGAGGATACATCACGTTCAGGGTGTCGTTCACAGTCCAGTAAGCGCGGTCACCTGTCTTCACGGAGATCTTCTGTGCTCCGGCAGTTCCCTCATCCACACGGAAACCGTCCTTAACATAAATGTCGGCGCTGAAACCAGGCTTGTTGTAGTACAGGATGCGACGGATGTTGTTGTTCGAATTGCGGATATCGCCTTCCTTGTAGATGGCGTATTTCACATAGTTGCTCAGGCGGAGACGACCATTGCCACGGCCTCCAATGGAGTCAGCATTTACCATGCCGTTGATCTTGTGAAATGCTGCCACCCAGTTACGACGTTGCTGTGGGTTATCGATGGTACCACCCGTCACGTCGCGGTTGAACTCCATCTGGAACACCCAGATGCCCTCGGTGTTGCCCTGCGAACGGCGCTGGTTGCCCCAGCGGAACATGTCGCTGTAGTAGTCGCCGTTGTCGGCGAGAAATACGCCGTAACGTTTGTCGATGAGTTTGTAGTTGCCGCTGTTGATGGTAGCGCTGACAGCAGCCTCTGCCTCGCTGTACTTGCCCATACGGTTGAAGGCCTCGCCAGCCAGTATGCGGGCACAGTCCTTGTTGATACGGCTTTCAGTAGCAGTTTTGCCCACCTCCGGCAGATTGGCGATTGCATCGTTCAGGTCGGCGGTGATGACTGCATCAATCTCAGAGACAGCGTTGCGAGTGAAGTCGGTGCGTGGCTCAGCCTTGCTCTCGGTGATAAGGGGTACATTGCCCCAAAGGGTTACGAGCAGGTTATAACTGTAGGCGCGGAAGAATTCTGCCTCTCCTTTAGCTGCAGGATCCACTCCTTCGGTGTTGATGATGATGTTGGCACTGTTGATGATGCTGTAGAGGTTTTCCCAAAGGAAGCTGACACCACCATTCTCGGCGTTCAATGAACCATACTGGAAGAAAGGAACCTCAACACCCTCGGTATCGCCAGGGGCACCCACATCGGTGCCGTCCTGCCAGATGCCGGTGAATCCCTGACGGCTGGACATGCCCCAGAGGGCAGCATACTTATAGTGTAGGCCGATAAGCTTGGCGTTCACGTCTGTAACATCTGTGCCATATTGTGAAAACAAGTTTTCATCGAGATAGCTGTCGCTGCAAGCGGAAAGGCCGATGGCCAACATGGTGGCAACAGATGCACTGTATATGATATTCTTGATTTTCATAACTCTCGTGTATTTCTATTATTCAAATCTTCAATTACTCAAATATTCATCAGAATGTAACGTTGAGGCCGAACACCATGCTCTTTGTCATTGGGTAGTTGTTCTCGTAGCCGCCCCATCCACGCTGAGTGATGTCAGACTCGGGGTCCCATCCAATCCAGTCGGTGAAGGTGAAGAGGTTGCGTCCGCTGGCATAGATGGTCAGCGCGTTGATGTTCAGAGCCTTGGTGATCTTGGCAGGGAATTGATAACTCAGCGTGATGTCCTTTACGCGAGTGAAGCTTGCATCACGTGGGAATCCGTAGCCCCAACGGTTTGAGGTCTTGCTCAATGAACGGAATTCGTTGGTTGGATTGCTTTCCGACCAATATCCTACCTCAAGGGTACTGTTGCGGCGACCCATCTCATCGCTTGCCATAGCCAGCAGCGAATTGTTGCGCTTCAGTCCCTGTACGGTCTGGATGAAGATGCTCAAGGTAATATTCTTGTATGAGAAGGTGTTGGTCAAGCCGCCAATCCATTTTGGAGAGGTCTGACCCTGGATGGTCTTGTCACCTTCGGGAGTAATCTTGCCATCTCCATCGATGTCACGAATCTTGACATCACCAGCTTGAGCCTGAGGATCATGATTCAGATGGTCACCACGTTCGATCTCATCCTTTTGCCAGATGCCTTCCATCTCATAGTCGTAGATGACACTGATTGGATGTCCGATGAACCAGCGGTTGCCGAGGTCATCCTTGCCGTCGCCATAGAGGTCCTTGATCTCATTCTTGTTCCACGACCAAACGAGAGAGGTGCTCCATGTGAAGTCCTTCGTCGAGATGTTCTTCGAATTGATGGTGATCTCGAGACCCTTGTTGGCTGTCTCACCCATGTTCATATATACATTCGAATAACCGGAGATCTTAGGCAGGTTGCGCTGCAGAAGCAGGTCGGTGGTCTTTGATGTATAGAAGTCGATGTTACCGTTGATGCGGTTGTTCAAGAACCCGAAATCTACGCCGACGTTGAACGACTGGGTGGACTCCCAGCTCAATCCGGAGTTGCCCATGCGACTGTTGGGATAGAGGGCGGTGTATGAAGCTCCGTCAAGAGCAAGTGCTGCATTCGTCATCTTGGAAAGGGTCTCGTAAACGTTGATAGCCTCGTTACCTGCCTTACCATAGGAGAGGCGAAGTTTCAAGTTGTTCAGCCAATCGTTAGTGCCCTCCATAAACGCTTCGTTGGCAATATTCCAACCTAAGGCGACCGAAGGGAACGTACCGTATTTGATGTTATCACCGAACACCGATGAACCATCTCGACGAACGGTAGCGGTGAAAAGGTAGCGGCTATCATAGGAGTAGTTGATACGACCCATCTGGGAAACGGTGGTGTATAGTTCGGTTTTAGACTTTGCTACCTGAGTGCCGCCACCACCAAGGTTGTGCCACAATAATTCGTCATTGATGAATTTGCTTGCTGCCGCCGTGTTATCGTGATACTTCCTTCGCGAGGAAGCATAGAGGGCAGTCAGGTCGATATGATGCTTGCCAAAATCACGAGCCCAACTCAAAATGTTCTCAGCCGTATAGTTCTGTGTTTCGGCATTGAAGATTTCGCCATATCCGTTAAGATTGTTCTGCTCAGCTCCATTATAGTAACTTTCGCGCTTAGGAACGTAAGAGTAACCGAAGTTGAACTTGTAGTGGAGACCCTTCAGTGGCGCCCAAATATGGCCGAAATCGAGGTCGGCGTAACCATTCAGGTTGATGTTCCACTGACGACGCTCATGATCCTGGTTTACGTCACGCATGGGGTTGAAGAAGAGGTTCTCCGAAGCCATTGGGTAAATGCAGTACGAGCCGTCCTCATTGTAAACCTGGCCATAAGGCGACATGGCTTCAGCCATCAGGAAGTTCACACGGCCGCCATCGCGGTTGTGGCTTACGATGTAGGTGTTTGTGCCAATCTTCAGGTAGTCAGTAACGTCGGCGTCAATGTTCAGACGAAGTGAATAACGCTTGTAGTTGAAGCCTTTCAATACACCCTTCTGGGTCAGATAGTCACCCGAGATGAAGTACTTTACTTTCTCAGCGCCACCATTGATGGTAACGTTATGGTCCTGAATGATACCTGTGCGTGAAACCATGTCGTAGATCCAGTCAGTTTCCTGTCCTGCGGCCTGAGCAGCGGCTTCGCCTTGGTTCTTGACATAGTCATTGTACATGGTCTCGCCAGCATTCTGAGCTACATAATCCTTGTAGCGCTGCGTAATCTGTGCACCATTGCAGAAGTCCATCTTGTTGGCAAAATCCTCAATGCCGACATAGCCGTTATAACTGATAGAGGGCTTGCCTTCTTTGCCATGCTTGGTGGTGATAAGGATGACACCATTGGCACCATTGGTACCATAGATGGCGGTAGCAGAGGCATCCTTCAGGATTTCCATCGATTCGATGTCGCCAGGATTGATGTCATTCAATGAACCGCCACTCTTCGAGATGGGCACACCATCGACAACAATGTAAGGGCCTGTACCTGCATTGATGGAGTTGCGTCCACGCACAAGTGCAGAAGGAGCATCACCAGGTATCGAACTGCCCTGCGAAATGGTTACACCGGCAGTTGCACCCTGTACGGCTTGCAGCACGTTGGTGACAGGAAGTTTAGAAAGACGAGCCTTGTCAACCGAGGCAACTGAGCCGGTGATGTCGGACTTCTTCTGGGTACCGTAACCTACTACGACCACCTCCTCAAGTTCCTCATTGCCCGAAAGGGTTACTTCGATGAACTTCTTGCCGGCCACAGGAATCTCCTGGGTGTCAAGGCCTACGAAGCTGATGACGAGGACGGCATTGGCAGGCACGTTGATCGTGAAATTACCATCAAGGTCGGTGATGGTTCCGTTGTTGGTCCCTTTTTGAACAACGGTAGCACCCGCTGTCGGACCCATTGCATCTCTTACTACACCCTTGACAGTGGTGTTCTGTGCATACGCTGGCGAAATGGCCATAACGAAGCAGAAGAGCAGGATGCCAAGTAGCATCTTCCAGCCTTCAGTAAGTTTTCGACTAATTTTTTCCATTAGTACCTTGTTTAAAGTTAATATTATGTGTTGTGTAAATCTCAGGGGCTTATTGTTCAAAAACAACAATAGACTACCCACAATTTTGATGGTGCAAAGGTAGTCTATTGTTAATTTAATTAGGAAATAATTGTTACAAATAGGTAGAAAATTGTTTCAAGAACCTAAAATATGTGAAAATTGAACCGAATTTAGACGTGAAACAAGATGAAATTATGAATTTTCTTTATTGTCGGGATTCTTGTTTGGTTTTTCTTCAATGATTTCAGAAGGAAGCTTGCCATAATATTTCTTGAAGCACGCCGAGAAGTATTTCGGGTCGCTGAAACCGACGGCATAGGCCAGATCGGAGATGCGGATGTTGGGATTCTCCTGCTGCAGTTTCATGGCAGCCTTCATCTTGATGTCACGGACGAAGTTGGTGTAGCTCTGTCCGGTCATTGCCTTGAGTTTGCGGAAACAGGTGGCTTTCGACACGCCCATATCATCGAGGAATCGCTGCTGGTCATAGTCCGGGTCGCTCAGGTGATTGTTGATGCAGGCGATGGCACGGTTGATGAAGTCCTTGTCAGCATCGGTGACATCAGGTTTGCCGGGCTTGAGGATGATCTCTCCCTTGCGGATGGCAGCACGTTCTCGAGCGCGAACAAGGAGTTGCTTGTAGCGAACTTTCAGTATTCGGAATCCTTTCTGCAGAAGCAATACAGAAAGGATGCCCAGAAGCACATAGATCAGCTTGGCTGTGTTTGTCTCCCACCAGGAGGGAAGGATGGTGATGTCAATTTTAAGCACATCGTCATCGTTGGTAGGGTTGGTGCTCCCACTGGAATAGGTGTGATGGGCGCTGCAGAGCAGGAAGGTGTAGTCGCCAGCGGGAAGGTTGCTGTAACTGGCTTGTGGGAGGTTGCCTGATGCGTAGCGCCACCCTTCGTCATAGCCATCGAGCTTGTAGGCGAATTGTATTTCCTTCTTGTGCGTGGAGCCTGTTTGCGCAAATTCCAGGGTAAATTGGCTTTGTTTGTGCGTAAAGGTCAGCTTCTTGGTGTATCTTGGGTCAAATTCTGAGATCTTGCTCTTTTCTGCTACGGGCAGTTCCTGCCAAGGCGTGTCCTCTACGAGCAATTCACTGATGGAAACACGATGTTTGCGTTCCTTGTCTTGAGCAAGTTGCTCGGCATTGAAGAAATTATAGCCTTGGTGCGTGCCGAAGTAGATGTTACCATCGTAGTCGGAAGTGGCAGAACTGCGGATGAGATAGTTGTCGAGCAGGCCATCCTCCTCGTTGTAATGAATTACGCGTGTGGTCGCCAGGTCGAGACTCGTGATGATTTGGAGCAGCCCCTCGTTGGTTCCAACCCAGAGGCTGTGCTGGCCTTCGCGTGTAGGCATGGTGCGTCGGTCCTCGATGATGAAGTTGATCGAAGCTCCGGGCAGGTGCCAGTCTTCCTTTACCGAACGGAAACGCTTGCTGCCCGGATAGAGCACGTAGAGGTCACCGTTCTTCGAGCCTGCCCACAGTCTGTCCTGTTTGTCGAGACAGAGGCTTTGTATCTCGTTGTCGCCGATGCCTCCGTTCTCTGCATTGAAACATTGCACGCCCCATTTTCCATCACGTTTTGTCATACGATAGACGCCGGCATGGAGAGCTGCCAGAAGCAGGCTGCCATCGGAACTCTGAGCAATCCTTTGAACTTCGAGATCCTTCATCTTGTGCTTCGGGTCCATCTGCACGGTATCGAGACGGAGGATGGAGCCATCTGGACGACGCATCACGGCACCTCCTGTGCCACCAAACCATAGGTTGTCGTTGCGGTCTTCGAAGAGGGTGAAGATTCGGTCGGACGGAGCAAATGGGGTAGAGGCAGATTGGTAGATGGTAGCTGTGAGCTTACGGATGTCTTCACCTTCTTTAGGCGGAACTATCTCAATGATTTCGGAACTGAAGTTGGCCACCCAGATGTGCCCATCGTAAGTCTCGGTGATGGCATAGACCGTCGACATGGTCTGGTGTGTCCGGCTCAAGGCTGGTATTTCGTTCCAGTTGTAGGTCTTTCCTGTCTTCAAATCCTGTACGGCAAGACCTTGCGTGCCGATGCCAAGCCAAAGGCGTTGGTGACGATCGGCATAGATGCTTCTGACGGAAGAGGTCTTGAAGTATTTGCGCGAACTCTCGAGCGTGGAATGTCCGAAATGCGCCTGGTCGGGTTCAATGGCCGCTACGCCCTGACCAATCATGCTGACCCATGTTTGCCCATCCTTGCTTTGCTCAATGCCCGTGATTTCCACGCCAGGAATGGGATGTCCGTCGTTCGGATCTGTGAGTTTGTGGAAAGTTCCGATGCGCTCTGTGTCGGCAATGGTCATACCTCGTGAGGAGCCTATCAGGATCTGATGACGTTCGGCATCGAAGGTCATACTGTAGGTTATATCGCCAATCAGGTCGGGTTCCGTATAGGTTTTCCAGGATAGGCGGTTCATATCCCACGCATTCTCGAGCACATGGATGCCGCTGGCCCATCCTGCCACCCAGATGCGCTTGTGATCGTCTTCGAGCAGCACGTGGGCGGAGTTGCGGCTGTTCATCTGGGGATATTGGATTATCTCGCCGCTGTGTGGATCGTAGCGAAACAGTCCGTCGGCCCAGGTGCCCAGCCAGATGTGCCCTCGGTGATCCTCCATCATGCACTGGCTGTATCTGATCGGTTCACCTCGATTATTGAGGATGCGAACGGGATGAGGCACGTCGTCGTCAGGCAGATAATAGAAGAACCCGTCATCTGAAGCCACCCAAATGGTTCCCTCACGTGTCACCATGAGTTCTGTGATGCCACGTATCTGGCTCTTCGTCGGTACAAGGTGCTCGATGTGTCCCGTCTGCTTGTCCAATCGGTCCAAACCTTGTGCTGTGGCTATCCAGATGCGCTGCTGGTGGTCTTCGGCTACACGCTTCACCTCATTGTCGGAAAGCATATCGGGGTGACGCCCATCGCGACGATAAGGACGAATACGATAGTTGTCGTAGCAGTAAAGTCCATTGCGCGTGGCCATCCAAAGCAGACCATCGCTGTCGTAAACGAGGTCGGTGACTTCCTTGAAGGGAAGTTCATCTAGCTCCTTTATGATGCGGTAGGAGGGAAGCGCTGCTAAGGACGTAGTTGATGGTGCTGCCTGGGTCGAAGAGACGAAGGCAGCAGCCAGAATCAACGCAGTTGTCAATATATGCAGTTTCATGGACAGCGCAAATAACTATATTATAATATGTGTAGGTTGCAACCTTATCGGACAACTCGATGGCTGTAGAAGGAGGAACGTGTGGCGAGGAAGAAGAGGAGTGCGCCAACACAGTGCACGATGGCAATCCACCAGAATGCAGCAGCATAGCTGAAATACTCGACGATGGAGCCGCCGAGGAGAATGCCGATACCGATGCCAAGATCCCAGCTGGTGAGGAGGGTTGAGTTTGCAGTGCCTCGCTGGTCGTTTGTAGCTACGCCGATGATCATGTTCTGGAAGGCAGGCCAGAGATGGCCATTGCCAAGGCCGATGAGGATGGCGGCACCATAATAGCCTACCATGTTTGGACAGGCAACGAAGAGCAGATAGCCGACGGTAGAGGTGAGGATGCCGATGCCGGCATTGTAGATGAGCCTGCCCTGGCGAAGCATCTTTCCTCCCTGCAGACGTGAGAGAATCAGTCCGATGGAGAGCAGCATGAAGAACGTGCCTGTGCCGCTGGTGATGCCCATCGTCTCCTTCCCGTAGATGGCGAGGTAGTTGCTGAGCACGCCGAAGCAGATGCCAAAGAAGATGAAGTTAAGTCCGATGAGCCAGCCGCTTAGGAGGAAGAAGCGGTCGAGCGAGAGGGGACGTTTGCCCGTGGCTATGGCTCGCTTGGGCAGTTTGACGGTGGCATCGACCGCAAAGCCAAGGCCTGCAACGAGGAATGCCAGCCAGAAGAGCAGGTCGAAGTTGTGTGCATAACGGTAGATGAAGATGCCTACCGAGGGAGCGATTGCGGTGGCTACGTTGTTGCTCAGGCCGTAGTAGCCGATTCCTTCATTGCGCCGGCTGGATGGCAACACATCGATGGCCACAGTACTATTGGACACCGACGAGGCACCAAAGGGCGCTCCATGGAGCGTTCGGACGATGGCAAACCACAACAAGGTTCCGGCGACAATATAGCCGCCGAAACATATGAAGTAGGCAAAGAGGCTTATGAGAAGCACACGCTTGCGCGAAAAGCTATCGACGACGAACCCGCTGAACGGTCGTACGAGGAGGGCAGTGACGGTATAACCCGAGAGCACCACTCCAATCATATCCTTGGTAGAGCCGTATGTCTCGCTCAGATAAAGAGGCAGCAGGGGTGTGAGCAAATAGAAGGAAAACGACAGCGTGAAGTTGGCTATCATCACCTTCCAGTAGTTGCTGTTCCAAAGACGTTCGGTAGCGGGTTGCATTTGTGTGCGACAAGAACGCTTAGAGCACGATGGCAGCCTCGAGGGCAAGCGTCATCATGGTTTTGAAGGAAGTCTGGCGCTCTTCGGCGGTGAGCTCAACGTGATCGACGAAACTGTCGCTGATGGTGAGCAGACAGGCAGCCTGCTTACCCAGAATATTGGCATTGTGGAAAAGGCCGAAGCTCTCCATCTCGACGCATTCCGAGCCGGAGTGCTCTGCTATTTCCTGCCAGGGCTTCTGGCCGTAGAAGACGTCGCTCGAATGAACGAGGACTTCCTTGCAGTCGATGCCGAGTTCGTGAGCCTTCTGCATGATCACAGCGTTGATGAGGGGACTGGGCTTGATCTTCTTGCTGCGGTAGCCGTTGAGGACACGTGCGTAGGAACTGTCACTGTAGGCAGCCTTGGCAAGGACAACATCCATCACATCGAGGTGGTCAACGTAACTGCCTGCCGAGCCGATGCGGATGATGTTTTCCACACCGTAACCATTGTAAAGTTCGTACGAATAGATGCCGATGCTGGGAATGCCCATGCCGCTGGCCATAACGGAAACGCGAACGCCCTTGTAGTAGCCGGTGAAGCCGAGGATGTTGCGGACAGAGGTGACGACTTGAGGATCGTCGAGGAATGTTTCAGCAATGAACTTGGCGCGCAGTGGATCGCCTGGCATTAGGACGGTCTTGGCAAATGCGCCATCGGGAGCGGAAATGTGGGGAGTTGCCATGGTTTTATAGTTTTTTGAGGGTAATGGTGTTTAATGGGATTATAGGGTTCTAGAACCTCTAGAATATCTAGAGAATCTAGAAGTTCTAGCCAGTCTAGACAAGAAGAATATCAAACCAGCGCATCGATGATGCGAACGTTGGCCTGGCGAAGTCTTTCGGAGGCAAGGGCGAGATTCCTGGAGAACTCTTCGTAGGTGGCGGCCCCGCTGTCGCAGAGGTCAGTGACCGACTTGACGAAGAGGATGGGAATCTTGAAGAGCGAGCAGACGAAGGCGATGGCTGCGCCCTCCATGTCCTTCAGTTCTCCATGGTTCTGTCGGATGATCTCCTCATCGCAAGGCTGCATATCGAGCGACGAGCCCGTGGTGACTTTACCGAGTTTGAAGCCAAGACGCTGGGCAAGGTCAGCTGTGCCTTCCCAGACAGGATAGTTGCCGAGGGCTTGCGTACCCCATTCGTCATCGCCCGGCACACGTCGATCGTGGAACATTACGCCGCTGCCAAGATAAACGTCGCCGATATTGGCGCCATTGCAGCCGAAGGCTCCACAAGTACCCGAGTTGACGACAAGGTCGGGCTGTATCTTCTGTATGGCCGCCAGGGCAGCTACCGAAGCTGCTTCACATCCCACCAGGTCAGAGCCATGCTGCTCTCCGTTCAAAACGATGTAGAGTTCTGATCCATTTACATTCGCCTTATAGCAGAGACAGGGGAGGGGCGCAAAGAACCCTTCGAGCAACTGGACACCATAGTGCTCGATGAAGGGCTGCGCTTCAGCCCGCATGGCGACGATATAGCATACTTTCATTAGAATTCTGACGTGAAGTGGAACGTGATGTGTGGGAAGTCCTGCTGAGCCATGGAGAGGACGTAGCCCGATTCGGCAAGGAAGACGTCGCGGCCATCCTTGTCGGTGGCCATGAACTGCATCTTGCGGCGCTTGAAGTCGCGCAGCTGTTCCTCGTCGTCGGTCTGCATCCAGCAGGCCTTGTAGAGGCGGATAGGCTCCCAGCGGCACTTGGCATTGTATTCGTGCTCCAGACGGTACTGGATGACCTCGAACTGCAGTTGTCCGACGGTTCCTACGACCTTGCGTCCATTGAACTGATTGGTGAAGACCTGTGCCACGCCTTCGTCCATGAGCTGGTCGATGCCCTTGGCGAGCTGCTTGGCCTTCATGGGGTCGGCATTCTCGATGTACATGAACAGTTCGGGCGAGAACGATGGGATGCCGGTGAAGTGGAGGTCTTCGCCGCTGGTGAGGGTGTCGCCGATCTTGAACGTGCCGCCGTTGTCGGGCAGACCTACGATGTCGCCGGGCCAGCATTCATCAACGACCTCCTTCTTCTGTGCCATGAAGCAGGTAGGCGCCGAGAAGCGCATCTTTTGACCGAGGCGTACGTGCTTGTAATAGACGCCGCGTTCGAACTTGCCTGAGCAGACCTTGACGAAAGCGATGCACGAACGGTGGTTGGGATCCATGTTGGCATGGATCTTGAACACGAAGCCTGCGAACTCCGGTTCTTCAGGCTGCACGATGCGCTCCACTGTCTTGGTCGGTTTGGGAGAGGGAGCAATCTGGCAGAAGCAGTCAAGCAGTTCGCGCACGCCGAAGTTGTTGAGTGCCGAACCGAAGAAGACGGGTGCCAGTTGTCCGTCGAGGTAGGCCTGCTTGTCGAAGTCGGGATAGACACCGCTGAGCAGTTCGACGTCTTCGCGCAGCTTCTCGGCATCGCGTTCGCCGACGCGTTCGTCGAGCATCGGGTCGTCAAGGCTCTCGATGGCTACGCTCTCCGAGATGGTCTGCTTGCTGGGCGTATAGAGGTTGAGCGATGACTCAAAAAGGTTATATACACCCTTGAAGCGTTCGCCGATGTTGATGGGCCAGGTGAGTGGACGGCAGGTGATCTTGAGTTCCTTCTCCACTTCGTCGATGAGGTCGAAGGGATCCTTGCCTTCGCGGTCCATCTTGTTGATGAAGACGATGACGGGGGTGTTGCGCATGCGGCAGACCTCCATAAGCTTGCGCGTCTGCGTCTCGACGCCCTTGGCGCAGTCGATGACGATGATGACGCTATCGACGGCTGTGAGGGTGCGGTAGGTATCTTCGGCAAAGTCCTGGTGACCCGGGGTGTCGAGGATGTTGATCTTGTATTGATGCTCCTGTCCGTCGCTTTCCACACCGGGGAGGGTGCTCTGCGAGGTGCAGGCATAGTCGAAGGCCATGACAGAGGTGGCTACCGAGATGCCACGTTGCTTCTCGATCTCCATCCAGTCGGAGGTGGCTGTTTTCTTGATCTTGTTACTCTTGACGGCACCAGCGACGTGGATGGCTCCACCGAATAAGAGGAGCTTCTCGGTCAAGGTTGTCTTGCCGGCGTCGGGGTGTGAGATGATGGCGAATGTTCGCCTTTTGTTTATTTCTTGGGTGAGTTGAGACATTTTTTTATTCTTCTTTCAATAGGTCGGGGCGTAAGCGGCGGGTGCGTTCGAGGGCTTGTTCGTGCTCCCATTCGCGAATCTTGCGTTCGTGGCCGCTGAGGAGGATGTCGGGTACCTTCCAGCCCTTGTAGTCGGCTGGACGGGTATAGACGGGTGGTGCAAGGAGGTCATCCTGGAACGAGTCGCTGAGGGCCGACTGCTCGTCGCCGATGGCACCTGGGAGTACTCGGATCACGGCATCGGCGATGATGGCGGCAGGCAGTTCGCCACCGGTCAGTACATAGTCGCCGATCGAAATTTCGCGGGTGATGAGGTGTTCGCGAATGCGGTAGTCAATGCCCTTGTAGTGTCCGCAGAGGATGATGAGGTTTTCCTTCATCGACAGGTCGTTGGCGATGTGCTGGTTGAACGTCTCGCCGTCGGGTGTGACGAAGATGACTTCGTCGTAGTGGCGTTGCGAGGAGAGGTCGCTGATGCAGCGGTCGATAGGTTCGCACTGCATGACCATACCGGCTGTGCCTCCGAAGGCATAGTCATCGACGCGACGATGGCGCAGGTCGGTGGACCAGTCGCGCAAATTGTGGATGTGTATTTCGGCCAAGCCTTTCTGTTGTGCTCGCTTGATGATGCTCTGGTCGAGAGGACCGGTGAGCAGTTCTGGCAGCACGGTGATGATGTCGATGCGCATTATTTAATTTCCTTGACGAGATAGATGCAGGTGGGGAAGTGGTCGGAGTAACCATCGTTCCAGACGCCGCTCGAAGTGGTACGCAGAGGACTGCCCTTGTAGCGGCCGGAAGGAGTGATGAGGTAGTCGCGGATGATGACTTCTCCGAAGTAGAACGTGAGGCCGCCCGAGACGTCGAGGTCGCTCATCTTGGGCTTGGCTTTGCGGAGCGGAGTCTTGTGGTCAACCATGTTGCCGGTTATGACAATCTGGTCGAAGAGGTTCCACTTGCCGTCGTAGAGCAGGGTGCCCTGTCCTACCTTGCGAAGCATGTACTTCCAGGGATTGAAGATGTCGGCGCTCGACTTCACGTCCTTGGTGGCATACTTGCAGCCCAGGGCCTTGGCCATCGAAGGGCTGTCGGGGTCGTCGTTGAGGTCACCCATGATGACCACCTTGATGCCTGGATAACGAAGCTGCAGGGCTTCGGTGAGGCGCTTTACCTGGGCGGCAGCCTGTTCGCGTGCCCAGCTTTCTACACCACGGCTGGGCCAGTGGTTGACGATGATGGCCATCTTTTCGTCGGCCATGGTGCCAATGCCCACGAGGAAGCCACGTGTCTTGTGCGAAACGTCGCCGAAGAGGGGACGAGGGGTAATCTCATGCGTCACGGGATCCTGGTGGAAGCCAAGCCAGTCGTTCGAGCCCGGTTCAGGATAGATGTAATAGACGTAGAGCGAGTCCTCGAGCTGGAAGTAGCGGGGATTGTAAAGCATGGCGCAGTCGATGCCTCGTGCATCGGGGCTGTCGAAATGGAGGACGCGGTAGCCACGTTCGCGCAGCGCATCGCTTTTCGTCAAATCCACGACTACGTTGCGGTTCTCGACCTCAGCAAGGCCGATGACGGCGGCGCCGTACTTCAGACCCTTGTCAACGCCGATTGATGCAAGGGTCGTGCTCATGTTGCGCACCTTGCGGCGGTACTTCATGCCGTTCCATCCGTAGGAGGAGCCTGGAAGAAAGTCCTCGTCGTGGATGAGCGGGTCGTCGATGGTGTCGAAGAGGTTCTCCTGATTGTAGAAGGCAATGGCATACATGCCATAGCGTTTCTCGGCCTGCTGGGAATGGTCCTTCTGTGCCAGCGAAGGCATGAGGATGGCCAGCGAAAGGAGGAGGGTGAGGATGACGGGTCGTTTCATGTCAAGATAGTTTATGGTCAGAAAAAACGCTCTCCGCGGGCCGTTGGGGCGGCACATCGTGGAGTTTACGATGCAAAGATAGTGTATTTTTTGCAAAGTAAGCAAAAAAGTGGGTACTTTTTCGCTAAAATAACGAATTTTTCGGATTATTTTTGTATGTTTTACAAAAAAATGCTATCTTTGCACACAGATTAGTACGTGAATTGCACATGGGTGAAAAACATCTTATAGCAAACAATACCGAGAGAACGTAATACCGAAATAACGAAACCAGGAAATACCTACTTTAAAAAAACATATCATGAGCAAAGTTGTAACACTGACAGCTGCGACCTGGGCACTTGCCGTGATGGGACTGATGGGGCAGACGACGCCCCAGGTGGTTACCGGCACGGAGGTTACCGAGGCGCAGGCGACGGAGGATGACAGCAACGACTTCTCGTTCACCGAGTCTCAGCTCGACGATGATGTTGATGCTGCCCAGACTATCTCGAATGTCGCTTCGTCGAACAATGACCCCTACCTGTCGCAGGTGGGGTTCAAGTGGAGCGCGATGCGCTTCAGGGTGCGTGCGCTCGACAATATGTACTCCACCACGTTCCTCAACGGGTTGGAGTTCAACGATCTGGAGCTGGGGCGCTATAACTACAGCCTGCTGGGCGGTCTGAACGACCTGACCAGGTCGAAGGAAGGCTCGACGGGCTACGAGAACAACTCGTTTGGCGTGACCGGCATCGGTGGTGGCGACAACATCAACCTGCGTGCCTCGCACGTGGCCAAGGGGCAGAAGTTCACCCTGACGGCGTGCAACCGCAACTACAAGACACGTGCCATCTATACCTTCGGTACGGGTGTGATGGCTCGCGGATGGGCTTTTGCAGGCTCGATTGGTTATCGCTGGGCAGATGAAGGTGTCATCGAAGGCACGTTCTACGATTCGTTCTCCTACTACCTCGGCGCTGAAAAGCGCTGGAATCGTCACTCCCTGGCTATCTCGACCTTCGGTGCACCCACCAAGCGCGCACAGCAGGGTGCTTCCACCGAAGAGGTCTATTGGCTGGCCAACAGCCATTACTACAACTCCAACTGGGGCTATCAGGACGGCAAGAAGCGCAATGCCCGCGTGGTGAAGGACTTCGAGCCTACGCTCGTCGTGACGTGGGACTGGAAGCCCGATGCAAGCAACCTGCTGGTGACGACTGGCGCCTTCAAGTACTCCAACTACAGTTCTTCGGCTCTGGGTTGGTCGGGCGATGCCTACGACCCGCGTCCCGACTACTACAAGAATCTGCCATCGAGCATCTTCAACGTCTACGACCCTGAGTACCTGGGCACTGAGTGGCAGTCGTCCAACCCGCAGGCTCGGGAGCAATGGACCGCGCTCTACGACTTCTGGACCTCGTCAAAGGCCAATCGTCAGATCAACTGGGACCGAATGTACCTTGTGAACCAGCAGAATGCGCTCCTCGGTGGTGACGCTCTCTATTACCTCGAGCGCCGTCACAACGACCAGCTCGTCTGGGCCCTCTCAAGCACCTGGACCCACACGATGGGACGCAGCCAGAAACTGCTTGCCGGTGTCTATCTGAACCACACCATCGGCCTACACTACAAGACGATGGACGACCTGCTGGGTGGCAACTGGTTCACCGATGTCGATAAGTATGCCATCAACGACTATGGTCGCGATGCCATCCAGGCACAGAGCGATATGCGTAACCCCAACCGCAAGGTGAGGGAAGGTGACCGTTTCGGCTACGACTACAACACCTACGTCGATATGGCCAAGCTTTGGGCACAGTACGGTGTGCAGCGCGGCCCCTGGGACCTCGACCTGAGTGCCCATCTGGTGGCTACGCAGATGCAGCGCGACGGTAAGATGCAGAATGGTCAGGGTCAGGTGCTGCAGCAGGACGGCAGCTATCACGACAACTCCTACGGCAAGAGCGGTTGGGCTCGTTTCCTGGGCGGTGGCGGCAAGATCCAGCTGGCTTGGACTCCTATCGCTGGTCAGCGCCTGTCGATAGGCGGTAGTGCTGAGAAGAAGGCTCCGTTGGTGCGCAACGCCTTCGTGGCTCCCCGCGTGCAGAACAACTACGTCGACAACCTGAAGCTCGAGTCGATCTTGAGCGGCGAAGTCACCTGGATGGTACAGATTGGCGCTTCTTTCATCGGCAAGGCCAACGCCTACTATACGCGCTTCATCGACGGTGTCGAACAGACAGCGTTCTACAACGATGCCAACTTCGCTTTCACCTATCTCACCATGAGCAAGGTTCGTCGCCAGCACTACGGCGTGGAACTCGCCATGTCGTACAAGATCCTGTCGAACCTTTCGATTCACGCCATGGGAACCCTGAGCGGTGCCGAATACACCAACAATCCCTACGCACAGCTCAACACCGAAGGTATGAACCAGGAGGACAATGCCAAGGTGAACCTTTGGAAGAACCCAGTGACGGGCGAAAGCCAGAACCTCCGCGTTCTTGCCAAGGGCATGAAGGTCGGCTCCACACCTCTCACAGCCGTCAACCTGGGCCTGAAGTACAACAAGAACTACTGGTTCCTCGAGTTCAATGCAAATTATTATAATAATGTATATGTAGGCTTCTCGCCCTACCGTCGTCTTTCGAACATCGTCGAGAACTTCGTCTTCGACAATCAGAGCGCCTACCTCACCACCAAGGCCTACGCCACCGAGACGTATCCAATCTCAACCGACGAGGAGCGCGATGCCTTCCGTCAGCATCTGAAGGAGAATGGTGGCGTCGTCTTCGACCAGTATGGCAATATCGTGGGTTCGTTTGGTGCCGAGCAGGAGAAGCACGACGGCGGTTGGACGTTCGATGCATCGATCGGCAAGTCGCTTCGCTTCAAGAACCGTTCGACGATGAGCATCAACCTGCAGTTGCAGAACATCAGCAACAACACCGACCTGCGTACCGGTGGCTACGAGCAGAACCGCGACGACAACTACTACACCCTCAGTTCCGACCCGAAGATAGGCAAGCAGAAGACCTATCTCTTCTCGAAGAACCCCAAATATTACTATGCCAACGCATTCAACTTCTACTTGAATGTAAGCTACCGATTCTAAAAAATGCATACGACTATGAAACAGTATCTTTCAATCCTTTCGGCAGGTCTGCTGGCAGCCTTCGCGCTCAGTGCCTGCACGGGAGACGTGGATGACCCGAACGTCTGGGCATTGTCTGCAGAATCGGTCGGCGTCACGGCTCCCAGCGGAAGCCTGCCCGACGTCAACACCACGATCTACGCCCTGAAGGAGCAGTATTCGAGCTACTTCGTCAACAACAACACGTGGACGCAGATCAAGAAGGACGTCGTCTTCGAAGGCGTGGTTTGTGCCAACGATGAGGGCGGCAACCTCTACCAGACCATCATGCTGCGCGACATCGACGAGGCAGCAGGAACCGATGCCTCGATCATCCTCGCCATCAAGAACTCGTGCCTCTATCCCTACTTCAAGATGGGACAGCGTGTACGCGTCAACCTCAAGGGTCTCTACCTGGGCAACTACAGCTATATGCCCCGCATCGGACAGCCCTACTGGACCAGTGTCATCACCACGGGCAGTTCGACGGGCAACTACCGCCTGGGTCCCATCCTCTTCGAACTGTTGCGTACCAACGTCGAGCTCATCGGCCAGCCCGATCCCAAGGCTCCCGAGCTGACACCCATCGACTACACCGACGAGGAGGGCGAACGCTGGTTGTGCAACACCAATCACATGAACTTCCGCTACTGCCCCCAGTTGTGCACCGTTCGCGGATACATCAAGGAGATGTACAAGGCCAACGCCAACATCGCCGAGAGCGGTCTCTTCCTCGAAGGCAAGGAGCCTCTGCCCAAGATCTTCGCACCCGAGGTGCTTGAGGACCAGGGCTACGGCGTCGATCGCACCCTGATGTTCATTCATCAGACGGGCAAGTGGATGACCATCCGAACCTCCACGCAGAACGACATCGCCTTCATGCGCCTGCCTGCCGACACCTGCACCTACACCGGTGTGATGTCCTACTACACAGGCTGGCAGATGAATCTGCGCTACACCACCGATTTGAAGCATCAGTAACAAGATTATTAAAACATACGCTATATGAAAAAGTTTTCAATCCTGATTGCCGCACTCCTTGGACTGACGCTCACTGCCTGCGAGGACGTTCCGGCACCCTACGAGGTCATCTTCAACGACGACACGAATCCTGACTTCGAAGGCGCGATTCTTCCCTACACCAGTGCCAACCTGAGTGCAGGATTCGAGATCTATACCCCCAGCGACTACCCGTCGATCGCCAGCTGGAGCACAGGCTCAAGCTACGTGCAGATCACAGGTTTTGTCGATGCCGATGGCGATGGAACGAAGGAGTACAACTACACCCAGTCGTGGCTCATCAGCCCCGCGCTCTACACCGCCACCACCGAGAGCCTTGTGCTCAACTTCGACTACACCATCCGCTATGCCAACAGCATGAATGCCGCCGAACTGGCAGCCAACCACAAGGTGCTCGTCAGCAAGGATTACGATGGCGACGTCGCACTTGCCACCTGGAAGGAACTCAACTTCAAGCCCAAGGCTTCGCCCTACAGCGACTGGACGCTCTATGGCAGTGGCGACATCGAGATTCCTGCCGAATACCAGAACTGCGACAATGTGCACGTGGCATTCTATTATCAGGTCACCGACCTCAAGAAGGTCAGCACCTGGGAGCTCCAGAACCTGATGATCTATGCCGGCATCCCCGAAGAGACTCCCGACGAGCCTGTCGATACGGGTGAGACCAGGGAAATGCCATGGACCAGCGCCAGCCTCAATGACTTCAAGGCTGTCACCGTGAAGGGTATCGACTGGAGCCTCGGCAGCACCTATGCCAAGGCATCGGGCTACGTCAACAGCTCCTACACCGAGACCGACGCTTGGCTCGTTTCGCCAGCCATCAACACCAAGACCAGCTCCGGCGTTGTCATCGACGTGCAGCACGTCATCCGTTACACCAACAGCGCTGCCGACCTCGCCAACCACACCATGTGGGCATCGACCGACTACGATGGCGATGTCTCGAAGGCCACCTGGACCAAGCTCAACTACAAGCCCGAAGCAAGTCCAACCAACACGTGGGACTTCTATCCTGCCAAGACCGTAGGCCTGCCCGAAGCCCTGCTCAACAAGGATAAGGTCTATATCGCCTATCGCTACCAGTGCACCAGCGAAAGGGCTTCGACCTGGGAACTCAAGGAATTCTCCATCAAGGAGGGTACTGCTCCCATCGACGACGACCCGCAGCCTGGCACTCCCGCCGAAGAGATTACCATCGGCGAGTTCCTCTCGAAGGCCGATCCCAACACCACCTATCGCCTGACGGGTACGGTGAAGAACATCTCCAACACGCTCTATGGTAACTTCGACCTCGTCGATGAGACAGGCAGTGTCTATATCTACGGCCTGCTCGACAAGGATGGCAATGCCCAGAAGTTCGAGAGCATCGGCATCAAGGAGGGCGATACGGTAACCCTCGAAGGCAAGTACAAGGATTACAATGGAAAGGCCGAGATTGCCAATGCCCAGTACATCAGCCACGTCAGCAGCGGTGACGGCCCTGGCCCATCTACACCTGCCGAGCAGATCACCATTGCCGAGTTCCTCTCGAAGGCCGATCCCAACACCACCTACCGTCTGACGGGTAAGGTCAGCAACATCACCAACACGCAGTATGGCAACTTCGACCTCGTCGATGCCACAGGCAGCATCTACATCTATGGCCTGCTCGACAAGGACGGCAACGCCAAGAACTTCGAGAGCCTCGGCATCAAGGAGGGCGACGAGATCACCGTCGAAGGCAGGTACACCACCTACAATGACAGTCCGCAGATCAAGAACGCCCAGTACATCAGCGGCGGCTCGGGTGGCGATGTGCCTGGTCCGGGTACAGTCGAGCAGATCACCATTGCCGACTTCCTCTCGAAGGCCGATCCCAACACCACCTATCGTCTCGCGGGTAAGGTGAGCAACATCACCAACACGCAGTACGGCAACTTCGACCTCGTCGATGCCACAGGCAGCATCTACATCTATGGCCTGCTCGACAAGGACGGCAACGCCAAGAACTTCGAGAGCCTTGGCATCAAGGAGGGCGACGAGATTACCTTGGAGGGCAAGTACACCACCTACAACGGCAACCCGCAGATCAAGAACGCCCAGTACATCAGCGGTGGCTCTGGTTCGGGTGGAGGTGACGATCCTGGCACCGTTCCTTCAGGCGAATACATCACCCTCAGCTTCACCGACAATGTGTTCGGCATCGACACCGAGAAGCAGACCGCAGCCAAGACCTACACCTACGAGGGCTACAGCATCACCCTCACGCCAGCAGGCGAGGGCAACAGCTTCTACTACAACAGCAAGGACAAGTACGTCATCCTCGGCAAGCAGGACGCCACCCTCGAGTTCAACGGCTTCGACTTCGCAGTCAGTGCCATCGAAATCACCGGTCGTGAAGCAGCTTCGGCATCCATTGTCCAGAACTTCTTCGTGGGCGAAACCGCCGTCAGCACCCAGACCACAGGCGCCAAGGGCACCAATGTCTATAACATCGCCAGCGACTACCAGGCAGCAGGTACCCACTACACCCTCAAGGTCCTCTCTAATCACAACACCCAGATTACCGAGGTCAAGGTCTATAAGGCCCAGTAATTCTCTTTTCACCATTGTCACGAATTATCGAATTATCGACTTGGTTTATTCAAAGATTTTATTCAAAGTTCAATCCATTTCAATTCTCTAATTCGCTAATTCTTGATAAAAAAATCCCGAATTATGAGTACTTATAATAAGTTTGCTAAATACTTGACGATGATGGCTGTGATGCTCGCAGCCACCACCGCCTGCGAGGATGTCGATGACGATGGCGATATCTTCAGCGTGCAGCCCGACGGACAGGCCATCGACCCCGATGCTCCGGGCGTCGATGAGGTGTCGTCCATCCCGCTCACCTGCTATACCGCGCGACTTGAGACGCCTGCCTTGAAGGACGGCATCTTCATCGAGCACAGCACCTTCGAGCGCGACGATTCGCTGGTCAACTTTATGCTGGAGTACAGTCCCGAGCACTTCCTGCCGCGCTGGGTTGCCTTCCGTTTCGACGCTCGCAATCGTGCCCTTACGGCCAACCGCAGGAGCTACGATGCCAAACCGCAGTATCCCGCCGATCCCGATTTGGGCAGCAAGGGCCTGCCCAGCGATGCGCCGTTCAACGGCTTCCAGCACGGCCACCTCTGTGCCAGCAACGACCGACGCAACAGTCGTGAGGCCAACGACCAGACGTTCTACATGTCGAATATGATGCCGCAGTCGAGCAATTTCAACGGCACGCAATGGGTCTATTTCGAGAGTTTCGTCCAGACCAAGGGCCGCTCCGAGGCATTTGCCGATACGCTCTACGTCGTCAAGGGCGGAACGCTCGACGATGTGCGTCAGAACATCTCTGTGGCTGGCCACGTCGTTCCCGTGCCACGCTACTATTGGATGGCACTCCTTCGCGTCAAGGGCTCCAACTATTCGGCACTGGGCTTCTGGGTGGAGCATCGCGACAACTATTCCGAAATCCCTGCCACCGAGATCAATCCGATGATCCTCGAGCATAGCATCACCATCGACCAGCTCGAGACACTCACGGGCATCAACTTCTTCCCCAATCTGCCCGACGACGTCGAGCGCACTGTCGAGGCAAGCTTCTCGGCCGCAGCCTGGGGCCTCTGATGCATCGATTGTGTCATCTGCATAGCAGAAACCATCCGTTTAGCGATTTTATTTGCCTTGTGCGATGACATTTTTTAAACTTATTGCGGAAAATTCAGCCTAAAAGTTGAATTTTCCGCTTTTTTATTTTCGACAAAAGAAAAAAATACATATCTTTGCCCCAAACGTAAACTTTAAAAAACAAATACAACATGAGGAAATTTCTACTTACTTTAGCAGCTGTCGCCTTGACTGCCTTTGCAGCAAAGGCCGACCGCACCGTGACACTTGATTTCGTCGGCTGGAACTTCGATGGCGTAGCCGAATGGACCCAGTCCTATGCCGAGCACACCGTTAATTTCGACGATGCTACCGTTTATTTCAAGAAGGCCGACCGCCAGCCTGAAGGCAATGCCATCGACGACTGCCCAGTCACCAAGGGCTACGACATCGTGGTGACTGCCAAGTCGCAGATCGTCAGCACATCTGTTCTCTTCAAGCAGTGGAACACCAAGACCAAGACTGCCAACATCGTGGTTGATGGCACCTCAGTTGCCGAGACCGACGCTTTCGCATTCGAGAATGTAGCCATTGGCGCTACCTCCTACACCATCACTTTCACCGAGACCAACAATCAGATTGGTCTGCAGAACATCACCCTCGTGCTTGCCGATGGCGAAACACCTGTAGATGAGGTGGCTGCTCCCGTCATCACGCCTGCTACGGGCACCTACGACGAGCCACAGACCGTCACCATCACCGCTGCTGAGGGCTGCAAGATCTACTACACCCTCGATGGCACCGAGCCCAACGATGGCAGCACGCTCTACACCGAGTCATTCGTCGTAAGCGAGACCACTACTGTCAAGGCTGTGGCTGTCAACGCCGAGGACACCCAGAGCAAGGTCGCTACCTCCGTCATCACCATCAAGAACGTGCACTCCATCGCCAACACCATCGAGACTGCCTACACCACTGCCGAGGCCATCGCCCTCATCGACGATCCCAATGCCGACCTCTCCGACAGCGTATATGTCAAGGGCGTAGTCAGCAAGGTCGATAACTACAACTCGAAGTACCACAGCATCACCTACTGGCTCGACGACAACGCCTTCCAGATCTACTCCGGCAAGGGCCTCAATGGCGAGGATCCTCAGTCCGACGAGTATCTCTCGGCTGGCGACGAGGTCATCGTCTATGGCGTCATCAAGAAGTACAACACCACCTACGAGATGGACAAGAACAACTACATCGTCAAGCTCACCAAGGGTGAAGGTCCCGCTGTCAGCATCAAGAACACTCCTGAGACAGCCTACACCGTAGCCAAGGCATTCGAGCTCATCGATGCTGGTCAGGGCCTGGACGACAAGGTTTATGTCAAGGGTATCATCTCTACCATCAATGAAGTAAGCACCCAACACGGCAACGCCACCTACTTCATCTCCGACGACGGCACCACCACCAAGGAGCTCGAGATCTATCGCGGCTATTCGGTAGGAGGTGAGAAGTTCACTGCCGAGGATGAGATCAAAGTCGGCGACGAGGTCATCGTCTATGGCAAGCTCACGCTCTATGGCACCACATACGAGTTCTCGTCAGGCAGCTCCATCTATTCGCTCAATGGCAACACCTCTGCCATCAAGCGTGTCAGCGACGACGCTATCGACCTCTCCACCGCTGTAATCTACAACGTGCTGGGCAAGCGTGTCACCGATATGAGCAAGAAGGGTATTTACATCGTTAACGGTAAGAAATACGTTGTCAAGTAACATCCGACATATAGCAGCAGCGTGGGCAATGCTTCTCGTCATTGCCCAGACTGGCTATGCCGAGCAGAGTCAGGTGCCCCAGGGGTACTACGACTCGGCCAGCCAGCTCAGCGGAAAGAGCCTGAAGGTCGCCTTGCAGAAGGTCATCCAGGAGCACGAGGTCTTCGACTATGGTTCCCTTTGGTACCATTACGAACTCACCGATGTCGTCCCGGGTACCGACAACCAGGTCTTCGACTACTATTCCCCGCGCGTCTATTATTTCACTGGCACAGGCACCGCACCCAGTGGTGCCAACAAGGAGCACTGCTGCCCCCAGTCGTGGTGGGGTAGTGGAGCGGTCAGCAACTGCTATTCCGACCTCTTCAACGTCTATCCTTCCGACATCGACGCCAATTCGGCCAAGAGCAACTATCCCCTCGGTCTCGTGGGCTCGTCGGTCAAGTTCGACAATGGTTGCACGCTGGTAGGCCAGTCGAAACGTGCTGAATACGACGGAATGGTCTTCGAACCCTGCGACGACTACAAGGGCGACTTCGCACGCATCTACTTTTACGTCGCTACCTGCTATGCCAACGCACCCTGGGGAGCCAACCCCAACGTTGCCAAGACGGTAGCCTTCACCCAGCAGGACTATCCCACCATCAAATCGTGGTTGCTCGACCTCCTGCTCCAGTGGAATGCCGCCGACCCTGTGTCCGACTGGGAGATTATCCGCAACGAACGCGTCTACAGCGAGCAGAAGAACCGCAATCCCTTCATCGACTATCCGCAGCTGGCCGACTACATCTGGGGCGACAGCGTCGATTATAAGTTCGACTTTGCCAATGCCCTCGTCAATGGTTCGGCTTCGGGTGGCACCAGTGGAGGACACCACGAGGGTGGCGATCCGGTCGATCCCAATCCGGGTGGAGGCGAGGTTGACCCCACCGACACGACCATCGCTGAGATGCTGCTCGACGAGGACTTCTCGTCCATCACCGACGGCAACGATGACTCCAGTGGCGGTTCGGGTGTAGTTTGGGCAGGCAATGACAACTTCCCCACTGTCGCTTCGACATTCCAGGCAGGTGGCGCCATCCGAATGGGCACCAGCAAGAAGACTGGACAGATCACCAGCCGTCCTTTGGGCAACGACGAGGGAGCCACGCTCACCATCGAGGTAGGCGTCAAGGGCTGGACCACAGTCGAAGGCAGTCTGACTGTCGGCATCACCGGACAGGAAGGTCTGCAGGTCGATTACGAGGCCACGATGAGCGATTCCTACGAGACGCACATCATCACGCTTTACAACTGTCCTGCCGATGCCACCATCACCATCGCAACCACCGACAGGCGCTGCTTCCTCTCCTTCGTTCGCATCGGCATCGCTGGCGACAACTCGCGCAAGGCCCTGCGCTTCGATGGTCGCAAGAAGGGCCGTCGCATCTTCACCCTCAGCGGCAAGCCCGTCTCCGACTCCTTTCGCGGCATCGCCGTAGGGGAGGGGAAAGTGTATTTCCAGGGATTCTAAGGGAATCTTAGGGATTCTAAGGGATATTAAGTGATATTAAGGGATTTTAAGGGACAAATGTTTCTTGTGTCCCATTCTCATCAAGCGAAGTTATCGTTCGCTAACTCCGAAAACTCCCGATCACTCCGATCACTCCGATCACTCCGATAAAAATATTCATCTTTTCTTTAATATTAACCCGTCCGCGACCCAAGTCAATGAAGGCAACCCCTCATAACCCAAGTCAACGACACAAATCCACTAAACAAATGAAAAAGTTCACATTGATCCTTCTCGCTGGCCTCATGCTCGTCATGAATTCTTGCGGTACTTACACTGGCAATGGTACCCTCATCGGTACAGGTGCAGGCGCAGCCCTCGGTGCTGGCGTTGGTGCTCTCATCGGCAAGGGTAAGGGTGCTGCTATTGGTTCAGCTGTTGGTGCTGCTGTAGGTGCAGGCACTGGCGCCCTCATTGGCAAGCACATGGACAAGAAGAAGGCTGCTCTCGAGGCTCAGCTCGCTCAGGCTGCCGACGTTGAGACCATCACCGATGCCAACGGTCTTACCGCCATCAAGGTCACCTTCAACGCCGATATGACTTTTGCTACTGGCAAGGCTGTCCTCAGCTCTACTGCCAAGTCTGCTCTCCAAAAGTTCGCTGCTCAGATGACCGATGCCGACATGATCAACACCGACATCCTCATCAAGGGTCACACCGACAACACCGGTTCAGCTGCCGTCAACGAGAAGCTCTCTCTCCAGCGTGCCGAGGCCGTTTCGAAGGTCCTCAAGTCGAATGGTATCGCTTCTGCCCGCCTCTCTGAGGAAGGCTGCTCTTACAACGAGCCAGTTGCTGACAACAGCACCGCTGCCGGCCGCAAGCAGAACCGCCGCGTCGAGGTTTACGTCCTCGCCACCCAGGCCATGGTCGATCAGTACACCAACGACAGCAGCCTCTAAAGAAAGGTTTGAAAGGTTCGAAAGGTTCGAAAGTTCGAAAGGTTCGAAAGTTTGAAAGGTTCGAGTGGATCGAGCAGTTCATTAGTGTTCCGCGGCGGCCATCTTTGGCCGCCCTCTCCACCCTTCGACCCCCTCTTAACCCTTCGAACCCTTCTTAACCCTTCAGAACCCTTCAGTACCCCTCTTAACCCTTCAGAACCCTTCAGAACCAAAAAAAAACGCCACGGATTTCCGTGGCGTTTTTTTCGATGATTACCCCACATCAAACAGCGACCCGCCAATGAACTCGCGCAGCAGCGACGTGGTAGGAATTTTCGTGATGTCCATCGGGGTGATCCACGACAGGAACTCGATCAGCAGCTTCACCGTCGAATATTCGCTCGAATCCTTGGGCACATCGCTCAGTATCTCCAGCGCCTTGGGCTTGAGGGCGGCCAGCTCGTAGAGCATCGACGTGTCGAACGTCGCGTCGGCTTCCTTCATGAATGGCTCGATCCACTTCTTCTCGCCAGCACGCACCGATTCCCATCCGGCGATGGTCTGCTGGGCGCTCTGTCCGCGTGTCTGGAAGTCGCGGCTGATGCGGCGCAGCAGGCGGTTCACCGACGTCGGTATCCAGTGCTGTCCGTCCATCGAAACGGGAGTGAGCGGCGCGGCATAGACCTTGAACTTGCGGCTCTCTTCCACCATGTCGGTAAGCATGGGGTTGAGGGCGTGAATGCCTTCGATCACGAGTATCATGTCGGGCGTCAGCGTCAGCATCTCTCCACGGTATTCGCGTTCGCCCTTGCCGAAATTGTAGAACGGCAGTTCCACGGTCTTTCCGGCAATCAGCGCGTTCAGGTCATCGTTGAACTGCTTCAGGTCCATCGAGTGGATGCTCTCGTAGTCCTTCTTGCCGTTCTCATCGACGGGAGTCTGGTCGCGGTTCACAAACCAGTTGTCGGTCGAGAGGGCCACGGGGTGCTTGCGGTCGGCGAGGAGCTGGATACAGAGGCGCTTGCTCGTCGAGGTCTTTCCGCTCGACGAAGGCCCGGCGATGAGTACGATGCGCACCTTCGGGCGTCGTGCTATGTCGTCGGCTATCTTGGCAATCTGTCGCTCCTGCAGCGCCTCGTTCACGAGGACAAGTTCTGCGGCGTGTCCGGTTTCGATGATCTCGTTGATGTAGGGGATGGTCTGCAGCTCCTTCTGGGTGATGGTGCAGTAGTCGTGCAGGGTATAAGCCTTATTCATGGGTTTGAGGTGGTTTGAACGGTTCGAAAGTTTCAAAAATCAGTGCCAAAGATACGCATAAATTCGTCATTTTCGTCATTTTTTGTCCAAAATCGCATTATTTACGCTGATTTTTATGCCCAATATGCTCAATTCTTGATTTTTTTCCGTATTTTTGTACTCAAAATTGACAAAAAATAATTGTTAATTGTTAATTATTAATTGTTAATTGCCCAATGACCTCGTTTCTCCTCATACTCTCCCTCCTCGGCGGCATTGCCCTCAGCCTCTACGGCATGAAGGTGATGAGCCAGGGCATCATGAAACTTGCAGGCTCACGCATGCGAGCCAGCCTGCGCCACATCAGCCACAATCGTTTCGCCAGTTTCTGGACGGGCACCTGGATCACCGCCATCATCCAGTCGTCGTCGGCAATGACCATCATGACGGTCGGACTGGTCAATGCTGGACTGCTCTCCGTCGGTCAGAGCATCGCGCTTATGATGGGAGCCAACGTGGGCACCACCGTTTCCGCCTGGATCATTGCCCTGTTCGGTTTCCTGTGGAATGCGCGCATCTGGGCCATTCCCCTCATCGTCCTGGCGCTGCCTTTCGCCTACACCACCTACCTCAAGGCACGTCCCTGGGGCGAGATGCTCATGGGCGTGGCGCTCTACGTGCTTGGTTTCACCACCTTCATCAGTATGATGCCGACCATCGACGACCAGCCGGCAGCAGCGCAGTTCATGGCCACCCTGTCGAACTGGGGCTATGGCAGCGTGTTCCTCTTCGTCCTCATCGGCATCCTCATCACCGTCATCCTGCGTTCGTCGGCAGCCGCCATCCTGCTTGCCATGGCGCTGGTGGCAAAGGAGTGGCTCTTCTTCCCCATGGCAGCTGCGCTCGTCATCGGCGACAATGTGGGCACCACGCTCACGGCGCTCATTGCTGCACGTCGCACCAACGTCTCCGCACGCCGTGCCGCCCTTAGCCACGTGCTGTTCAACCTCTTCGGAATGTGCTGGGCGCTCATCCTCATCTATCCCATCAGCGAAGTGCTCTGGCAGCTCGTGTCGTTTGGCACAGGCTTCCCCACGCCCGCAGCCCTTGCCTTCGGCATAGCCATCTTCCACACCGCCTTCAACCTTGTCACGGCCATCCTGCTCATCGGTGCCATTCCGCAGATCAAGGCCCTCATGGCGCGTCTGCTGCCCATTCCCGAGGGCGATGAAGAGGAACTCAACCTGCATTTCATCCAGGGCGGATTGCTCAGCACCGCCGAGCTTTCCATCGAGGAGGCGCGCAAGGAGACTGTCCTCTTCGCCGTGCGTTGCCAGCGCATGATGCAGCTCACCGACGACTTCGTACATCTCTCGGCCGACAATGCCCAGTATGCCCACACCTTCTCGCGCATCGAGAAGTACGAGAAGATCACCGACCGCCTCGAGCTCGAGATTGTCCGCTATCTGAGCCATCTCGACACCTCCACCATCTCCGGGCAGACCGCTGCACGTGTGCGTGCCCTGCTCCGTATCGTCGACGAACTGGAGTCCATCGGCGATGCCTGCTACAAGCTCGCGCGCCTCGTCGAGCGCAAGAACGAGCACAAGGTGGTGTTCATCCCCATGCAGCAGCAGAACATCGACAAGATGTTCCAGCTCGTCCAGCAGGCGCTCGATCAGATGGTCGCTCTGCTCAAGAAGCCCGAGTTGACCGAAGCCGACATGATGCGTTCCTACAACCAGGAGGACGCCATCAATGCCCTGCGCGGACAGTTGCGCGAACTCAACATCGGCAATGTCCAGAACAACGACTACACCTACCAGTCAGGTATGATGTATATGGACATCGTCAATGGTTGCGAGAAGATTGGCGACTATGTCATCAACGTCATCGAAGCATATGGTGAGCCAAGTGATTTTGAGCAACACACATAACATTTCCCCACAAACTGCGCGCAAATGCGAAAGATTTTTCCCGAAAAATTTGGAAATGTCGGAATAATCGCGTATCTTTGCGCCCGCAAAATCGCAAAATTAAAATCGATTGCCCCATGGTGTAATGGTAGCACACCAGATTTTGGTTCTGTTTGACTGAGTTCGAGTCTCGGTGGGGCAACCAGCCGCAATTCTCCGATGAGAGTTGCGGCATTTTTTTGTTCCATTGCCATTCGGCATATAAAAGAAGGTGAAAAAAAAAGCAGGCTGGTCCTCACGGATAAGCCTACCGCACTCCATTTGTGACGTCTCAAAATGGAGGAACTCCACATTCCCGGTACGGTAAATGTGAAGCTTGTGACGCTCACAGCCCATAGTCGAGACTGTGATTGTCGCCGCAAAGATAACGACTTTTATCAAATTCTCCAAAAAAGTTGTTGAAAAAAGCGCTTTTTTCAATCAAAAAATATAAAAGCAAGCCCTCCACGTAGGTAGGCTTGCTTTTTTGTGTACATACAGGGCAAAGTCCTGTGCCCAGGCATCTGTGGCTGCAAAGCTGTAGAAAAGGATGTTTCAGTCATTTTCCTGCAGCCAGCGGGTGAGCACCTGGCAGTACTCCTCGTGGGCATCGATGAAGCACGTGTGACGGGAGTGACGGAACAGATGCCATCGGCTCTGAGGGATATCCGTCGAGATACGACTTGCCACAGCCAATCTGGTCGTAGGAGATGACTTGCCGCCCCGTGTCGGCGATACAGTCGAGCACTTCGAAATAGTTGTGCGTACTTCCCGGTCCGCCATGCAGCAACAGCAGGGGCGCTTTCCCTGTCGCCTCACCCACGATCCGGTAGTAGGTCTGGTAACCCATGAAAGGCATATAGCCCTCAGTGACTTTATTTTGCATAATGATCGTATAAGATGTGAAATTTCATCGAATGTCCCTTATCGACGCCGCAAATAAAGCCATTTTTTGCTCATTCTCCAAATGGAAATATGAAAAAGCACCGGATTAATTTGGCAAAGTCGAAGAAATCGCCTATATTTGCACCCGCTAAACAATTATCCCATGGCAAAGAAACAAGCACAAGACAAGACATCGATAGGATTCGAAGACAAGATATGGAAAGCGGCCGACGTGCTGCGTGGCAACCTGAATGCAGCGGAATACGAGGGCGTGGTGCTCGGTCTCATCTTCCTGAAATATATCTCCGACAAGTTCGACGAGATGTACCAGCAGCTCAAGGCTGACGAATACGCCGACGAGGAGGACAAGGACGAATACACCGCCGAGAACGTGTTCTTTGTGCCCAAGGAGGCACGCTGGCAGGTCATCAGCGAGGCAGCTCACACGCCTGAGGTGGGCGTGGTGATCGACAACTCGATGCTTGCCATCGAACGCGAGAACCAGCGTCTGAAAGGCATCCTGCCCAAGAACTTCGCACGTCCCGAGCTCGACAAGCGCCGTCTGGGCGAAGTGGTGGAGCTCTTCTCCAACATCCAGATGCACGAGAGCGGCGACGAGAAGGACCTCCTGGGCCGCACCTACGAATACTGTCTGCAGAAGTTCGCCTCGATGGAGGGCAAGAATGCGGGCGAATTCTATACGCCCAGCTGCATCGTGCGCACCATCGTCGAGATCCTCGAACCCTACGAGGGCCGCGTCTATGACCCGTGTTGCGGTTCGGGTGGCATGTTTGTGCAGAGTGCCAAGTTCATCCGTCGTCACAGCCGCGACCTGCAGCGCATATCGATCTACGGACAGGAGGCCAATCCGAGCACGTGGAAGATGGCGCACATGAACGTGGCTATCCGTGGTCTCGAAGCCAACCTGGGCAAGACCTATGCCGACACGTTCTTCGACGACCAGCATCCCACCTTGCGTGCCGATTTCATCATGGCAAATCCTCCGTTCAATCTCTCCGATTGGGGTCAGAGCAGCTTGCAGGAGGATGTGCGCTGGGCCTATGGCTTGCCACCATCGGGCAATGCCAACTTCGCCTGGATGCAGCACATGATCCATCACCTCAGTCCCACCGGTCGCATCGGCCTCGTGCTGGCCAACGGTGCACTTTCCAGCCAGTCGGGCGGTGAAGGCGAGATACGCCGCAACATCATCAACGCCGACCTCGTGGAGGGCATCATCGCCCTGCCCGACAAGCTCTTCTACAGCACGGGCATTCCCGTGTCGTTGTGGTTCCTCTCGCGCAACAAGTCGCAGCGCGGCAAGGCGCTTTTCATCGATGCACGTCAGATGGGCGTGATGGTCACTCGTGCCGTACGCGAACTCACCGAGGACGAAATCCTCCGCATCGCCAGCACCTTCCATCAGTTCCAGCAGGGCACCCTCAAAGATGAGAAGGGCTTCTGCGCTGTGCGCACCACCGCCGACATCGCCGCCCAGGATTATATCCTTACCCCCGGCCGCTACGTCGGCATCGCCGAAGCTGCCGATGATGGTGAGCCCTTCGACGCCAAGATGAAGCGCCTCACCTCCGAGCTCTCCACCCTCTTCGCCGAGAGCCATCGGCTCGAAGAAGAGATCGCGAAGCAGCTCGCTTCGCTCGGCTATAAGATCTAGACATGGTCGATAAAATGATGCTGAGCTATCAAAAGAAGAAAGAGGAAGAGTTCGTCACCGAAGGTGGCATCCGTGAGCGCATGACCGCCGCCCGTTTGGGCTATCGCACCAATCAACGTGACACTATCGAACAGCTCACACGAGAAGTAGAAAGCCTCAAGAAAGAAAATGCAGAATTGAAGAGCAGATTTAATAATAATCAAAAAGGCCAATAAAGAAGAGGTAAGTGCAAAAAATGAGAATAACGCGCATTTTTTGCGTGTTAATATTGTGATAAACAAACGCCTCAAAAATATTGCAGAATCTAAGAAAAGTATTGAATAATGGAAGAGTGGAAAGAATATAAGTTGGGAGAGATTTGCACAAAGATAGGAAGCGGTGCCACTCCAAAGGGCGGCAAAGAATCCTATCTTGGAGGAGGCATATCTTTAATCAGAAGTCAAAATGTCTTAGACTTCACTTTCTCTTTAGATGGATTGGCGTTCATAAATGATGAGCAAGCCTCCAAGCTTGATGGTGTTGAAATATATAAAGGTGACGTTCTTTTAAATATAACTGGCGATTCTGTTGCAAGATGCTGTATAGTTCCAGATTCTGTCTTGCCAGCAAGAGTAAATCAGCATGTATCGATTGTCAGAGGAGACAAAACAAAAGTTCTAAATGAGTATATCTTATATTATTTACAATATAAGAAACAGTTACTACTTTCTTTATCTCAAGGAGGTGCAACAAGAAATGCACTTACCAAAGGAATGATAGAAGAGTTTCGCATTCTTTTACCTTCTATTGATGAACAATCCAAAATCGTCTCCATCCTCAAATCCCTCGACGACAAAATCGAGAACAACAGGAAGATAAACGAGAACTTAGAGCAACAGGCACAGGCTTTATTCAAGTCTTGGTTTGTTGACTTTGAGCCATTCCGTGACCAGCCTTTCGTTGAGTCGGAACTTGGAATGATTCCTGAGGGGTGGAGAGTAGAAGAAATTGGTAATATATCACGATTGAATGCTGGTGGAGATAAACCTCAAATTATTTCTAATGTTCCTTTGGATGATTGTAATATTCCAATATATTCTAATGGGTTAGAAAGCAAAGGCCTCTATGGATATACTAATGAGGCAAGAATATCGGAACCTGCAGTTACTATTTCTGCAAGAGGCACGATAGGTGATGTTAACCTAAGATTAGTACCTTTTTGTCCAATTGTTAGGTTGATTTCTGTAATTCCTCAAGGCATTATACATGTCTATTTTTTATATTATTCATTAAAATGTAAAAGAATAGAAGGTGTTGGAACAACCCAACAACAATTAACTGTCCCAAATTTCAAAAAGGAAAAAATAGTAGTTCCTGAAGCAGAAAAGATAGATAGATTCGCAAAGATTATTGACCCTATTATAAAACAAATGGGTATTATGGATAAGGAAATCATCCGTCTCTCCCTCCTCCGCGACACCCTTCTTCCCAAACTGATGTCGGGCGAGATAAAGCTATAACAAATAAAAGCATCCCAACGGATGCTTTTTTGTTGCCTCTATAGTTAAAGAATTAATTCATGAGAAATTCGTGTCCATTCATGATAATTCGTTGTTAAAAAAGAAAAAATGCAAAATAAAGCCCTCTAAAAACAATATTTCCCTCCGATAATTTTGGAGTTTTCTGAAAAACACGTTATCTTTGCAACGAAAAAGTGAAAAAAAGTTCTCAAACACTCATTGAAGGACATGATGAACGATAAACCCAAAAGAATCCCCTACGGGATGCAGAACTGGGAGGACGTGCGCCTCTCGAACTACTACTATGTCGATAAGACCCGCTTCATCCCCGAGATAGAGGCAGCGAATCACTATTTCTTCTTCATTCGTCCCCGCCGCTTCGGCAAATCGCTGCTAATGAATATGCTGCGTCAGTACTACGACGTGCGCAAAGCCCCGCTCTTCGACCGACTCTTTGGCGACCTGTGGATTGGCAAGCATCCCACCGAGAGCCATAACCAGTACCTCGTACTTTATCTGAACTTCTCGATGATTGGGGGAGGAATGGACAAGTATGAGGAGAGCATGAACTCTTATTGCATGATAATGATGGATGACTTCTGCCATCGTTATGAGGACCTATTGCCTAAAGATACTCTCGAAGGGTTGCATGAGCAAACCTCAGCTAACGCGATGCTGAGCCATCTGAATGTCATGGCACAACGAACAGGTCAACAGATCTACCTCTTCATAGATGAGTACGACCACTTCACCAACGATATCCTCGCTGACCCTGCTATTGAACTTGCATACAAGACACAAACTCACGGTACAGGAGCCTTGCGTCAGTTCTTCAATGTGGTGAAAGGCGGTTCCGATAGTTCCATCAAACGTGCTTTCATCACGGGTGTCAGCCCCGTGACGATGGATGACCTGACCAGCGGCTTCAATATCGGCACCAACTACACAACACAGCCGGAATTCAATGCAATGGTAGGGTTCACCGAAGAAGAGGTACGCGAGATGATTGATTATTATCGCCAATACTATACTTTCCAGCATACAACCGATGAACTCATCGATATTATGAAGCCGTGGTACGACAACTACTGTTTTGCCAAGGATTGTATCGATGAATCGCCCTTGTACAACAGCGACATGGCCCTCTATTTCATCGACAACTATATCCGACGGAAAGGTCGAGTCCCTGAGGATATGCTTGATGCGAACATTCGCACCGACTACAACAAGCTGCGTATGCTGATTCGCAAGGACCGGGGCTTCGAACACGATGCAAGCATTATCCAAAGTATCGTCGAAACAGGCGGCATCACTGCTGCTTTGAAAGACCATTTCCCTTCAGAGCGCATCACTGATCCTGACAACTTCGTTTCGCTACTCTATTATTTCGGTATGCTTACTATCGCAGGAAGCAGACGTGGCAAGATAGAATTCCGCATCCCGAATCAAGTGGTACGAGAACAGATGTACGGTTATCTAACCCAGACCTATCGCGACAACGACCTTTCTGTTGATGATTACCAACGCGGTTTGTTGATAGAAAACATGGCATACGATGGTGACTGGCAACCCTATTTCGAGTTTATCGCCGAAACGTTACATCGCTACTCCTCGAATCGCGACAAGCAGAAGGGCGAGTTCTACGTCCACGGCTTTACCCTTGCGATGACTTGTCTGCAAAAGTTCTATCTGCCCATCAGCGAGCAGGATGCGGGTGTGAAGAGCCTGAAAGGACAGGAGGTGAGCGGAGGCTATGCGGACATTTATATGCAGCCCCGCCTCGACAACTATCCAGACCTCGAGCACAGCTATCTGCTGGAGTTGAAGTATCTTCCCTCGTCATCTACCGATGCAGAAGTCGAGACTGCACGCCAAACTGCCATCTCCCAGCTTACGCGCTATGCCCAAGGCATCAACATCGACGGTACCAAAGGGCACACCCAGCTCCATCGTCTGGTCCTCGTTTGGCGCGGCATGGAACTTGCCGTCGCTGAAGAGTTTTAACCCTACTTGTATTATTACGAACAAGAGGAATAAGCCATGTCCCACACCTTCACCGAAGACGCATACGAGCAGACGCTGATAGAACTGTTCCGCGACGAGCTGGGCTATCAGTACCAATGCGGATACGACATAGAGCACGACGTGCGCGTGCCCTATCTGCCCGACGTGCTGCGTGCTGCCTTGGTGAAGCTCAATCCGGGACTCCCCACTTCGACCATCGACGATGCCGTGAAGCGCATTACGACGCTCCAGGGCGGCACCCTCGTGCAGAACAACGAATCCTTCACCGATATGATGCAAGGCGGCGTGCCCGCCCAACTTCCTCCCGTCAAAGGTCAGCCCGAGCGCACGGTGCTGGTCAAGCTCATCGACTACGAACGTCCCGACGCCAACGACTTTCGCATCGTCAACCAGTGGACCGTCGAGCAGTTCCAGAAGCGGCGCTGCGACATGGTGGTCTTCCTCAACGGCCTGCCCCTCGTCGTCATCGAACTGAAGAGCGCCCTGGCCGAAAATGCCAGCGTCCACGACGCCTACATGCAGATCAAGAACTACCAGGCAGTGGTGCCCGACCTCTTCACCTTCAACGCCTTCAACGTCATCAGCGACCTCACCGACACCCGTGCCGGCACCATCACCGCCAACGAGTCGCGCTACATGGAGTGGAAGGTGCCCCACACCCAGAACCGTGCCGTCGATTACCGAACCCTCTTCCTCGAAGTGTTCCGCAAGGACCAGCTGCTCGACATCCTCCGCAACTTCATCTGCTTCGACCGCAACGAAGGACACGTCGGCAAGATCCTCACCGCCTATCACCAGTATTATGCCGTAGGCAAGGCCCTGAAACGCGCCAAGGAGGCCGTGGCAGGCAATGGCAAGATTGGCGTCTTCTGGCATACGCAGGGCTCGGGCAAGTCGTTGAGCATGGTGTTCTTTGCCCACCTCCTCATTCAGAACCTCGCCGAATGTACGCTCGTCGTGGTCACCGACCGCAAGGACCTCGACAACCAGCTCTTCGGCCAGTTCAGCCGCTGCAAGAACTTCCTGCGTCAGACGCCACAGAAGGCCGAGAGCCGCAAGGAACTTGCCAAGCTGCTGAAAGGCCGTGTGAGCGGCGGCGTCATCTTCACCACCATCCAGAAGTTCGAGGAAGGCGACGGCGTGCTCAGCGACCGCCGCAACATCATCGTCATGACCGACGAGGCGCACCGCAGCCAGTATGGCGACGAGCATTGGGACAACCGCGACCTCCGCATGAAGAAGGGTTTCAGCCTCAAGATGCGCGAAGCCCTGCCCAACGCTTCGTTCATCGGCTTTACGGGCACTCCGCTTTCCGACCGTGACCGCGACACGCAGGAGGTCTTCGGCGACTACATCGACATCTACGACATGACGCAGGCCGTCGAGGATGGCGCCACGCGTCCCGTCTATTACGAGAGCCGTGTGCTCAACCTCGAACTCGACGAGAAGGTGCTCGAACTGCTCGACCGCGAGTTTGACGACCTTGCCGACGAAGGTGCCACCGACGAACAGCTCACCAAGACCAAGCACGAGCTGGCACGCCTCGAAGGCATCCTCGGCGACGACAAGACCATCACCTCGCTCGTCAAGGACATCATCCGCCACTACGAGGAGAATCGCGCCCAGGAACTCACGGGCAAGGCGATGATCGTGGCGCTGACACGCGGCATCGCCATCAAGATCTACCGCAAGATACTCGAACTGCGTCCCAAGTGGACCGACAAGGTAAAGGTCGTGATGTCGTCGGGCAACAAGGATCCCGAGGACTGGCAGCAGATCATCGGCAACGACCACTACAAGCAGGAGCTGGCGAAGAAGTTCAAGGACGACAACGACCCGATGAAGATCGCCATCGTGCGCGACATGTGGCTCACGGGCTTCGATGTGCCGTCTCTTGCCACCATGTACGTCTATAAGGCTATGCGCGGCCACAACCTCATGCAGGCCATTGCCCGCGTCAATCGTGTCTTCCCGGGGAAGGAGGGAGGACTCATCGTCGATTACATCGGCATCGCCCAGGCGCTCAAGGCTGCCATGAAGCAATACACGCAACGCGACCAGGAACGTTTCGGCAACCCCGACATCGCCAAGACCGCCCTCGTGAAGTGGCAGGAGGAACTCGACATCTGCCGCCAGCTCATCCATGGCTTCGACTACCGGGGCTTCTTCAGCGACCTCAACAAGCCAAAGGCCGATGCCATCACGGGAGGCGCCAACTGGCTCACCGACCCCAAGCGCCAGCAGCAGCGCCATGACATGGTGGAGCACAGTCGCGCCCTCCACAACGCCACCACGCTCTGCCGTTCGCTTCTGACCAAGGAGCAGAAGACCGAAGCCGCCTATTTCGATGCCCTTCGCGTGATGCTCGTACGCCTGGCGCAAAAGGGCCCCATCTCGCGCCACGAAATCAACGAACGCATCTCGAGCCTCCTTAACCAGAGTCTCCACAGCAAGGGCGTCATCAACCTTTTCGACGGCCACAAGCTGGAATTCTCGCTCTTCGACGAAGCCTTCCTCAAGGAGCTTCAGCGGATGAAGACCAAGAACCTCGCCGTCGAACTGCTCACCAAACTTCTGAAGGAACAGCTGCGCAAGCAGGGCGCCCACAACGTGGTGCAGAGCGACAAGTTCAGCACCATGCTCAGCATGACCCTCTCGAACTACCTGAAGGGCCTGCTCGACAACCAGACCGTCATCGAGGAACTCATCAAGATGGCCGAGCTGATGAAGCAGTCGGAGCAGGAAGGCAACGACCTTGGTCTCACTCCCGACGAAAAGGCTTTCTACGACGCCCTGTCGAAGCCCGAGGGTGTCCGTGCCGCCTACAAGGACGAGGACTTCATCGCCATGACCAAGGAGCTCACCGACATGCTCAACAAGAACCGCACCATCGACTGGAACCACAAGGAAAGCGCCCGCGCCAAGATGAAGGTCCTCGTCAAGCGCCTCCTCAAGAAGTACAAGTATCCTCCCGAGAACTGTGAAGAAGCCCTCGACATCGTCATGCGCCAGTGCGACAACTGGGCCGACAATGCCGACAACTTCGACTCTCCATCTCTTGCCCCTGTCGTCAGCCTCGGCCATGAAGACGACAGCACCACCCTCCTGGCTGCTGATGATGGAGGAAAAGAATGATTCTAAACCTACGCTATATTATGACCGAAGAAGAGCTAGCCGAGAAGAAGAAATACGCAGGGCAAAAGAAGCCTTCGATGAAACGCCGAGCCAGTGGTCATGACTACACCGAACGGCGCTTCTACATGATCACGCTCGAGACCGAAGGCCGCCTTCCCCTCTTTGGCCATCTGGCTGGCAATCCCTTCGCCGAGGCAGGAAGCAGCGACGCTCCCCACATCATCCTCTCCGAACTCGGCAAGGCCGTTCAAGACGAGTGGTTCTCCATCCCCGCTTTCTACCCCCAAATCGACGTGATCGCCCTCCAGATGATGCCCGACCACCTCCACGGCATCCTCTTCGTGAAAGCCCCCATCCCCCTCCACCTCGGCCAGGTCATCTCCGGCTTCAAGGCCGGCTGCCGCAAAGCCCAGCGCCGCCTCGAGGCGCAAGCCGCCCCCGCAGCTGCCCCCACTACTGACGCGGCAAAGCCGCGCCCTACGGAGAAGCCCGCCCTCGCCCAACAATCGGGTGCTCTGCCCCCTTCTCCGCAAGAAGCGGTTTCGCCGCTTCCCAAGCCCTCCTCGCCGCTTCCCCCCCCCCCCCCCCCCAAACCCCCCCCCAGGGCCCCCCGCGAAAAACACCCAAAACACCCCCCCAACAAACACCAGAACCGGAGGGTG